>Ga0335081_10018895_pt1 | contig 11145 bp, 10 predicted proteins | sample Lox_Sample_35_FD_206713 | JGI IMG/M metagenome (GOLD analysis project Ga0335081, IMG submission 206713) | Soil microbial communities from Loxahatchee National Wildlife Refuge, Florida, United States - Lox_Sample_3.5 | ecosystem: Environmental > Terrestrial > Soil > Wetlands | place: USA...
AGACGACCCGTTCGCCGGGGGTGTTGGCGGCCGGTAGTAATGAGATGAGGCGGACATTGGCGGCGAGGTCGCCGACGTCCTTGGCCATCGTCAGCGGCGGGGGCGGCGGGAAGCCGGCGTAGGTACCGGCGGTGTGAGTGAGCAGGTGACGCACGGTCACCCGCTGCTTCCCGCCGGCTCCGAACGCCGGAAGAATCTCGCTGATACGGGTATCGAGGGTGAAGCGGCCATGGTCGATCGCGCGGAGCACGAGGACTGCGGTGAACGCCTTAGACAACGACATCAGCAGGTAGACGTCGTCCGCGGCGGCGGCGCGACCGGGGGCGACCTGCCCAATGGTGTCCCGGTACCCGACGACGCCGCTGCGGGCGAGAAGGATCGAGGCGCCGAGGTAGCGACCGTCGTTCACATCCTGCTCGATGCGCGAGCTCAGTCGCCGAAGAGCGCCGGGGTCGAGGCCGACCCTTTCAGCCGTGGTCGAGTCTATATCGGGTGAAACGTTCATCTGATCTCCTTGCTGGGATTGGGCGCCGGCCCGTCCGGGCCGCCGTCCCTCGATCTCGTAGCCAGGCCACGGACAGGGCCGCTTCAGGTGGACGCCACCGTCGTCACAGCCGCCTCAGCGCCGCTCGAGAGCACGCGCTCTCGAAACCAAAGCCCACAAGACAGGTCACCAATTCACCAGATGACTGCGCATCCTCTCACGCCCTCCCCCGCCTTGTCAAGGCTCGATGGTCGCGCCCCGCTCTGCGTCCCGCACCCATCCGCTAGCGCGGCCGCCGCCTAAAACATGAACGGCAGCCTTGAGTACCGGACCGGGGACGCAGCTCGCGTCGTCGATCCGGACGGCCCTGCTCAGGGGCTGCTGTTCGACGGGCGCCTCGCAGAGGACTTCAGGCGCGTCACCGGAACCTGAGTCCACGTCGGGCGATCCGAACCCGCCTCGTGTCCGAGGCCCAACTGCTGACCGACGCGGTGATCTGCGGCCACGACCACGACTTCATCGCCGCGCTCGCCTGGCTGAACCAGGCCGAGGCCAGGCGGCTGCTGGAGCGCGAGGACGACGTGCCGCTCGACGATCCGGCCCCGGTGGCGCACCTGTCGTGGACTCTCGGGCAGATGAACATCGGCGCTGGCTCCGTGATGCGCGTACAGCGCCTGCTACTGCTCGCAGAGCCGCCCAGAACCGACGCCGGCGAGATCACCGACCGGGGCGATACCAACAACGCGTGGTGCGCGAGCGCCTGACGATACCGTGGCCCTCCTGCTCGACCCGCATCCTGACTCCACGCAGGTGATCACGTCGGAGAACGACTGATGCGACGGGAAGCGGCCCCGGGAGATCAAGACGCACGCGCACGAGACTGAGCGGCTCTTTGCCGAGCTCAAGCGGTCGGGCAGTCAGCGAATGTGATCTACGTCCGCCTTGACAACGAAGCCGCCGGCGATGGGGTGCGCGAGTTGGGGCTAGCCGCTGGACTGCCCGACGGGGCGTTACGGGTCGAGCCGCTCACTACCGTGCGAGCGCACGCGCAGGGATGGTCGGAGTGGTCTGGCTCGCGGTGAGCCTAGCCGCGTTCTGGGTGCGGCGTGCAAGCGAGGCCTAGCTGCTGCGCCGACTTCCGAGCCTGTGCCCGTAGGCTCCTAGGTGGGTCAGCTCGGGCCAACTTAGGGCCCTATCTCGTGGCGCGCCGTTCCCCTCGGCGTTACCCCCAGCCCCAGCCGAAGACCCGGGGCGGAGCCCTCGATCGGACTCGAACGGCGATTCTGCCGCGTCGGTGCCGGTGCCAACGCAGCGCTTCCAGGGCATGGAAGATGCGCTGGCACGCTGCGTGCAAAGCCTGCTGAGCCGAACTCGGCGCCTGACGACTGTAATGGAATTTGTGACCGCCGGGCGAGAGGAGAGGTCCCGGCGGCCACACTCGACGCGCGGAGGAGGTAGCGCGCCGCTACGGGCCGACGATGAAGCGGTGTTGCCCGCTGCCGACCGTGTAGATGGCTTATCAGCCGTCGGTCCGATGCCCTCGACGGTCCCAACGTTCGGCGGCCGCTCCGGGGCTTCCGCGGTCGCGGCCTCGCGCAACCGAGGAGCAGCCCAACGGTCCGGTGAAATGCCGCCATGACATTCGTGTCACGGAGCTTGTCCCACGCAGTCATCCGGAAACTCCTCGAGCGGCGCGCTGAACGTCGCTCCGGCGTTGCTAACCAGTACGCGCGATGGCGCACCGATCTCTGCGGCGAGGGCGCGGCAGCCTCAGGCGTCGAGAGATCCGAGCTCCTCCGCCGCGGTGGCCATCGCATCGACGCCCGTGAGGAGATCGTGACCGCGAAGCCGGCAGACCCGAACCCGCGAGCGATGTCCAAACCGATCCCTCGCGACCCGCCAGTCACGAGCGCGCCGTTCCCTTGCAACGCGAAACGGCGGCTCATGGCCGGTGGCGTGCGTGCCACTCGGCCATCGCGGTGATGAGCTCGAGGCGCGTCTTCGGGGGCCGCGACGGGTCAAATGCTCGGTAGGCGGCGATGATGTTTGCAACGATCCGCTCGGTCTCGCCCCAGCCTGAGAAGGCCGAGAGGTCGATGTCGTCGGCCGCCTGGGCTTCATCCATGCCGGCATCGAAGCGCTCGCGCGCCTCCGCGCGCACGTAATCGAGGTAGCGACGCAGGTCGCAGAGACCGGAGGCATCGGTCACGGGCCCGTGTCCGGGCACGAGCACGGCGGCGCCGAGCTCAAGGATCCGGTCGCACGCGGTGATCCAGTTGTCGTAGTCGGCCCAGACGATCGGGGTTCCCTGGTTGAAAAGCAGGTCGCCCGTGAACACGAGGTCGGCGTCGGGGACGTGGACGATCGTGTCGCCCCCAGTGTGGGCGGGGCCGAGCTCTACCAGGCTCACGGTCCTGTCGCCGACCGCCAGGTCCAGCCGCCCCTCGAACGTGCGCGAGGGGAGTCGTACCGTGACGTCGGCGACCTGGAACGCACCGAACGCCGCCTGGACGAACGCGCGCACATGAGGGGGCAGCTCCGCCTGCTTGATGGCGTGCAGACCCGCCGGCGACAACTCGCCCATCTCATCGGCAGTGACCTGCGAGGAGTAGATCTCCGCGCTCTGCGGCAACAGCTCGTTGCCGAAACAGTGATCGGGGTTCGCGTGCGTGTTCATGGCCGCGTCGATCGGGTGATCAGCGGTAACCGGCGCCATCGCGTCGAGCATCTCGCGGGTCAGGCGCAGGTCGTACAGCGTGTCGATCAGGAGCGACGTGCCACCGGCCGTCACGAGCCCGGCGTTGCTCCAGCCCCAACCGCCGTCGGGCTGCAGGTAGGCGTACAGCCCGTCGCCGAGCTCGTGCAGACCCTTCGTATAGGCAACGTGCACCCCGGTCAACCCTCCAGCATCCTCACGTCCGCCGAGCCACACAATACCAGATCTACACCGAATCACGTGACGGTCGTTACTCGATGTGGTAGTGTGCGTGCGGATGCTCTTCGACTTCGGTCAACCGAACGACGGCATCATTCAGACCGCCTTCGTGGTCGAGGACCTGGACGCCGCGGTCGAGCAGTTCTCCGCCCGCTTGGGGGTGCGTCCCTGGACGACCCTTCGCGCCGTCGGTCCACAGGGCTCCGTCTACCGAGGGGAGCCCGCGCAAGCGTCGTTCCATGTCGGATTCGGGTGCTCGGGGCACATGCTCTACGAGCTGATCCAGCCCGCCGACGACCTCCCCTCGGTCTACCGCGACGTGGTCGACCAGCGCGGCTACGGCTTTCACCATTTCGGCTGCGCCACACCGGCGTTCGATCAGGCGGTTGCGACGATGGTCGCCCAGGGATACGAGGCCGTCGGCACGGTCGAAGTCCCCGGCGTTCGTCTCGCCTACTTCGACACCCGCGATACGCTGCCCGGAATGATCGAGCTGATCGACGCCAGCGAAGAGATCAACGCCTCCTTCACGGCCATCTGGAAGGCGTCGATCGGCCCGGGTGACGCCCCCGCGCCGCCGCCGCCGGCTCCGCCCTCCGTCCCGGCTTCGTAACCGATCACCTGGCGTGAGCGCGCATAAACCGGTCGGGCGCGTGGCCATCGTCGGCGCCGGCACGATCGGCGCCAGCTGGGCGACTCACTACCTCGCGCGCGGCTTCGACGTCGTCGCCACCGACCCGGCGCCCGGCGCCGAGACCGCCCTCCGCGCCTATGTAGACGCGGCCTGGGACGCGGCGGCCACGCTCGGGCTGTCGGAGGGCGCCTCAGCCGGTCGCCTGGAATTCACCGCCGACCTGCGGGAGGCGCTCGCCGGCGCCGAGTTCGTGCAGGAGAACGCGCCCGAGCGACCGGAGCTCAAGGCCGGACTGTTCGCCGAGATAGACGACGCCATACCGAGCGACACGATCATCGCTTCGAGCTCGTCGGGAATCACCATGAGCGAGATCCAGGCCCAGTGCCGTCATCCGGAGCGGACCGTCATCGGCCACCCGTTGAACCCTCCGCACATCATCCCGCTGGTCGAGGTCGTCGCGGGGGCCGCCACGACGCCGCAGACGATCGCAGAGACGATCTCGTTCTATGCCTCGGCCGGTAAGCGGCCGATCCATGTCAAGAAGGAGCTGCCAGGTCACGTCGTCAACCGCATCCAGTCCGCCCTGTACCGCGAGATCGTCTACCTGATCGAGGAGGACGTGCTCGGCGTTGCCGACGCCGATGACGCCGTCTCGTGGGGCCCGGGCCTCAGATGGGGCGTCATGGGACCCAATCTCCTCTGGCATCTCGGCGGAGGCCAGGGCGGGATCGAGCAGTTCATGGCCAATCTGATGGATCCGATGGCGGCCGCCTGGTCGACGCTGGGTGACCCGGAGCTGACCCCCGAGCTCAAGCAGAAGATCGTCGACGGCGTGCTGGAGGAGGCCCGCGGTCGCTCGATCGACGAGCTGGCCGCGCGGCGCGACGCGATGCTGCTCGCCCTGCAAAACATACGCTCCCAGCACGACGAATCCTGACGGCCGCCCGCCTCGCACGGAAAGCGACATCTTCTGTGACGGTCGTTACGCGATTAGGTAACATGTCACCGGGATGGCTATGCATATTGGCCACGTCGCACTCCGACTGACGGACGCGGATCGTTACGCGCAGTTCGCCCGCGACGTCCTCGGATTGCGCGAGACGGATCGCACCGCGACGGCGATCCTGCTCTCGGCGAGTGAGAAGCACCACGAACTCGAGCTCGTCCACGGGGCCGAGGACGGCCTGGACCACATCGGGCTCGAGGTGGAGTCGACGGAGACGCTGCGGGCCGTGCAGGTCGCGGTCGAGCGCGCCGGCATCACCCACCACCCGGTGCCGAAGGACCACGCCACCGGACTCGGGGACGCCATCCGTTTCATCGGACCGGGGGAAATCGCGTACGAGGTGTACACCGGCATGTCCCGCGATCCGGTATCCATCGGCCGATATACACATCGACCCGTGCGGCGCTTCGGTCACCTGACCTTCGCCTCGGCTGAGTACCGCGCCGTCGAGATGTTCTGCATCGAAGTCCTCGGCTTCCGGGTGTCCGACCGGTTGGGCCGGGCGACATGGCTGCGTTGCGATGCCGATCATCATGGCCTCGCGATCGCCCCGGGACCCGAGGGGACCGTCTTGCACCATCACGCCTGGCAGACGCAGGACCTCGGGACATTGGGTTCCTACTGTGACGGGCTCATCGGCCACGGACTTACCCTGAAGTGGGGACCGGTCCGGCATGGTCCCGGCTTCAACCTCGCCACATATCTACCTGACCCCGCCGGTGGCTTACTCGAGGTGTATGCCGATCTGCTCCAGATCGCCGACGACGCCGGTTACGTTCCCCACGACTGGACCAACGAGCCGAATGCGCTCAACCTCTGGGGCCCGGCGGCGCCCGACGATTTCCTGAAATTCGGTCTCTCCACACTCGGGTTCGCGACCGCTGCGGGGACCGCGGCCTGACGACCCGGCGACGATCGAGTAGATCCCGCCCCGCCCCAACCGAGACCCGCGCCAGGACCGGGGCGCTAGCCCACCGCCATCAGGCGACCCATCTCGGCCAGGTCATCCACCTCAACGAGGTGCCCCATCTTCGTGATCTTCGTGTGGAGATAGGTGACACTCTCCGGCGTCGGATCCGGGACCAGCGGCAGGCAGCCGACGACCTCGAGCCCATACCCTTCAAGGCCCGCGCGCTTGGCCGGATTGTTTGTCAGGAGGCGCAGGCGGGTGATCCCGAGGTCGGCCAGAATCTGCATGCCGATCCCATAGTCACGCCGGTCGGCGGGGTGACCCAGGTGAAGGTTGGCCTCGACGGTGTCGAGCCCGGCGTCCTGCAGCTCGTACGCGCGGAGCTTTTCGAGCAACCCGATCCCCCGTCCCTCGTGCCCTCTGAGGTAGACCACGGCACCGACCCCAACCTCGGCGATCCGCTCCAGGGCGAGGCGGAGCTGCCGTCCGCAGTCACATCGGCGCGACCCGAAGACATCCCCCGTCAGGCACTCGGAGTGCATCCTCACCAGCGGCGCGTCGACCGATCTCAGGTCGCCGCACACGAGCGCCACGTGCTCACGTCCCTCTAAGTGGTCGCGGAACCCGATCGCCCTGAACTCCCCGGCGTCCAGCGGCAAGCGTGCGTTGCTCACGCGCAGGACCAGCCGCTCGGACCGACGCCGGTGGGCGATCAGGTCGGTGATCGCGAGCACGGGCAGTCGGTGGCGGCCGGCGAACTCCAAGAGCTCGGGTAGGCGCGCCATCGTCCCGTCGTCGGAGGCGATCTCGCAGATCATGGCTGCCGGCGAGAGACCGGCCATGAGCGCGAGGTCGACCGACGCCTCGGTGTGCCCGGCGCGCTTGAGCACGCCGCCGCGCTGATACCCCAGTGGGAAGACGTGGCCGGGTTGGGCCAGGCTGCGTGGATCGGTGCTCGCGTCCGCGAGCGCGCGAATCGTCAGCGCACGATCGGCGGCGGAGATGCCGGTCGACCCGCCGCGGTGATCGACACTCACGTGGAAGGCCGTGCCATGCGCATCGTCGTTGCGCCGGACCATCGGAGGGATGCCCAAAGCCTCGAGACGCTCCGACAACATCGGCACGCAGATCAGACCACGACCATGCATCGCCATGAAGTTCACCGCGGACGGCGTGACATGCTCGGCCGCCATCACGAGGTCGCCCTCGTTTTCCCGGTCCTTGGAGTCGACGACCACGACCATCTCCCCTCGGGCGATGGCACCGACCGCGTCCTCCACGCTGGCCATGCGGCCGACGCCCCGGTGGCCCGGAAGCGGCCGCGCGATCGCCTCGGGGATCACGCCGCGTCCCCCTGTGCGCCGGCGAACTCGCCGATCGCCGCGACGGCGTCAGCGCGCTCGTGGAACAACAGATGCCCAGTGCCCGGGAACGTCCGGAGCGAGGTCTGCGGGATCCCCCGCTGCCAGTCCTCGGCGTGACCAGCGGGGTTGATTTTGTCGTCCTCGCCCCACAGCAGCAGCGTCGGCGCGCTGATCTGCGGCAGGATGCCGGCTAGCTCCGGGTCGTGCGGACCGGGCATGACCCGCATCACCGCTTGCAGCTCGCGGTCGCGGGCGGCCTCGAACGCCGGATCCGGCCCCGACGGAAAGCGCCCGTCGAAGATCGAGGGATCATTGGTCAGGGCAGCCACTCGCGCGGCCGGGCTCAGCGCCAGCAGGTTGGCGCCACGGTGCTCCGGCACGTCCATTCCATACGGTGCCCCCAGCACCAGCACGCTGACACGGTCCGGGAAGCGTGCCGCCACGGTCGCGGCGAGCCAGCCTCCCAGCGAATGCCCCACGAGCACCGTCCGCTCGATTCCCAGCGCGTCGAGCACGTCACGAACGTGCGCGGCCAACTCGTCCCGGCCGTTGACCGGCGGATCGAGCTCGGTCGATCCGTATCCGGGGGCCAGCGGCGCGAACACCCGAAACTCATCCGCCAGCGGCTCCAAGCACTCGAATCCCTCGATGATGCCCCCGCCGTGCAGGAAGACTAGGGGTGCGCCTGCGCCGTCCGTCAGGATCTCCGTGGGCCGGCCCTTCACCTCAACCAAGCCGCTCTCCAGGGTCATCCGTTTTTCCTCTCGCCCACGGCCGTGATCAACGACCGCCGCCGGCGACCGCCGTGCCGACATCGAGCGGCTCGAGGTAGTCGAGGATCGTGTCGGCCTGGTCCAGGAACGTCGGCGGGACCTTGTAGGTCTGGCCGAGCTCATCCGCCGGCTCATCGACGGTCCACAGTGCGGGCTTCGACCAGGCGTACTCGAACAGGGCGCCACCGGGAGTGCGGTTGTAGAGCGATACGAAGTAGGTGCGATCGCGGGGGCCGATCCACTCCTCGTTGTAGCCGAGCGAGGAGAGGTGCTGCTTGAGTGTCATCTGCACCTCGGCGTCGGGGATGTCCCAGGCGCAGTGGTGGACGGTGCCCTCCCCCAGCGAGCGCGTACCCGGCTCGCTCTCGCGGTCCTCGACCAGCTCCACGAAGCCGACCCGGTGGGGTTCGGCGCCCAGGCGCCAGCGCCCCCCGGCTGACTCCACGCCGTCCGCGACCGCCCCCACCCCGGTCTCCAGGTAGGCGATCATGGCATTGGGATCGGAGACGTTGATGGTGACCCCATGATTGCCCAGGATGGCGCGGTCGGCCGGAACTCCGCTCTTCTCCCAGGCCCGACTCGGATCGCCGTAGTCGTCCGCCACCAGGCCGTACGGAATGCCGCAGGGGTGCGCGAAGTGGATGCGCTCGGTCCCATAGCGCTCGACCGCCGTGGCGTCGAGTCCGCGGGCGCGCAGCCGATCCATCCAGAAGCCCACCGCTTCGCGCGGGATCGACAGGTTCAGGCGCGAGATCTGGTCGGTGCCGAGGCGCCCGGTGAAGCCCTCCTGACGCACGGGGAAGCTCGTCAGCACGCTCCCGGCGTCACCTTGCGCGTTGCCGTAGTAGAGGTGATAGATCGGGATCGTGCCTTCGAACAGCCCCGTCTGCTTGAGCAGGCGCAGCCCGAGCACGCCCGTGTGGAAGTCAAAGTCCTCCTGGGCGGGCCCCACGCAATAGGTGTAGTGGTGGATTCCTCGTATCGCTGAGGACAACGTGTTTCTCCTCCTCGTTGGGGCAGGCCGCCGTGTGCCCGGGGAACCCAGGGATCAGGCCCTGGTGGCCGCTGCCTCCACCTCGCGCACAGCGGGGATGATCTCGCTGATGAAGCCCTCGAGCGTCGTGGCGGACTCCTCGTTGGTCATGTCCCCGAACGGCAGCATCAGCATGAAGTAGTTCGCGATCCCGCGGTGTGCCTGCTCGACGTAGTAGTCGCGCACCCGCTCGACGCTTCCGGCGATCAGCAGCTCCGACTCGATCGGGTCCCGCGACATCATCGCCTTGGCCAGCGGGTTGTCCCAGTCGGGCATCTCGGTCTGCAAATGCGCCGGGACATTGCCGTGCATCCGCTGCAGCGTCTCGCCATAAGCGCTCCACGCGCGGCGCGCGATCGTCTCCGCCTGCTCGTCCGTCTCCGCGATCACGACGCCCTGACACTGCGCGATCCAGGGCTCGTCGACATGCGGGTTCTGGTGTCCTGGCTGCTCTCGGCTCTGCGCTCGCAACTCGTCATACCGGGCGCGCATCTCGGGCGTCATCGTCGTCGGGAAGATGAAGTTGTGCCCTCCCCTCCCCGCCGTCTCCACATTTCCCGCCGTCCAGAGCGGCGGATACGGGTGCTGAACGGGCTCGAAGGGAAGCTTGAGCTCCACGAAGTCGTAGAACGCCGAGTCCTCGCTGGACATGATCCCGGTCTCCCACGCCCTGAGCAGCATCTGGAGGATCTCCTTGCTTCGTGCGGACGCCTCCTCCGGCGAATGCCCGAACTGCAGGTGCTCCCATGGCGTGATGCCCTTCCCCACGCCGAGCTCGAGGCGACCGTCCGAGAGCACATCCAGCATCGCCAGGTCCTCGAATGCGCGAACCGGATGATGCAGCGGCAGACAGACGACCGTGGGAATCAGCTTCAACCGCGTCGTCTCGCGCGCGAGCGCGGCCAGGAACACCGCCGCGGTCGGAGCGCACGAGAGCTCGTGCCCGTGGTGCTCGGCGAGGTGGAACGCGTAGAAGCCACCCTCCTCCGAGCGCTTGATGAACGCGATGCGCGCTTCGAAGATCTGCCTCGCCGACTTCCCACCGCGGACCTCGATGTGATCAAAGGTGGCGAACTGGATAGCCATCGGCCAAGGCTACCACAGCTTGCGCGCAATGCCCGACGAGCGTAACGACATTTGCAATGTATCGACCCACGCGCGCTAGAGTGACTGCGTGGCGGGTACCGCGCACAGAACGTCAGGCCGGCGCGCCGGTGGCGAATACGTCGGTCGCGGTAACGGCGGCCGCACACCCGAACGGCTGCCTCGAACCCAGCTGGGAACGACGCCCCAGCATCTGCTCATGACGCTGCTCGGCGACTACTGGTTCGAGCGCAGCGAACACCTGCCCTCGGCCGCCCTGGTCGATCTCCTGGCCGAATTCGCCATCAGCGAGCCGAGCGCGAGAGCGGCGCTGAACCGGCTGGCCAAGCGCGGGCTTCTCGTCTCCTCGAAAGCGGGCCGGAACACGTACTACGGCGTGAGTCCCCGTGCGGTTCCGCTTATACGCGAGACGTTGAAGCGGCTCGTCGCCTTCGGCGCCCGGGAGACCAGATCGTGGGACGGCGCGTGGACGATCGTGGCCTTCTCGGTGCCGGAAGTCCATCGCGATGTGCGTCACTCGATTCGCACGACTCTGCGCTGGCTCGGGTTCGCCGCCCTGTACGACGGGCTCTGGTGCTCGCCGTGGCTGGAGCAGGACGCGGCGCTCGCGATGCTGTCCGATCTCGGGGTCCGTTCCGCGACCGTCATGCGAGCGCGGATAGATCCGCGCAGCGCCGTGCAAGCGGGCTCGGCGTGGGACCTGGAGGCACTCAAGCAGCAGTATCTCGAGTTCGACGAGGAGTTCTCACCGATGCTCGACGACGTGCGCCGAGGGACGCTCACGGCATCCGAAGCCCTGATCGCGCGCACGACGGTAATGGACAGCTGGCGCAGGTTCCTCGGCGTCGAGCCGTTCCTGCCCGCCGACCTGCTTCCGTCCGACTGGCCGCGGGCCTCGATGC
>Ga0335081_10018896_pt1 | contig 11145 bp, 8 predicted proteins | sample Lox_Sample_35_FD_206713 | JGI IMG/M metagenome (GOLD analysis project Ga0335081, IMG submission 206713) | Soil microbial communities from Loxahatchee National Wildlife Refuge, Florida, United States - Lox_Sample_3.5 | ecosystem: Environmental > Terrestrial > Soil > Wetlands | place: USA: Florida...
AAAGTCCTCACCTACAAGTCCGCCTCCGCCGTCGAGTGGCTACAGGACATTTTCAACCTCGATCTCTCCCTCGTCTCTCGTCTCGGCGGGCACTCTCAGCCCCGTACACACCGTGGCAAGGAAATGTTCCCCGGTATGGTCATCACGTATGCTCTCATGGAGGCTCTCGAGGAGATTGCCGAGAACACTCCCGACCGAGCCAAGATCTTGAAAAAAGCACGTGTCACAAAAGTGCTAAAAGACGGCGACAGGGCCATTGGGGTCGAATATGAATTTGAGGGGAAATCTTACGAGGAATATGGGCCTGTCGTGCTTGCCACCGGCGGATACGCCGCTGATTTCGCAAAAGGCGGATTATTGGAGAAGCACCGTCCTGATCTCCTTGACTTGAGTACGACTAATGGCGACCACTGCACAGGGGATGGTCAAAAGATGGTATGATCTACATGTTGTAATCTCCACTAAACTCCAAGGTCATGGCAGTCGGTGGCAAGGGGATTGATATGGACAAGGTCCAGGTCCATCCAACGGGTCTCGTCGACCCGAAAGAGCCCCATGCCAAAGTTAAATTCCTCGCCGCCGAAGCCCTCCGAGGTGTCGGGGGTCTCCTCATTGACGCCGGTGGCGAACGTTTCATCGACGAACTTGAAAAGCGAGACGTCGTCTCCAACGCAATGTGGAAGCGGGACAACTTCCCCGTCCGGCTCGTCCTCAACACCAAAGCTGCCAAAGAAATCCAATGGCACGTCAAGCACTACGAAGGCCGAGGTCTCATGCGTCATTTCAAGAGTGGTGCAGACTTGGCGAAGGAAATGGGCATTGATGTGTCTGTCCTCAAGAAGACGTTTGATGATTATAATGACTATGCCGCCGGGAAAAGAAAGGATCCTTTCGGGAAGAAATTCTTCCAGAATTATCCCTTTGAGATTAACGATGAGTTCCATGTAGCGTTGATGGAGCCCGTGTTGCATTTCACGATGGGTGGTGTGGAAATCGATGATCAGGCTCGCATTCTCATTGAGGATGGCAAAAAGCCTTTGCCTGGCCTATGGGCGTGTGGGGAACTCGCCGGTGGTGTCCACGGGAGCAATCGGCTGGGTGGTAGTGCCTTGCTAGGTTGTGTTGTCTACGGTCGTGTTGCTGGTTCCGGCGCCGCCAACTACCTCTTCCAAGACCTCCTCAAAGGTGGCACAACCTCCGCCTCGTCCCGCCTTCAGCAAATTAGCATCCATATTGATCCCTCGAAACCGGGACAAATCAGAGTCGATTGGGGTAGCAGTGCCGGCAGCCCCGATAACCAACCCGCCGGACAGTTTGCCACCTCGCCTGTTCAGGACTTTTCACCAGGAGAGGCCGGCAAAGCCAAGAAACCAGCCAAAAAGTTCGAAATTCCTGATAAGGAATTCACATTAGCCGATATCGCGAAGCACAACACCAAGGACGATTGCTGGGTTGCGGTCAACGGATTGGCACTGAATGTGACGGATTTCCTCCCGGATCACCCCGGTGGACCTAAAGCAATACTTTTGTATGCTGGGAAGGATGCCACAGAGGAATTTAACATGCTGCACGACAAAAACGTCATTGAGGCATAAAACACCTTGAACGGTCAAGAGCTAATGGTTAGAAATATGCTCCAGAGACGGTCATGGGCAGAGTAAAAGAGTAAAAAGTATGAGTCAATTATTTGGTTTTCATATAGACAAACAATAAGGTTTGAGCATTCTTTATACTGTCGTTATTGAGAGAATCTTCAACTCTGGAGATGGAAGTAAAATTCCACTTACGGCAAGTCCAGTCGGTCGAATAGTGCAGACATGGATGCTGCCCTTCATGACAAGTGGTTGCACAACATTCCGATCCGGGACTTGAACAGATAGTATACCAAGTGGATCGGCGTGATGCAAGTTCGGTGTTGTTGCCTATCGTCCCTATGGGAGGCGATGTGAAAGTAGTCCTTCCCTATGGCAAACACTCGTCTACATATATGATAGATACCGTTCGATATCTACGAGGTCGTCTAGCAGTCGAGCTACCGAAATCCCAGACTTCTTTGCATACTCGGACCTTCGCTGACCCGAAAGCTGCGAAAACTGCAGTAAAACGTCCCTATCCAGGATCCCTCTCGCAGGATTCGAAACCTTGCCCTCATACGTCGATAGTCTACATTAAGTTCGCGTCGGGAGGATATGATACCTGTAAGCACGAGGATTTAAGGACGCGGGCTGCTCTTCGTTGTTGATGATCTGCCCTTGAAGAATATTTAGCCGTCGGTACATCCGCTCGCTTATCGCTGAGATGAAGCCCAAGCTTCCATCTCGGGAGGTTGTGAGGCCCAGGAATGCATCGGCCTTGTCGTTAAGAGACTGTCCCGAGGATATTCTCCGTGTTCGTAAAATTTGAGTAAGGAAATGACCAACATGGATATCTGCTCGTCGAATGAGTCGATTACCCGATAACGACTGCGGATCTGACATCAGCCTCGGTCTCGAAGGGAATCAACTTTCCGGATCGTATTGGAAAATATGGAGGTTTTGCTCGCCATCGGCAACTGCGAAAAACAAATTTTCTCCAAGAATGACGAAGTTACCACACGTAACCTCCATTTTCTCATAGTCCTGCCCAAGCAATGTCAGTCGATACGGCTCTTCCTACTCCGATTAACCTCATCTCAAGCTGGGGAATACCTGAAACCCGATAAAGCGAATGCTGTACATGATATCGCCAAATAACACGAAATCTCGAATACTCTCCCCAACTGTAACAACCATACTCAAATCATAAAATGCGACCGGTAAAAACTCCTTGTCCGTTTCCCCGAAGGAGCGCACCATGATCTTTTGTCCCTGACTCGAAAGTAAATACCCACGAACCTCGTTGATCACGGTGACGGCCCCGCGAACTTCTTCCGACCATGCCAATCGGAGTTTCCGGTTTGTGTCCGGGCGACCGGGTTGCGGGACGACTTGAGCGATGTCAAAGACGTAAAGATTGCCCTTTACGCCTGCGTCTTCGCCGCGGAGAGTTGCGGTGCCCATGACGATGAAAGGGCGGCGTTTTTTGGATTCTTCGGAGACTTGGAGGTTGACTTGTTTGAGACACATGATCACTTCGTATTTGCTCAGCGGGAAGCTGGTTGATTAGTGGAGAAATAGAAGGGTGGAATACGTATCGACTGTTTTCCAACTGACAGGGTTGACGAGTTCAAGTGTGCTTGTCGGCGCCGTGGGGAGGAATTCTAGTGGATCTTATATTAAGCTCTGGTTGGACAGGAGCAAGCACCTTCTGGGACCTCCTTCGCTTGACCTTCATCATCGACAAGAAGAAATTCTTGTGGGGTGTTGCAAGCAATAGCATACAGAGGATGTTGTTCAACAGGCTGGACATGCGTTATATCTTTCTCGCGAGGCACACGTTTGACACCCCATTTCCCATCGAAATTGAATTCTGCTGACAATTGACAAATCCGTATTATACCCTGTTGTCAACGGAGGGAATTAGTGAGAAAAGTACCATGGAGTCATAATAAAGGAATCTGTCTTCACCGCTGGTGACATTGAACGGGCAAACGCTGCGGACGGCGGATCCAACGAGTCGATGAAATTTGGGAACGGAGTGCGACGTTCTGAGGATGAATCCGGGGTATGAGCCACACATGAAGACTGCGGCGTATCCTGAAACCGCCGGAAGGGCGAACATCCTCGTGGGCGACAACGAGGTATCATCGTCATTGGATGGGGTATCTAGAGGCTCCCTCGTCATGTGCGCGTTGGGTATCTTTGTAAATCGAAGACTCGTCTCTATAGCAGTTGGCTCAGCATGTTGAAATGGTTTATAGATGATGATGTCATTCAACTCGGTCCGAACCTGCAAGAGTTAGAAAGATGGTTGTTGCATAACACGTACTAAGAGGTGAGGTTCCACATGAGCGTCACCGAGATTGGCAACCAGTATCTCTTCTACTGCCATGGAAGTTTTCTTGCCGATTTGGAGATCGTCGGATTTGGGACAGAGGACTTTTGGTAGGTTTACGAAGTCATCACAAGTGAACAGTATGTCCATATCCGCAATTCTTCGAATCTATTTTTATCAGTACAAGCCACTGGCGTGTCACACCTGGAGTTCTCCTTTCTCAGTCACCAAAAACATCAACCACTCGGTCTCATCACTGACCGTGGTAGTTGATCCATTGAATTGCGGAGCAAATTCTAAGGCTCTCTGACTTGGCGGATCCTCCCGCGGCTTCGTTTTCGTGTCATCCCTGTCACCATATAATTCGTCGTCGTCGTCATCATCGTCCCGTTTTCGCTTCAGCGACCGCCTCGTCCCCGCCGAGACACCATCGACTCGAGGAATCACTTTTCTGGGCAGAAAATCAAAACTTCGTCCTTGAAATACAGAGCCACAAGCAAATTCGCCCTATCTTTCAAAACCAATTTAACGAGATAGCATACCTGTATTAAGCTCATGTTGGAGTGGACATCAATATCCTTCGACTTTGCATCCGTCTCATACAAAGCAACCCTCCCGTTCTCCAAGACAAGGAAAACAAAAGGATCCGTAATGGTTGCACTTCGCACTCGTGCATGAGCCCCAAATTCCTCATCAGTAATCGGAATCAATTGATGAAGCCGAATTTCTACTCATCAACACGATGCGGACTTGGACACTTACGATGATCATATACCCTGACTTCACAGTTGACAACCTGAGCCCAAAGAGTCCCAGCGGCCAGAGTTCCAGCGGCAATAGTGCCGCCGGTCCTATCAAATTCGGATCTTTTGACTTCCTCAAAGACATCTGTAATGCGATACACGATACTTTCGCTTTTCCTTGAGGCGAGGAGGTACCGGTCTACTTCAGCGGGGATGGCGGATTCGGGGCCTGTGGCGGGTTTCGTACGGAGGGCAGTGAAAGAGATAAAAGTTGGGGTGGAGAGACGGGCAATGACGGACGGGATGATGGATTTACGAAAGATGGAGATGGAGGCTGCGGAATCGCAGTTTGTGACACAGAGGAGTTCTTGGTCTGATGTTACGTCTTTTTGTAGGAATTTAGCGTTCTTCACCGTTAGATTGCATTTGGGAAGATAGAGTACATCGCTGAAGGCGGGTGTGCCAAATGTGGCATCGCGAATGGGTGCGGTGCTAAATAATGAATCGTGGATTCGTAATCTCAATTTCCCCTGAGCTCCACTTATTGCGACGGTTCCCTCTTCTTCATCGTCGCCATAAATATCCTCTAATTCGTCGACAGTATCGTTCATGCCCACACTCACACCGCCGCGATCGGCTGACTTTCCAGCAATAGTATATCCCAACAAAACACTGTCGGCTGTTGAACTCCCGAAGAAAATCCGACTTGATTCCAAGGTGACCGCGCAGCTAAAACCCGCCATTCTTACTCCCGGAGCGCTCGAAAGATCGACCCGTTCAAGCTCAATATCGATGACATTCCTCCCATCCTTGATAAACCGAACACGAATGAAACTGGAATCACGAAGTCCGAGAAGGACATCACCGTCCTCGTTGCCCAAGAGAACCGGGACAGCTCCCTCGAGTTTTAATTTCAGTTCAGGACGGTGGATCATTTGGAAGGCGGTGGATTTAGCAGCGTAGGCATTGACGCCGATGGCGGTGCAACGGCCTGCTTGATCCACGTGGATAACTTGATTTGTGCCGAGAACAAGAAGGCCGCCGACGGGCTGTGGCAAGGGCAAGACGCGGAAACAGTCATACGGAAGACCGTGGACGGAGAAAATAATTGCGGAAGCCCGTTGTTGGAGGTCCAAGGTCACCGCCATTAATGTGACTGTATCATTTCTTAGCTCGAGGAGTCCCGTTGCGGTGCGTGTTCCTGAAAAGAGGATTGCGAGGGTGGGCTCACGGTATTCGTAGAGGAAAGCTTCGTCGAGGATATGGGCGATGGATTCTTCTAATTGAGATGCTTGAACTACGAAGGAAGGATAGTATGGCTTCAAGTCTTCTGCATCAAAGGTATCGTCGATTTCGTTGTCTGGTTGACGGAGGGGCAGGATGGCGAATACGTCTGTGTTGAAGCGGAGGATCACGCACCGGCTGTGGTGGTCTTTGAAGAGATGACAAGGGGGTTTCTCTGAAAAGACCGAGCGATATGCATCCCGCTCATAGAAATGGATCGAGAGGGTCGTGAGCGAGTGGAAGGGGGAGTCCCAGAATAGAATCGAAACCTAAAGCTATTAACAATAACATGCGGGAAGAATACCTTTGCGTCGACAAAAGAGATGGCGATACAATCCGATTCACACGGGACGTTCTGGAGAGGCCCGAGGTTGACGAGTCCGGAGATTGTCCCGCTCATCTGCACTTCCTCGATGAGCACGAGTTGTCCGACGGTTTCATGCTTCAGCAGCAGCACCTGGCTGTCGTCGCCCATGAAATCCTCACCGCCTTCGTCCCCAAGGATTGTCTCTGCCAGGGCATCTCCGAACACACTGCGTGCCGCGTGGGACTGGCGCAGCTGTGTCTCACGCACGGAGGTCTTGATACGGAAGATTTGGAGAAGGGACGCCTTGGCGACGATGAGATTCTGCTCGTGGGGGGAGAGGAGGCGGGCGGTGAGGGCGTCTGTCACGGCGGTGGGGGCCGTCAGTTCGCCGTACAGCATCGACATGGCCGGCCTCGCTCACACTCTCCGCTCTCGCACTTTCACGCTGCCGCTCGTTGCTCCGCCTTCCCTTGTCTTCTGCGTGAAGAGTCAGCCGGTAATCGTAGGGTCTGCACCCTATCAAGTGTCCCCTGCGTCTGGCTCGAGACCGTCACAGAAATTGTTTCCTGGCGAGCGAGAGATTGCACCTCCTTGCCCCTGGCCCATGCTCCGGCCTCTTGTGCGCATCAATCGATGCCCTCCCCTCCGATGTCGGTGCACCCCATACGCCCGGCACATCCATACCACCCCCGCCCGTGCCGTCGATGAATCAGACGACCCATCCAGACCCCAGCAGCAGCAACAGCAGCAGCACCAGGAGCCAAGCGCGGAGTCCCCGGAAGATGGACGGCCCCGAGGAGAAACCGCAGCACCCGCGACCTCTCTGCACTTGACAGCTGAGGGGAACGGGGATTCGAATTCCGCCTTCGCCGAAGACGGTCGGCCAAGGGACCAGTGGCCCGACTTGTCGGAGGACACGTACGACCAAGTTGCAGACGAAATGTTTTCGAGTCGTCTCCCCTCCAAATATAATCCCGAGCAATTCGAGGGAGAATTCCAAGAGCGGCGCAGGAAACATGTCGGAAGAGTAGTAGAAATGCGCAAAAAGTTCAATATTGGTCGTTCCGCCCTCATCGAGAAAACTCGGCAACATATCCAGACAGCGTATCAAGCCCGGAAAGATTCCAAAGATGCTGCAAACCAGCGCGGTCTAGATGTCTTTGAAATGGTCAACAAGGCTCGGATAGAGAGAGGAGAAAAGCCCCTCCTGTGGTCATCTGAACGAGAGCCACCCGAGAAAGGACAGCGCGACGCAGGCTCTTGGAGCGAGAACCAACCGGAGGGGGAGGATAGGAGCATGAGATCATCAAGAGACAGACGGGAGAGGGAAGATGGAGATAAGAGGAAAGCCCGTTTTGATTCACGTCGCCAACTTGATAAAGAACAAGGAGGAATTCCTCTTTGGCATAATTACGCAGAGGCCAAGCTTGAGGAAATCGAAGCCCTTCGAACCACCGAAGTCCCCGAGGGTAATCTCGACGATTGGGCCGAGCCGTACCCCCCGCTCATCAGAGCAACGAAATTCATTCGTCCGTTTGACGAAGTCGATTATGAGTTGGGATATGACCTCCCCGACGCTGAAATCGGTCATTCCAAGTTTAAACTCCTCAGCAGAGACGGTGTCATTCAAGAGCATCGACGAACAACCCGGGATCACGATCAATTACCAGTCGAGGATGATGTAGCCACGCATTTTGACGTCAGCATCTTAGGGCAGATCGGTGAGTCGTATTACTACCCCAAGCCCTATGATATGCCCGATGTTTCGGACATATACGACGTAATTGCGAAACGAATCGAAGGAACGGAATTTCCCGAAGACAATGAACAGGATCCCGCCGAACTCTATCAAATTGAAAAAGAAATCAAAGAAGGGATGTCGCGGAGGGACAGAGCAATTGCCCGGAAAGATCGAGAAATCCACAAGATCATGAAAAAGTATTACGACAAATATACCGAGAACATGGACATCGGATCCTGGGCAAAACAAGTCCCACTCCCCGTCCCCCACGATCCGTCAACAGCAGACTTAGACGAATACGTCCCCCCCAAATTCACCCATAATGCCTTCCGATTCGGCACCCCCGCCATCCCCTACGGTGTCCAAGGCCGTCAGCGATCTATGTACGCAGCAGCCGCCGATCCAACTGTCTCGGCCCAACCTTATCGTCTCTACCAATTTGATGCGGAAGATCTTCTCTCCGATACGCCCACCGAAGACGAACAGAAAGCCTGGGAAGCCACGAAAGACGACCTCATCAAAGCCATCGAGGGCTATGAACCTCCCGAATCCTGGATCGATTGGAAGTATCGCGACAAGGAAAAGCCTGTTGTCCTGCCTATTCGAAAGGCCGGTCCCACGAAGAAACGGCACGGAAAGGGTAGCACACCAATCAAAAAGATCGAGGATATTTATGATCCGAGGTCGCTTGCTGTTTGGAGGGAAATGCACAAGGATTGGGTTGCGCCGAAGGATGCCAAATTCCCAGAGTACGAGTCGGAGGACGAGATTATTACCCCTTGGCAGGAACGGGAGGAGGCGGCTGGGCAGGTTAAAGCGTGGGAGGCGATGGATAATTTGGATAACGCGCTGCTTAAGACGTTCCGCAGGAGAGATAAATATGAGATCAAGGATATTCGACGACGATTGGGATTATCGTTTGAGGATGGGATGGATACGGGGAATCAACCTGTCAAAATTATAAACTGTATCCCACCGCCTTTTGGTTTATGCGACTAACGGGAAGTAACGGACACCTCACAATCTCTTCTGTCCCTAGGAAAAGAAGAGAAGGAAGGGCAGGTCTTGAAGGGAGAAATTGTCAACGAAAAGGAAGAAAAAGAAGTCGCAAAACCCAAGGACCTCCACCCGACTGAGGACCCAGAATTCGTTGCGAAACTTGGCTTTTGGCGGGAAGCCAAACAATACATCACCGTCCTCTCCGCTCGAATAGAACACCTGCGCAGCATCACCCGCGACACTCTCGAACAACTCCATCGCCACGGTTACGCCGTAGCGCTCCAACATCTCGCAACGCCCGACACGGCCCCCACGTCATGTCGGCCCCAAATCACGGAGGATGCCGACCCATCGAGTATTGTGGCCAAACTCTACGAGCAATTCCAATCCATCAACACCAAATTCAAGCAGCTTGAGATGCTAGCGACCGCTACCATTCAAGGTCCCGCTGGCCCTCAGGACCCCGAGTACTCTGAAGAATGGATTGAATGGCACGTCCACCAAGACGAGAAGAAAGAATTCGCTGAGGTCGCCGCGCGGATGGGGTACAAGAATTTGGAAATGGAGCCGCAAGCGACGCCGGAGCAAAGGCAGGAGCTAGAGAATCTTGAGAAGATGTGGTTTGATTCGTACTCGCGCATTGGCGTTGGTGGGGAGTATGAGAATAGTGGGATTACACCCGAGACACAGGAGGGGGGAGCGTACGGGGTGTTGGCGAATTATGTCGCTCAATCCGGGATGAGTGATGTGAATAAGGCCATTAAGCTTGCCGGGTTCAGTAAGACTTTTGAACACCGGGGTTGGAAATGGGTGTCGACGGCGTTTGATGACGAAGATGAAGAAGAAGAGAATGATGAAAGCCAAGGGGCTAACGAAGGAGAGGAAAGAAAGGAATCGAATGACGGAGCAGAGGATGACGCATCCACAGCTGAAGAATTGGGCGATAGTAAGTGGCAACAGGACGCTGAGAGGCCAGCAAATGAAGACACCGATAAGTCCGACCTTTTCCTCCGCGACCGTACTCTGCCCGACGGTCAAACAGTCACGCTTGATTCGGCGGATATCAACCCGGAAGATATTCAAGGATTGCAATATGGATACGGAGGAATTGACATCGAGCCGCCCATCGACATTACCCCCCCGCCGCGCGTCCCACTCGAGGAACAATGGACCATCTCAAGACTGCGAGAGGCATTACGAAAGACTTTCAAGGACCTTGACGAGGACATCAAATCTCTGGAAAACGATTATGACGCCTTCATTGCCCGGAACCCTAGCCACGATATCCCAGAGACGCTTCAGTCGATGGGATCTCAAAGGAAAGCGTCTAAATCACAAGCTCCGCCTGGCGGGAGCGCCGGTCCTCCGACACCTCCACCTCCCACTCAAGAAACATCTCCATAGAGAGCAAAATGAAATAACAATAATAATTGGACTATTCTCAATCCAACTCACATCTATGCCGTCATGATATCCTTCTTCAATTGTTCCGTGATTTTTTCTATTTCTTCTACTGACGCCTTAGTTTCCTTATCGACATCCTTTTCGCCCTTGTGTAACACATCTTTACTTATTCCTGGATCATCCTTGAGCGCATTCCTCATTGATTTAATTTGCTTTTCCCGGATATTTCGAACCACTAGTTTTTGCTTCTCTCCTAATTCCTTTACCTTCTTTTGATTTTCTACTCGAACTTCGCGGGTCATGGGGGGTAAAGGGATGATCAATTGTAGGTCGTTTTTCGGGGCCGGCTGTGGATTGAGTGTGGGATGACTCTCTGCAATCGCCCGTACAATGTGTTTTGTGTACTAATCGTGAGAATCCAGCAACTTGAACAAGAGAGAACGGGTACCGCGGGATCAAAAACGGTAATCAGTAAAGATCGAGCATCCCCAGGTTTCGGCCCGACAGTCGCACAGTCCAAAAACGGTACTTTCCCGCCGTGCTGCTCCGGCAATTGGACTTTCAACGAAGCAATTAGCTCTGGATCCGAACGGCCCTGCTTAATTGCGACCCCGTCCTTTTTGAATCGCTGGATGCCCTCTCGCAATTTACGCTTGTATTCATCCATGTCAAATGGATCTACTTGAGTGACCAGCGTAGATCTTTTGCCCTGCATTGAATCGGTGTCGTTTGGGTTGCGGGAGTCTAGCCATTCT
>Ga0335081_10018897_pt1 | contig 11145 bp, 8 predicted proteins | sample Lox_Sample_35_FD_206713 | JGI IMG/M metagenome (GOLD analysis project Ga0335081, IMG submission 206713) | Soil microbial communities from Loxahatchee National Wildlife Refuge, Florida, United States - Lox_Sample_3.5 | ecosystem: Environmental > Terrestrial > Soil > Wetlands | place: USA: Florida...
ATCCTTGTCCTGGATCAAGGTCGGCGAGCCGGGATCGGCGAGCTTCAGCACAGCGACCTCGCCTTCGATCTGCGCGGCGATGTCGAGCAGGTAGCGCGAGTTGAAGCCGATATCGAGTGGGTCGGCATCGTAGTCGACTTCGAGCTCTTCCGTCGCGCTGCCGGAATCCGGATTGGTCACCGACAGCACCAGGCGCCCGCCGGTGATCGAGAGCTTGACCGCGCGGCCGCGCTCGCTCGCCACCGTGGAGACGCGGTCGACCGCGGCCTCGAAGTCCTTCTTGTCGACGACGAGGCTCTTATCGTTGTTGACCGGGATCACGCGCCCGTAATCCGGGAACGTGCCGTCGATCAGCTTGGAGGTGAGCACGACGTCGCCGATGGCGAGCCGGATCTTGCCGCTGGACAGCTCGATCGCAACCTCGCCTTCGCCGTTCTCGATCAGGCGCTGCACTTCGGCAACGGTTTTGCGCGGCACGATCACGCCGGGCATGCCGGCGGCGCCGTCGGGCAGCGGCAGCTCGCATTGTGCCAGGCGATGGCCGTCGGTCGCCACCGCGCGCAGCGTCGCGTTCTTGGCGCTACCGGCGGCGTGCAGGTAGATGCCGTTGAGATAATAGCGCGTCTCTTCGGTGGAGATGGCGAACTGGGTCTTGTCGATCAGCCGCTTGAGATCGGCGGCCGGCAGCTTGAACGAATGGCTCATCTCGCCGGCGGCGAGATCGGGGAAATCGCTTTCCGGCAGCGTCTGCAAGGTGAAGCGCGAGCGGCCGGCGCGGATCGACAGCACGGCGCGGTCGCCGGAACCTTCGATCACGATCTGCGCGCCCTCGGGCAGCTTGCGCACGATGTCGTAGAACATGTGCGCCGGCACAGTGGTGGCGCCGCCCGGCGCCACTTCGGCGCCGATCGAGTCGATGACTTCGAGGTCGAGGTCGGTCGCCTTCAGGCTGAGCTTGCCGTTCTCCGCCTTGATCAGCACGTTGGCCAGGATGGGGATGGTGTTGCGCCGCTCCACCACCCGGTGCACGTGACCTAGCGATTTGAGAAGCTCAGCGCGCTCGACGGTAATCTTCATGGGGGACCCGCTTCGGCGCCGAAAAAGCCCGGAAACCGGGCGGCGCCTAGCCGGTCGCTCGCGGAATGCGAGGCCGGGGGGCAAAGGTGGCAAGACCGCGGCAAATGCGCAAGGGCGGGGTGGCCATCGCCGCTCCTATCCCCAGGGCGTCCACAGGGTGCTCCGCGGGCCGAAGGGTCTACGAGCCGCCGCTTATTCCTGCAGCTGCCGCTTGAGGATCTCGATCTCCTCGGCCAGCGCCATGTCGTTGCCGACCAGGCCCTCGATCTTGCGCACCGCGTGCAGCACCGTGGTGTGGTCGCGGCCGCCGAAGCGCCGGCCGATCTCGGGCAGCGAGCGCAGGGTGAGCGTCTTGGCCAGATACATCGCCACCTGGCGCGGGCGCACCACGTTGGCGGTGCGGCGAGAGGACAACAGGTCCGAGCGGCTCACATTGTATTGCCGCGCCACCACCCGCTGGATGTCCTCGATCTTCACCCGCTTGGGTTCCTGCGGGCGGATCAGGTCGCGCACCTCGCGCTCGGCCATCTCCAGCGTGACCGCGTGACCGGTGAGCTTGTTGTGCGCCAGGAGGCGGTTGAGCGCGCCTTCCAGGTCGCGGCCGTTATGGGTGACGGTCTTAGCGATGTAGGAGAGCACCGGTCCCGGCACGTCGAAGGCGGGATGATGGGTGCGGGCCGCCGTCACGCGGGCCTTGAGGATTTCGAAGCGCAGTTCCTCGCCGAGCGGCCCCATCTCCACCACCAGCCCGCCGGCGAGCCGCGAGCGTACGCGGTCGTCCAGGCTTTCCAGGTCGGAAGGCGGGCGGTCGGAGGCGATCACTACCTGGCGGCCGGCGTCGATCAGCGCGTTGAGCGTGTGGCAGAACTCGGCCTGCGTCGACTTGCCCTGCAGGAACTGCAGGTCGTCGATCACCAGCACGCCAATGCCGCGCAGCGCTTCCTTGAAGGCGAGCGCGGTCTGCGTGCGCAGCGCCGAGACGAAGCCGTACATGAACTTCTCGGCGGTGAGGTAGAGCACCTTGCGTTCGCCCATCGCGTTGCCCGCCCAGGTGATCGCCTGCAGCAGGTGCGTCTTGCCCAGGCCGACGCCGGCGTGGATATAGAGCGGATTGAACATCACCGCGTCGCTGCGCTTGGCGGCCGCCACTTGCTTGGCGGCGGCGTGGGCGAGCGTATTCGAGCGGCCGAGCACGAAGGTCTCGAAGGTCAGACGCGGGTCGAGCGGCGAGCCGCCGAGCGCCTCGTGGCCGTTCTGATCGCCGACGATCATCGGCCGGTGATTGCTGCCGCCGTACCGATTATTGCCGTCACTCCCGCCAGCTCCGCCGGCAACCGCGATTTCCGGCTCTGCCTTCGGCTTGGCCACGCTCGAGCGCAGCGCTGAACGCACGATCAGCTCGATGCGGTTGACCTGCGGAGCCTCGGCCTGCCAGCAGGCCAGCACGCGCTCGGCATAATGCGATTGGATCCAGCTCTTGAGGAAGCGGGTCGGCACCGACAGCCGCACCGTGCCGTCCTCGATCGCCTCCAGGTCCATGCGCGCGAACCAGCTCGAATAGATATCCTCGCCGACCTCCGCGCGTAGACGCTGCTGCACCTTCGACCAGCTTTCCTGTTCCGGGATGGACATTTTCTTCTTCTCGTTTCCGATAGAATGTTGAGACGGACTCGGGTTTCCCGGCTGGCAGGACATGCCAACGCACCGGACGACGCAACGACAACTCGAAGCAAAGGCGATGCCGATTTGGGATTTTGCCGTGCGGGTCTCGCCATTCCCGCGGGACTCAATCGACGTTACGTCGAGGTCGCTTGCGTCAGCCGCCTGGACGCGGCGGCGCGCCGCGCAATCCGCTTATACTTGCGGTCGAAAGCGACAAGGCGATGGGGAAATTCGCAGTGCAACAGGTAAAGCTGCCGGAGTCCGCGCCAAATGAGCCGCGATCGGAAATACCCGCATTGATCGCCGTTGCGGACCCTGCATTCGTCATGTCATCCCCCTCGTTATCTGCGGGCTGTTGCCCGATAGTTCCTCTGCGTGGCGGAGTTGGGCATGGATAGCCGTTCTCATCCGCCGATGAGCGCAAAGGAGTTCTTGTCCAGATGTGCCTCGCTGGACCGTCGCAAGGCGTGAGATAGACGATACACCAAGAAAGGCGCGCGGCAACTGAGATTTAAATTTCTCTTTACGCGCTGCGTGCGCAATAGTCGCAGCATGTGGATAGTGCAGCCCGGCGCTCGGAATTTAACATACTGATTCACAATTGAATCCGGTTTGCCGGCCATATCGAAATTTTTCAATCTGACGACGAATCGGTGAATGCGAAAAAAATTTTCGATAGGCAAAGAAACCGCTGTGGCGCAGGAGTTTTTGAGGTCCTGTAAAATCGTCGCGCTTAAGCCCTTACCAAACAAAAAAAATTTCTAACCGCTTTTGTGACTAGCCTTACTGCAGACAACCGCATGAAATCGAGACTTCTTGCCGCACAGCGCGAGTCGACGCGCGAAAACCCGAATGGCCCAGAGGTCGGTGACGGTAGAATGAACTTTTTGCGTCGGGCACCGGACGTGGCGGGCGCACGCACATAAAAGGCGGCGCCACAGGCGCCGTTCGGAAATACCGTTTACTTGCCGAGCTTGGCGATGCGGTGCGCGAGCCGCGAGACTTTCCGGCTGGCGTTGTTCTTGTGCACGACGCCACGCTGCGCTGCACGCATGATCACCGGCTCGGCTTCCTTCAGCGCCGCGGCGGCGGCGGTCCGATTGCCGCTGGCGATCGCTTCCTCGACTTTGCGCATCGAGCTGCGCAGGTTCGAGCGGCGCGCTTTGTTGACTTCGGTCCGGCGCGCGATCACGCGCGTGGCTTTGCGGGCGGACTTGGTATTGGCCATCGAGTTACTCGTTTGTCGGAAGCGAGCTGCGGCGGAAAAGGCGCGCAACGCTGCCGGATTTTGCAAGAAAATGAAGGCGGCGAACGCCTCGCCGCCATTTGGCGAGGCTTATAGTGCCGGCTAATGCGGGCGTCAACGCCGGAAAAGACCGCCTTTTCTCGCGTTAAGCCACCCGTTTCGCCCGCGTCGCGTCGTGGCCGGCGATGACCGCGGCGCGGTCGGCCGCCGAAAAGGCGGCGAGCGGCGGCTTCACCCGCGCAAGCTGCGCATCGCCGTGGATGTGCGCGAGCAGCGCTTTCACGCCGGAGACGAGCGGTTTGCCGTCGAACAGCTTGCGGATGGTGACCGCCGCCTCCAGCGCGGCGGCATCGCCTGCAGCCCAAGCGCGTGCGCACAAATCGGCGTTGCAGTTGGCGGTGGCCGAGATGCAGCCGGCGAAATCGCCGCGCCGCGCCTCGATCAGTACCGCCTCGGTCGACGGGAACACGGCAAAATCTTTCGAGATTGCCGCCGCCGAGTGCGCGTAGGCCATGTCGCCGGAGGAATCCTTCAGGCCCACAATGCGGGACGAGTACGACTCCAGCAGGCGGCGGATCAGCGCGACATGCCAGGGTAGGCCCGACATCGCCGGGAAATGGTAGAGATAGAGCGGGATCGGCTTGTCGCCAGTCGCCTTCACGATGGTGTCGATATAGGCGACCAGCCCGTCATCCGGCACGCCCTTGTAATAGAACGGCGGTAGCAGCAGCGCGCCGGCAAAGCCGAGTTCGGCGGCGTGACGGGTGAGGGCGACCGCATCGGCGACAGCGGACGCACCGGTGCCAACCATCAGCCGGTCCATCGGCAGCCCGTTCGCCTTGTAGGCGCTCATCACCCGCTTGCGCTCGTCGAGCGAAAACGAGGTCGCCTCGCCGGTAGTGCCGAGCACGTTGAGGCCATCGCAGCCGTTATCGAGCAAAAAGCGCGCGAGTTTGAGCGCGCGATCGAGATCGGGCGCGCCGTCCGCGGCGACCGGGGTGGCAATGGCGGCGATCACGCCGGAAAGGGTTCTTGCAGTCATGCGTTTCCTCGACGGAAGAGCGCTAGCCGCTCACATTATACGCGGCGAGTGCCGCCATGTTGACGATCTGGTTGTCCTTGGCGCCGAGCTGGACGATCTGCACCGGCCGGTCGAGGCCGACCAGCAGCGGACCGATCACGGTGGCGCCGCCCAGTTCCTGCAGCATCTTGGTCGAAATCGAGGCCGAGTGGAACGCCGGCATCACCAGCACATTGGCCGGCCCGGACAGCCGGCAGAACGGATAGGGCGCCATCAGCTCGGGATTGAGCGCGACGTCGGCGGCCATCTCACCATCATATTCGAAGTCGACGCGGCGGCGGTCGAGAATCTGCACGGCTTCGATCACCCGCGCCGAACGCTCGCCCTCGGGGTGGCCGAAGGTGGAGAAGGCGAGCATGGCGAGCCGCGGCTCGTAGCCGAGCCGGCGGGCGACGCCGGCCGCCTCCACCGCGATGTCGGCGAGTTCCTCGGCGTTCGGCATTTCGGTGACGGCGGTATCCGCCACCACCACGGTCCGGCCGCGCGTTACCACCAGCGAGACGCCGATCACCCGGTGCCCCGGCTTGGGGTCGATCACGCGCCGCACATCCTGCAGCGCAACGGAGAAATTGCGGGTGACGCCGGTGACCATGGCGTCGGCGTCGCCGAGCGCCACCATGCAGGAGGCGAAATGGTTGCGGTCGGTGTTCACCAGGCGCTGGCAGTCGCGCAGCAGGAAGCCGTGCCGCTGCAGCCGCTCATAGAGATGGTTGGTGTAGACCGTGTTGCGTGTCGACAGCCGGGCATTGACGATCTCGATGCCCTCGAGATCGATGCCGGCCTCGCGCGCCGCCGCCTGCACCCGGTCCTCGCGCCCGACCAAGAGCGCGGTGCCTAGCCCCTGCGCGACGAAGCTCGCCGCCGCGCGGATCACCTGTTCCTCCTCGCCTTCGGCGAAGACGACGCGCTTGGGCGAGCGGCGCAGCCGCGAATAGACCTGCACCAGGGTCGAGGCGATCGGGTCGCGGCGCGAGCGCAGCTGCTCGCGGTAGCCGTCCATGTCGACGATCGGCTTGCGGGCGACGCCGGTATCCATGGCGGCCTTGGCCACCGCCGGCGGCACATAGGAGATGAGCCGCGGATCGAACGGCACCGGAATGATGTAGTCGGGCCCGAATTTCGGCCGCGCGCCATAGGCGGCGGCGACCTCATCCGGCACGTCTTCGCGCGCCAGCTCGGCGAGCGCGCGGGCGGCGGCGATCTTCATCTCCATGTTGATCGCGGAGGCGCGTACGTCGAGCGCGCCGCGGAAGATGTAGGGGAAGCCGAGCACGTTGTTGATCTGGTTTGGGTAGTCGGATCGTCCGGTCGCCATGATGGCGTCGTCGCGCACGGCGGCGACCTCCTCGGGCGTAATCTCCGCGTCCGGATTGGCCATGGCGAAGATGATCGGCTTCGCCGCCATTGACTTGATCATCTCCTGCGTGAAGGCGCCCTTGACCGAGAGGCCGAAGGCGACGTCGGCGCCCTTGAACGCGTCTTCCAGCGTGCGCGCGTCGGTCTTGATCGCGTAGGCCGACTTCCACTGGTTCATCCCTTCCTTGCGGCCCTGGTAGATGACGCCCTTGGTGTCGCAGAGGGTCAGGTTCTCCGGCCGGAAGCCGATCGCCCGCAGCAATTCGAGGCAGGCAATGCCGGCGGCGCCGGCGCCATTGCAGACCAGCTTGGTGTTCTTTATCTCGCGGCCGGTCAGATCGAGCGCGTTGAGCAGGCCGGCGGCGGCGATGATGGCGGTGCCGTGCTGGTCGTCGTGGAAGACCGGGATGTCCATCAATTCGCGCAGGCGCTGCTCGATGACGAAGCACTCCGGCGCCTTGATGTCTTCCAGGTTGATGCCGCCCCAGCCTTTGCCGAGCAACTTGACGCAATTGATGATCTCGTCCGGATCCTTCGAGTTAACCTCGAGGTCGATGGAATCGATGTCGGCGAAGCGCTTGAACAGTACCGCCTTGCCTTCCATCACGGGCTTGGCCGCCAGCGCGCCGCGGTCGCCCAGCCCGAGGATGGCGGTGCCGTTGGTGATGACGGCGACGAAGTTGCCCTTGGTGGTGTAGTCGTAGGCGCGGCTCTCGTCTTCGGCGATGGCGAGCACCGGGACCGCCACCCCCGGCGAATAAGCGAGCGACAGGTCGCGCTGGGTGGCCATCGGCTTGGTGGCGACCACCTCCAGCTTGCCGGGCCGGCCGGCGCTGTGGAATTGCAGGGCTTCCTGGTCGGTAAAAGTCGGCCGGGTGCGGCCGGGGGGCTTGGCGGGCATTGTTACTCCATGAACGCGACCGGGACGCCGGCGCGGGCGACCCTAGCGGATGCCCCCATGTCTGCTCAAGGCAAAGCCAGGCTGCGCCGCCTGCAATGGTTGAGTTAGGCGTGGCGGCGGGTTAATCGGTGGCCGGACGCCACGCCTTACCCCGCAGGAAATTTCCTTAATCCACCGCTCCGGTCATGATTCGTTTTCTGTTCCGCTTTATCGGCCTCATCGCTTTGGCCGCCGCCTTTATCCTGGTCATCTATGACGGCACCAAGTCGATTGCCGCCAACAGCTTCTATTTCACCAGCGTGCGCATGCTCTGGGAGCTGATCCATCCGGCGAGCTTGGCCCAGCTCAAGCCCTTGCTGTCGCCCTATGCCGGCGGCGTACTGTGGGATCCCGGCATGCTGGCGGTGCTGGCCGCGCCAAGCTGGGCGCTGCTCGGCGGTTTCGGCATTATCTGTTTGCTGCTCGGACGTAAGAAGCGGCCGCTGATCGGCTACGTGCGGGAGTAATCGCGCCCCGGAATGACGGCGGCGTGAGACCATCGTCAGCCCGCCTGTCCGAGACGTGATCGGCGCCGGCATTCCGCGGACTGCGGCGCGCGCTTATATTACCGCCACACCATTGCAGGAGAACCAACATGTTCGGCTTCAAGAAGATTGCGATGCCCAGCGCCGCCGAGGCACTGCCCGGGCGCAGCCAACCGATCCCCACCGCTTCCGAGCATTTCGTCAATCACCACGCGCTCAAAGGTCCCTATCCGGCCGGCAGCGAGAAGGCGATGTTCGGCCTCGGCTGCTTCTGGGGCGCCGAGCGCAAGTTCTGGGAGCTGGGCGACGGCGTCTATGTCACCGCCGTCGGCTATGCCGGCGGCCTCACGCCCAACCCGACCTATGAGGAGGTCTGCTCCGGCCGCACCGGCCACAACGAGGTGGTGCTGGTGGTCTACGACCCGAGCAAGATCTCCTACGAGGTGCTGCTGAAGACTTTCTGGGAAAGCCACGACCCGACGCAGGGCATGCGCCAGGGCAACGATGTCGGCACGCAATATCGCTCCGGCATCTACGCCTTCACCCCGGCGCAGAAAAAGGCGGCCGGGGCGTCGAAGGCGATGTACCAGGCCGAGCTCGACAAGCAGCGCTACGGCGCCATCACCACCGAGGTCGTCGACGCGCCCGAGTTCTATTTCGCCGAGGACTATCACCAGCAGTATCTGGCCAAGAACCCGTTCGGCTATTGCGGGCTCGGCGGCACCGGCGTGTCCTGCCCGATCGGCACCGGCGCCAAGCTGGCGCAAGGCGCCACGGCGTAGGTCTCTCTTCACCCTCCCCTGCAGGGGGAGGGTCGGCGGACGAAGTCCGCCGGGGTGGGGTGTCTTGCTTGCGAGTTCACCCCCGCCCGGTCCGCTGCGCGGACCGACCTCCCCCCTCCAGGGGGAGGTAAAGAGGGCGCGGAATTGGCCTCCGCCGCTCAGACTTTGTTAACCATATAAAGCGTTAATGCGTCGTGAATTTCATCTCACCGGCAGTGGGATTCGAGATTGATGCGGCGCGCACGACTTTTCCTCTCCCTCCTGTTCGCCCTGACGGCGGCCGCCTGCGCCCGCCAGCAGGCGGCGACTTATTACGTGATGGACCCCAACACCGGGCAGCCGGTGCCGGTGGTACAACGCTACAACGCGCCGCAGCAGCAATATGCCGCCTATGCGCAGCAGAACGCGCAGGCGCAGGCTCAGCCGCAAGCGAAGACGACCGAGCGCGGCCTGTTCAACAATAATGTCGGTCTGTTCTCGCACCGCGCGACCACCTACGCGCCGCCGGCCTACGCGCAGCAGACCTATCCGCAGCCGCAATATGCGCAGCCGCAATACGCGGCGCCGCAACCGCAGCAGGAGCGCGGCCTGGTGCAGCAGCGATACGGCCAGCAGGGCTACGTCATGCAGTATCAGCCGCCGCAGCCTCAGGTCGGCGGACCTTACGCCGCCGTTCCTGCGGCGCCACAGCCCGCGCCGCAATACGGCTATGCCTATGCGCCAGCGCAGCCAGCCTACGTGCTCGATTCCGGCGACAAGCTGCGCGTGGTCGTGTTCGGCCAGGACGGCATCACCGGCAGCTACATGGTCGATGCCGGCGGCAATGTCAGCCTGCCGCTGGTCGGCACCATTCCCGCGCGCGGCCTGTCGACGCAAGCGCTGGCGAAGGCGATCGCCGAGCGGCTCAAGCAGGGCTATGTGCGCGAGCCGCACGTGACGGTCGAGATCGAGGCCTATCGGCCGTTCTTCATCCTCGGCGAGGTGACGACGCCCGGCCAATATCCTTACGTCGCCAACATGACGGTGGAGAACGCCATCGCCATCGCCGGCGGCTTTGCCGCGCGCGCCGACAAGCGCAAGGTCGAGCTCACCCGCGCCGCCAACGGCCAGCGCTACACCGGCGACGTGCCGCTCAATTATCCGCTGCAGCCCGGCGATACCGTCGTGGTCAAAGAGCGCTGGTTCTGACCGCCAGGATTCGGGTGGCCGCCACACTACCCGCGTGATGCAGAGACGGCCCTTCGGCGCGCATCCCGCCGCCGAGCCAAAGGCCGTTCAATCGTGACATCGTCAAAACAGAATTTGAAGCTGGAGCTCGCGCTCCTGCTTGCGCTCGCCACCGTATGGGGCGCCTCCTATACTTTCATCAAGCTCGGCGTCGCTACCATCCCGCCGGTGACCTTGATCGCCGCGCGCACGCTGATTGCCGGCGGCATTCTGCTCGCGAGACGATGGCCGCGACCGCCTGGGCTGGCTTGGTCTGCGTCGTCATCGGCGTGGCGGCGATGACCATTCCTCCGCGCAAGGCAGCGGTCGTGGCCTGACCTCGGAAACGAAAAAGCCCCGGCCTCGGCCGGGGCTTTTTGCGGGCGTCGCCGCGTTAGCTATTTCATATGCTTGGCGAGGAATTCCTGCGTGCGCTGCCAGGCGAGATCGCCCGCTTCCTTGCGGTAGCTCGCGCGCTCGTCGCAATAGAAGCCGTGCGGCGCGCCGGGATAGATGTAGGTCTCGGCCTGCGGCTGCTTTTTCTTGATCTCCTCGACGGTCGTCAGCGGGATGCCCTCGTCCTTCTCGCCGAAGTGCATCTGCAGCGGACACTTCGGCTTCTCGTCGGCGAACTTGCCGATCATGCCGCCGTAGAAGGCGACCGCCGCCGATAGGCCGGGAATGCGGCAGGAGGCGAGGAAGGCGGCCGTGCCGCCCATGCAGAAGCCGACGATGCCGATCGGGCCGGTGCCCTTGAGGTCGTCTTTGGCGGCGGCGATGTCATGCATCATGTTGTCGAAGTTGAGGTTGCCGAGATAGCTGCGCGCATTGGCGATCTCGTCCGGCGTATAGCCGCACTCGAAATCGCGCACGAAGCGGTCGAACACAGCAGGCGCCACCGCGACATAGCCGAGCGCGGCGAGGCGGTCGCACACCGCGCGGATGTGATGATTGACGCCGAAAATCTCCTGCACCACCACCATGCCGCCCTTCGCCTTGCCTTGCGGATCGGCGCGATAGGCGCCGAGCGAGTGTTTATCGGCGGTGGTGAGCTTGAACTGCTTGCCCAATGGGTCCTCCCTGGATTTCTAAGACAATGTGTAAACGGGCCGTCGCCGGCGAGTTTCTAGCACAGGGCCAACCTCCTCGTCATTCCGGGGCGCGGCCGCTAGGCCGCCACTTCGTGGCGTCCCGGAATGACTCAGGCGAACGCCTGCTTCACCAACTCATACGAGCGCTTGCGCGCCTCATGGCTGTAGATCATGGTGGTGATCATCAGCTCGTCCGCCTTAGTCGCTTCGATCAGCGGC
>Ga0335081_10018898_pt1 | contig 11144 bp, 10 predicted proteins | sample Lox_Sample_35_FD_206713 | JGI IMG/M metagenome (GOLD analysis project Ga0335081, IMG submission 206713) | Soil microbial communities from Loxahatchee National Wildlife Refuge, Florida, United States - Lox_Sample_3.5 | ecosystem: Environmental > Terrestrial > Soil > Wetlands | place: USA...
CGATCGCCAACGCGGCGAACACCGAGCTGAAGCACGGTGGGGGCGTGGCGGGCGCGATCTCGCGGGCCGGTGGACCCGCCGTCCAGGAGGAGAGCTCTGCAGTCGCCCCGATCGGACTGGGGAAGGCTGTGGCGACTACCGGTGGGGACATGCCGTGCCGATGGGTGATTCACGCCGCGACGATGGAGTTAGGCGGCCCCACGTCCGCGGACATCGTCCGCGAGGCGACCGCCTCGACGCTGCGCCAGGCCGACGAACTCGGTGTGCGGTCGCTGGCGCTCGTCGCCTTCGGAACCGGCGTCGGCAAGTTTCCGCTCGAAGACGCCGCGAGGATTGAGATCGATGAGGTTGTTCGGCATCTCCACGACGGCGGGTCCGCCATCGAGCGGGTCGTGTTCGCGGTCCGCGGCTCCGAGGCGCGCGAGGTGTTCGAGGCCGCTCTGAGCGACCACTAGCGGCTGCCTTGCGCGCGCTCGTAATCCAGCACGGGGAGGACGGCCCTGGCGGCCACGTCATCGACTGGCTCGCCGCGCACGACGCTCTCGTCGACTTGTTTCGCATCGACGTAGACGGCGGCGAGCGCGACCCGGGCGACTACGACGTGATCGTCTCGCTCGGCTCCGAGCGCGCCGCTTACGACGACACGGTGTCGTGGGTGCCGCGCGAACTGCGGATCCTCGCTGCGGCGGCGGACGCCGATATCCCTGTGCTCGGGATCTGCTTCGGCGGTCAGCTGCTGGCGCGCGCGCTCGGCGGAGAGGCGATGCGGGCGGAGAAGGTGGAGATCGGCTGGGTCCCGATCCGCACCATCGAGCCCTCGCTCGTCGGCGAGGGGCCGTGGCTTCAGTGGCACTACGACACCTTCTCGCTTCCTGCCGGCGCGAAGCTGCTGGCCGAGAGTCCCGCGGGACCGCAGGCCTACACGGCGGGACGCAGCCTCGGTGTCCAGTTCCACCCGGAGGTGACCGCGGAGATCGTCACGAACTGGATCAGCCAGGATGGCGCCGCGCTGCGACGCCAGGGCCTCGATCCGACGCGGCTGCTCGCCGAGACGCACGAGCGCGACGCTGAGAACCGAATGCGGGCTGTGCGGCTCATGGATGTGTTCGTCGATCGGGTGGCCGGGCTTTCTGGATGAGCGACCGGAGGGCGTGGTCCCTAGCTGCCAAACGACGCGCGGCGCGCGCAGCCCCTAGCGGATCTCGAACCCGCTCAGGCCCTCGGGCTCCTCTTCGGTCACCTCGGCCTGCTCGACGCTGGCCTGACGCGGACCGACCTTGACGAACCTCACGACGCGCTCCACGTGATCGGGCCGGCCCTCGAGCACGGCCTCGACCGCGCCGTCGGAGCGGTTGCAGATCCATCCCGAGACACCGTGGGCGCGGGCCCGCTCGCGCACAGAATCGCGGAAGAACACCCCTTGCACGCGTCCTTGCACGACCACACGGCGGCGGATGCGATCCCCAGGCACGAACGGCGATTCTGGCAACCCGACGGCGAACCGTGAGTTTGCAGGGATAACTTTCCGTCCGCGGCCCGCGCAATGCTGGGCGACCCATGACCGCCCTGTGGTTGCTGATCGGTCTGCTCGCCGGCGCCGGCGCCGTCATCGTCGCGCTGCGTCCGCGATTGCGCTCGCTGTCGGCCGAGGCGGGACGGGCCGGGGAGCTCGAGCGCGAGCTCGTCCGCGCTCGCTCGGACCTCGAGCACGAGCAGGCCCGCTCGCAAGAGCGGATGGCGACGCTCGCCGACGCCCAGGAGCGGCTGTCCGCTTCGTTCAAGGCGCTGAGCGCCGACGCGCTGAAGTCGAGCATCGATCAGCTGACCGAGCTCAACCGCGCCCAGCTGAACGCCGCTCGGGCGGAGGCCAAGGGAGATCTCGATAACCGCCGACAGGCGGTCGAACAGCTCGTCGCCCCGCTGAAGGAGCAGCTCGGGCGGGTCGACGCGCAACTGCTGCGGCTCGACCAGGAGCGCCGCGAGTCGCGCGGGCGCCTCGAGGCCCAGCTGAAGAGCCTGGCCGATACCGGCGAGAAGCTCCGCACCGAGACGGGCGCGCTCGTTACCGCGCTCCGCAAGCCGAACGCCCGCGGCCAGTGGGGGCAGATGCAGCTCCGCAACGTGGTCGAGCTGGCCGGCATGGTCAGGTATTGCGACTTCGCCGAGCAGTCGCCTGTGGCCGGCGACGAGACGACGCTGCGGCCCGACCTGGTGGTCAGCCTGCCGGGTGGCAAGCACGTGGTGGTCGACGCCAAGGCGCCGCTCCAGGGAGTGCTCGACGCCTACCAGGCACGCGACGAGGAGGAGAGGCAGGGCCACCTTCGCGATCACGCCCGGCTGCTCCGGCGTCACGTCAAGGCGCTCGCCGACAAGGCGTACTGGGCCGGGCTCGACTCGGCGCCCGACATCGTGGTGATGTTTCTGCCGGGCGAGCATCTGTACGGCGCCGCGCTCGAGGCTGACCCGGCGCTGATCGAGGACGCGATGGCCCGGCGGGTGCTGATCGCGACGCCGACGACGCTGCTCGCGATGCTCCGGGCCGTCGCCTACGGCTGGCAGCAGGAGCGCGTGGCCGAGTCCGCCCAGGCGATCTCAGAACTGGGGCGGGAGCTGCATGGCCGTCTCGTGAAGCTGTCGAGTCTCCTCGCCACTCTCGGCAACCGTCTGAACAGCACGGTACGGGCCTACAACGAGGCGGTCGGATCGTACGAAGCGCGCGTGTTGCCCGCGGCGCGCCGGTTCGAGGATCATGGGTCGGTCGCTGGGGGCCGTGACCTTCCCGAACTCGAGCAGGTCACGGTCAGCGCGCGCAGCGTCCAGACCGCCGAGCTCACCACCGGCGCCGCTGCCGGCGAGCGGAGCCGGCGGTACGAAGCACCCGAGCAGCTGACGATGCGCCGTCTCCGGGGAGTCGATTAGAGGACTCGCGACAACGCCGGGTCCTCATCCGGCCGATGGCGATCCGGCTACCAAATACGTGGCCTCAGCGCCAAAGTCCGTCGTGGGGCCGCTCGTGTCCCGCCCACCATCGGCGTAGATCTTCTCGCTGGTGGGGGAGCGGATCGGCCGTCGGCTTGCGCGCCTGCACCAGCGCGAGCGCCTCGTCGATGCTCACGCCCATGCGGACCGCGACCACGCCGGCGGCGACCGCGGCGGACCGCTGCCAGCCCGCGCGGCAGTGGAGGTAGACGCGCTCGCCCTCATCGAGCCAGCTGCCGATCACGCTCACCGCGCTGTCGAGAGCCTCGGCGGGGAGACCGCCGTAATCGGTCAGCCGCAGGCGATGCTCTGCGATGCCGGCGGCGGTGAGCGCGCGCTCGACGACACCGCGCTCCGCACCCTCGTATTCCTCGTCCTCAGTGAGGTTGAGGACTTGCCGTATGCCAAACCGGCTGAGCGCCCGCACGTCGTCCTCGTCGAGCGGGTAGGCGCCAACGAACAGGTCGTCGAGCACCTCGGCGAATCCAAATGAGCGAAACCAGCCGGACACGCCCTAGATCATGTCGAAGCCCGCGTTAAGCTCGGATGTGGGATGCCGCCGCGCACTGACACGTTCGATCTCGGTGGATTGCGCCTCAGCACTGGGGAGGGGCGCCGGCTCGACCTGGCCGTTGCGCTCGATCCGTTCTCGCTCGGCGGTCAGCGCTATGCGGTTGAGCCCTCGCCGGTGCCGGTTCGCCTCGACATCTCGCGCACGACGGGCGACGGATACGCGCTGCGGCTCCGCTTCGCGGCGTCGCTGGTTGGACCGTGCATGCGCTGCCTCGAACCTGCGTCCCCCGTGTTCGCCGTTGACGCGCGGGAGGTCTCTCAACCGAACGAGCTGAGGGCGCGCGGGGAGGCCCCCGGACGCGGCCGTGCCCGCCAGCGCGATGACAGCGACGACGAGCTCGTCTCACCCTATATCGAGGATGGCGTGCTCGACCTCCGCGGGTGGGCGAGCGACGCGCTCGCGCTGAGCCTGCCGGCGAACATCCTCTGCCGCGAGGACTGCGCCGGCCTGTGCCCGGTGTGCGGTCTCAATTTGAATGAGGCCGGACCCGGTCATCAGCACGAGCGCGAGCCGGATCCGCGTTGGGAGGCGCTCTCGAAGCTCCGCTTCGAGTGAGCGCCGCTTGGTGGCGTGCCGTCCCGCGGCGGCTTTCTGCCGCGCCGAGGACGGCTACACTGCCCGCATGGCCGTACCCAAGCAGAAGCAGTCCCATGCGCGGACCACGCAGCGGCGCTCGCAACACAAGATCGACGCGGCGACGTATAACGCGTGCCCGCAATGCCACAGCCCTCGCCTTCCTCACCGGGTGTGCCCGGTGTGCGGCCACTACAAGGGCCGCGAGGTCATCGTTCCGGACCGGGACGAGCGGATCGCCTGAGAGCGGCGGGCGTGGTCACCGTCGCGGTGGATGCGGGCGGGGCCGACCTCGGCCCTCGCGAGGTCGCAGCCGGGGCTGCCCGCGCGGCCGCAAACGGCATCCGGGTTGTCCTGTTCGGCCCGGCAACTGAGATCGGCGACGTCCCGGACGGCGTCGAGGTGGTCGACGCGCCCGTTTCGATCGCCAAGAAGGCCGACCCTGCGAATGCGGTGCGCACCACGCCCGAGGCGTCGATCGTCCAGGCCACGAAGGCCGTCGCCGAGGGGCGCGCCCAGGCGTTCGTGTCCGGCGGATCCACCGGCTCGGCGCTCGCCGCCGCGCTGTTCAACCTCCGCCGCGACCGCGGCGTGTACCGCCCGGCGCTCGCACTGCCACTGCCCAACCCCGGTCGCTCGCCCGTCCTGCTCCTCGATGTCGGCGCCAACGTCACCTGCCGCCCCGAGCACCTTGTCCAGTTCGCGCACATGGGATCGGCCTTCGCCCAGGCCGTGCTCGGGATGGAATCTCCCCGGGTGGCGCTGCTGTCCAACGGAGAGGAGCCCGGCAAGGGCACGCCGGAACTGGTCAGCGTGCACGAGCAGCTCGCCGGCCCCCGCGGCGCCGGACTGAACTTCGTGGGCAACGTCGAGGGCACTCAGATCGTCGAGGACGTCGCCGACGTGGTCGTGATGGACGGGTTCACCGGCAACGTCACGCTCAAGCTGATGGAGGGCATCTCGGGCCGCGCGCTGCGGCTCGTCGGCGAGACCGCGAGCACGACCACTCGAGGCCGGCTCGGCAACAGATTGATCGCACCGGCGATGCAGCAGCTCCGCGACCAGATCGATCCCGAAGGGGCCGGCGGCGCGTACATGCTCGGGCTCCGGCAACTCGGCGTGGTCGCCCACGGGCGCTTCAGCGCGCGCGGATTTGCCCACGCAATCGACGTGGCCGCCCGGGGCGTTCAGCACGACGTGATCGGCCGCACGCGCGCTGCGCTCGCGCAGGCCGGGGCGATGCGGCCCGCGCCGGGATACGGCGACTCGGAACCCGAGCGGACTGGTGCCCCGTCCGAGGCGACGGCTACGGTTTCCCAGAGATGACTCGCGAAGAGATCTTCCAGGTGATCCGCGGACACCTCGTTGATGAGCTCGAGGTTGACCCCGAGCGGATCTCGGAGTCGACGCGCTTCAAAGAGGACCTTGACGCCGACTCCCTAGACCTCTACACGCTCGTGCAGGAACTCGAGGATTCTTACGGCGTGCGGATCTCCGATGAGCAGGCGGCCAGCATCCGGACCGTCGGCCAGGCCGTGGAGTTCGTCCTGGGCGTGACCGGAGGTGAGACGCACGCATCGGCGTCGGCGAGCGCGGGCCCCGATGCTGAGTGAGCGCGAAGCACCTTCTAAGCGTCAGTGACTCGACCGCGCTCCTCAAGGAGCTACTCGAAGCGCTCCCCGAGGACCTGTCCGCCCCGGTGTTTACGCACGCGTCTTGGACGGTGCGACGGTCGGACTCCTACGAACGGCTGGCGTTCCTCGGCGACAGCGTGCTCGCCCTCGCCGTGACCTCGTATCTCTACCCGAGGCTCGAGGCCGAACGGTTCGGCCCCGGGCGCCTCACCAAGATCCGCGCCCAGGCGGTCTCGGGCCGATCGTGCCGCGAGGTCGCGGAGCGACTCGGTGTGCCCGAGCGGCTGCGTGTCGCGGCGCCGCCGGGGGTGTCCTCCACCGTGCCGGCGCTCGTGGGAACCGAGCGGGTGCTGGCCTCGGTGATCGAGGCCGTGATCGGGGCCTGTTTCCTGGCGTACGGCTACGACCGCACCGCCGAAGCGGTCGTAGCCGCGTTCGCGCCCGAGATCGAGGAGGCGCTCGAGCACCCGGTCGACTTCAAGTCGGCGCTGCAGGAACGGCTCGCGCGCAAGGGCGCGCTCGTGACCTACGACGTCGTCGACGAGCAGGGACCTCCGCACGACCGCGTGTTCTCGGTGAGCGCGATGATCGCCGGCGTCGAGGTCGGGCGAGGTCGGGGCCGGAGCAAGAAGGACGCCGAGCAGGAGGCGGCGCAGGTCGCGCTCGAGGCGCTCGAATGAGACCCAGGCAGGAACCATGTACCTGAAATCGATCGTGCTCAAGGGATTCAAGTCGTTTCCCGACCGCACCCGGCTCGAGTTCGGTCCGGGCGTCAGCGTGATCGTCGGACCGAACGGGTCCGGGAAGTCGAACATCACCGACGCCGTGCTGTGGGCGCTCGGCGAGCAGTCGCCGCTTGCCGTTCGCGGACAGTCGATGCAGGACGTGATCTTCGGCGGTTCTCCCGGGCGCCAGGGCGCCCGCGGGGCCGAGGTCGAGCTCGTGCTCGACGACAGCGAGGGGACGCTCGGGCTCGGGGCGCCCGAGGTCTCGATCGTCCGCCGGCTCGACCGCGGAGGCGACGGCGAGTACCGGCTCGCGGGGGCGCGGTGCCGGCTGGTCGACGTGATCGAGGTGCTCTCAGACACCGGCCTCGGCAAGGAGATGCACTCGGTGATCTCCCAGGGCCGGGTCGAGTCGATCGTGACCTCGAAGCCGCGTGACCGCCGCATGCTGATCGAGGAGGCCGCTGGACTCGGCAAGCACCGCAAACGCCGGCGCCGGGCCCAGCTGAAGCTCGGACACACCCAGGACAACCTCGATCGGGCGCTCGACGTCGAGCGCGAGGCTCGCTCGCGGCTGCGGCCGCTCAAGCGCCAGGCGGAGGCTGCCGAGTTGCACGCCCGGATCGAGCGCCAGACGCTCGAGGCCCGATGGGAGCTTTCTCGCGACGACCTGCGCCGTCACCAGGCCGAGCTGCAGGCGGCCGAGCAGGCAGCCGCCCGGGCGCGCGCCGAACGCGAGCAGGTCGAGCGCGAGCTCACCGCCGTGGCCGGTCGCCGGGAGGCGGCCGAGGAGGCCCTGGCCCGCCGCAGCGCCCATCGCGAGGAGCTGTCGAGGCGGTGCTTCCTCGCGCAGTCCGCCGGCGAGCGCGTCTCCTATCGCGCCGAGGCGGTGCGCGCGGCGGAGCGGAACCTGGAGAGCCGTCTGCAGAACGGCCGCGAGCACCTCGAGCGGCTCCGCCACGCCGCCCGGGCCGACGCCCCCGATGAGCAGGTGGACACAAGGATCTCCGAGCTCGAGCAGGAGCTGGCCCGGCTCGAGCGCGACCGCGAGGCCGAGCTCGCGCGCCAGCTCTCAGAGCTCGAGGAACAGCTTCGCGGCGCCGGCGCGGCGGTCGCCGAACGAACGGAGGTCGTCGAGCAACGGCGGGTCGCGCGCGAGCAGGCGCGCGAGCGGCTCGAGCAGGCGCGGAGCGCCCTGCGCGAATCCGAGCGGGCTGTCGAGTCCGCTCGCCGCGAGGCGGCCCGGGTCGGCGGCGAGTTGGCCGCTGTCAATCAGTTTCTGCGCAGCCAGACCGCCGCCCCCGGCGGCGCCACGGTTCTGGCCGACCGGCTCGAGGTCGACCCCGGTTACGAGCTCGCGGTCGCGGCCGCCCTCGACGGCCGGCTGCGCGCGGCGGTCCTCCAGGACCGCGGGGCGGCGGGCGCGCTGCTCGATCGCGCCGGCGCCGACGGCGGCCGGGCGCTGATCGCGCCGCCCGATGGCGTGCCGCACCCGCCCGCCACCATCGCGCCACCGCCGCACGACCGAGCGGAGTCGCTCGCCGGACACGTCCACGGCCCGGCCGACGCCGCCGCACTCGTGCGGACGTTGTTGCTCGACGTCTGGGTTGTCGAGAGCCTCGAGCGGCTGCCCGATCGGTTCGACGGCGTGGCCGTGACGCGCGCGGGCCGAGTGTGGTCGTCACGCACGCGCGAGCTCCGGCAGGCGCCGGCGGTGGGCGAGGAGCGCGTGCTGGCCGAGCGCAATCGCCGCGACGCGCTCGTCAGGGCCAGCGAGGCCGCGGTGCAGGCCGAGCACGGCGCCCGCGGCGAGCTCGAGCGCCAGGCAGACGCGGTGGCCGCTATTGAAGTCGAGTCAGAGCAGGCGATCGCGGCGCACCGGGAGGCGGTCAATCAGCGCGACGAGGCGGCCGAGGTCGAGCGGCGGATCGCGGCATCGATCGAGCGCCGGCGGGCCGCTCCCGACGACGGGCCAGACGCCGGACGCCGCGCACAGCTGTCCGCCGAGCTGTCGGCGGCCCGGGGGGCGCGCGAGCGTCAGGAGCGCGAGCGCTCAGAGCGTCTCGCGCGGATCGACCGACTCGAGGCCGCGACCTTCCGGGACGAGGCGCTCGTGCCCGAGGTAAGGGCCGTGATCGCCGCGCTCGAGCACGTCGCGAATGCGATCGCCCAGCGGCGCCGGCAGTTCGAGCTCGAGCTGAGCTCCGACCGCGAGGCCGGCGAGCACGTGGCCGCCGAGCTCAAGGAATGCGCCCAGCGCGAGGCCGCGCTGCACGCGCAGCTGCGGCAGGGCAACGAGCGCCTGACCGAGAGCCAGGTCCGCCTCCAGCGCGCCCAGGATCGGGTCGAGGAGTCCGCCCAGGAGGTGGGCGGGCTGGCGAGTCGGCTCGAGCTCGACGCGGCGCCAGCCGACACCGAGCTCGCCGCCGAGGAGCGCGAGGCGCTCACCAGCCGCCTCGAGCGGCTGGCCCGCCGGCGCGAGCAGCTCGGTCCGGTCAACCCGCTCGCCCAGGCGGAGTACGAAGAGGCCGTCGCCCACGTCGAGGAGCTCGAGCGCCAGCGCGATGACCTCGAGACCGCGCTGCGCGAGCTGAACAAGCTGATCGCCGACACCGATCGCCAGATTCGCGAGAGCTTCGAGCAGATGTTCGAAGCGGCCGCGCGCAACTTCGAACAGGTCGCCGCGCGGCTGTTCCCGGGCGGCCGAGGCCGGCTACGGCTCGTCGCCGAGCACGATGGACCGGCTCGCGTGCTGGGGGGAGGTCCGGCGCCGGCAGGGGATGAGGAGCAGTCGGAGGAGATCGACGAGTCCGAGGAGAGGGCGGAGGCCAAGGACGAGCAGGAAGAGGAGGATCTGCTCGGCGTCGAGATCGAGATCACGCCGGCCGGTAAGGACATGAAGCGGCTCACGCTCCTGTCGGGCGGCGAGAAGTCGATGACCGCGCTGGCGTTCCTGTTTGCGGTGTTCCTCGCCCGGCCGTGCCCGTTCTACATCCTCGACGAGGTCGAGGCCGCGCTCGACGATCTCAACATCGATCGCTTCCTCGATCTCCTCCGCACCTACTCGGGCCACGCCCAGTTCATCGTCGTTACCCACCAGAAGCGGACGATGGAGGCCGCCGACTCGCTTTACGGCGTGTCGATGGGCTCCGACGGCATCTCGAAGGTCATCTCGCGTCGCCTGCCGGCGCCGGGGGAGGCGGCGGCGTAGAAAGGGCCCGGCAGGATGCCGGGCCCCGCTAACCTGGCCTGCCGCATGGCACGAGACTGGCAAGACCTTTTTATCGTCGACGGCGCGCCCGGGGGGGTGGGCCCGGATAACGAAGCGGCGCCCGAGACCCAGGAGCGGCGGCGGGGCATGTTCCGCCGGCTTCGCGAGAACCTCCGAAAGACCCGCCAGGCGCTCACCACAGAGATCCAGGCCACCCTGTTCGAGGACCTGAGCGACGAGACCTGGGAGCGGCTCGAGGAGGCGTTGATCTACGCCGACGTCGGCGCCGCGACGACCGCACAGGTCGTCGGCCAGCTCGAGCAGGAGGCGACCGGAGGTTCGATCACCGGAGGTCAGGCCCTGACCGAGCGGTTGACCGAGCTGCTCGCCGAGATAGCGCGGACCGGCGAGGACAAGATCGACCTCAGGCCCGAGCCTACGGTGATCCTGGTCGCCGGCGTCAACGGCACCGGCAAGACGACGACGGTCGGCAAGCTGGCGTGGCACCTCAGCAAAGAGCTCGGGCAGACCGTGGTGGTCGGCGCGGCGGACACGTTCCGCGCGGCCGGCGTCGAGCAGCTCGAGGTGTGGGCCCAGCGTGCCGGCGCGGGGTTTGTCAAGGGCCCGCCCGACGCCGACCCCGGCGCGGTCGCGTACGACACGATCGCGACGGCACGCCGAGACGGCGCCGATGTCGTGATCATCGACACCGCCGGACGCCTCCACACCCAGGACGACCTGATGGCAGAGCTCGCCAAGGTCAAGCGCGTGATCTCAAAGCAGATCCCGGAGGCGCCTCACGAGACGCTGCTGACGGTGGACGCGACCACCGGCCAGAACGGTCTTCGCCAGGCCCGCCTGTTCTCCGAGTCGGTTCCGGTCAGCGGCCTCGTCCTGACCAAGCTCGACGGCACCGCCAAGGGCGGGATCGCGCTCGCGATCGCCAACGAGCTCGGCATCCCGGTCAAGCTGATCGGGATCGGCGAGCAGCTCGAGGACCTGCGGCCGTTCGACTCGACCGACTTCGCGCGGGCGCTGGTCACCGCCGACTAGGGTCTCGACTGGCGAGCGTGTGCCCGCCGGCGCGGGCGGCGCCACCCTGTAAAACGCGACAAACCCTCCCCGCGCCGCCGCCGAGGACCACATAAGCATGCTCTCCATGCTTATGTGGGCGTGGCGCTGGACACTGGGGGACTTTGCTGCGTTGTACAGGGCTCTGGAGGATGTAGCCCGCGTTCGCAGGCCCCGCGCGTAGGGAGGTAGGCGGGATCGTGTGTGGGAGGTAGGCGGGATCGTGCGTGGGAGGTAGGCGGGATCGTGCGTGGGAGGAGGGCGGGATCGCGCGTAGGAGCAAGGCGGATCGGCGGCTCCGCCGGCGAGCATGGACGCTCGCCGGAACGGTCCCACGGACGCCGCCGCAGGCGGCCCATCCCACGCAGTACGCTGAC
>Ga0335081_10018899_pt1 | contig 11143 bp, 8 predicted proteins | sample Lox_Sample_35_FD_206713 | JGI IMG/M metagenome (GOLD analysis project Ga0335081, IMG submission 206713) | Soil microbial communities from Loxahatchee National Wildlife Refuge, Florida, United States - Lox_Sample_3.5 | ecosystem: Environmental > Terrestrial > Soil > Wetlands | place: USA: Florida...
CCGAGAAGGATCTGGGAACCTGCGTTGTCATGGCCCTCGTCCTGTTCGCCATGCTCTTCGCAGCCGGCGCCAAGGTAAGCTATCTTCTCGGAGTGTTCCTGGTATCGCTTCCCTTCGCCTGGAAGGCCATCGCGGGGACGCCCTATCGGCTGGAGCGGATCGTTGCCTGGCTCGACCCATTCGCCCACCGGGGGGGGGCGGGGTACCAGATGTGGGAGTCGATGGTCGGAATCGGAAACGGCGGCTGGCTGGGACAGGGCCTCGGCGAGGGCCGCTCCAAGCTGTTCTACCTGCCCGAAGCGCATACCGATTTCATCGCAGCGGTGATCGCAGAAGAGACCGGCCTCGCCGGTCTGGGGGTGCTCATCCTCCTCTATGCCGTTTTCATCTGGCGCGGCTTGCGCGCCGCCTACAATGCGACCGATGCGTTCGGATGCTATCTGGCGCTTGGCGTGACCACGCTCGTCGGCGTGCAGGCGCTCGTGAACCTGGGGGTGGTGACCGTGCTCTTGCCAACGAAGGGGCTCACGCTGCCCTTCGTGTCCTACGGCGGCAGCTCGCTCGTGGTTCTGCTCGCCGGAAGTGGCCTCTTGTTGAGCATCTCGGGAGGTCGAGGCGGGTTTTTGCGCCGGGGAAGCCAGGCAGTGCGCGTCGCCAAGCCAGCATCCGAGGGCGTGCAGTGAGAATGATGATCGCCGGCGGTGGAACGGGTGGCCACGTCTTCCCCGGTATCGCGCTGGCGGGAGAGGTGGTGACGAGACACCCGGACAACGACGTCGTCTTCGTCGGCACGTCGCGGGGCCTCGAGGCGAAGGTGGTGCCCGCCACCGGCTACCCCATCGAGCTCATCGACGTGAAGGGCCTCAAGGGAAAGGGACCGTTCACGTTTCTCGCCAATCTGCTCCTCTTGCCGGGAGCGCTCGTCCAGTGCTGGCGGGTGTTGACCAAGTGGCACCCCGACATCGTGGTGGGGGTGGGGGGATATGCTTCCGGCCCGGTCGTCCTGGCGGCCTGGCTCTTGCGGATCCCCACCGCCCTGCAAGAACAGAACGCGGTCGCCGGCATCACCAATCGACTCCTGGGCGTCCTCGTGCAGGCAGCCTTCACGGCGTTTCCGGAAGCGAGCCGCTTCTTCGACCGCGCCAAGGTGTACCAGCTCGGGAACCCGATCCGGCGCGAGTTGATGGAGAACTACATGCGCCCCTCGCAGGTGCATGACAAGCTGCGACTGCTGGTGTTCGGGGGGTCGCAGGGTGCCCACGTGCTCAACCTGCGGTTCATCGAGGCGCTCCCCCATCTCGCCGACCTGCGCGGCCGGCTCGAGATCACTCACCAGACGGGCGCCCGCGACCGCGCAGCGGTGGAACGAGGATACCATGCGGCCGGCTTCAACCCCGACGTCCGCGAATTCATCACCGACATGAGCGAGGCGTACGCTCGCGCCGACCTCGTCGTGTGTCGTGCCGGGGCCACGACCCTGGGCGAGCTCACCGTCTGCAAGAAGCCGTCGCTCCTCATTCCCTTCCCGGCCGCGGCCGACAACCACCAGGTGATGAACGCGAGGAGCCTGGTCGACGCGGGCGCCGCGATCATGATCGAGGAGGCTCACCTCACCGGCGAAGTTCTGGCGCACGAAATCCGCGCCCTCCTCACCCATCCCGAGCGTCGCGAGAGCATGGCCCGCGCGGCGGGCCGCCTCGGTAGCCCGCAGGCGGCAAGCGAGATCGCGGACGTCTGCACCGAACTGGTGCGGCGCCGCTACGGCTCGCAAAAGGGGCGCGACCGCGGGCCAGACTTCCGCCCGGTGAGGCCCGTCCTGCCGCGCACCAGCGATCCCTCCCTGCCCTCCCCATGAGCCTCTTCCGGTCCAGACCTGCCAAGATCCACTTCGTCGGCATCGGCGGCATCGGCATGAGCGGCATCGCCGAGGTGCTCCTGAACCTGGGCTATCGCGTCTCTGGCTCCGACCTCAGGGAATCGGACATCACCCGCCGCCTGCTCTCCCTGGGCGGCGCCATAGAGCTGGGCCACGATGCCCGGCACGTCACCGACGTCGACGTGGTGGTCATCTCCTCCGCCGTGCGCAAGGACAATCCGGAAGTGCTCGCTGCGCGCTCGCGCAAGATCCCCGTCATCCCCCGCGCCGAGATGCTGGCGGAGCTGATGCGGCTCAAGTACGGCCTCGCCATCGCGGGCTCGCACGGCAAGACCACGACCACCTCCATGACGGCGCACCTGCTTGCCCAGGCGGGGCTGGACCCGACAGCCGTGGTCGGGGGCAAGGTGAACGCGTTCGGCTCGAACGCGAAGCTGGGCAAGGGCGAGTACATGGTGGTCGAAGCGGACGAGTCGGACGGCTCATTCCTCCGCATTCCCCCCACCATCGCGGTGGTCACCAACATCGACCCGGAGCACCTCGACCACTGGAAGACCGCGGCCGCCCTGCGTCGGGGATTTCTCGACTTCGTCAATCGCGTCCCCTTCTACGGGCTCGCCATCCTCTGCATCGATCACCCGACCGTGCAGTCTCTCATTCCCGAAATCGAGAAACGCTTTGCCACCTACGGCGAGGCGCCGCAGGCCGACTACCGCGCGGCGGGCATCGCGGTGCAGCCGCACCGCGTGACCTTCGACGCCTTCCGGCGCGACGAGCCACTCGGCCGCTTCGAGGTGGGGATGATCGGGCACCACAACGCGCTCAATGCGCTGGCGGTGGTGGCGCTCGCCGACGAGATGGGCATCCCGACCGAGGTCACGCGCCGAGCGCTTGCCAGCTTCAACGGCGTGCAGCGCCGCTTCACCGTCCGCGGCCAGGCGAACGGTGTGACGGTCGTGGACGACTACGGACATCATCCGGCCGAGGTGCGAGCCGTCCTTCGTGGGGCGCGCGAGGCCTTCGCACGCCGCATCGTGTGTGTGTTCCAGCCGCACCGGTACACGAGGACCCGCGATCTCCTCGCCGAGTTCACCACCGCCTTCAACGACGCCGACGTGCTCCTCCTTTCCGAGATCTACCCGGCAGGCGAGGATGCCATCCCGGGCGTGTCGGGCGAACAGCTCGCCCAGGCCATCCGCGCCCACGGCCACCGGGACGTCACCTTCGTCGCGGAACGGCCGCGACTGGCCGAGGCAGCGCACGAGCGGCTGCGCGCGGGAGACCTCGTCATCACCCTGGGCGCTGGCGACATCACGAGCGTCGGCCCGGAGTTGCTGAGGATGCTCGGGGCGGAGCCAGAGCAAGGGTCCCCGAGGGGGCAGGAGAAGTGCAGCTGAGAGCGGTGCCTTCGCAGCTCGGGGCGGCAGCGCGACGCCCGGGGAACTCGTGACCTGGCAAGACGAAATCGCGCGATGCGCGCGCGGCGAGGTGAGGCGCGACGAGCCGCTGTCTGCTCGCACCGCCATTCGGGTCGGGGGCGCGGCGGATCTCCTCGTGCGCCCGTCCGATCCGGACGACCTCGTCCTCATCCTGCGCGCCTGCCGGGATCTCGGCGTCCCGTGGTTCGTGCTCGGCGGGGGCACCAATCTGCTCGTGTCGGACCGCGGCGTGCGCGGCGTGGTGCTGAAACTCCCCACTGGCTTCGGCGCCGAGGTCATCGAGGCGCCGCGGCTCGTCCTCTCGGCGAGCGCCCCGGCCAGCCGCCTCATCGCGCGGGCGCAGCAGCTGGGGCTCGTGGGTTGCGAGTTCCTGGTCGCCGTCCCGGGCACGCTGGGCGGCAACGTGACCATGAACGCGGGCACGCGCACCGGCGAGATGAAGGACCTCGTGCGCGAAGTCGAGCTCGCCACGGTCGATGGCGCGGGCTTCGTGAACGCCGAGGCACTCGCATTCTCCTACCGCAGCGCGCGCCTGCCGCCCGGAGCGGTGGTCACGCGCGTCCTGTTCGAGCTGCACGAGGGGGACGTCGCCAAGAGCGCCGCCGCCATGAGGGCCGATCTCGAGCGGCGGCGTGCCACCCAGCCCCTGGGCCAGCCCACTTTTGGCTCGGCGTTCCGCAACCCCCCGAACGACTACGCGGGGAGGCTCATCGAGGCAGCAGGTCTCAAGGGCTACCGCGTCGGCGGCGCCATGTGGTCGGACCTGCATGCCAACTTCGTCGTGAACCTGGGGAGCGCGTCCGCGAGCGACGTGCTGGCGCTCCTCTCGATCGCGCGCGCACGCGTGAGCGAGCAGTTCGGCATCTCCCTCGAACCGGAGGTCCGGCTCGCGGGCGAGTGGGCGGATGATGCGGGACTCTTCTGATCTCGGGACGCCGGACGCCACGATGCCTGCGCCGGGCGCGAAAACGCGCTCGATCGGGGAAGCTCGGCGCACCCGCGCTGGTTACCGACTCTTGACCGCTCGCTTTCGAGAAGCGAGTCGGGCGCCTGGAGGATGACGCGATGGGGACCTGGTCCGGCAAGAAGGTGGCCATGCTGTACGGCGGGCGCTCGTCCGAGCGAGAGGTTTCCCTTCTCACCGGCAAGAGCTGCGCGGAGGCGCTCCGGGCACGCGGCTACGACGTGACGCTCGTGGACGTCGACCTCGAGGTGGCCATTCGTCTGCGTGAAGTCCACGCCGACGTCGCCTTCATCGCGCTCCACGGCCGCTGGGGCGAGGACGGGTCGATCCAGGGTCTGCTCGAATCGATGAGCGTCCCGTACACCGGCTCCGGCGTGCTCGCCTCGGCGCTCGGAATGGACAAGGTGTTCTCCAAGATCCTGTTCCGCGAGCACGGCCTCAAGGTCATCGAGTATCGGGTCTTCCCGCCCCAGATGGCCAGCCGCATCACCGTGGGCGAGCTCCCCTTCGGCTTGCCGGCGGTGGTGAAGCCGGCGGGCGAGGGATCGTCGGTGGGCGTCCACATCGTGCGGGACGCAAATGCCCTCGTCGAAGCGTGCCGGGATGCGTCCCAGTACAAGGGAGAGATCGTCGTCGAACGTTACCTCAAGGGGACCGAGGTGCAGGTGGCCGTGCTGGACGGCAAGGCGCTCGGCGCGATCGAGATCGTTCACTCCCGGGAGTTCTACGACTACGAGGCCAAGTATGCTCCCGGCGGCTCCCGGCACTTCTATCCGGCGCGGGTGCCCGACCCGCACTACCGCGCGGTGTGCGCGGCAGCCGAGCGCGCGCACGCGGCCCTGGGATGTTCGGGAGTCACGCGAACCGATTTCATCCTCACGGCGGATGGCTCGCCATTTATTCTCGAAGTGAACACACTCCCGGGCATGACCGCCACCTCGCTCGTCCCGGAGATCGCCGCCGGCAACGGCATCTCCTTCGCGGACCTCTGCGAGAGGCTGCTCGAGAGCGCGACGCTCAAGGCATAGGCGCGCCCTCCGTTGGTGGCCTTTCAGAGGGAATCGTCATGGCCGCACGCGACGGCGCAGCTGAGGCCGCCCTGGCCTCTTGCCTCCGAGAAGTGGGCGGTTCACCCCGGACGACCCGCCCCTCCTTTCCAAGTCCCTCGGTCGCACTCCCCGGCGCGCCGGAGGTGACGGGCGCGCTCCGACCCCGTCCGCAACCCGTGAAGATGGCCAGTGCGTCCTGTCCCTGGCCGGTTTGGCCGTTTAGAGGGCGATGAAGCGCGGCCGGCGGACCCTGGTCCGCTGGCCGCAGGTGAACGTGGTCGGCTCGCCAAAGAACTCTCCGGGCTCGCAGCTTCGGTGTTCGAGAAGGCGACCGAAGGCGGCGCGCCCCACCCGCGACCGCGGTGCTCCGCCGAAGCCCGCTTCGAGGGCAACCGCAACCGGGCGAGCACGGGATCGACTAAGGGTGAGAGGCTCTTCCCGCACGCCGCGACGGGAGTGCGCCCGAGCGCAGCCATGAGCTCCTGCACCGACAGACACACACCTGCCGCGCGATGAGCGCCCCTTCCCGCTCGATGCTCATCCGCGCCGGGCATTCCACACATGTGCGCGGTCGCGGCCGGAGATTCGCGAACGACCGGTGGCGCCGGTTCGCCGCACCCGCGCTCCTGGGGTCCTCTCGATGCGTCCCTTCACCGGTGCCGTGCTGCCCATCCTGCTCGGGTCATGCTGCCTGGTAACCGCGGCGTCGAGGCCACTTGCCCCAGAGCGCCCGCGGGAGGACAGCGGGGTTCACTAAACCTCCCCAGGGATAAATCCCGGGGTTTCTGAGGGGCGCAGGGAGGGCAACAAGCCCGGCCTGGCGTGCGTTCTTTGGAGCCCTCGCCTTTCGGCTACGACGTCTCCGGCCTCGCGCACGAGGTCACCTCCCAAGAAACTCCCCCTTGCCGGGCCGTTTCATGCGTTCGGGTGCGCGCGCGCATGACAACTCTCTTCGATGGGCGACCCGCTCTCGCGCCAGGGCGCGTGGGGATGGGGAATCCCACCCCGCTCGCAGGTTCAGGCTTCCCGGTGGCAATTTCGGTGACCGGCTGCGGACATGCGAGCGTAGCCCCAAAATCCGATAGCGGCGCGCGAGCGTGCCATTGATATGGGGAGCCGTTCGGCCAACCCACCCAAAGCGCGAGCGAGTTCCCTGAAGCTCGCCGAAACTCAGCCAAGGGCGAGAAGTCCGCGGGAGGCCCGCGGAGGAATGGTCTCCCTGTCCCTGCCAGGCGGCAGTGGCACCGAATGAACATGCTCGATGCTCGGGAATGTATTGGCGTTCTCCGCCGCGAAGAGCCGTGTGACGGACGGTGTCGAAACGCCGGTGGCGATGTCGCCGATCTGTCTAATCTTGACCGGGATCATGAGATGAGCTCGCCACCTCCCCCGGGATGGATCCAGCCATCCCGCCGGTGCAGGCACGGTGGTCGTGCGCATTGGCGAGGAGGTCTCGAGCTCTGCGACGATGCCCTCCCCGGTATTGCGGTGGCCCTCTCCTCACTTCGCCGAGCAATCACGCCCCGGCGCGTGAGGGTCCCGCGCGCACATGCCGCTCGCCGGCTCGTCCCCTTCACGCGACGCCGTCCGGGCATCGGCGACGAGAGACGCACCGTGCTGCGCGGGCATCGAGCGCGCGACCACTTTCGAGAAAGGCATCGAGCTCGCGCTTCGTGGATTTTACACCGAGCATCTGACACGCCTGGGACTCCATTCCTCCGTTCCGCTGTACCTTTCGGTGAGCCCCGAATGAACGCTGCCCGGACCGATTCCTTGGCGTCCAGAAACTTGCAAAGCCCGATCGATCGGGCATCCTGCAGCCTCGGGTGATAGCGGCCGGAATCGGTGACGTTGTGTCAAAGGGCGTGGGAGATGGGCGCTGGGTTTCGGGTAGCGCGCGGTCGTAACCGCAGGCGCGTCAGCGCGGGGTCAGGGCGCAAGCTCGCGCGGCGAGTCGCCGCGGTGGCGCTCGCGACGAGCTGCGCCTCGGTCGGGCTTGTCGGCTGGCGCGCCGTCTGTCGCGCCCAAGCCCTCCGCATCCGCGCCATCCGCTTCGAGGGGCTCCGGCACGCCACGGCCGACGAGCTTCTCGCCCGTTCCCCGGTGAAGCCAGGCGATCATCTCCTCCTGGCCGACATCGGCGCGATGAAGCAGGCGCTCTCGGGTCATCCATGGGTGCTCCGGGTCGAGGTGCATCGCCGCTGGCCACCCTCTCTTTCCGTGAGCATCAGCGAGCGAACCGCGCAAGCCCTGGTCGCGCTTTCTGGCCTCTATCTCGTCGACGAAGAGTCAAACATATTCAAGCGCGCGGAGGCGGGCGACGGGCTCGACCTGCCTCTCATCACGGGGCTGGCCAGGACCGACTACGTGGAGCATCGCGACGCGATCGAGCCACTCCTCGCCGGGGCGCTGGCGCTCGGGCGCACCTGGCGCGAGAGGGGCCTCGATGGCATCGCGCGCCTCTCGGAGATCCACGTCGATCCGGTCGGGGGCACCACCATCTACGTGGGTGAGGAGGGCACACAGGTCCGGCTCGGCATGGGAGATCTGCCGGCAAAACTCTCGCGCCTGGAGAAGCTCCTCTCGGCCTTTCACGCCGAGGGGAAACGGGTGGAGGTGCTTCACCTCGACAATCGCCTTCACCCCTCGTGGGTGGCCGTGCGTTTCGCGAGACAGAGTGGTGCCGGCTTCGCCTCGGATCGGCCGAACGAGCTCGAGCAGGCGGAGGACCAGGGTGGGCTCACGACCGGACAGCCCCATTTCAACAAGCCAGACGGAGTGGGTCCGAGAGGGCCCTGATGCGGACGAGGCGCGCTGCGCCAGACCGTCCGGAGGTGGACATGGCGAAGAGCGGCGATATCCTCGTCGGGCTCGACATTGGAACGACCAAGATCTGCGCCATCGTCGGCGAGATGACCGACGACGGCATCGACATCATCGGGATCGGGTCTCATCCGTCGAAAGGTCTGCGCAAGGGGGTCGTCGTCAACATCGACGCCACCGTCGCATCGATCAAGCGCGCCATAGAGGAAGCGGAGCACATGGGCGGCTGCGAAATCTCCACGGTCTACACCGGGATAGCGGGGGGCCACATCAAGGCCTTCAGCTCGCACGGCGTGGTGGCCGTGAAGGACAAGGAGGTCCGGCAGTCGGACGTCGATCGGGTGATCGATCAGGCCAAAGCAGTGGCCATTCCACTCGACCGCGAGGTCATCCACGTCCTGCCACAGGAGTTCGTGGTGGACGACCAGGACGGGATCAAGGAACCGGTCGGGATGAGCGGCGTCCGGCTGGAGGCGAGGGCACTCATCGTGACGGGCGCCGTGTCGTCGGCTCAGAACATCATCAAGTGCGCCCAGCGCACCGGCCTCAACGTGGCGGACATCGTGCTCCAGCCGCTCGCCTCCTCGCTTTCGGTGCTCTCCGAGGACGAGAAGGAGCTCGGCGTTTGCCTGGTCGACATCGGGGGAGGGACGACCGACATCGCCATCTTCTCGAATGGGGCCATCGCGCACACGGCGGTCCTGGCACTCGGGGGCAATCACCTCACCAACGACGTCGCGGTGGGGCTGCGCACCCCGACGCACGAGGCGGAGCGAATCAAGAAGCAGCACGGCTGCGCCATGGCCTCGATGGTGGACAAGGCCGACACCATCGAGGTGCCGAGCGTGGGTGGCGGGCAGCCGCGAGGTCTCTCGCGCCACATCCTGGCCGAGATCGTCGAACCGCGAGTGGAGGAGATCTTCATGCTCGTCCAGCACGAGATCCAGAAGTGCGGCATGGACGAGCTCCTGGCCTCCGGGGTCGTCATCACCGGAGGCTCCACGCTCCTCGCGGGCATGGCCGAGATGGCGGAGGAAGTGCTCGGGATGCCAGTGCACCGGGGCATCCCACGCGGGATCGGCGGTCTCGTCGACGTGGTGAAGGGACCGCAGTTCGCGACCGCTGTCGGCCTAGTGCTCTATGGTGCGAAACAAGTGGAAACGGGCCCGCACTTCAGGATCCGCGAAGACAACGTGTATCGGAAGGTGCGCAATCGGATGCAGCGGTGGCTGGGGGAGATCTTCTGAGCGCGCGAGAGGGCCGCGATCGAGGAGAAAGACATGGAGCTCATGGAAAAAAACGAGCTGGGCGCGCGGATCAACGAGTTGGGCGCGCGGATCAAGGTGATCGGGGTGGGTGGAGGCGGCGGCAACGCCATCAACACGATGGTGTCGGCCCGCATGGATGGCGTGGAGTTCATCGCGGCCAACACCGATGTGCAAGCGCTCTCGGCCAACAAGGCCGAGCTGAAGATCCAGCTCGGCAAGAGCGCGTCGCGCGGCCTGGGCGCCGGCGCCAGCCCGGATCGGGGCCGCGAGGCGGCGCTCGAGGCGCGCGACAGCCTCGCCGAGGCGCTGGGCGGCGCCGACATGGTGTTCGTCACCGCCGGCATGGGCGGAGGCACCGGCACCGGCGGAGCACCCATCGTGGCGGACGTGGCCAAGCAGGCGGGCGCGCTCACGGTGGGAGTGGTGACCAAGCCGTTCCTGTTCGAGGGAAACAAGCGGCGCAAGCAGGCCGAGCAGGGGCTCGCCGAGCTCAGGGCGGCCGTCGACACCCTCATCGTCATCCCCAACCAGCGACTCGTTTCGGTGGCCGGGGACAACGTCTCGCTCGCCGACGCGTTCAAGCGCGCGGACGAGGTGCTCCTCAATGCGGTGCAGGGCATCAGCGACATCATCACCGTCCACGGCCTCGTCAACGTGGACTTCGCCGACGTCCGAACCATCATGAAGGAGCAGGGAATGGCCCTCATGGGCACGGGTCGCTCATCGGGGGATCGGCGCGCGGCCGATGCCATGCAAGCTGCCATCAGCTCGCCGCTGCTCGAGGACGTCGCGCTCGACGGAGCGACGGGCCTCCTCGTCAACATCACCGGTGGACCCTCCCTCACTTTGCACGAGGTGAACGAGGCCGTCACCATGGCGCAGACGGCCGCCGATCCCGAGGCGAACATCATCTTCGGCTCGGTCGTGGATGAACAGATGGGCAACGAGGTGAAGATCACGGTGATCGCTACCGGGTTCGGGCTCAGGGAGACGCCCATTCGCCTCGTCCAGGAGGTCCAGCGGCAGCGCATGTCCGTCCCCATGAAGCCGTCGATGCCGCTGCCCCCCGTGATCCCGCCGGCGCTTCCGGTGAAGCAATCGCTCGCGGAGGGACCCAGGCGGGAAGTGGCGCCGGCGCGGATCTCGGCGAGCAGCAGCAGCCCCCTCGCGCGATCGATCCCCCCCGCGCACCGACCCCGCGAGCGCCTCGCATCCGAAGGCTTCAAATCGGGCGAGGAGGATCAATACGACATCCCGGCTTTCCTGCGGCTGCGAGGGGGACAGGGGGGAGTGCCGGAATAGCGACGCGCGGCCGGGCGGCTCACGCAGGGGGCCACTCGGCCGCGCGCACGGCCGCGATCTCGGGCAGCCGGGGCACCGCATCGATGGTGCCCCGAGCTCTTGCCCCGGATCGACCTCCCGACCGGACAGAGCTCCTCGCCTCGTTCGCTGCGGCTTCAGGGTTCTTTCGGGCAGTGCCTTCCCACCCTCACCCCCGTTGACATCCTCTCCTCTCTGAAGCCTCGAAGATTCCGACTGGGCATCTTGCGCCGCCGGCACGGCTGAGTTCCTGGACCGGTCTCTCCGCAGGCGTTGCTTTCCTCCTGCCCGGGGGTAGCTCACCGAAATTGCCACCGGGAAGCCTGCGCGTTGACGCGTCGGGAGGAACGGTGGCGGCGAGCGTGTCAGAGATCGGTGGTAAGCTCCATGATGTCGTGGCTTTT
>Ga0335081_10018900_pt1 | contig 11143 bp, 9 predicted proteins | sample Lox_Sample_35_FD_206713 | JGI IMG/M metagenome (GOLD analysis project Ga0335081, IMG submission 206713) | Soil microbial communities from Loxahatchee National Wildlife Refuge, Florida, United States - Lox_Sample_3.5 | ecosystem: Environmental > Terrestrial > Soil > Wetlands | place: USA: Florida...
GCACGCAGTTGGTGATGCCTTCAAGATCATCGCCCGCTGCGATGCCGATGCCATGATTGCGGGCGGCACTGAGGCGGGCATCACCCCCATGGGCGTCGGCGGATTTGCCGCCATGCGCGCCCTCTCGACGCGCAATGACGAACCCGAAAGGGCCAGCCGGCCCTGGGACTCCGGTCGCGATGGCTTCGTGATCGGCGAAGGCGCCGGAATCCTCGTGCTGGAAGAACTGGAATTCGCCCGCCGCCGCGGCGCCCGGATTCTGGCAGAAATTGTCGGCTATGGCATGTCCGGGGACGCCTACCACATCACGCAGCCGGCGGAGAACGGCGACGGTGCCTACCGCGTCATGCTCAATACCCTCAATGACGCCAAAATTCAGCCCTCGCAGGTCCGATATATCAACGCCCACGGCACCTCAACCGATCTCGGCGATAAGCTCGAAACGGTGGCCATTAAACGCGCCTTTGGCGACCACGCCTACAAACTGGCCGTCAGCTCCACGAAATCCATGACCGGGCACCTTCTGGGCGGCGCGGGCGGTCTTGAAGCCGGCATTACCGTTCTCGCCCTGCGCGACCAGATATTGCCTCCCACTATCAACTTAGAGAATCCCGATCCGGAGTGCGATCTGGATTACGTTCCCAACCAGGCCCGCAAGGCCGAGGTCGAGTACGCCATGTCAAACTCCTTCGGCTTCGGTGGCACCAATGGCGCCATTCTGTTCCGCCGCTGGTCGGAATAACCCCGCCAGAGTCAATCTTCTCCGTTTACTCACAGATCAGGTGCCGGTAATCATCGCTTCCATCCCAACCGGTTACGCGCCTGTATCTCATTGAAAACAAGTCTTTAATCCGTAGTCACTCCGCTGCCCTCAGATGGGCGTAATCGAACCTTCGTACCGGCCGATTGTCCTTCTATCACTTTGCCTCCGGGGGCTCCATGCCACCAGAATGTTCTACAGAGTTCGAAGCGACAAAACGCCACGCGTCATGGAAAAAGGTCTGGCCGCTTTAATTTCGCCCATTCCCGCTGCGAAGCGCGCGGGGGCCCGCGTCGCCCTAGCTGGCCTGCAGGACTCGGCTCGCCACATCCTTGCAGATTGCTTCCAGCACTTTGAAATCGAGACCGTCGCCATGGCCGCCGAGGCCAGTCAGCGCCTCAAACAGGAAAAGTTCGAGGCTTGCGTCGTGGCTCTGGGGCCGTCGGCTGAATCCGTGATGGCTTCGGCCCGAAGCTCGGCCTCCAATAGCCGCATGGTTCTTTATGCCCTGGGCGGCAGCGCCCGCCAATGCATGAGCTACTCCAAGTACGGCATCAACGCTATTTTCCAGGAACCGCTCGACCGTTCTACCGCTCTCAAGCTTGTGCGGGCGACGCAAACCCTGGTGTTGCACGAATTTCGCCGCTACGTAAGAATTCCGGTGATCACCGAGGTAGTGGTTGCCGGCCCCGGAAATCATCGCTTCACCGCCACCAGTCAGGAGATCAGCTCGGGCGGCATGTCTTTGCATTCCTCTGAAAGTCCCAGCCGCGGGCAGCCGGTCGAAATCTCATTTGCTCTTCTCACCTTGCCCCGCATTTGGGTGCGCGCCGCCATCACGTGGCGCAGGGAAAAGGATCAGCTCTTCGGCATACGGTTCGATCCCGAAGACGAACGCCGCCTGCGAATCAAAGATTGGATTGATGCCTATCTCGAAGATTAAGCGCAGTAAGGCCCGTTTTCACGCCTCATACTGTAAGTGCCCCATTCGTCGGCAGTTCCGTACTCGGAACCTCTCTGGCTCACTTCCCGATCTCCGGCCCCGTTTCTGGGGTTTTCGCCGTATTGTCTGTCTTCGCGCGCTTGCCTAGCCTGAAGCTGTCGGCGGTTCATCTCGATACTTTAAGGAGACCTAACCGTGAATTGGGAACAAGTTCAAGGGAAGTGGAAGCAAATGACCGGAGAAGTCAAAACCCGCTGGGGAAAACTCACCGACGATGATTTGACCACCATCGGTGGACAGAAAGACAAGCTGGTCGGGGTGATCCAGGAACGTTACGGCATCGCCAAAGAGCAGGCGCTGAAGCAGGTGGACGACTGGAACAACAGCTTGGCCAAGGACAACCAGGCAGAGCACGAGAGGGTTCACCGCAAGGCGGTATAAGGTCCTTTTCACTGGCAATCTGCGCCCGGGCTACTCCCGCCGACGCTCGGGCGCGTAACTTTCATTCAGCAGTCCCAATCACTAGCTCACGCTGCGGCTGGACTCCTCCGGGTACCCGGCTAACGGTAGCTTGAGCATCAGCTTCGTGCCCTTGGCATCGGACTCGATCTCAAATGTTCCCCCGAGTTCGAATGCCCGCTCCTGCATTCCGCTCAATCCCACTCCCGAGTGCCTGCCATTCTCGCTGGTGGGCTCAAGCACAGCCTTTGGGACGCCGCAGCCGTGGTCTTTGATTTCGAGCGTCACGTTTTCCGCATCAAGCTCGACCCGAATTTCAGCCGAAGGGCTGCGGGAATGCCGGTGTACGTTCGTCAATCCCTCCTGCAAAACTCGAAACAGGGCAATCTCCACAGGACTTGGCAGCCGCGAAGGATTCTCCGGCAACTCAAGCTTCACCGGGATTCCACTTCTCTGCGAGAACCCCTCTACAAACCACTTGGCGGCGGAAGCGAAACCCGCCTCATCTAGAAGCGGCGGGTGCAGCAAATGCGAAAGCGTGCGGGCCTCGCTGATGCATCGGTCCAGAATCTCGCTGCACTGCCGCAGCAAATCGGCTTTGTCCGTGGCGGCGGGGTTCGCCAGCATCTCGATAGTGATCTTCAGTCCGACTAGGTACTGGCCCAGGCTGTCATGCAACTCGCGGGCGATCCGGCGACGTTCCTGGTCCTGCAGGTTGAGCAGGCGCCCGCTGAGCCGCCGGATCATCTGCTCTGCCCGGCGCCGCGCCGTAATGTCGAGGGCAATAACTCCGACTTCGTGGATTTTGTCCTCGGCGTCGCGGATAGGAAAATAGTTTACCAACCAGTGCCGTATCTCGTTTTCCTTGTTCAGCAGCGGCCCGCTGATTTCCCGGTCCAGGACCGGCAGGCCGCTGGACAACACATGGCGTAACACCGTCTCCGCCTGGGGCGCGCTTCGCTGGAAGACCTCCGGCAAAGTTTTTCCCAGCAACTGGTCCGGTTCCACCCCGCCCATGTGCGCGAGCACATCGTTGATGCGCTGATAGCGCAAGTCGGAGTCCAGAATGCCGAATCCCACCGTCGAGGACGCGAAAAACCCATTCACCAGCTCCCGGCTCTGCCGGGCCACGCGCTCGCTCCGCTCCCGCTTGCTGAACTCCAGCTTGAGTGACCAGAACTGTGCTACGAGCAGACCCAGGGCCAGCAGAAACGCCGCCGCCAGCGAACCGATCGTCCGCCGGTAAGACCGCTCTGCCGCTTCCTGCCGCTGCGTCAACAGGGCGTTCTCGTCATTTTGCATGGTGCTGACCAGCGACCGGATGTTGGCGGCCCGCATTGCATCTTGCCGCGTGATCTCGATCTGTCTTTCACCGTCCGCGCCGCCCTGCTTCCGCAGATCAATGGAACTCTGCAAAAGCTCCAGGTGCTGCCTCAGCAGTGACTCCAGTTGATTGATCTCCCGCAGCCGTCCCGGATTGTCCACCGACATCTCCCGCAACTGTCCCAGAATCTTCGGGGACTGCTGCACGGCGTTTTGGTAATTTCGCAGCATGCCCGGATCGCCCGTCAGGATGTAGCCACGCCGGCCGTTGTTCGCGCTGAGTGAGTTCGTGCACACGCTCTCCATCAGCCGTTGCACTTCGCGCGTGCGCGCCACTCCTTTTTCGCTGGAAACCAGAAGATTGGTGGCGCGGTAGGCAACAAAACTGATCGCCAGCAGCAGAATCACTGCGTTTGCAAACGCCGCCCAGGCTATTTGTCGCAATGAGAATGAGAACGGGACCTTCATAGCTCACAGCGCTTGACTGGTCTTGTGCAGGCCCGAAAGCGCAGGTTCAGCAGCGGTGCAACCATCATACCTTTTCGCATAGCTATCCTGCGAGTGTGCACCGCGCCAGCGTGGGGTTGTAAAATGAGGTATTTGAGTGGGCAACAGCTTCCAACTCGTCCAGATCCAGGTGGGTCCGCCGATACGCTCGCCCAAGCCACAATGGCTGCGGGCGAAGGCCCCGGCCGGTGAGAACTTTCACGCTCTGAAAAAGCTTGCCCGCAGCCTTGCGCTGCACACGGTGTGCGAATCCGCCCAGTGCCCCAACATCGGCGAATGCTGGAACCACCGCACCGCTACGTTTATGCTGCTCGGCGATCTCTGCACCCGCCGCTGCGGCTTTTGTGCCGTTCCCAAAGGCAAGCCTCAACCCATAGATACAGATGAACCACGCCGCGTCGCCGAAGCGGTGGCCACTCTCGGCCTGAAGCACGCCGTCATAACCAGCGTCAATCGCGATGATGACAATCTGGGCGGCGCTCGCATCTTTGCCGAAACCATTCGTCAAATTCGCCAGTTGATACCCGAATGCCGCGTGGAAGTCCTGATTCCCGATTTTCAGGGACTGGACGACGCCCTGCGCATCGTGCTCCGGGCGCGCCCGGATGTGCTCAATCACAACACGGAAACTGTGCCTCGCCTTTATCGCGTCGTCCGCTCTGGAGCTCGCTACGAACGCACGCTTCGCCTGCTCGCCAACGCCAAACAGTTTTCCCCCGGCATGGTTACCAAGTCCGGCGTCATGGTCGGGCTCGGCGAGACCGTCACTGAACTGGTCGAGGTTTTTCGTGATTTGGGCGGGCGGGGTGTGGATATCCTTACCGTCGGCCAATATCTGCGCCCATCGCGCGATCACTTGCCCATCGCGCGCTTTTACACTCCCGAGGAATTCGCTTATTTGAAGGAAGAGGCGTTGCGCTTTGGATTCCGCCACGTCGAGTCAGGCCCGCTGGTCCGCTCCAGTTACCACGCTCACGAGCAGGCCGAATCCACCTGCTAGGCTTAGATCAAGAGTCTCGGGGGTCATTCCGAGCCATTTGCAGGCGCGCAGCGCAAAACACGCGAGGAATCTGCAGTTCCCAGGCTCGGGGCCCTCAGAACACCTTCATTCGAATGCTCAAATATTTCTTGGGATCTTCCCGGATCGCCTTCACCAGTTCCCGGGTCTCCGTTAGCATCTGATCGGCATTGTTGTACAGGGAAGGGTCTTGCAGCAGTTTTCCCATTGTCCCCTGGCCCGCCGCCAGTTGGTCTGAGATCTGGGAGAGCCGGTTGATCGTGTTCTGCAGCTTGTTGGCGAATTCCTGGTCTTTCGTCATTTTTCCCAGAGCGCCCTTGCCCGCGTTGATGTCTTCGGTGATTTGCTTCACGTTGGCAACAGTCTGGTTCACGTTGTTATAAAGCGTCTCATCTTTCAGGAGCTTGCCGGCCGTTCCCTTGCCCGCATTCAAATCGTCAATCACCGTGTTTAGCTTGTCCAGCGTGGCATTGGCCTTGGTGTAGAGCGCGTCGTCGGAAATCAATTTGCCCAGCGTTCCATTCCCCTGCGTCACCTCGTTCAGCATCCCCTGAAGCTGATTCACCGTGGTATTGAGCCGGTTATACAAGCTGGGATCGTAAATCAGCTTGCCCACCGATCCGTTGCCGCTTTCGATGAAGGCCAGGATCCGGTCCACGCGCTTTTCCAGGGCATCCAGGTTCTGCAGCGAGCTTTGCCCGGCGCGCACCATATCGGAGAAATCCGGGACTTCGTGGCTGGGCAGCGCGTCTCCATCCTGCACTTCCGGCCCTTTGGCTTGCGAACTGTCAATGTCAATGTAGGTCTCGCCCAGCACGCCGGCGGTTGAAAGCAGGGTCTGGGAGTCTCTTCGCAGCGCATAGTGGAACCGCATATTCACTTTCATCACCACTTCCACCGGTGTGAGTTGTCTGCTCGGGTCGGCTACCACGCGGATTTGCTTCACATTCCCAATGTCCACGCCGTCCAGCCGCACCGGCGCGCCTACGCGCAGTCCGCTGGCGTTGTCAAAATAAGATTTCAGGATGATTTTCTTCGTGAAGATTCCGCCCGTGCCGCTCATCAGCAAAATCAGGGCGATCAGGGCAGCGGTGGCGGCCAGCACCGTGATTCCGACTTTTAGTTCAGACCACTTAAGCTGCTTCTGGCTAGGCAATGGTTCTCCCGAGCAACCTCACCACGCGCTTCCTTCGCGACCTAAACCGTGATCCCCAAGATCTAAGAAATCATAGCAGAGAGCTTCGCTTGGCTTTGCTCTTCCCCCTATTTCGCCCCCTCGATAGGCAGGTCTCGGTCTCATCTGCGTTGACGCGTCTTGCGTCTTTGCCTCAGCACACTCTGCCAACCGCCTGCCCGGCCGGTCGCGATGGAAGAGTTCGCGTCAGCGCCAGCGCAAATACGTACGCCGCCGCTCCACAAGCAAGGGTCGCATTCAATCCGAATTGAATCGCAATCACCATCGCCAGCACCGAACCCAGCACACTCGATGCCGCATTCATCGCCCACGCCCACTCGATAAGATTCTCGTTTTCCTCATCGGCCTCTCGCGCCAGCGCCCGCAACCCCGTCGGAAAGGGCATGCCCATGGCAAATCCCAGCGGCACCAGCAACCCCGCGCTCACCGCCAATTTCAACAGGAAGGGCAATCCCACCAGTGCGTTCAGCAGTCCGGGCAGCAGAAACACGTACAGCAGAATCGCCGCGATGATCAACAGAAGCGGCGCCCACGCGCTTTTCCCCATCCTGAGCCATCGCGGCGAAGCCAGACTGCCCGCTCCACTCGAAAGCAATAGCAGAAACACAACAACCGTCAGCGCGTAAGTGGGATGCCCGAGGAAAAGAACAAAACGCTGGATAAACGCAATCTCCACCAGAATATAGCCCAAGCCGACGGTTATGAAGTACAACAGTTGCACGGCATTTTGCCTCTTCGCCGCGGCCCGCAGGGTCAGGGGCAGGAACAGAAACCCCAGCACTGCGGCGCAGGAAATAATCAGCACCATGCCCAGGACCGCCACGCCCAGGTTCACCTTCCAGTCAATCCCCTGGTCGAACCCGCTCCGCTGCAACACCTGTTCCAGCTTCAGCGTGAAGAAAAAGAATGGCGCGTTATCGCTGACCGGCGCCACGTTGTAGGCGTAGCCTCGCGCAAACGCATAAGGGTCATTGCTGGCAATCAACGCCGAAAACGGATCGTCTGCCGGTGCTGAAGGCAGATACAGCCCTACCAGCGCCGGATGCGCACTCAAATCCTGCTGCACCGCCCTTTCTTCCTCCGGCGTGAATGCGCTCTTTTTCGCCAGCACCACTACCGGAATGCCGTCTTCATCTAGATCGCCCTCCGAAACCACCACGAAATTCTTCGCCGGATTCACCACTCCCAGCCGGTGCAGCGCCTCCATCGCCACCGAAACCACCCGCAATGCCTCGCGTGGCTCGCGGAATTCCCAGCGCGTGATCGCGATCATTCCATCCGGTTTCAGGTGATCGAAATACTCCTGGAACGCCTCCACCGTATAAAGGCTATTTTCACTCAGGGCGAAGGCGCCGGCCGCCGTCGAAGCCCACGTATCCACCAGCGTCATCTGCACCACATCGAACTGCTGTCTCGCATTGCGCACGAACGACCGCCCGTCGGTCACCTGAATGTGGACCTCAGGCCTCTCGTAAAGATGGTAGGCATAGTCGGCATAACGGCCGCGCATGATGGTGTTCGCGATGATGGGATTGATTTCGATCCCGGTCACGCTCGGACTCCCATTCGCGACGGCCCGCAGCACATCCACTCCGCCGCCCGGCCCGATAATCGCGTAATCCCCGCGCGGCCGCAGCACATTCGCCAACGCCGGCGGCGCCGACATCAAATTTTTTTGCCACACCGTTCCCTGCCACTGCGTCGGGTCGGCGTTCATGATGTAGGTGGACGCATCCGCATCAATCACCACCACCTTCGCGTAACCCTGCCTGTCCACCTCCACTCGCGAGATGGCATTCCAGCGCGCAAACTCCACCCACGAACGATCGCGCAGCATGCCTTTCGCGTAGATAACGTCAATGAGCCTGCCCGCATGGTTCGCGCCTATCAGCAGCGCCAGCCCTGCGGCAAGTCCCAGCGCCAATCTGCGCGCCCGCGCTTGGTCTGCCCAAACCGTGGCCGCCGCCGCCGAGACCGCCGCGGCGAAAACAATTGTGTTTGGCCCTCCCAGGAAATTAAGCAGCGGCACAACGCTTAAGCACGCCGCCGCGCCCCCAGTCAGGTCCGCTCCGTAGAGCCGCGTTATCTGCCGCGGTTCGCGCGCAAAAATAAGTGAGAACTGCACGCCCGTCAGGAAAAACGGCACCGCCGCGGCAACATACATCGTCGTCAGCCGCAAAAAGTTCTCCCTGGAAAGCTCGAGCGACACCGGCTCATGCAGAATCACTTCCAGGACCAGCGGAACCACTACAGCATTCGCTAGGCACAAGCGCATCATCAGCGGCCGCATGAGCCAGATCGAAAGCCGTTGTTTCCCCAGATACGCGAACACCCCACCCGCGCCCAGCCCCAGCAGGGCGATCGAAATCGCAAGAAAGGCAAAGTGATAAAACAGCACGACCGAAAACAGCCGCGTCAGCGCCAGCTCCAGCAGCAGCGCCGAGAAGCTGCTCAGTCCGACTCCGGCGAGCAGTGTGCTCTGCCGGGTGACAGCTGTTTCCTCCACCGATTTCGGGGACTCGAGAATCGTAGCCATTGCTGGGGGTGTAAGTGCGACAGTCTAACAGAGGCCGCGTCGGCTGCGGCTAATCGGCGTGAGTTGATGATCAGCCGCGCCAATGGCGCAAGAATGCAGCCCACGCTGTAGTTGTGCGTACGAGGCTTGGCTTGCGAGGCAGAATGCGGCGCCACCCCCCAGCCGAAGAAGGGCGAAATAAGTCAGCCCAGGACCGCCGTCCTGGGTTAGAAGTTAGTGCGATCGCAGCAATCTAAACGAATGACGGGAAATGCAGCCGCTTGCCGAAGTCGCCTGTGATCCGGATAGTAAATTCAGCTTGGCATGGCATGAACAACGAGTTCGCGAAGTCTTCCGGCTTGTAAGCTCCTCTCAAGGAAGACAAAGACTCGCCCGGCCAAGAGAGCCGCGCGGGCAAATCCAAAAGTCCGAGCTTCTGTTCACGACTCCAATATCACCTGCGCAATCGCCTGCTCAGCCGTGTGAGAAAGCGACAACGCCACGTGCGCCGCTCCCAGCCGGGCTGCGAACTCCGCTGCTTTGCCATGAAACGCAATCGTCGGGCGCCCTCCCGGCTGCCGCTTCACTTCTACGTCGCGCCAGCGCACGCCATGGTTCCATCCCGTACCCAGCGCTTTCATCGCTGCTTCTTTCGCCGCAAAGCGCGCCGCGTAGCGCTCCGCGCGATTCGCCTTCGCCTCGCAATAGCGGATCTCCCCTTCCGTAAATACCCGCCGCAGAAAGCGCTCCCCGAAGCGCTCGATGCTCTGCGCGATGCGCGGCACCTCCGCGATGTCAATTCCCGTTCCAACGATCATCGCGAATTACGTTAGCACAATGGCGCCGCCAAACATTTCGCCCTCCGCCTTCACACCCGCGAGTAATCCGGCCTCCATACCTTGATCGCTTTCTTAATGTCATCGCGCGAAAGTTTCTCGGCTACTGCGCGCTGCGCCAACGCCGCCGCTTCCTCATCGGAAGCAAAGCGCAAACCCACCAATTGCGCCTCTGTGAGCTGGCCGATCAGCGGGCGTTGCCCTTCGGGCAGCAGCGAAGCCAGCCGCAGCCGTTCCTCCAACCGGATCACCCGATCCTGCACCTTCAAGGCGTAAAGCCTGATCTTGAAGACCGCCACCAGCGCCGCCGAAGTAATCACCACGTGCGCCACCGAAAACCAATTGGCATGGCGCACCAGCATCACGATGCTCGTAATCCAGAGCAGGATGAACACCGGCCCCATAAAAAAATGGAACAGCGGGTCCCACCGGACGTGATTGCCGAAATTCTGGGGTTTCTTTTCCGCCATCATCGCCTCCCGTTTCGCGTCGTTATGCACCGCACGGCCGCGCCAGGCTGGAAGTGTAACCCATGCGGCCGCATCCACCAGCCGTATCTTCGTCCCACGTCTTCGCCTTGCAATCCTGGCCCGGACCTTCAGCGCCTAGAGCAACCGATCGCCGCGGTAAATCAAGCGCCCTTCCACAATGCGAGCTTCAGCCATCATCTGGTGGGGCTTCGCCGGACCAGCGCCGTCAATGTGCAGCACTTCATGTCCCTGCGCCACCATCCAGTCCGACACCAGCATCCGGTGACAATGAAAATGCACCCGCTCTGCGCACATGTAGGCGGTGCGGGAACTCCCCGCCAACTCAACCAGCTGCTGCGCGCCGCGCTCGAAATCTTCCGTCAGCATGTAGTCGGCGTAATTGCGGAAGCTCTGCTCGCGCAGCGCCACATTCGGTGAATCCTCGCGAATCTTCTTGCGCCGTCCGCCGAGGGCAGGCATCCATTCGTAGCGAATGCCACAATCGGCCAGAGATTTCTGCAAAGCTTCCCGGTTGAAGTGCGGCATCCGTCGCGACGTGGGAAAAGCGCGAATGTCCGCCAGCATCTTGATCTCATGCGCCCGCAGCGCTTCGATCAGTTCCGAGAGCGGGCGCGTGGAATGCCCGATCGTGTAGAGAGTCGCCACGGTGCTGTAGGCTATTGTGTCGCAAATTTCCGAGGAGATGAAGCAACCATGAAATACCGTCCGCTCGGCCGTACGGGATGGAACGTCTCAGAAATCAGTTTCGGCGCCTGGGCCATCGGCGGCGCCTGGGGCCGTGTTTCGGATGACGACTCCCTGGCCGCTTTGCACAAGGCGGTTGATTGCGGGGTGAACTTCATTGATACCGCCGACGTGTACGGTGATGGACGCAGCGAGCGCCTCGTCGCCCAACTCAAGAAATCCCGCAAAGAAGAAATCATCGTGGCCACGAAGGCGGGTCGCCGCCTGACCCGGCAGACCGTCGCCGGCTACAGTCGTCAGAACCTGACCGCGTGGGTGGAAGACAGCCTGCGCAACCTGCAAACCGAGGCGCTCGACCTACTGCAGCTTCACTGCCCGCCAACCGAGATCTACTCACAGCCCGAGGCGTTCG
>Ga0335081_10018901_pt1 | contig 11143 bp, 10 predicted proteins | sample Lox_Sample_35_FD_206713 | JGI IMG/M metagenome (GOLD analysis project Ga0335081, IMG submission 206713) | Soil microbial communities from Loxahatchee National Wildlife Refuge, Florida, United States - Lox_Sample_3.5 | ecosystem: Environmental > Terrestrial > Soil > Wetlands | place: USA...
TCGTCTCGCCGTTGAGCATCTGGTTCTCGACGATGTGGCAGGCCAGCGCCGCGTACTCCGATGGGGCCCCGAGCCGCTGCGGGTAGGGGACCCCGGCGCCCAGCTTCTGGCGGGCCTCCTCGGGCAACGCCCCCAGCAGCGGCGTGTCGAACAGCCCGGGCGCGATCGTGTTCACGCGGATCCCGTACTGGGAGAGATCGCGCGCGGCGGGCAGCGTCATCCCCACCACCCCGCCCTTCGAGGCCGAGTAGGCGATCTGGCCGACCTGCCCGTCGAACGCCGCGATCGACGCCGTGTTGACGCACACTCCGCGTTCGCCGTCCTCCAGCGGGTCGGTTCCGATTATCGCCATCGCGGCGAAGCGCAGCACGTTGAAGGTCCCGATCAGGTTGATCGAGATGATCGTCTCGAACGGCAGCAGGGGATGGGGGCCCTTCGAGGAGGCTACCTTCTGGGCCCATCCGGTGCCGGCGCAGCAGACGGCGATGCGCAGCGGCCCGTCGGCGGACGCCGCCGCGACGGCGGCCTCGACCTGGCTCTCCTCGCGCACGTCGCAGGAGACGAACTCCAGGCCGAGCTCAGCGGCGAGCTCGGCGCCCTTCTGCGCGTTGACGTCGGCGACCGTGACCTTCGCGCCACGCCCGTGCAGGGCGCGCACGGTGGCCTCGCCGAGTCCAGAAGCACCCCCCACGACGATCGCTGTGCTGTCCTCGATCACCATGTCGCCGGCAGCCTACAGGGCTTTCGCGTGGGCGCGCCGCCTGGCAGTATCTGGACGCCGACCATGCGCAAGACCCTCAACAACCTCGCCCTGCGCGTCCTCTCGTGGCTGGATCGGCGCCGCCTGCCGCGACAGATCGCGGCCAAACAGCACCACAACCGCTTCGTGCGGGCGCTCTGGACGCGGGCCTCGCGCCGGCTACGGTGGCGGCCGATCACGATCCTCAGCGGCCCCGCCCGGGGGATGCGCATCAACCTGCACGGCTCGGCCGTCGCGTTCGCCACGGGCATGGCCGAGCGTCCCCTGCAGTCCGCGCTCCAGCGCGAGCTGCACCCCGGGGCGACGTTCTTCGACATCGGCGCCAACGTCGGCTTCGTCACGCTGATCGCCGCCCGCCTGGTGGGGCCCACCGGGCGGGTGGTGGCCTTCGAGCCGGTCCCCGAGAACGTTGCCGCGATCCGCGAGAACCTGGCGATGAACGGGATCGACTGGGTGGAGGTGTGCGAGACGGCCGTGGCCCGGACCTCCGGGCGCGCGAGCCTGATCATCTCGAACGTCTCGGCGTTCTCGCGCCTGGCCAGCGTGAACGTGCCGACGGGCGCGCGCGAGTCGATCGAGGTGGCCGTGAGCTCGATCGACGAGTTGCTGGCGGCCGGCGAGGTGCCGGTGCCCGACGTCGTGAAGATCGACGTCGAGGGAGCCGAGCTCGAGGTGATTCAGGGGATGCGCGCGACGCTGGACGAGCACCATCCGGTGCTGCTCTGCGAGGTGCACGACTGCAACGTCGAGTATGTGCAGCTGATGACCGAGCGCGGGTACGAGACCGTCAACCTCGACGCCGACGTGCCCGTCGAGCAGGGCGGGCGCAACGCCCATACGCTCGCGCGTCCGCGGACCGCGCTGGCGGCCTGAGGGGCGCCCGCGCGGCCGGCGGGCGGCGGCTAGGTCGCCTGCTCGCTGGGGCGCGAGAGGGTCAGCGCGAAGCGCTCCTCGGGATCGGTGAACCAGCCGGCCACCTCGAGCGCCGCCGCCGCGAGGTCGCCTTCGATGCGCTCGGCGGTGAACTTCGCGCTGATCTCGGTGCGCAGCTCCTCACCCTCGTCGAAGTGGACGGTCATGTTCAGCGCGCCCACCCGGGAGGTGAGCTCGCGGCGGGCGCGCAGGCGCATCTCGATCCACTCCTGTTCGCGGTCGAACAGCGCCACGTGGTCGAAGTCGGCCGGGTCGAAGTCCGCCTGCAGCTCGCGGTTGAGCACGTGCAGCACGTTGCGGTTGAACTCCGCCGTGATGCCCTGGGGGTCGTCGTAGGCGGCCTGCAGGGTGCTCGCGTCCTTTACCAGGTCGGTGCCCAGCAGGAGGTGCCCGTCGTCGCCCAGCAGGCGGGCGATCTCGCGCAGGATCCGCCTGCGCGAGCCGGGTGGGAAGTTGCCGATCGTGCCGCCCAGGAAGGCCACGATGCGCGGCCCGGTGGCCGGCGGGACGTGCCGCAGGTGGCGCTCGAAGTCGCCGATCACGCCGTGCACGCGCAGTCCCGGGTACTCCTCGACGAGGCGTTCAGCGCAGCTGTGAACCATGCTATCGGTGACGTCGACCGGGATGTATCGCTCGAGCGTCCCGGCCGCCTGCAGCGCGTCCAGCAGCACGCGTGTCTTGGCCGCGGTCCCGGAGCCGAGCTCGACGAGCTCGCAGGCCCCCGTGAGCTCGGCCAGCTCCTCGGCACGTTCCTCGAGGATCGCGCGCTCGGCGCGGGTGGGGTAGTACTCGGGTAGCTCGCAGATGCGGTCGAACAGCTCGGCCCCGCGGGCGTCGTAGAAGTGCTTCGGCGGCAGCTCCTTGAACGGCCGGGTGAGCCCGTCGAGGACATCCTCCGCCAGCGTCCGCTGCTCGGCTCCGTCGAGGTGACGGTCGATCCGGATCGGCTCCTCCACGAGCGCCGTCGGCTGTCGTTGTCGCATCATCCCTCCCTTGCCAGGCGCACGCCAGCGAAGATCTGGCGCCGCATTGGTAGGTCCCAGTTGCGGAAGGTGGTGCTCGCCACGCGCGGGTGGGTCGCCCAGGAACCCCCACGCAGGACGCGGTAGCGGCGTCCGAAGAAGACTTCCGAGTACTCCCGGTAGGGGTGGGCGCGGAACCCGGGATAGGGGCCGAAGGCGGACGCCGTCCACTCCCACACATGACCCCTGCCGCCGAGCAGCGGCTCCGCTCCCTGGGTCGAGGTCGCGGCCCTCTCCCACTCGGCCTCCGTCGGCAGGCGCGCCTCGTGGGCGCTGGCGAAGGCCTCGGCCTCGAACCAGGAGATGTGGCAGACGGAGGCATCCGGCGCGCCGTCAGCCACCGCCGGATGGTGGGTGATGTCGAACTCCTCCTTCCAGGCCCAGCCCTCGTCGGACCACCACTCGCGCCGGACGTAGCCGCCGCCCTCGCTGAAGCGCATCCAGCTGGCGTTGCTCACCGGCAGTCGCGCGATGCTGAAGGCCTCCACGAACACCTCGTGACGGGGACGCTCGTTGTCGTAGGAGAAGTCCTCCTCGCCGGCTCCCATCTGGAAGCTGCCGGCCGCCATTGCGCTCCAGCCCGGGGACTCGGCGGGGACGCCCGACGGCGGCTCCCCCGCGGGGAGCAGGCCGGCGATCGCCATCGTCTGGCGCATCGTCTCGCAGTGCTGCAGCTCGTGGCGCAGGACCATCTCGCAGATCACCCCGTCGCCGGTACCCGTCCGCGCCAGCACCTCGAGCGTCCGCTCGCGCACGGCCCGCATGTACTCGCGCGCCTGCGCGGGGTCGAGCAGCTCCGCTTCGCCCCGCGCGGCGCGGGGGGTCTCGAAGGCGTCGTACACGTCGGCGAGGTCTCCTCGCAGCAGCTCCCAGCCGCCGTGGCGGTGGCCGATCCACAGGTCCTCGTAGGCGGCGATGTGCGCCAGGTCCCAGACCAGCGGGCTCATGATCGGCGAGTGCACCCGCTCCAGCTCCTCATCGCTGCAGCCGCTCACCAGGGCGAGCGTGGCCTCGCGTGCCCGCGCCAGCGCGGCGAGCATCAGCTCCGCGTCGTTGGCAATGGGTTGGGCGGTCGGCGCGTGGGCTGCCATGACTCGCTGGCGCCCCACTCTATTGGGAAAGCGCCGCCTTCAAAGCCTCCCGTAGTCGGATCCGGTGTCGTTCCAGCGCGAGATCACCGGCGTGGCGCGCTCGTGGCCGAGCGCGCAGAGGGCACCGGTGGACAGCGCAAGGCGCCCGCCCTCGCCGGCCCCGAGCGAGATCCAGCGGGCTCCCAGCACCCGCAGCACGTGCCCGTGGGAGAAGACCGCCGCCGGCCCCGGCGCTCCCGCCAGCGAGGCGATCACGCGGTCGGCGCGGGCGCCCACCTGGTCGGGCAGCTCACCGCCGGGGCAGCCGTCGCGCCACAGCACCCAGTCCGGGCGGCGCTCCTGGATCTCGCGCGTCGTCAGGCCCTCGTAGTCGCCGTAATCCCACTCCAGCAGGTCCTCCTCGATGCGGGCAGCGGCGCCGAGCCCGCACAGCTCACACGTTTCCCGCGCCCGCCGCGAGGGGCTGACGAGCACCAGCCCGAAGGCGGTACCGGACAGCCGCGGAGCCAGGCTCCGGGCTGTCTCTCGGCCGGCATCCGTGAGGGGGATGTCGGTGCGCCCAGTGTGTCGCCCGGCGAGGCTCCACTCGGTCTCGGCGTGACGCACCAGCAGCGCCGCCGGGGGCGGGGCGTCGGACGCGGTCGGGGAAGGGCCGGCGCCCTGAGCGGCGCTCACCTGCGGTTGGGCGCGGGAGGCGCGGCGGCGTCGTCGGTGATCACGGTCAGGCGCTCGCGGCGCAGCAGGCTCGCGGGCACGCTCTCGCTCGGCTCGCCGAGCGTCGCCGCGAGCGCATCCGACTTGGACGCGCCGACGGCCACCAGCAGGCACCCACGCGCGGCCCGCAGCACGGGCAGGGTCAACGTGATCCGCCCGGGAGGCGGCTTCGGCGAGTTCTCCACGCCCAGGCACAGGGCGTGCTCCTCGGCGAGCGTGGCCGACCCGGGGAACAGCGAAGCGACGTGCCCGTCGGGACCGATCCCGAGCAGCACCAGGTCGAGCATGACGGGCTCGCCGGGCTCTCCGCCGAGTCGCTCACGCAGCTCGCTCTCGTAGCTCCGCGCCCCGGCTGCCGGGCCGAGCTCGCCCCGCATACGGTGGACGAGCTGTGAGGGGATCCCCGCCGGCCCCAGCAGCGTCTCGTACGCCATCCGGTAGTTGCTCTCGGGATCGTCGGGCCCCACGCAGCGCTCGTCGGCGAACCACACCTCGGTCCCCCGCAGCGCCTCGGCATCCTCGCCCAGCAGGCGGTAGGTGCGTTCGGGCGTACCCCCGCCGCTGAGCGCCACGTGGGCGACACCGCGCTCGGCCCGCGCCTGCTCGATGACCGTGCGCACTTGGGCCGCCGCTCGGTCGGCGACCGACGCGGCGTCGGGGCAGCTCGTCAGGCGGGTCATTGCTCGACGGCGCCCCGTCGGGGCTCAGCCCGCCATCGCCAGCGCGGCGTCCAGGGCGGGGACGTAGGTGGGGTCGCGCAGCAGCGCCTGGCGGATGCCCTCTCCGAGCACGCCGCCCTCGCCGCGGGAGGCGCCGGGGAGGATCCACTCGAGCGTGCCTCCGTCCCCCTGGCGGGTGTGGGCGCGCAGCCCCCCGGGGCCGCGAGTGAGCCGCAGTGAGCGTCCGGCGGCGGTCTCGATCGCCACGCTCTCGAGGCCCGGCACCATCAGCTCGGGGGCGGCCTGGAGGTGGAGCGCGATGTCCTGGCGGTCGGCGTGGGCCCGGCCGCGCAGCGCCTGGCCGTGGGCCAGCAGGGTCGCTTCGCGCCAGCCCAGCCGCGAGGCCAGCCAGCCCGTCAGGAGCAGCGCGGCCGCAGTCGAGGCGGGGTGGTGGCGCACGGTGAGGGCGGAGATCGTGAGCAGTTCCCGTCGGTGCGCGGGCGGATCGAAGCTCGCGGCCACGCGCTCGCGCCACGGCGTGCTCCGCAGCCACGCGAGGTCCACCACGTACGCCTGCTCGCCGAGCTGGCGGGACCACCGCAGGGCCTCGGCCGGATCGGGCTCCTCGACCGAGTCGAGCAGCACCGCCTGCGAGAGCTCGAGCAGCTCGGAGAGGACCTCGTGGTGGCCGTGGGGGGACCAAAGCAGCGTCGGCATGTCGGTGACGACCAGCGGGTCGGCGATCGTGAGCAGGTCATCGAGGTGGATGTCCCCCAGTTCCACCACCACGGTCTCGCGCAGCAGCGACAGCTCTTCCGAGGCCGACGAGTCGTCGGTGGAGATCGTCACGCGCGCATCCAGGCTCCGGCGGCCCGGCTCGTAGGACAGCACCAGCATGCGTGAGGCGTGATAGCGGCCAACCCCGCGCAGGCGGTTGGCGATCTCCCCGGCCCAGGCACGGTCCACGAAGGCGATCATGTTCAGGACCCTCGCCGGGACGACGCGCTCGTCGTGCGTGTGGGCCTCGAGCAGCAGCCCGCGCAGCGCCGCTTCGATCTCGTCGGGTGTAGTCGCCTCGGCGCTCCAGACCGCGTCGGCGGTGCCCATCAGATCGCGCGCCAGCGGTCGTCGCCGAGCAGCAGCCCGTTGGCCTCCTCCGGGCCCTGCGAGCCCGCCTCGTAGGAGGGCAGTCGCTCGCTCGAGGCCGACCAGGAGCCCACGATCGGGTCGCAGATGCGCCACTGCGCCTCGACCTCGTCGTTGCGGGTGAACAGCGTGGCGTCGCCGCGCATGACGTCCGCGATCAGGCGCTCATAGGCCTCGGGCGACTGCGACAGGAACGAGGACCCGTACTGGAACTCCATCCTGACCGGGCGGATGATCATGCGGGTGCCCGGGATCTTGGCTCCGAGGCTGAGGGACACGCCCTCGTTGGGCTGGAGCGTCAGCACCAGCTGGTTGGGGCGCACCCCGAGGGAGCCGTCCTGGCTGAAGGCGAGGTGGGGGACCGGCTTGAGCGTCACGGCGATCTCGGTGACCTTGCGCGCCAGCCGCTTACCGGTGCGCAGGTAGAAGGGGACCCCGGCCCAGCGCCAGTTGTCGACCTCCAGGCGCAGGGCGGCGTAGGTCTCGGTGTGGGAGTCCCCCGGAACACCCTCCTCTTCGAGATAGCCGGGCACGTCTTCCCCGCCGGCGTGGCCGGGCCCGTACTGGGCCCTGACGGCGATCTCCGCGACCTCCCCGGCGGACGGTTCGGGGATCGCGTGCAGCACCTTGACCTTCTCGTTGCGCACGTCTTCGGCGGTGAAGCTCCCCGGGGGCTCCATCGCGACGTGGCAGAGCAGCTGCAGCATGTGGTTCTGGATCAGGTCCCGCAGCGCCCCGGCGCGGTCGTAGTAATCCGCACGGGAGCCGATCCCGATGTCCTCCGCGGCGGTGATCTGCACGCTGTCGATGTAGTTGCGGTTCCACAGCGGCTCGAACATGCCGTTGGCGAAGCGGAACGCCAGCATGTTCTGGACGGTCTCCTTGCCGAGGTAGTGGTCGATGCGGAACACCTGGGACTCATCGAAGATCGAGAGCACTGTCTCGTTGAGCTCGCGGGCCTCCTGCAGCGTGGTCCCGAAGGGCTTCTCGATGACCACCCGCACCGCCACGCGCTCGTGGTGGGCCAGCTCGGAGCGGCCGAGCTCCTTCACGATCACCGGGAAGAAGTCGGGCGAGGTCGACAGGTAGAACAGCCGGTTCAGCGGTTCGCCGACCTCGCCTTCGAAGCCGTCGAGGATCTCAGAGAGCCGCTGGTAGACCGACTCGTCGTCGAACGTCCCCGGCACGTAACGGATGTTGGCGCGCAGCGACTCGAGCACGTCGGGGTCCGGCGGGCGGCGCGAGAAGCGCCGGATCGCCTCCACGCACTCCTCGGCGAAGTCCTCGTCCGCCCGTTCGCGGCGGGCGACCCCGATCACGTGGAAGTGGCCCGGGAGCACGCCCTCGTGGGCGAGGTTGTAGAGCGCCGGCAGCAGTTTGCGCCGCGAGAGGTCGCCGGTGGCGCCGAAGATGACAAGCGAAGCGGGGGCGACCGGCAGGCGCTCGAGCCCCGCGGTCAGCGGGTTCTCCAGCTCGACGCGGGCCTGGCCCTCGGCCGCGATCGCCATCTCAGCGCCTCGCGCTCTTGACGGCGTGGCCGCCGAACTGGTTGCGCAGGGCGGCCAGCACGCGGTCGGCGAAGTCGCCGTTGCCCCGTGAGCGCAGACGCGCGTACAGGGAGGCCGTGATCACCGGTGTGGGGACGTCGTGGGCGGTCGCGTCCTGGATCGTCCAGCGTCCCTCACCGGAGTCCTCCGTGTAGCCCTCGATCGCCCCGAGGTCGTTGCCGTCTGCTTCGAACGCGCGGGCCGCGAGTTCGCACAGCCACGAGCGGACCACCGACCCCTGGCCCCAGAGGTGGGCGATCTTCGCGTTGTCGAGCTCGTACTCGCACTTGTCGAACACGTCGAAGCCCTCGGCGTAGGCCTGCATCAGCCCGTACTCGACGCCGTTGTGGACCATCTTGACGTAGTGCCCGGCGCCGGCCGGGCCGAAATGCAGCCATCCGCGCTCGCCGATGGCGGCGCGGCTCTGCTCGTTCGTGGGCGGTGCGAGCACGTCGAGGATCGGCGCCAGGTGCCTGACGGCCCGCGCGGGACCCCCGACCATCATGCAGTAGCCCACTTCCAGCCCCCATACCCCTCCGGACACGCCGACGTCGACGTATTCGATGCCGCTGCGTTTGAGCTCGGCGGCGCGCCGCTTGTCGTCGGTCCAGCGCGAATTGCCCCCGTCGACGATCGTGTCGCCGCGGTCCAGCAGCCGGGCGAGCTTGTCGACGGTCTCCTGCGTGGGTGCGCCCGCCGGGACCATGATCCACACGATCCGCGGCGCCTGGAGCTTCTTGACGAGCTCTTTCACCGACCCGGCGCCCGCCGCCCCGCTGCGCACGGCCCGGGCCACCGCCTTCTCGTCGAAGTCGAACGCGACCACCTCGTGGTCGGAGTCCCGGCGGATGCGGTGGACCATGTTCCCTCCCATCCGGCCGAGCCCCACAAAGCCGATCTGTGTCACCTGCCCTCCTTGATCGTCGCGGTCAGCGAGCGCAGCGCGCCCGCGGGGTCATCGCCGCTCAGCCGCACGCGCTCCGCGGGGCGTCCGAGCGAGCGCAGGGTTTCGAGATCGCCCGTCGCCTGCGCGTTCTTCAGCGTGGTGAAGGTGTAGGGAGCCCCCGGGATGTCGACGTCGGCGGGCTCGTCGTGGAGGATCTGCAGGAAGCGCCCGATCTTCGGGCCGCCCTTGTGGAACTGGCCGGTCGAGTGCAGGAAGCGGGGCCCGTAGCCGAAGGTGGTGGTGGCGCGACCGGCCGCGCGCACCGCCTCGCGCAGCTCGCCGGCGGCGAGGTCGAACTCGCGCGACGGGCGCAGGTAGGCCATCAACGCAACGTATTCCGGCGGTTCGGCCCCGAGCAGCAGGGAGCGCACGGCGCCGGCAGGCGCCTCGGCGATGTCCGGCAGCTCGCCGCGCTGCGCATAGGCCTCGAGCACGCTGTTGGTGGCGTCCTTGGCCTGCTGCACGTTCGGCTGGTCGAAGGGGTTGATCTGCAGCCCCCAGCCTGCGACCGCCACCGCCAGCTCGGCCAGCAGGAACACCCGCCCGAGGTCGGCGGGCCCGCCCGTGGGGATCGTGATCAGCGGGTGCCCGGCCGTTGTCAGCGCTTCCATCCTGTCCTGCACCGCGGGGTGGGGGTGATCGCTGTCGGTCAGGTGGGCGAACACCCTGTCGTTGCCGTAGACGCCCGCCTCGCCGGGTGGCTCCTCGGCGACCGGCAGGATCCCGCGCCCGTGCTTGCCGGTGGACTCCGCCACCAGCTGCTCCAGCCACAGCCCGAGGCCTGGCAGCGTCGGCGAGATCACGAACGTGAGCTTGTCCCGCCCGCTGGCGGCCAGCGCGCTGAGGGCGGCTCCCAGCCAGCAGGCGGCATCCGTGTCGGCCGCGTTGGGTTCCTGCCAGCCGTCGGTCTCGAGCGCCGTGTCCCAGGCGGCGGGTGCGCCCTGCAGCAGCGGCCCGATGTCGATCCCGGCGAGCGCCGCGGGCACCAGCCCGAACGGGGACAGCGCGCTGTAGCGCCCGCCGATGTCGGGGTCTCCCGCGAACACGCCCCGGAAGCGGTGCCGCTCGGCGAGCTCCCGCAGGCTCGTGCCCGGGTCGGTGACGGCGGCGAAGTTGGCTCCGTCGCCGACGAGCGCGAAGAAGTGCTCGAACAGCGAGTTCGGCTCGATCGTGCCCCCCGACTTGGAGGAGACCAGGAACAGCGTCCGCCGCGGGTCGATCGCGTCCTGGACCGCTCTGATGGCGCCCGCGTCGGTGGAGTCGAGCACGTGCAGGCGGGGCCGGTCTGCTCGCGGCGGGAAGGTCCGGCGCAGCACCTCGGGGGCCAGCGAGGAGCCCCCCATCCCGAGCACGACCGCGTCATCGATCCCATCGGCGGCGACCTCGGCCGCGAACCCCTCGTACTCGTTGTGGCGCTCACGCATGCGCTCGGCGATCGTCAGCCAGCCCAGGCGGTCGGCCACCTCGGGCGTCCCCGGCGGTCCCCAGATGGTCGGGTCCCCGCGGTGCAGACGCTCCGGGACCTCCTGCTGATGCAGCAGCGCCACCCGCTCCTGGACGGCGGAGCGCAGCGGACCCGGGATGCTCGCAGTCACGGTCTGCGGCGCCTGGGTCACCGCTCGATCGTAGTCGCCTGCGCCCCCAAGGCGCCGCCCGCACGGAGGCCGCCACCCGGGCCGCGCGGCCAAAACGCTCCGCGAGGGTGTGGTACAAGCTGTCGCGAGAGATGCCCGAGCAGACCGACCAGCCGCGCTCGCTGGCAGATGAGTCCGCGGAGCGCGGCCAGGCGCCGGTCCGCAGCGTGCAGCTGGCCGACGTCCTGAAGGGACGGGACTTCGCGATGAGCTCGCGGCGCCTGTGGCTGCTGTCGATGGCGCTCTACCACGGCGGCCATCCGCTGCTCGCGAGATGGGTCAAGAACTTCAACTCGATGCTCTACCACAACTCCCTGCCGTGCGAGGTCATCGCCACCCCCGACGTGCGGCTCGGCCATCACGGCATGGGGACCGTGCTTCACCCGAAAGTCGTGATCGGACGGGGCGTGAAGATCTTCCAGAACGTGACGATGGCGGTGCGGCCGACGAACGGGCCGAACCAGATCGTGATCGAGGACGGCGCGGTGGTGGGCGCCAACTCGGTGATCATGACCCCGCGGCACCGGAGCATCCGCATCGGCAGGGGCGCGCGGGTGGGCGCCGGCGCCGTGATCACCGGCGACGTCCCCTCACGGACGATCGCGATCAGCGCGCCCGTGGAGATCCGCCCGCGCCGCGAGCGCAACCGCGACGAGGACCTCGACGAGGACGAGGAGGGCTAGACCGATGA
>Ga0335081_10018902_pt1 | contig 11143 bp, 3 predicted proteins | sample Lox_Sample_35_FD_206713 | JGI IMG/M metagenome (GOLD analysis project Ga0335081, IMG submission 206713) | Soil microbial communities from Loxahatchee National Wildlife Refuge, Florida, United States - Lox_Sample_3.5 | ecosystem: Environmental > Terrestrial > Soil > Wetlands | place: USA: Florida...
CATGTCAATCCCAGCTGCTTCCATCACCTTCGGGATGGAGCCCCGGGTGGCCATGCCGATCCCACCCCAAGCCGTCCAATCGATCGCGATGCCGCGGGTCCCAGGGCGCGAGGCGCGGAAGTTCGAAGTGATCTTGCATAGCAGATCGTTCGCTGAGCTGTAGTCAGTCTGACCAGCGTTACCGAAGCGGCCTGCGATTGAACTGAACACCACCGAAGCGCCGAGTGGCATATCGCCGATCGCATGCAGCAGATTGAAGAACCCGTCGCTCTTGATGTCGAATACGAGGTCGAATTCCTGTTGACTCTTGTCTACCAAGGTGTGGCTTCGTTCAAATCCGGCGGCATGCAGCAATACATCGATCCGACCACTCGTCTTGCGTACTTGGTCGATCACGGCAGCCACAGCTTCGGCGTCCGTAACGTTCACGCTGAAATAGTGTGGTGTGCCTCCGGCTGCCCGTACGGCGTCGATTGCGGCCTGCGCGGCTTGTGCTCTCTCCAAAGTTGCAAGCTCTTTTTCAACCAGAGCTGGAGTGGCGCGCTCACCACGAGTCCGAATGCGCTCGAATAACTCGCGTTTAAGACCTTCCTTGTCGGTGATAAAGCGCTTCAGATCGGGGTTATTCGGATCGGGTTTCGTCACCAAGTCGAGCAGGTGGAATGTGCCGCCTGATGCGGCGGCCAAATCCGCGGTGATCGCCGACACGATGCTTCCCGCGGCTCCGCTGATCAGGAAAACGCTCTTCTCATTCAGGGCAATGCCAGGTTGACCATCGACTGCAGGCTGTTCCCGAAGGCCGATAGTCCAGCGCTGGTCGGCGGTATATCCAATCTCGACAGCTCCAGGATCGCGGAGCGTTTCATCGATTACGAGTTGGGCGATTTCAGCCGAGTTGCGCCTGGCCTCGAAGTCGATCGCTTTTACCAGTGACTCCATACGTTCCCGCTTGTATGCCTTGGTGAGGCCTACAACTGCACCGCCAAGCGGGGCGAATGCTCCAGCTTCGTCGTATCCGTGGTGACCTCCAAGTCGAGTCGCAGAGACCAGGAATGTGTTCGCCTCGGCAACGTGCTCATAGAGTGCGCGCATCGTGACATAAAGCGATTTGACTCGCAGCCGCAAAGCTTCGTGCCAAGTGGCAAGATCCATCTTGCGGAGGTCTTCTTCCTTGTCGAGCGCCGGAAGCCAATAGACTCCATCAATTCGGCCGGCCGCGATCCAGTTTTTGAGAGTATGTGTCAGGGCTTCGGCGTCTGACATCGGATCGACGCAAAGAACATCGACTCCGAGTGTCCTAAGGCGGGTGGTCAGTGCGTTACCTACACCACCTTTGTCAGACATGAGGACGACCCGGCTGTTCGGGTCGAGTTTTACATCGGTCGTTTTGCAGAACACAAGTGGTGGACGCAGGGTCGGCACAGGAATGCGCCGCGGAACACGATTTGCCGCGTCAAAACTGCCTGGTACAGGACGCGCCGGTTGGCTGACGGGAGAAGGCACCGTGGATTCGGTGGCTGCCTTCTGCACTGATGCAGGCCCGGCCGACACTGCCGCCGCCCTGTCATGTGCGAACTTGATGACATGAGCCAGCGTCGGGAAATCGCGCAACTTTAGACTCTCGTCCCGCGGAATGTTGTAAGCAGATCTCACCGCTGCGAACATCTCCGCTTGTTTGACCGTATCGACGCCGAGATCCGCTTCCAGGTCGAGATCCAGGTCCAGCACGTCTTCGGGATAGCCCGTCTTGTCAGCGACGATCTTCAGCACCATCTTCTTTATTGGCTCGTCAGACGCCGCTGAAGAAACGGCTGCGGTAACAGGTGCTGCAGCCTCCACGTTTGCTTGCATCGGCGGCGCGAGCGAAACGGGAGTTGTGGTCGCGAGGTCCGGTCGCTTCTCGTGTACGAATCGGATTACGTGCGCCAGCGTAGGATAGTCGCGGAGCTTTCGGTTCTCGTCGCGCGGGATGTTATAGATTTCTCGGATGGCAGCGAACATCTCCGCCTGCTTGACGGTATCGACACCGAGATCAGCTTCCAGGTCGAGATCCAGATCCAGCATGTCTCGCGGGTAGCCGGTCTTCTCTACCATCAAAGTGAGGATGCGTTCCTTCACAGGATCGTCACCTCCGACTTCGGCAGGCTCCGGTGCCGGAATCGGCGCGGTGCCTTTGCCTTGTTCCTTCTCTTTCACTACAGGCAGTGGCGCTTCTTTTCGCGGTGGCGGCGTGGCCCGCGCGGTAACAAGTTCAGGTTTGCGCTCATGTACGAAGCCGATCACATGCGCGAGTGTGGGGAAATCGCGCAATTTGATTCTGTCGTCGCGCGGGATGCCATATGCCTCGCGGATCGTTGCCATGACCTCGGCTTGCTTCACCGTGTCGACGCCCAGATCGGCCTCGAGATCGAGGTCGAGATCGAGCATATCTACCGGGTAGCCCGTCTTCTCGGAGACCAAGGCGCGTATGCGCTCCTTTACCGAATCGCTCTCGGCTTGGCCGTGTGATGGCGTGCTTGGTGCTGGTTCGGGAGTCGGACGTTGTTCTTTCCTTTCAACGAGCGTGATCGGAATAGGCGCTGGAGCCGGTTCAACCACCGGAACAGGTGCTACGACTGGCGCGGGCGCGGGTTCTACGTGGGACTTTTGAGCGCCCTCGGTCGGTGAGATCATTGCAACTTTGTCACGTACCCGCAATGTGCGATGCACCACCTCGAGATCCGCTGCCGGTTGACCGGCGAGTTGGCTGAGCCATGCTTTCCAGGCCTTGTCATCGACGATGCGATAGGTGTAGCCCAAAGTATTCGGACGCCGATGAACACCGTCTTTGGTGGCGATCCAACGAAACAAGGACATGCTGATTTGCGATCCGAATCCCGCGCCGAGACGTAACGCATATTCAACCGGATAGGTACCACCCTTGGACAAATTCAACAGGCCCAACTCGGGATCGACTTCCTTGAAGTTAGCTACAGGCGGGACCAATCCAGTCTCAAGCGATTTGACGGCCAGGACATCTTCAATACCCGTCGCCATCGCGTGGCCGGTAAATCCCTTGGTGTTGGCGATGACAATTTGATCGGCAGCTTCACCGAATACCCGGCGCAGGGCGTTGATCTCGGCCGAGGCGCTTCCTCCGCGAGCCGGAGTGTAAGTCTCGTGAGACACAAACACCGTGTTCGCAGCGATGCTCCGGCGCGAAATTCCACAGTGCCGTTCGGCCTGAGATACCAATGTCTCCATCATTTGGCCGATGTGCTGCACATCGAGGCGGGTTGCATGGAAGGCGCTATTGGCGCTGATTGTGCTCAGGACTTCGCAAATCGGCTGAATTCCACGTTCACGGGCAGACTCCGCATTCTCTACTACGAGGGCGGCCGCTCCCATTCCAACGATCAGGCCGTGCCGCCGTCGATCGAATGGAGTGGCGGCTTCCTCCACCACCTCGTCGGTCGCGGCCGCACCACTCGCGAGGAATCCTGCGCCAAACCACTCCATGGACTGGTCGGATGTGATGTCGTCGGCTGAGACGATAATGACTCGTCGGCAACGCCCTTCTCGGATCCAATCCTCGGCCAAGCCGACGGCCTGAGTCGTACTGGCACAAGCCGAATTCACCTGTGTATTAGGGCCGCGGGCACCGATGAATTCGGCAAACTGTGAGTGCCCCATCGAGAGCACTCTAAGGAGGAATCGGCGATCAAAAACGTACGGCTCCTTTTCGATGGCATCGCGCAGATCTTCCTTGCGCCGCTCAATTTCCTGTTCGAGCACAGAATCGCCATTCGTCTTTGACGATCGCGCAAGCAAGCTCTCAAGCAGACCCAACTGCTCACGGCGCGAGTGATCGGTATAGTAACGCGAGATTTCGTCTGCGAAGGAATCGCAGCCGGGAAACGCAGAGGCGAAAATCACGCCGGTATCGTCGCGCAAAGAATCGGGTAAGGCCCACCGGTCCGGCAACTGCGTGCCTTTGCTGGTGGTCTTGTACCGCATGACCAGTGGAATGCCGGCGTCTCGCAATGCATCAATCCCTGCTGCAATTGCCAATTGACTGCTGCGGTCCAACGCTGCTAAGTGCTCGGTGGAAACACCAAATTCACTTGCAAGGTCGAATGTCCCGCCTCGACCCGCCAGCTTGATGACGTCGGTCATGTTGTTGATGGTCTCGAATGTCGGACCACCGTTGTCGCTCTTGACCAAACGCGTGATGTGCTTCTCGAGCATCGCCTTGCGCAGGCGTGTGGGGATGAGATCGATGAACTGATCGCCTGCCAGCAGGCGGGCGAGATTGGAGTCGTCGAAGACGCGCTCCGTTCCGGGTAGGCCTAGAGCAGCTCCTGTGATTACAACCGGAGTTCGAGCGGGCTGATGATCGCTACCCTGATAGATCTGCCAGCCTTTCTCGAGAACATCCGCAAAGAAGTGGCCTAGCTCAGAAAAGTGACCGCCGTTGTGCTCCGCGATGGGCGCAGCAGGAATGTCTCGAGGAGATGCTGAAGTGACCGGGGACGCCGTTTGCTGTGTCGCAACCGACACCGAAGTCGAAGCTTCCGGCTTTTTCGACGCGACTTGAGGCAGTCCTCGGCCCAAGCCGCTTGCATAGAGACCACAAAGTGCTTGGTTGAATGACGCGACATCGCCGAACTTCGGATGGTTGGTAAACAAGGAAAGCACGTCGCCGCGTTCGCCGAGCACATCTTCCACAAAACCTTGCAGGGCCTTCTTCGGTCCAACTTCTACAAAGACACGTGCGCCGGCTTCGTATAGAGTGTGCAGGCCTTTGACGAATTGCACTGGAGACGCGACCTGCTTCGACAGGATGTCGAGCATTCGCGGCACGACATCGGGCCCAGTTGGATAAAACTCGCCATTGACATTCGCCACAATAGGCAGATGCGGCGACCCAAGATGGTGACGCTCAAGTTCCTTCCGCAATGGCTCGCTCGCAGGCGCTACTATCGACGTATGAAACGCATGGCTGACTGGCAGTTCGGCAACCTCGTAACCCGCCTGTTGCAGAGCGGCTATTGCTCGTTGGACCGAATCGCTCGCGCCGCCAATGACCGCCTGACGCTCACTATTGATGTTAGCAATGACGCTGTAGCCTTGCACTGTCTTGAGAATCCGCTCGATCTCGCTCAGCGGTGCGAACACGGCAGCCATCTTGCCTTTGTCGGCCACGGCCACCTGAGTCATTCCACGACCGCGAGCGCTGACTGCCTGTAAGGCATCGTCGAAAGGCAGAGCGCCGGCAGCCACCAGCGCGCCGTATTCTCCCAGGCTGTGCCCCATCGTCATGTCGGGCTTGATGCCATAAGCGGCCAAAAGGCGGGTCAATGCGAGATCGATAGCGAGTACCGTGGGTTGCGTGATCGCCGTCTGACGTAAATCTTCATCGGCTCTCGCGACCGCAGCCGAATCGTTAGCATCAACGAATACAAACTCCGTGAGCGGTTTGCCCAGCAGGGGAGTCATCACGCGATCTGCTTGCGCAAAAGTCTCTGCGACGATCGGCTCCAATTCGCAGAGAGGTCGCAGCATGTTCACGTACTGAGAGCCTTGGCCCGTATAGAGGAACGCGACCTTCGGCGCCGGACCGCGGCCGCGGAAGACACCTTGGGCACGCAAGGCCTTCCAGACGACAGGGTGATTTGAAGCGAGGGCTTTTAGGGCCTTGGCTGATTTATCTGCCAGATCGGGCGCGTCAGCGTAATCAATGGCCAGACGTTCGGGTGCCCGCAAGTCGGCCTCAGCCGGCGCCACCGGTGCGACTGCTCGGCCAGCCTCGGCCTGTTTCAGAATGGCCTGCAGGCGCTCGACGAGAATGCTCTCGGAGACGGCACCAATCACGAGCGCACCGCGAAGCGGAGCCTTGTAGTCGTTTGAAGAAATAGAAGACGTGGAAGAAGAGGGATTCATGATTGCCTCGGGAATCGCATCTTGCCGAAGTGTGCCAACGGAAACTGACCGCTTTCCATTGCCGGTCAGCCTGTGAGGAATGTGCTCTTCAAGCACGATGTGGAAGTTTGTACCTCCAAAGCCAAAGGCACTGACCCCGGCACGCCGCGGTAGATCCGCAGGAACCTGCCATGGCCTCAATTCGATGTTGACGTAGAGCGGGGAGTGAGCAAAGTCGATGTCCGGGCTCGGGCGTTCGCAGTGCACGCTCGGAGGCAGGACCTTATCTCGAAGGGCGAGTGCGGTCTTCAGGACTCCCGCTGCTCCTGCGGCACCTTTCAGGTGACCGAAGTTCGATTTGACCGAGCCTAGCGCGACCGAATGAACGGGAAGGTGGTGAGGGCCGAGTATGTCAACTAGGCTCTGGGCTTCGACCACGTCGCCGACCCGTGTCGATGTCCCATGCCCCTCCATGAGCGTCGCGGTAGCTGGAGACAGGCCGGCATTTTTCCAAGCGCGCTCCAGGCAGAACTTCTGTCCGATCGGATTGGGTGCGGTGATTCCCTTCCCTTTGCCATCGCTTGACGCTCCTATGCCACGGATCACGGCGTAGATCTTGTCGCCATCGCGCTCCGCATCCGAAAGCCGCTTTAATAAGAAGATGGCCGTCCCCTCGCCCATCACAAACCCGTCAGCACCTTCCGCGAAGGGGCGTGTGCCGGTCGCAGACAGCGCTCCGATTTTGCAGAACTTCACAAACGACGGCGCTCCCATGTTGCGGTCAATCCCCCCCGTAATCACCGCGTCATAGTCCCGTTCAATGAGTCCTTCCACCGCGGCTGTCATGGCCGCCATCGCCGATGCACACGCGGCGTCGCAAACATAGTTTGGACCGTGGAAGTTGTAGAGGTTGGAAATCCGTCCGGCAATGCAGTTGGACAACTCGCCCGGCATGCTGTCTTCCGTAATCTCAGGCAAATGCTTGCCCATGCGATCGTGTAATTGGAGTGTGATCGCACTGCGGATTTCTTCCGGCAAGGCCGAGAAAGCAGGTATCTCAGCCAGTTCGTGCGCGTATTCGGGGAAATACACGCGCAGGGCCGTCAGATAGTGCTTCTCACCCGCCATCGCATTCCCCAGAATGACCGCTATCCGATCCGGATCCAGTGGACGTTGTGGGTAGCCGTAGTCTTCAAGTGCCTCATGGGTTGCTGCGATCCCCCACTTCTGCGCCTGATCCATGGCGTCGGCAACGCGAGGAGGAATCGGAAGATGCCACTTCACTGGCTCCCATTGCTGATCCCGTACCCATCCGCCAATCTTTGAATAAGTCTTGTCGGGGGCACGAGGATCCGGATCGTAATAAAAGGCTGGATCCCATCGATCGGGGGAAACCTCTGTGATGCTGTAGCGGCTCTTCTTAATGTTCTCCCAGAAAGCCGATACATTGGTGGCATCGGGCAGGATGGCCCCTGCTCCAACAATCGCGATGGCACGATTAGCTGTATCTTCCATGACGACGCTCCTGTGCAACCTCGGCTGGTTGCGGTTACAGATAGTCAGGCGTCTTGATGCTCAGGCGGCGAGTGCGGGCTTGGCCGCGCGGGAGTAGAGGACGTCAGCTATAAAATCCATGTCGCACATCAGGCCCGTCTGTGCGCGGTGCACAGCGGACAGCTGCAAACTCGTTTCGAAGGTGGCGAATTCGGCGTCATTTATGGCACCGGCTCCGCAGACCCAGCGCACGCCTTCTTCGGTAACCTTGAGCGCGGCTTCGCGCGCGAAGACTCTGCTCAAAGCCGCCAGAGCCATCGCGTCAAAACGCCGGTTCGCTTTTTCGTTTAACGTGCCTTCCGCAAGTCGTGCGGCACGGCGCGCCAGGCAGCCGGCGCTCTCGGCGTAGGCAATCCACTCACCCAAGCGCAACAGGACGTGCTGATAGCGAGTGAGTCTCCCGATGCGTGCTTTCTCCATCACTTCGGCCAGGGCATGATTGGCCAGCGCGGCGATGTTCGCACCCACGTTCGGGTGTCGGGTATGCAGCTCCTCCAGTTGCTTCGCTTGTTCGTGATAGTGCTGGCCACGCGTCTTCAGATGGAGTTGCCAACGATCGCGGCTGATCGTCATCTCCATAATTTCTGAGGTGCCCTCATAGATCGTTGTGATGCGAACGTCACGGCTGATTTTCTCCACAAGATACTCGTGTGTGTAGCCGTAGCCTCCCAGAGCCTGAATGCTCGCGTCGGCCGCCAGATTCCCTGCCTCGGTCGCCATGTACTTCGCTATGGCTCCTTCGGCATTCAGGCTCCCTTCGCCGGCATCAATTCGCTCGGCTGTTTCTTCGATGTAGGCACGGGCAGCTTCAAGGCGGGCGACATGCGGAACGATCAGCTTGTGCGTGTAGCCTTGCTTCTCTGAGAGTGGCGATCCGGCCTGGATGCGCTTGGTGGAATATGGAATCGCGCGATCGAGAGCGGACCATCCCGCACCGAGCCCGAAGGCCGCGACCATTAGGCGTGTATAGCCAAATACGGCCTGCGCCTGAATTAAGCCCTGGCCTTCGGCGCCGCCGATTAAGCGGTCAGCGTCGACGTAGACGTCGTTGAAAGCGAGCGCCGCCGTGTTGCTCAGCCGGATCCCGTGCTTGTCTTCTGGCTCATCATGCGTGAAACCCTTCGCACCCTTCTCTACGACGAACCAACTCGGGCCGCCGGGCGTGTTGGCCAGCACGGTATAGGCGCCGGCGATTCCGCCATTACTAATCCATTGTTTGTTGCCGTTAATCTTGTAACCCATCACTTTGCCACCTTTGAGAACGGGATCAGCGGTCGTCTTAAGCGCTCCCAGGTCGCTGCCAGCTTCCGGTTCGGTCGCACCGTAGGCGAACAGCAGTCCTTCGTCGGCAATGCGGGACAACCAGAGTTTCTTCTGCTCGGGAGTTGCGCCGACCGTGATCGGATCGCTGCCAAGAAACGTCGCGAGAACGGAAGTTGCGACGCCCAGATCGATCCGCGCCATCTCTTCACAAACGCAATAGACATCGAACGTGCCTCCACCCATGCCACCGAACTCCTCCGGAATAAAGAGGAGTTGAATGCCCAGTTTGTCGGGGCTGCACATGTCTCGGACGACATCCAGCGGGCATTCATCACGTTCGTCGAGTTCGATGAGCGTCTCGTCTGACAGGCGCTTCTTGGCAAACTCTTTGAGAGATTTCAAGCTCAGCTTCAGGGTCTTCGGTGCGAGCATTGGCCTACCTCACTATGCGGCAACAGCGCGCGATTCCCGGACTTTCTCGGTCAATTGCGGTAGAAACTCCAGAACGTCGTCGACGATTCCGATATCGGCCACCTGGAAGATCGGGGCTTTCGGGTTCTTGTTGATGGCGATGATGAAAGGATTTCCTTTGACCCCGGCGAGGTGTTGGAAAGCTCCGCTGATACCGCAAGCCAGATAGACCTTGGGCTTAACAGTCTTGCCGGAGGAGCCAACCTGCCGGGATTTTTCCATCCACTTTGCGTCGACGACCGGACGGGAGCAACTTACGGCTGCGCCCAGAACCGAGGCGAGTTCCTCGGCCAGCGCGACGTTGTCTTTCTCCTGAATGCCGCGCCCAATCGAGACGAGTACGCCGTACTTAGTTATGTCCACATCGCCAGCTTCCGCGACAATCGTCTCGATATAGCGGCGGCGCGCGATCAGCGCGCCGACCTCCGATGACTTGTCGAGAATCACGCCCGCAGTGAACGCGGTCCTGTCCACTTTGAAGGCGCCCGGACGAACGTTGATCACCGCGCCCGTCGAAACATCACAGCGGACATGGACACTGACTTGTCCGCCAAATTCCTGTCGCACCAGACGTAGCGACTCTCCCTCGATCGGATCGATCGCCAGTACGTCAGGAACGAAGGCACAGTTCAGCTTGACGGAGAGGCCTGGCGAAAGGTCGATCCCGAAATGATCGTACGGCACGAGCAGAATGCTGTTGGGCGGCAAGATGGCCACGAGTGCCTGCCGGACCACTTCTGCGTTTGGATAGCTGAGAGCTTCGTGGTTCACCTTCCAGGTCTCACGGTAGAGGGGTCGGACTGCACCGCACGCGGCCTCGAGATCTGTCCCGCAGCCGCTGAGAATTGCCGTTGGCAATACGTTTTTGTCGATTGCTTTCGCGGCAGCGAGCAGTTCCCCTGCGGAATCGTCGACCACGCCACCGTTGTGCTGTATGTAAGTAAAAATGCGAGGCATTATTTCAACCCTCCCTTCGCACCGATCAACTCGAGAACCTTTTCGGCATTCTCTTCCCTGCTGCCTTGAAGCATCTCAGCTCCTTTGCCAGCCGCAGGAACGAAGTAGTCCAACCGTTTCACCTTTGCCGCACGCTCACCCACTGTGGCCGGATCGACTCCCAGATCTGCGACCGCCAGCGTGGGGATGGGCACAGAGGCAACCTGCCGAATCCCTCGCATTCCCACGTATCGCGGCTCGTTGATGCCGGTCTGAATGGAAAGGACGCAGGGAAGATCGATTTCGCTGACCTCCCGGTTTCCATCCTCGACCTCCCGTCCGACGCGCAATTTGCCGTTCTCGACTGCGATCGAATTCACCAGTGATGCGAACGGATAGTCGAGCATAGCTGCGAGCATTCCGCCGACCTGGGCAGCGCCGTCGTCGGCCTGGACTCCTGTGAAGATCAGGTCGTAGTGGCCTTTCTTCACAAAGTCTTTGAGGATGGTTGCTATTCCGCGGCCATCCGATCCGTTGAAGGTGTCGTCTGAGATCAATACGGCCTGGTTCGCGCCCATCGCCAGTTGGCGGCGCAGGACTTCTTCGTCGTCGTCGCAACCGATCGTCACCACGGTGACGGTGCCCCCGATCCGATCCCGGATCTGGAGCGCCTCTTCGACCGCATAGTTGTCCGGTTCATTCACCGAATACACCAGTTCTTTACGCTCAATGTCATTTCCTTCGGCATTCAACTTGATCTCGTTCTCTGAGGTATCCGGCACTCTTCGCACGCAAACGAGGATGTCCATGTTTAACCTCCGCAAGTTGCTACTTCATGGATTTCTGCGCATGTCTCCCGCGCAATCTGTTGGTCAACCAGTTCTGTCAGATCCAGCACCGACATCTTGCCTTCCAGGCCCGCCACTTTGATCGCATCTTCGATATTGACCATGCAGAACGGGCAGGCCGTCACGATTACGTTTGCTCCCGCCTCGGCCGCCATCCGGACCCTGAGGAC
>Ga0335081_10018903_pt1 | contig 11143 bp, 8 predicted proteins | sample Lox_Sample_35_FD_206713 | JGI IMG/M metagenome (GOLD analysis project Ga0335081, IMG submission 206713) | Soil microbial communities from Loxahatchee National Wildlife Refuge, Florida, United States - Lox_Sample_3.5 | ecosystem: Environmental > Terrestrial > Soil > Wetlands | place: USA: Florida...
ACTCGAAGTACGTGATCCCGGATCGCTCCTATGCGCCGCTGTACGCCGAGACGATCGATCACTGTCGCCGTTACGGCGCGTTCGATCCCGCGACAATGGGCTCGACGCCGAACGTCGGGCTGATGGCGCAGGCGGCCGAGGAGTACGGCTCGCACGACAAGACGTTCGAGATCGGCGCCGACGGAGCCGTTCGAGTCCTCGACAGGGACGGCGTGGTGCTGATGGAGCACGAGGTGCAGGCCGGGGACATCTGGCGCATGTGCCAGACCAAGGACGCTGCGATCCAGGACTGGGTGGCGCTCGCGGTCTCGCGCGCGCGAGAGACAGGCTCTCCGGCGGTCTTCTGGCTCGATCAGAGCCGGCCGCACGACGCCAACCTACTCGGCAAGGTCAGGCCCGCGCTCGCCCAGCACGACACCGCGGGCCTGCAGATCGAGGTCATGGACGTTGCGCAGGCGACGCGCTTCTCGCTCGAGCGCGCGCGCCGCGGCGAGGACACGATCTCGGTGACGGGTAACGTCCTGCGCGACTACCTCACTGACCTGTTCCCAATCCTGGAGCTCGGGACGAGCGCGAAGATGCAGTCGATCGTGCCGTTGCTGCACGGCGGCGGCATGTTCGAGACCGGGGCGGGAGGGTCGGCGCCGCGCCATGTGCAGCAGTTTCTGAAGGAGAACCACCTGCGCTGGGACTCGCTGGGGGAGTTCCTGGCGCTCGGACCGTCGCTGGAGCTGCTCGCGCGCACGACCGACAACCCCCGTGCTCATGTGCTCGCGGCGGCGCTGGACCGCGCCATCGGCCGCCTGCTGGAGGAGAACCGGTCGCCGTCGCGCAAGGCCGGCGAGATCGACAACCGCGGCAGCCACTTCTACCTCGCGCTGTACTGGGCGCAGGCGGTGTGCGAGCAGACAGACGACCCGGACCTCGCCGCGCAGTTGAGGCCGCTCGCACGCGAGCTGGCTGCCAACGAGGAGGCGATCGTGCGCGAGCTCGACTCGGCCCAGGGTTCGCCCGTCGACCTCGGTGGGTACTACCGTCCGGACCAGGGGCGGGTGGCGGCGGCGATGCGCCCGAGCAAGACCCTCAACGAGGTGCTCGCTAGGTCTCTCGTGGCGACCGGCGCCACCAGCCCCGGCGGCTAGTGCCACGGCTTCCAACAACGAGGAGAGAGCATGCAATACAGACAGCTCGGCGGCTCGGGGCTGCGCGTCTCGCAGCTGGCATTGGGCACGATGACCTTCGGGGGCCAGGGGCAGTTTCGCGACGTCGGCACGACGGACCTCGACGGAGCCAAACGCCAGATCGACATGGCGCTGGACGCGGGCGTGAACCTGATCGACACTGCCGACATCTACTCCGCGGGTGCCTCGGAAGAGATCCTCGGCCGGGCTCTCAACGGTCGGCGCGACCGGTTGCTCGTCGCGTCCAAGGCGCGGTTTGCGTTCGGAGACGGCGCCAACGACGCCGGGCTTTCGCGCCACCACTTGATCGAGGCGTGCGAGAGCAGCCTGCGCCGGTTGCAGACCGATCACATCGACCTCTATCAGGTGCACGAATGGGACGGCGTAACGCCGCTGGAGGAGACGCTGGGGGCGCTCGACGATCTGCTGCGCAGTGGCAAGGTCCGCTACGTCGGATGCTCGAACTTCGCCGGCTGGCAGGTGATGAAGGCACTCGGCGTGGCCAGGCGCGAGAGACTTCCCGCGTTCGTCAGCCAGCAGGTGTACCTCTCGCTGCAGGAGCGCTCGGCCGAGTACGAAATCGTTCCGTCGGCGATCGACCAGGGGCTCGGGTTGCTGATCTGGAGCCCGCTGGCAGGCGGGCTGCTGTCCGGCAAGCACCGCCGCGGCCAGCCGCCCCCGCAAGGCACCCGGCATGCCGGCGAGTGGGACGAGCCCCCGGTCTACGACGTCGACAAGCTGTTCGACACCGTCGAGACGCTGGTCGACATCGCCGGCCGACACGGCGTGTCCGCCGCACGGGTTGCGCTTGCATGGCTGCTGGCCCGTCCCGCGATCACGAGTGTGATCGTCGGCGCGCGCACGGAGCAGCAGTTGGCAGACAACCTGGCGGCGAGTTCGCTCCGGCTGACCTCCGAGGACCACGCGCGGCTCGAGGCCGCCAGCCGTCCACCGTTGATCTACCCCTTCTGGCACCAGCGCAAGACGGCAGCCGACCGGCTCGGCGAAGCCGACCTGTCGCTGATCGGATCATACAGCGATGGCTGAGGAGCCATTCTCATGCCCCGCAGCCGCTGGGGAACCACCAAGCGGGTCTGGCCCGACGTTTGCGGGTAAGGGCCCGTTCAAGAATCATTGCCTCCCCAGCCAGGCGTCATATCCGAGCACTAATTGTTGCCGGGGCCCTTGGCGGCGCTCAGCAGCGGGCGTCGTCGGCGAGGATCCGCGGGCTGTCGATGATGATCTGGCGCCGGCGCAGGCCCGTCATGAGCGGCTCGTCGTCCGCGAAGTCGACGATCGTGACGACGTTCGGTCGGAGGGCGATGCGCACCGATCCGATCCGCGTGTCGACCACCTGCCCGTCGACCTCCAAACGGGCGCCTCCGTAGCCGGCGGCCGTTTCGAGCGCCAGCCGCGACTTGGCGCCGGCCACGAGCGGCGGGCAGAAGCCACCGTGCGTGGGAAGCGGCGTTAGCGTGAACCCGTCGGCGCCGGGTGCCAGCAACGGCCCGCCTGATGCGAGCGCGTAGGCGCTGGAGCCGACCGGCGTGCTGACGATCCACCCGTCACCCGCAAAGCGTGCATAGAGGACGCCGTCGATATGGACGGTCGTGCGCACCTGTCCCTGGCCGCCGCGCACTGTGACGACGTCGTTGAATGCGAGCAGTGTCGAGCCGTCATCTCTGGTGACCTCGAGCGCGGGGAGTGGGCGCGGCCTCCACGTGTTGACGCGGAAGCGCTCGAGCGCCGGAGTCACGCGATTGGCCGGGACCGTCGTCAGCACGCCGAGACTCCCGCACGCTACGCCCATCACCGGCCGATCGGCCTGTGAAGCGGCGCGGATCGCCGCCAGCGTCGTGCCGTCGCCGCCGATCGCCACGAAGAGGTCGCACTCCTTCAGCGTCGGCGCGAGGCTGACTGGGCGTTGGTCGCCGATCACCTCCAGCCGGATCAGCTCGACATCGTGTGTCGCGGCCCACCGCTCGAGCGCCTGCAGGGGTCCGTCGACGTTGCGGCTGGGGTGGACGACCAGTCCGACTCGCTGTGGCATCGTCACATCGTCGCAGCCCGCGCACAGATCGTTGCGTCGTTCGCTAGCGTGGCGTCCATGCTTTCGAGCAATCACGATCGGGCGCGCGAGCGTTCCCGGCCGCTGGAGGTCGTCGTCGCGGGTGGCGGCGTGGCGGCGCTCGAGGCCGTCCTTGCGCTGCACGAGCTGGCGGCAGAGCGCATCAAGATGACGCTGGTGGCGCCGAACGCGGAGTTCGTCTACCGGCCGATGGCGGTGCTGGAGCCGTTCGTACATCGCGGACCCAGGACGTTGCCGCTCGCCGAGGTGGCCGCGGACGTCGGCGCGAGCCTAAAGCGTGACGCGATCGAAACGATCGACAGAGAGCGGCGGGTGGTGCACACCGCTGACGGTCTGGAGCTCGGATACGACGCGCTCCTGGTCGCGATCGGCGCGCGGGCCGCAGCGCTGCTGCCGGGGGCCGACGCGATGGACCCGCTGCGAATGGAGGAGAGCCTGAACGGCCTGATCGAGGCGATCGACGACGGCGCCGTCCACAGGCTCGGGCTCATCGCGCCCAGCTCGGCGTGGCCGCTGCCGGTCTACGAGGTCGCGCTGCTGGCGAAAGAGCGCGCCCGCGAGCGCTCGGTGAAGCTCGAGATCACGATCATCACCGCCGAGCAGCGCCCGCTCGGCGTGTTCGGCGAGCGGGTCAGCACGGCCGTGGCCGGCCTGTTGGTCGGCAGCCGAATCGAGCTGATCACGGACGCTTCGGTGCAGTCGTCGGCGGGGCGGCTGATTCTCGATCCGGAGGGCAGAGAGGTCCAGCTCGACAGGCTGGTGGCCGTCCCCAAGCTGATGGGACCGGAGCTCAGCGGTCTTCCGGCCGACCCCGACGGGTTCCTGCCGACCGGCGCGAACGGCGTCGTCGCCGGCGTCGACGGCGTCTACGCGGCGGGCGACGCGACCGACTTTCCGGTCAAGTGGGGCGGGATCGCGGCGCAGCAGGCCGATGCCGCGGCGGCGTCGATCGCCGCCCTCGCCGGCGTCCCGATGGATGCCGAGCTGTTCGATGGCGTCGTGCACGGCGTGCTGCTCGTCAGTCGCGGGCGCCAGCGGCTCTACTTCAGCGCACGCATCGAGCGCGGTCGCGCGGAGGACTCACGCGTCAGCACCAGGCCCACCTTCCAGCCCGAGGCCAAGATCGCGGCCCGCTACCTCGGACCGTATCTCGACGCTCTGTGGGCGGCGGGGCCGCGGTTGGTCGCCGAGCAGCTGTCCTGGGAGGCCGTGCTGGCCCGCGTGGAGGAGCGCTTGGGCGACTCGGCGGGCTCGCTGCAGTAGCTAGGCTCAGAGATGATGTCCGAGGCGATTGCAGCGATCATCGGCGCCGGTCCGGCCGGCTTCTACACGGCCGAGCAGCTGCTTGCGGCAGGGTTCGCCGTCGATCTCTACGACGCGCTGCCGACCCCGTTCGGGCTCGTCCGGGCCGGCGTCGCGCCGGATCACCCGAAGATCAAGTCGGTGACGCGCGTCTACGAGCGGGCCGCCAAGCGCCCCGGGTTTCGCTTCTTCGGCGGCGTCGAGCTGGGCTCGGACATAACCCGCGCCGAGCTGCTCGAGCGATACCACGCCGTCCTGTACGCCGTCGGCACCTCGAGCGACAACCGGCTCGGCGTGTCCGGGGAGGAGCGACCCGGATCGGTGCCTGCGACCGAGTTCGTGGCCTGGTACAATGGCCATCCGGATTTTGCCGATCACGTGTTCGATCTGAGCTGCTCGCGAGCAATCGTCATCGGCAACGGCAACGTCGCGCTCGACGTCGCCCGGATGCTGGTCCTCGATCCGGACGAGCTCGAGGTCACCGACGTCGCCGACCATGCGATCGTGCCCTTCAGGCAGGCAGCAGTGCGGGAGGTCGTGTTGCTGGGGCGGCGCGGTCCCGCGCAGGCTGCGTTCACCAACCCGGAGCTGCGGGAGCTCGGCGACCTCTCGCGCGCGGACGTGTTCGTCGATCCACTCGAGCTCGAGCTCGACGAGCACAGCGCAGCATGGCTGGCGAGCGACGCCGCCTCGGCGACCGCGAGGCGCAACCTCGAGATCCTGCGCGAGTACGCCGCGCGCGTCCCGGCCGGCAAGTCGCACCGGATCGAATTGCGCTTCCTGCGCTCGCCGGTCGCGCTGATCGGCGAGGACGAGACCGGGCCCGTGACGGGATTGCGCGTTGCCGTCAACCGTCTGGAGCCCAACGGGCGCGGCAATCTGCGCGCGGTCGCCACCGACGCTCGAGAGCTGATCGAATGCGGACTGGTCGTCAGGTCGATCGGCTATCGGGGGCAGCCGCTGCCGGGCGTGCCCTTCGACGAGCAGCGGGGTCTGATCCGCAACCACGCGGGCCGTGTCATCGGCGAGGACGGCGTCCCGCTCGCGGGGGAGTACGCGGTAGGCTGGATCAAACGAGGACCCTCGGGCGTGATCGGCACCAACAAGAAGGACGCAGCGGAGACCGTGGCGCACGTGCTGGCTGACGCCGCCGCCGGTGCGCTCAACCAGCCGCCGGCGGGTGGCGACGCCGAGGAGATCGCGTCGTGGCTTGCGACCAGTGTCACCGGCCTGGTCACGTGGGAGGGATGGAACGCGATCGACGCGCACGAGCAGCGGTCGGGTAAGCCGCAAGGCCGCCCGCGCGTGAAGCTCGTCCGCGTGCCCGAGATGGTCGCGATCGCGGACGGCCGCGTCCCCGCGCACTCCTAGAGAGGCCTGAGGTAAGGGCCCTAACCAGCACGCTGCTGTGACAGGATGCGGGTCGGATTCACCGGCGCGGCCGCCGGAGGAACGCCGGAGGAGAGAACATGAGACGCGAGGAATTACAGGCTCTGCAGGCGCCGCTGAAGCAGCGTTACCGCGACGATCCGCGCACGGGGCTGATTACCTTGCGCGCGGAGGGCGAGCTTGGCGAGGCCGACGTGTCGTGCTCGGTGCAGACCGGGCGCGCGCTGGTGCAGGCGGGGCTGCACCCTGCCAGTGGCGGTGACGGGAGCCTCGCCTGCTCGGGCGACATGCTGCTTCACGCGCTGGTGGCGTGTGCCGGCGTGACACTGAAATCGGTCGCGGTCAACCGCGACATCGTGCTGACCGGGGGGCGGATCACGGCCGAGGGCGAGCTCGACTTCCGCGGCACGATGGGGGTCGACCACGCCGCGCCGGTCGGCTTTCGCGCGATCAGGCTGATGTTCGAGCTCCAGCCCGAGCTCGATCCCGAGGAGCTCGAGAGGCTCCTGGCGCTGACGGAGCACTACTGCGTGATCTATCAGACGCTCGTGCACGGTGTGCCGATGACAGTCAGCGCCAGGCGGCCGCGGGACGTGGGATAAGATCACCTCCCCAGCGTCCAGCTCCCGGATGCCGATTCGGGATGCCAACGGGGACTCGGTATGGACCTTCCTGGGATTGCGCACATGTCGCACTTCGCGCTACGTTCGCAGCTAGGACGGCGTTCGCCGCTTGGCCGGTGTTCGCGGCTCGTCCTCGCGGCGGCGCTGATGTGGGCGCTCGCGGGCGCCGTGACCGCGCCGGCTTCGGCTTCGGTCACAGAGGCGCCGGGCGCGGTCACAGACGGGCCGGGCGCGGTCACAGAGGGGCCGGTCGACGTCTTCAGGACCGCCGCGACACTGCGCGGGTCGGTGATCGCAGGCGATGCGCCCGCAACGTACGAGTTCCAGCTCGGGACGACCGTTGCCTACGGCTTCCAGTCCAGCCCACTGCCGCTGGAGCCCTCCACCCTTGCGACGACCGTGAGCACACGCGTCTACGGACTGAAGGCTGGGACGATCTATCACTACCGGCTGGTGGCCATCGGCGACGACGGGACGGTTTACGATGGCCAGGACGAGACGTTCAGCACCGCGCTGGCGAGACCGCGGCGAGTGACGGTTCGCGTAAGCCCCCGCGTCGACTCGGCTCCCCGACTGCGCTACACGCTGTCCGGAGAGGTCGTGTTGCCGGCCGGCGTCAGCAGGCAAACGGGATGCGAGGGCTACGTCGCGCTCGAGATCAAGCGCGGCAGCAGGGCGCTGGTCGTTCAGTGGGCGACGATCAACGACCGCTGCCAGTACAGTGCCACCGTCACCGTCCCGACCGTGCAGCTTCGCGGGCACGGCCCGCTGGCGATCACTGTCCGCTTTCTGGGTACCAGGGTGCTGGCGCCGCGGGTGGCGGCCCCGGTGTTCGTGGCGGTCGGAGCGTCCTAGTCCCCGGCGGCAGACCGCACCGGTGCCGGTCGTACCAACCAAGGGCCCGTTCAAGAATTACCGCTCGTTCTGACGGCGTCTGCTCGGGCCCGCGGGCCCGGTCGGCATCCGGCCTCGCCGGAACGGGCCGCGCCCGAGTCATCCGGCTGCCTGGCGCCACCGGCTCGCCGTTCAAATACGCCCGGTATTGTCGCGGCTAGCCGGCGCCGCCCGACACGCCCAGCCACTCGTCAAACTCGTCCCGTCTTGACCTCAACCGCGCGGGTCGTGTAAGACGTGGCAACCTGGGCGCGGTGACGCGTCCGTCTGCAACGGAGGTTCCCATGGCCAGGCCGAGCCCCGCGATCGGCGCTTTTCCCAGCCCCTATTCGATCGAGACGCCGTCGGGGTGCGAGGGATGGGAGGAGATGTACCCGTACTACGCGCTGTTCGATGCGCGGCGGCGCGAGTCCGACGAACACCGGTTCTGGTTCTGGAACTCGATGCACTTCCCGGTGCCGATGCCGGCGTTCGACGTGATCTGCATCGATTCGCCCTACCAGGCGGTCGGATCGTGGCAGAACCGCGTGTTCGCGGTGCCCCCCGCGATGGGGATCGATTATCGCTGCGTCAACGGCTACGTCTACATCAGCGGCAATCCGGTGACCGACCCCGCGACGATCGCCGAGCGGTCGGAGTTCTTCGCACGACGAGCCGGGTACTACTACGAGAATTGGGCGCAGCTGTACGGCAAGTGGCGAGCGAAGATGGACTCGCTGATCGAGCAGCTGCAGGACCTGCGCGTGCCGGCGCTGCCCGAGTACGAGTCGGACGAGATCGCGCTGCGCAATGATCGCAACACGAGCCTCTACGAACTGCTGGACGCATACGGCCGACTTCTGCGGATGCTGGATTTGATGTGGCAGCACCATTTCGAGTTCCTGCTGCTCGGCTACGGCGCGTACGCCACTTTCGTCGAGTTCTGCAAGGGCCATCTGCCCGACATCCCCGACCAGCACATCGCGCAGATGGTCGCCGGGATCGACGTGCTGCTGTTCCGGCCCGACGCGGAGCTGCGCCGACTGGCCCGGCTTGCGATCGAAACCGGCGTCGACCACGCGTTCGCTCAGGGCCGCTCGCCCGCGGAGATCGACGCCGAGCTTCGCCGCAGCGATGCCGGTCGCGCGTGGCTCGGCGAGCTCGAGGAGATCAAGGACCCTTGGTTCAACATGGCCACCGGCGACGGGCTCTCTCACTACTACCGAAGCTGGCTGGAGGACCCGGCGATCCCCTACGCCGCGCTCGTCGGGCACATCAGCGCGCTGAAGGCCGGTGCGCAGATCGAGCGGCCGGCGGAGGAGGTCCAGCGCGAGCGCGAACGCCTAGCCCGCGAATACCGCGAGCTGTTGGACGCCGATGCGCGCAAGGCATTCGACGATCTGCTCGGGCTGTCTCGCACCGTGTTCCCCTACATCGAGGAGCACAAGTTCTTCTGTGACTACTGGTTCTTGACGAGTTGGTGGAACAAGGTTCGCGAGTTCGGGGTCCTGCTCGCCGAGCACAGCTTCCTGTCCGACAGCGAGGACATCTTCCAGCTGTCGCGCTACGAGGTCGCCTCGGCGTTGGACGAGCTCGTGCTCTGCTGGGCGACGGGAGGCTCGCCGCTGGGGCCGAGGCATTGGCCGGCGATCGTGGCGCGGCGCAAGGAGCTGCTCAGTCGCCTGGCCGAGTGGACGCCGCCGCCCGCGCTCGGCGTCGTCCCGCAGGCCGTCACCGACCCGATGACGATCATGCTCTGGGGCGTGACCACCGAGCGCGTCCAGGAGTGGGCCCGCGAGCAGGAGGGCGGCGTCGTGCTCAACGGCGCCGCCGCGTCGCCGGGGGTGATCGAGGGGCTCGCGCGGGTGGTCCAGTCGGTCGACGAGATCGCCGACGTGCGAGAAGGTGAGATCCTCGTCTGCGCCAGCACGTCCCCGGCGTGGGCGCCGATCTTCACCAAGCTCAAGGCGACCGTCACCGACGTCGGCGGCGTGATGTCCCACGCCGCGATCGTGTGCCGCGAGTACGGGCTGCCGGCTGTCGTCGGCACCGGCCGGGCGACTGCGGTCATCCGCACCGGCCAGACGATCCGCGTCAACGGCTCCCAGGGCACGGTTACGCTCGTGGGCGCCGGCCCGGCGGCCGCGCCCGCCCGCGAGTCCGAGGCTCAACGCAACGATCCGACCACCGTCGGTCCGGGGTGCGACACAGGTGCCCGAGGCGGGCTGTAAGCCTCGCGGCCGGCAGTCCCGATGCGTCGCGCCGGTCGCGAACGATCTCGAGAGCCGGGCAATGCCCCCGAGGAAGCTGTAGGTCGGTCCGTGCAGTACTGCACGCCACTGAGCGAGCTGCGCGTGATCGACGAGCCGCGGTTCGGAGCCAAGAGCGCTAACCTCGGCGAGCTGCTGAGCGCCGGCATCCGCGTGCCGTCGGGCTTTGCGCTCTCGTCGCGGGCGTTCGCCTCGTTCGTGGACGAGTCGGGGCTGGACGGCCGGATCGCGGACGCGGTCGCGGGTCTGACCGCCGGCGACGCGGTGCGGATCGGGCGCATCTCCCACGCGATCAGCGAGTCGATGCGATCGGCGCCGGTGCCCGACTGTCTGCGCGACGAGATCTCACGCCGTTACGAGGGCCTGGCCCGGGCGCGCGGTGTGACCTCGCCGCCGGTCGCGGTGCGCTCTAGCGCGGTCGGCGAGGACGGCCAGGACGCGACCTTCGCCGGTCAGCAGGAGAGCTACCTCTGGGTGCGGGGGGCCGAGCACGTCTGCGACGCGGTGCGCGACTGCTGGGTCAGCCTCTACAGCCCGCCCGCGATCAGCTACCGCGCGCGCCTGGCCCGCGGCAGCGAGCCGCCGGCGATGGGCGTCACCGTGCAGCTGATGGTCGACGCGGAGGTCTCGGGCGTGATGTTCACCTGCAATCCGGTCAGCGGCGACCCGAGCATGATTGCGATCAACGCCAGCTGGGGGCTCGGGCTCGCGGTAGTCGGGGGAGAGGTGACGCCCGATCACTACCTGGTCAGCAAGGTCACCGGCGAGGTCGTGCGCGAGCAGATCAGCGCCAAGCAGGTCGAGTACGTCCCTGACGCCAGAGGCCGTGGTGCGGTGCGCGTCGAGGTTCCCCCAGCACGGCGCGACGTCCCCTGCCTGACGGGGCAGGATCTGTCCGCGCTCGTGGACGTCGGCCGCGCAGTGCAGCGCCACTTCGGCTCTCACCAGGACATCGAGTGGGCGCTCGCGCGCGAAGCGCGGCCGGGGGAGCGGTTGCTGATCGTGCAGTCACGCCCGGTCACGGCGCTGTCCGTGCAGTCCCGGCCCCGGCCGGCGGATGCGCTCTCGATGGTGATGGCGACGTTCGGCGCCGGCCGCCGCGAGCCCTGACCCACGGGCCCTTATCGCACGTGTCCGTCGGGGTCACCCTTGTCGTTTGCAGTTGGCGACGGACTGGCCGCTGCGAGCGCTGGTGACAGGGCCAGCGGACTGGTCGTGTCCGGCGCGAGCCGCGGCGTCATCGAGCGGGGGAGGGCGGCAGGCGCGGGCGCCCGCTCGAGCGCTTGTGGCGATGTGACGATCGCGAGCAGGGTGGCGACGATCGCCGGGTCAAATTGCGAGCCCGCGTTCGACGCGAGCTCGTCGACGGCGACGGCGTGAGCGAGCGCCTTGCGGTAGACGCGGTCGGTCCGCATC
>Ga0335081_10018905_pt1 | contig 11142 bp, 9 predicted proteins | sample Lox_Sample_35_FD_206713 | JGI IMG/M metagenome (GOLD analysis project Ga0335081, IMG submission 206713) | Soil microbial communities from Loxahatchee National Wildlife Refuge, Florida, United States - Lox_Sample_3.5 | ecosystem: Environmental > Terrestrial > Soil > Wetlands | place: USA: Florida...
GCAAAGGTCAGCATCTCGCTGCCGAAGGTGGTGATGAAGCGACCCCCTTCCAACAGGCGGAAATCGCGATAACGCAATGCGGCGTAGGGGTCGTATGGAACGCCCGGGGTTGAATCTGGTTCGGAATTCACTTCTGTCCTCGTAACGGGGAGGGAGGCTATTATGATACCATTTCCGCATGGATCACGGTGATCATGTCCGTCTCCTCCAGCCGGCAGGTCTGGATCCCGGCGGCACCTGGGCAGACTTCGGCGCGGGGGCAGGCGCCTTCACGCTGGCGCTGCGCGAACTGGTGGGGCCGAACGCGATCATCTTTGCTGTGGACCGGGACCGGGCACGGCTGAACGAATTGGAACAAAGGCACCGGGCGCGTTTTGGCGATTCCAAAACCCTGCAGGTGCTCGCCGCCGATTACTCACGCCCGCTCGCGCTGCCGCCACTGGATGGCCTCGTGATGGCGAACTCGCTGCATTTCTTCCAGGACAAGGAAAAAGTGCTGCGCCACGTGCGGACGTTCCTAAAATCGAGCGGGATTTTACTGTTGGTGGAATACAACGTGGACGCCGGCAATCCCTGGGTCCCGTATCCGTTGTCGTTTGAAACGTTCCGCGCCCTGGCGCCGCGCGCCGGCTTCAGCCAGCCGCGCTTATTGGCGAAGCATCCATCCGGTTTCCTGAAGGAATTTTACAGCAGCGAATGTCACACCCGCCTCCAGCAATCCTGAATTATGGAATGGTATTCGTGGTTCCATCGGAAGGGGAAGGTGAACTTCGCACCCGGCGTAACCGCGAAGGCAGAAAAGTTCAACCCCGCCCTGTGCTGATGATTTGCCGCGCCAGCCCATTCCTTTCATAATTCAACATCATATCGGCGTGACCTGACCGGCCGCGGCACGCCCCCGACGCGGCCAGCCGCCGATGCGCCCTCCCAACTGCGGCCCGACTTCCCCGTGGATCTGCGACGGACGCTGGTCTTCCCCTCCAAAAAAAGTATAATCTGGACATGCCTCGAAGAAGACCGCACCCGGACGGGGATTTGACGATTGTCATCCCCCTTTACAATGAAGCCCAAGCCCTGCCCTACTTCGTCCCGAATCTGATAAAGGTCTGCAGGTCGAAAGGCTGGACCGTCATCTTTGTGGACGACGGCTCGCGGGATGAGACGGCCAGGCTCCTGACGGATTTCGGGAAACACCCCTTGGTACACGTCGTCCGTCACAAGCTCAACAAGGGATACGGGGCAGCCATCAAATCGGGCGTGTCCGCGGCCGTCACGCCTTATGTCTTGACCATGGACGGGGACGGTCAGCACCGCCTGTCCGACGTGGCTGCCATCCATGAACTCGCCCGGAAGAGCGACGCCGACCTGGTGATCGGTTCACGCAACCAGGCCCCGCATGCAAACTGGTATCGCGAACTCGGCAAATGGTTGATCCGCATGTTCACGCGCTTTCTCGTCCCCCTGCCGATCAGAGATTTGAACTCCGGTCTCAAAATCTATCGCACGGAACTGGTGAAACGCTACCTGCATCTATGCCCGGATTCGATGGCGTTCAGCGATGTCATCACGCTGCTGTTTCTCAACCAGCGGCACCTGGTGCTGGAATATCCTATCGAGGTGCAGCCGCGCGTGGCGGGATCCAGTTCGATCAGCACACAGACCGCCTTCGAGACCGTGATCGAGGTTCTCAACCTTGTGATGCTCGTCAATCCGCTGCGCATCTTCCTGCCGCTTGCCTTCGTCTGCGTCCTGGCCGGTCTCCTATGGGGGATCCCGATTATGCTTCTGGGACGCGGCGTCAGCGTGGGGTCCATGCTGGCCATTGTATTGGGCGCCCTTTTTTTCTTTTTGGGGTTGATCGCCAGCCAGCTATCTCACATCCGGCTGTCCCTGGCCAGATCGGGGGGAACAGGGACAAAGCAGGAGGCCGGAAGTTAAACGGAGAAGGCCAGTTCACTATCCCCTGTTCATCAGGGAATAGGCCGTGGTCATCCCCGCTCGATGCAGGTCGTGCAGGAACCTCAATCCGCGTGATTTCGTGTGTCTCTCAATGATTTTCTTTTCCTCGTCCACGTAGGCGGTCTTGTGGCCCGTGCTGGTCGTTTTGGAGTCGCTTTGGATCTTGAAGACAGCCAGATAGGATGGGACGAAGAGGGGCCGATATCGAAGGAACAGCCGCATCCAATATTCGTAGTCCATCACATAGCGCAGGCTTTCATCCAGATATCCGGCAGCGTTAAGCACTTCCCTCCGCCAAAAGGTGGCCGGCTGGGAAATATAGTTTGTCATGACCAATAATGGGAAATTGCCCAAGGACAAAAGCAGGTTCTTATAAAGGGTAATGGGCCTGCGGATTTCGCGATCATGCCTGTCCACGATCCGGCATTTGCCGGTGAGCCACATGGCATCTGGATTCTGCGCGAACACCTGCGCAACTTTCGATAATGCCCCCGGCAGCAAACGGTCGTCTGCATTCAGGTACGCCAGGATCGAGCCCTCCGCCCACCGCAGGCCCCGGTTGATGGCGTTGGTCTGACCCTCGTCCTTTTCGCTGATCCACTTAATTTGGCCGGAATATTTTTCCAGCACCGCCAAGGTGTGATCGCTGGACCCGCCGTCCATTATGATATACTCCAAAGCCGGGTAGCCCTGTGATAGAACGGACCGGATTGCCTCCTCGATAAATTCCCCTTGATTCAAAGATGGCGTCACAATGGATATTTTTGGATGATCGACCATATTCTCGGACTGCCTGCTGTTTTTTGCGGTCATGCTTGATCCGTTCCAATATCGTCGTGGAGGCCGGCCGTCGAATGCGAAGGCCGCCTCCCTTCACATGCTGATCGGAGGGCGGGATACGTGATCAGGAAAGCCAACACCAAGGAGTTTGGTCATCCATGGACCTAAAAAGAAATGCCTGGCGACAGTCCCTGCCCGAGATCTTCCTGGTGATCGTCCTGTTGGTATTCGGAAGTGTGATGATCTTCATGACGCCGTTGGGGGCGGGATTTGACGAGGACCAGCACTTTAAGCGGGTCTGGCAGATTTCCGCATTTTGGTTCATCCCGCGGGATATGTCCGCCCGTCAGGCGAAATATCCGACCCTCTATTCGGATCTCTCCTACCGAGCCCAGCCTCTGGAGGAACCTGTGGGTTTCGGCTATTGGCAGAAGTACGGGGAGTTGAGCATGGATGCCGAGGGCCACGATTACGGATCCCTGAGCACCCGTGCAAACTACAACCCACTATTATACCTTCCGCAGGCGTTGGCACTGCGTTATGCCGGCCGGCGCTTTAACCTGCCCGCAATCTGGGTGTATTACGCTGTACGACTGGCGGGGTTGCTGGCGTATGCTTTTTTAACCTGGCTGGCAGTGCATCTGATCGCTTATGGGAAGTGGGTGATGGTCATCCTGGCTCTTGTCCCGATGGCGGTTTATCAGGCCTCCACCATCAGCGCGGATACCATTTCCAATGGGATCGGTTTTCTTTTTCTGGGCGGGATCCTGGCCCTGGAAAAAAGGAAGATGCTTTCCGCGAAGGACCTGGTATGGATTCTGTGCCTGATCTTTGCCCTCTTCCTCACGAAGCCCAATCTCTATCCGTTGGTGCTGCTTCCTTTTCTGATACTTCCTCCAGCGTCATTTTCAAGAAGGGCGTACTATCCCTTGTTGATATTCTTCACGGTCGCGCTTTTGCTGTTGGTGGCCGTGGGCTGGCTGGTCATCAGCCCGAACCGTGGGTTCAACCCGGCGGGCAGCGTTAATGCCTTGGAACAGATAAAGTACATTTTGTTCCACCCCCTGGCATTTCCGGGGATCCTTCTGCACAGCTTTATCCTGGGGGCCGTAAATTATGCCGCCCAATGGATCGGGGTCTATGGTTACAACTATGGCAGCGTGCCCGGCCTCACCTATGTCCTGTTCGCGGTCGGGCTGATCCTGTGCTTGTCGGTCGTGGAACCGCAGGGGCCGTCGCGAAGGACGCGGGTGATTTTGATCTCGGTGTTTCTCCTGTGTTGTCTGGCGACCATGCTGTCTTTATATGTCACCTTCACGGCGGTGGCAGAGGATTTCGTGTATGGCGTCCAGGGACGTTATTTTATTCCGTTGGTTCCCCTGCTGTTTGTCGCCCTCTATCGTCTTCCTTTTCTGGATCGGTTCCGGCCGTCAGGGATGGCCGCAAGCCTGTTCGCGCTGACCGCCCTGCTGGCTTACACCTGCGGACTGATCCTCTTCTATCATGTCACCTGCGGAGCATCCTACTACACTCCCGGTTTGTGCTACGACCCTGCTTATAAGAACTTCGCCCCGCTGACCACCTCATCGCCTTCGCTCTCCGAGGGCACTGTGCTGATGCAAGAGATGGTGCCCACGTGCGATGGAATGACCAGTGTGCGGGTCCGTGTGAACTCGCGGGGGGAGGATTCGGCTGGGCAGCTTCAATTCACGCTCACACATGCCGCGGACAACTCCACCCTGATGCGAACCTCCGTCGCGAATGCCAGCCTGCCGAACGATGACTGGTATACCTTGTACTTCACTCCCGACTGGCACTCTGCGGGCGGGACATATGATTTGATCATATCGGGCAAAGACTCGCCCCCGGGAGCGGGCCCCTGGCTTGCCTATTCGATCCGTCCGGAGTACCCACAGGGCACTCTGTATGAAAACGGACAAGCCAGCGACCACGATATCCTGTTCCAATACGGCTGCCTGGTTGGCTTGCAGAAGGAGTGGCAGGTCCTTTTTCAGCGAGGTCAATAAGTACCTGCCCGCCGCATCCCGGCGCATGGTCAATCGGTACATTAGGCAGAGGGAGGAGAAATCAAAAGGCGCTTCGCATGGACCGGGATGGCGCTGCAGACCTCCGCGTTCAAAGAGCAAAAGTGAATTTTCCAAGGCGGGCCAGTTGAGATACAATCGTGGCTGTCAAAGTCGAGAGGAGGCTGATATGTCAATGGTCGGAGATTTATTGCGGTTGCTGATGCAGAGCGAACAATCCTCCAACAACCCGAACGCGCTGCCGCAGGCACTCGGTGGAATGTTGGGAAACAATCAAGGCGGCGCAGGGGCGGATCAACTGCTGGGAGCGCTCGAGCAGATGATGGCCGGCGGCGGGCAGGGCGCTGCTCAAAACATGAACCCGGCCGCCAATGGCGTCCCCCTGAACATGGTTCAATCCGTCGCCGAACAATTGAGCCGCAGAACAGGTCTCCCGCCTCAATCTGCTCAGATGGTGGTGTCCCTGGTCCTGCACCGCATGCTGACGAGTCACGCGGCATTTGGAAACAATGCCCGTTTGAACCTTCAGGATGTGCTGCAGCAAATGATGACCACCGGAGGCGTCAGCCCGGATGTTCTCCATAACAGCGGAATGGTCAACGATTTGGCCAACGCCGGCGGCATGGATCGACAGGCCGCCCTCCAGCACTTGACCGAAGCGTTCAGTCTCCTGAGCGGACACATTCAAAACTCCTCAGGTCAATAACGCGAACCTGCTGCACGGTCCAAAATGGAGGAGGGCAGCCTCCAGGATCTGATCGCACGACCTCCGGAACTCACTCCGGCCGAAACGGACCGGACGCAGATCAGCGATCCCTGACCGGCACTCCGCCGCCGCAGGCGGCCGGACTTCACGACCGGGTCTGGCCGGGAGAAGATCCGGCCCCGAACATCCGTTGGTGGAACCTGATTAGAACCCCAGCTCCTTTAGATTCTGTTCCCTGCTTTTCCTGCCGCCCGCGCCGAGCAATTCCCTCCAGAACGCCTCATCATATCGGCGCGACTTGACCGGCAGCGGCATCGGCACGCCCCAGCCCAACAGCAGAACTTCCTCCTTCGGCTGCAACCGCGCCAACATGCCGCGCAGAGCTTCGCGGCCCGAGAGCCCGGAGAGCACGGCATGGATGTCATCGTCATCGCCCAGCCAGCCGCTGATGCGCGTCCCCAACTGCGACATGACTTCATCGTAGATCTGCGACGGACGCTGGTCGATCACCAGCAGCGTGACGTAATATTTGCGCAGTTCGCGCGCGATGGTGGCGAACGTGGTCTGCGAGGCCATCTCGCGGTTCAGCAGCTTGTGCGCTTCTTCGATCACGATGACGAGTTGGCGCGGCTCGTCCTTGCCGCTCGAGCGGTAGGCGTTCGTCTTCTTCTCCCACGCGTCGCGGATGCGGCGCGTCAGCAGGTTGGAGGCAAACAGATAATCCAGATCCTCCTCGAACTTGCCGAACGACAAGACGATGTGCTGTCCGTTCTCGAGCGCGCTGATGACCTCCTGAATCGAGTCGGCGGCGGGCCTGGCCACGATATACGGTTTATTGAACAGCCGCCGCAGCTTATTTTGCAACGCCTCCGCCGCCATCACATTGACGCCGTTGGCGTCCGCCCACGCCGCCACGCTTCCATCTGCCGGAACTTTTTTGCCCTCCTCATTCGTGATGACTTCCTGGGTCATTGCTTTGAATTCACCGAACCAATCGCGCTTGAATGAATTCCATAACGCCTCCAGGGTCGTTGCCGTGGTTTCCTTGAGATCGAGTTCGCGCCACAACAATTCGATGTCCGAGGTGGCAATATCCTTCTCGGAGATTTCCAGATTGAAATCTGGCGGCGCGCCGCGGATCTGTGCTCCGCCTCCCAGTCCGACCACGCGCACCTTCGAGGCAAATTTGCTTTTCAAGCCAACCACCCGCAGGCCCGTGTCCGAAGCCGTGTCATCGAATCCGTATTCGTTGTGCATGTCAAACACCAGCACCGACGCTTTGTTGTAATGGATCAGCCCGGCCAGCACGGCGCGCGTCAAAAACGATTTGCCGGTCCCCGTTGCGCCGAAGATCCCCGAGGAACGCTGCACGAATTTCTCCAGGTCGATACAAACGGGATGGTTCTGTTCGCGCGTATATCCAATGATAAAGTTTTTGTCGCCCGGTTCACCGAAGATGCCTGCGATGTGTTCGGGCCGCGCCACTTCCACCGGCGAATGATGCGGCGGCACGGTCTTGACCGGCAGCGGCTTCGGGTCCTCGGGATTTTCCTGCCGCCACTTTTTATACTCAGCGGACATTGGATCCGGGCCGATATCCTGCATCAACGCCGGGAGGATTTCGAGATTCGTATAAAGCGTTTGTCCGTGCAAGGCCTTCGAAAGCGAGGCAGGCAGACGCGCCTCGGTCTGTTCATCGGCAAAACGCGGATCGGTCGCGCCCAGTTGCATGTCGGTGACCAAGCCATAATACCGCCAGTTGGAACTTTCAATGACGACGAAGGTGCCCTCCTGCACCTCCTGCGCCGGGACGGTGAGCCGGGCCCGGAACGATTCCTTGAGTCCGCCGCCGATGATGTAACCGATCTGATCTGGATTTTCCGTCATAAAGACTCCTCTTCACCGCAAAGGGCACGCAGGAAAATTAAAGCACCGTGCGCCCGGTGCCATCCTGGGCCGTGCAGGCTTCGTACGCGATGCAGGGAGTCCGGAGCCAATTGCTCCCGGAACCGCATCGGCGCCTCCAAAATTTTCCCTCCGATCGCTTCGGCTTCAGGCCGGATAGGATCGGAGCCCTTCGCAACTGCCATTTTCGCATCCGGCTTTTGAACTCCCTGCGGGAGGGCCCGCCTCCTGGGCGGTCAGACGATCTCGCCCAGTGCACCAAGAACGCTCATCAGTGTCGGGTAATCGTCCCGCAACAGCGTGATCAGTTCCTGCGTGGCTGCCTCCTGCCACTTCTGGTCCTGATGTGCGTGGGCTGCCTGTTTGATGTGTGCCGCCAGCAATTCGCCGATCGGCGCATCCTGCGAACGCAGGATCTGGCGAAAATATCCGAACCGTCCGGCGCCTGTGAATTTCACCAGGTCCTTCTCGTCGCATACATAGATCAAGTCCAGGCTCAGCGGCGGACGCGGCGGAAGCAGATGAACGATCTTCCCATCCTGCTCATATCCCGCCGTCAGCACGGACATCTCGACCGGCACAATACGCCGTTCGCGGTTATCCCGCAGCACTTCCTCGCTGACGTTATCCGCCGTGACGAGCTGGCGCACCAGGCCGTCATCATCGATGTGAATATCATAGATCAAGCCATACACCTGATAACCTTCGTGCAACGGGGCGCGGACCAGCGCCCCGAAGGCGGGCGCCTCCAATTGATTCACGCGGCATCCGGCGATAAAACCGGTTGTGCCCGCGCGCAGTAATCGTCCAATCTCCACGGCTGTCATTTTCCGTACCTCGTTTTCTGGGTCGAATGGCCCTTGGCCACGCTCTTATTGGAGGGTTCATCCATTTCTCCGCCCTGTTCGCGCAACTCGATCGCCAGCATCATGTTGATCTGCTCTTTTTCATCGCGCGAGACTCTCGCAGTTTCGTGCGCGCGGTGCAGGATATACGGATAAGGCCGCGCGCCCAACAACTTGCTTTGCTGGATCAAAATCGTATGAAGCAAATTCAGCTTTTCATCATCTTCTGCGACCCATTGCGGGATTTCCACCCTCGCCACGGACGGATGCCCGGCACTGCCCACATTCAAATAGAAAAAATGAACGGCAAGCGAATCCCGGTAGGATGCACGCGAGCTCGACTGCAGGCCAAACACGGACGAACGCTCTTCCGGCCCGAGCAGTTTTCCAAACATCCAGCGGTCCGTGGCGCCCAGGAGCGGGTGATATTCCCGGACCTTCTTCAAATCTTCGTCGGACGCCACCCATATTTCCAGCAGCCGGATCACCAGATCCGCAGCGGGTTTATCAACATAACCGGCCAAAGTAACACCGATCGCGTTCAGCTTTCTGAGGTCCTGCAGATACTTTTGCAGGAATTTCTGATAGCTTTCCGCGTTGGCTGGATCTTTGGCGCCCCACAACTCGACCGGCCCGTCGGTCAAAGTCAATACCGGAGCAGGAAACTTCGATGCGAGTTCAAGCAGTTTCGTTCTCTCTCTGCCGTCGCGAATCAATGCAATGGCACCTTCATCCTTGACCGAACCATCCCGGTTGCGAATCTCCTCGTCCGAAAAAAGCAGCTCGCTCTCCGCCGAGACTTCGGGCGCTTCGCCCGAATTCACCCTCATGATCACCGCGCCGACGTTGACCAATCCATAGATGACCGCTTCATGGCGGTCGGGCACGATCTGAGAACCATCCACGGCGATCAGGGTGGCCCGGTCGATCTTCGCAGCAGAGACGAACCCATTGTTCAGTCCGCTTTTTCCGGGAAGGGCGCAGCGCAGATTCGGATCGAACCCCCCAACGACGCGTTCCACTTTGTCGCGCAGACGATCCAGGTTTGCTGCATTTTCCTGCAGGAGATTCCACCCGAGCCCGCGCTGCTTTTCGATAAAGTTCTGTCGATCGCGGACTTCGTTTCCGATACTCCGAATCTTTTGGTGGATCTGCTGATAATCGACCGGCATGGTCAGCGCGCCCCTTTGCGGCCAAATTGGCGTTCGAGCATTTCAACCGACAGATGAATCATGGTCGGCCTGCCGTGCGGACAGGTGCGCGGCGAGTCGCAGCGCTCCAGATCCAACAGCAACGCGCGCTGTTCTTCGGGTGAAAGCGTCTGCCCGCCCTTGACCGCCATCCGCTTGCAAACGCGCGCCGCGAGTTTCTTTTCGATCTCATTTTGCAGCGGCGCTTCGTCCTCTTCGAAATCCTCGACGATGGCCCGCAGCGCGGCGGACGGGTCAGACCCGGCGAACAAACTCGGCATGGCGCGGACTTGGAACGTGTTGGCACCGAACTCTTCAACCTCAAAACCAAATTGACCGAGCAAAGCCAATTGGGATGCCAATGCCTCCGCAGATTGCGGCGGAAGCGTAACCACCGCGGGCGTTAACAAGGATTGCGCTGGAATTTTCTTCTGATCGTGTTGGGCGATCAATTTCTCAAACAAGACGCGTTCGTGCGCGGCGTGCTGGTCGATCAAATACAGCCCATCCGGCCCTTCCGCGACGAGGTAGGTCGCGCCGACCTGACCGATGAGTCGCAGCACAGGGATTTGAGCCGCCGTTGGAAGTGGAGCGCCCGGCGTCGCAGGCAGGGATTCCCCCGCCCCGCGCGGCGCGGGCTGCCCGCTCCTGACTGCCTCATCCTGCGCCATCGTCCAATCCAGCCCCACCGCCCTTGACCCGTCACGGCCCGTCCCCCAGCCGCCCGGCGCGACCCCGGGCACGGGCGAATAGGCCAGCAGGCCGCGCCGCACTGCGCGCTGCACAAAACCAAACACCTTATCCTGGTTCCTGAATCGCACCTCGGCTTTGGCCGGATGAACATTTACATCCACTTCCTCCGGTGCGATCTCAACGAAGATGGCGGCCAGCGGATAACGCCCCACCATCAACAACGTGTGATAGGCCTGGAGCAAGGCGGCCGTCAATGGCGTCTCCTGCACCCAGCGCCCATTGACAAAGAATATGATGTCCTTGCGATTCGAACGCGTCAGCGCGGTGGGGCTGGTATAGCCCGACAACTTGATCTCATGCCCTGAGCCGGTCGCCGGGTCCCCTTCTGCGGCGTTGATTTCCAGCAATTGCCTTGCGACCTCCACCCCGTACAACGCGGCCAGGACCGTGCGTCGATCCCCGTCTCCGGATGTTTGCAACGTGATATTGCTGTCCTCGGCTAATTTGAAACGAACATCGGGATAGGCCAACGCGTAACGCGTGACCAGGGCATCAACGGCGCGGCGTTCCGTGACGTCGGTCTTCAAAAATTTTAAACGGGCCGGGACATTATAGAATAAGTCTTCGACCCGGACCACGGTTCCAGTCGGCGCGCCGATCGATTCGACCTGGCCTTCGCGTCCGCCCTCGACTCGGATGCGCGCACCCGCCGCCGAACGCGCAACTTTCGAGGTGATCGTCAGGCGCGAGACCGAGCCGATCGAGGCCAGCGCCTCGCCGCGGAATCCCAGGGTCGAGATATGGAACAGATCGTCGGCGCGGGCCAGCTTCGAAGTGGCGTGCCGCGAAACCGCCAGCGCGAGTTCCGCGGAGGCGATGCCGCTGCCGTCGTCCGCCACTTCGACCAGTTCGCGCCCCGCGGCGGCAATCGAAATGGAAATGGCTTTCGCTCCTGCGTCAAGCGCGTTCTCGATCAACTCCTTGACCACCGAGGCCGGGCGTTCGATCACCTCGCCGGC
>Ga0335081_10018906_pt1 | contig 11142 bp, 7 predicted proteins | sample Lox_Sample_35_FD_206713 | JGI IMG/M metagenome (GOLD analysis project Ga0335081, IMG submission 206713) | Soil microbial communities from Loxahatchee National Wildlife Refuge, Florida, United States - Lox_Sample_3.5 | ecosystem: Environmental > Terrestrial > Soil > Wetlands | place: USA: Florida...
ATCCTTTGTCAAGTTAAATACTATCACAAAGATAAGACAATGTGTACAATTTCTATTATCTTACGTAGCCCGCTATGCCGTCAAACCGATAACCTCTTTTCCCGATTCCCTCACCGTTTGGGTCCGTTGTGTAGAAATGCCGGCCGGTCGATGAATTGTACCAGCGATACAATTCCCTAGTATTTGTCAGTCTTGAAGTCGCAATATTACCTATCGTTCCTTCATATACATAACCCTGAAGCGATCTGCCTTCTCCCTTGACGTCATACGAGTAGAAGTGATCATTCTTTTCGGCATTGTACCATCTGTAGAAAGGCGTGGTTCCCGGGGCCCCTGCCGCGAACAGCCTGTATGCTATTCCTTGCTTCTTATACCGATGGATATATTTTGCTTCAGTCTCCAGGTTTGCCGTGTAAAGATAATCGTATCCTGCCGCGTAGCGAAAAACGTCGACAACGCGCGCCGCTTTATTTTCTGCCGATATCTCCACGGATATCTCGACTACTGCTTTGCCGCCGTTGGAGTTGAAGACTATACTTTCATCATAAAAACCCGGGGCCTGTTTTGCATTTACCATGACATTGACATAATCTATCTCCCTTGTTGTATCGCCTGAATCGGGAAATATGCTTATCATCCCAGGACCAAGACGCTTCACGTCCCTGCTCTGGACCCTTACCCCCTCTACAATCGTGCTGCCGCTTCTGTTTACTATGGCGAGGACATGCTGCCCCTGAGGAATACCTTCGGCGATGACACACTCTGTCGTCTCTCTTTGTCCTTCTTGACAACCCGGCTCTGTGACATGCTTGTCGTCAACGTAGAGGGCAACGTCCTCCATGTCGGTCTCTTTCGGAAAAAATACTGTGATTACCGACCCGGAAAAACGATATTTCAGGGCGCTCCCAGGCGATGCAGTGGACGGAAGCCCGTTTCTATCGGTCCATTTCCCGGCCATATCCAGATATTCCTTCAGATGAGCGGGCGGCAAATAGACCCCGCTCCCCCTGATATCTCCGTTTAAGAATGAACTGTATCTTCCGTTTTCACTGGTGCCGTTGCCGTTGTCCTTAACGGAGACATGCCACCTCAATATCTCCTGCCCCCTATTTGTAACCTTTATCCTCTTTGTAGAAAATTCACCCGGCTTCACGGTTCCAAAATCGATTCTTACAGGATCGACATCGATCTTCGGCTCTGCGTCACGCGATGCGATTTCAAATCTTACAAAGAAAGTTCTCGTGCCTCCATTGGAGGCAAACTTCAACATCTCCCTGTAAGACCCGAACGACAAATTTTTTCTAAAGGCGTTGATCTGGTTTCCGCCTTCGATACTCATCTGAATCAGTGGTTTCCCTGCCGTTTCTTTTGAACCGAGAATATTCTTCAAGAAACTGACGTGGACCTGAAGGTTTTCAACGCCCGCTTTGAAGGAGCCGGATAATTTCTTCTCGTCGAGGGGCGACCATCCCTCTGCTCCTTCCACATGCCAGTTCAATGTGCCTGAGCCGACATTCTTCAACACGAAGGATCCTCTCACTCCTTCATCCGGTCCTATGGCGCCGAGGTCTATCTCCCTAGGCGAAATTTGAAGGACGGGAACCTGCTCATTTGTCCGGACCTGGCCGGAAGGGGCGCTCTTCTTCGTCTCCCCATCGGCCTGATCGCTTGCGGCCCATACGAATGAAGATGCGATAAATACAAGAGCGAGAATAATTGCAAATGACAGGCGGCGTGCCATAACCATCCTCAAACGAAGATTATGCTGCCGCTTTCTATCCCAAAGAACACGAGAACGCAACGTATTTCACGAGGAAAACCCTTGACACACTTTTCACATCCGATATAACCTTTTTTGACTCAAAGCTTTTCTCCATTTCCGCAATCCCAAGGAGCATCTCTTCTCAAATACATGACGGCAAATGACATAAAATTCTGGCTGGCGCTGAAATCCATCGAAGGGGTGGGAAATATCGGCTTCAAGAATCTTGTCGACGCCCTCGGTCATCCAAAGAAGGTCTTCGCTGCGTCCGTGCAAAGTCTTACCGTCGTGCCTGGAATCGGCCCCAAGACGGCGGCCGCCATTAAGGACTTCAACGGTTGGCGAAAGTCGGAAGAGGAATTTGCTCTCCTCAAGAAATATGACGCTTCTGTTATAACCTATCAGGATAAGCTGTATCCTAAAGGCCTCGCGAATATCTATGACCTGCCGCCATTTCTTTACGTCAAAGGCGTCTTGAGAGAAGACGACGTTAATATTGCGGTCATGGGGTCCAGGATGGCAAGCACCTACGGCAAATTTTCAACACAAAGGCTCTGCCGTGAACTTGCAACAAACGGAATAACGATTGTGAGCGGCCTTGCCCGGCGGCATCGATTCCGCCGCCCACAGAGGCGCGCTTGCAGGCAAGGGAAGAACTATCGCCATCCTGGGATGCGGGCTCGATACCGTCTACCCACCCGAGAATGAGGCGCTGTTTGGAGAGATTGTGAGGAAAGGAGCGGTGATCACGGAGTATCCCTTCGGTGCGCCTCCCACTGGTTCAAACTTCCCGGCAAGAAACAGGATACCTTTCATGATGTGCCTGCGGAACAAAAGTCCGCTCTAGAGCTTAGTGCCGCCGAGGATTCAGTGCTCCGGAGCATATCGTCACAGGCCTCGGATATTGACAGTATTATTGCTGCAACAGGGATCAAAGTGAACGACTTGTTAAATATTTTGTTGACTCTTGAGCTAAGAGGGATTATCAAGCAACTCCCTGGAAAGAAATTTGCAGTGAAGGAGTAGTCATGCCGCATTCCCTCGTTATAGTTGAGTCGCCGACAAAGGTGAAAACGATAAGAAAGTATCTTGGCTCTGATTTTGAAGTCCAGGCTTCTATGGGACACATCAAGGATCTTCCGAAGAGCAAGCTCGGTATCGACCCGGAAAAGGATTTTGAGACGGTCCTTAATGTCATCGATACCAAAAAGAAAGTGGTCACCGCGCTTACGAAGGCCGCAAAGGAAGCCGATCACATCTACCTCGCCCCCGACCCGGACCGGGAAGGTGAGGCAATAGCATGGCACATCGCTGAAGAGATAGGAAGGAAGAAGGCCATCCACAGGGTTCTTTTTAACGACCTCACGAAGAAGACCGTCCTCGAAGCGATGAAGCATCCGCTGGAATTGGACGTGAATAAATACGAGGCCCAGCAGACGCGGCGCATCCTGGACAGGCTTGTGGGATACAAAATCAGCCCCATTCTCTGGGACAAGGTAAAGCGCGGCCTGAGCGCCGGCCGTGTCCAGTCCGTTGCGGTGAGGATCATCTGTGACCGCGAAGAAGATATCCGGAAATTCGTCTCCGAGGAGTACTGGAACATAACCGCGGAGCTGGAGGGGAAGAACCCGCCTCCGTTCGAAGCGCGCTTGATCAAGATCGAAGGCAAGAAGGCCAAAGTAGGGAATGAAGCGGAATCGCAAACGATACTTGATTACCTGAAGACGGCCCAGTTTGTTGTTGCAAAGCAGGAAAAGAAGGAGATAAAAAGGTCTTCCCTTCCCCCCTTCACCACAAGCAAGCTGCAGCAGGAGGCATCCAGGTGGCTCCGTTTCTCCGCGAAGAAGACAATGAGCGTCGCCCAGAAGCTTTACGAAGGTATAGAACTGGGAGCGGAAGGCCCCGTGGGGCTAATCACCTACATGAGGACGGACTCCGTCCGCACGGCGGACGAGGCGATCGGAGACGTACGAAAATATATAGAGGAGAATTACTCTCCGGAGTTTCTTCCCGAGAAACCCCGGTTCTTCAAGAACTCTGCAACTTCTCAAGACGCCCATGAGGCGATACGTCCCTCCTCCATGTCTTACAGACCGCAGGACATAAAGAACTATCTCAGCAATGATGAATTCCGTCTGTACCAGCTGATATGGAACCGCTTTACAGCAAGCCAGATGAACCCCGCCGTCCTTGATCAGACTGTGATCGAGACGGAAGCCGGAAAATATCTCTTCCGCGCCCAGGGAACTGTTATGAAATTTCCCGGATATACAATCGTGTACACAGAAGGCAAGGAGAACGGGGAAAGCGATGATGAATTTGCGAAGACACTGCCCGAGGTCTCAGTGGGCGAGACAGTCAAGCTGATTTCCTTGAAGCCGGAGCAGAAATTTACGCAGCCGCCTCCGCGCTTCACCGAGGCTTCTCTTGTGAGAGAACTGGAAGAGAATGGCATCGGCCGTCCGAGCACATATGCGACGATCTTAAGCACGATCCAGGACAGGGAATACGTGCGTCTGGAGAAGGGACGTTTCATCCCCACTGAGCTGGGCATGCTCGTTACGGAATTGCTGGTGAACAATTTCCCGAAGATACTTGACATTGAATTCACCGCATCCATGGAAAATCAGCTCGACGAAATTGAGGAGGGAAAGAAACAGAAGATCGAGACGCTCAATGACTTCTATTCCTCGTTTCAAAAGGAGCTCAGGGATGCAGAGCTGCATATGAGAAACGTAAAGAAGGAAGAAACACCGACGGATTTCGTCTGCGATAAATGCGGAAGCCCGATGATCATCAAGTGGGGCAAGAGGGGCAGGTTCGTCGCCTGTTCCAACTATCCCGCCTGCAAGAACACGATGAACGTGCCCGCCGGCAATAATGGAGAAGCGGGCATCACGGAAGTTCAGCCGACAGACATCATATGCACCCAATGTGGTAAAGGCATGGTTATCAAAGAGGGCCGGTTTGGAAAATTTCTTGGCTGCTCGGGCTACCCCGAATGCAAGAACACGTTGCCGCTCGACCTCGGCATACAGTGCCCGGAAAAGGGATGCCCCGGCAGGATCTGCGAGAGGAGAACAAAGAAGGGCAAGGTCTTCTTCAGCTGTACCAATTATCCGACGTGCACCTTTGCCATGTGGGATAAGCCGCTTCCCGAACCCTGTCCCCAGTGCGGCGCTCCTTTCCTCGTGGAAAAGCACCCGCGGCGAGGCGGCCCGCACAAGGCGTGCCGCGGCGAGGACTGCAAATATAAAGCCCCTCTGCAATAGAGATGACCTCTGACAAGCCCATCATCGTGATAGGCGGCGGCCTTGCCGGCTGCGAGGCCGCATGGCAGTTGTTACGAAGAGGTCGGTCTGTCGTCATCTATGAAATGAAGCCTTCCGTTTTCTCCCCCGCCCATAAATCGCCAGGACTTGCAGAGCTCGTTTGCAGCAATTCCCTGCACTCCAACATGCTGGAAAGTGCGGCCGGCCTACTCAAGGAAGAGATGCGGGTCATGGACTCCCTCATCATGGAAGCGGCAGACATAACATCTGTGCCGGCCGGGAGAGCGCTTGCTGTCGACAGGTCGCTTTTTTCGAAGTACGTCGAGGAAAAACTCCTCGCCGCGGAAAACTTTACCATCATTAGAAGAGAGATTAAAGAGATTCCGTCAGATAATATAACAATTATCGCAACCGGCCCTCTGAGTTCTACTGCTATGGCGGGGGCAATCGCAGATGTTACCGGCAGCGACTACCTCTACTTCTACGACGCAATAGCCCCGATTATCGAAGGTGACTCGATCAATTATGCAAAGGTCTTCCACGCGTCGCGATACAGCGATGGAGAAGGAGATTATCTCAACTGCCCCCTTGAAAAGAATGAATATGAGCGGTTCTGGCAGGCATTGATCGATGGGGAAAAGGTTCCTTTAAAACCATTCGAAGAACTGAAATATTTCGGCGGCTGCCTTCCGATAGAGGTACTCGCCTCGCGCGGAAAAGATACTCTGGCCTTCGGGCCGATGAAACCGGTCGGACTGTCTGACCCGAGAACCGCGAGACAACCCTACGCAGTGGTGCAACTGCGGAGAGAGGACGAGAAGGGCAGACTCTTCAACATGGTCGGTTTCCAGACGAAACTTACCTGGCCCGAGCAGCGCCGCATCCTGCGAATGATCCCCGGTCTCGAAAACGCGGAGTTTGCAAGATACGGAAGCATCCACCGCAACACATTCATCAACTCCCCGGCGCTTCTCGACGAAACGCTCGGGCTGCGAAAGAAGCCGGGAGTCTTCTTTGCAGGTCAGATAACGGGTGCGGAAGGTTACATCGAGTCCACGGCCTTCTTGCCGGGATAAGCGTCTCATGCAGTCTCTCGGGCCACACGATGAACCCCCCACCACGGACTACCGCACTGGGCTCTCTGCTGCAGTACGTTATTCATGCAGACGAAAAACATTTTCAACCCATGAACATCAATTTTGGCCTCTTCCCCCCTCTTGATAGAAAGGTGCCGAAAAGGGAAAGGGGGCTGCGTTATGCAGAACGATCGCTTGCCGCCTTGAGGGAATGGAAAGAAAGACAGTCTGCCGCTCAGGCTGGTATTGAGTGAAGGGATTATAGCATCGTGCAAAAAAAATTTCCTGGTGATCTAAGCCTTGGCATCCATGTACTGTTTGATCCTGGAGATATACGTTCTCGTCTCCTTCGGCAGTTTGCCCGGATATCTCTCTACATTGCCCATGCCCCAGTTGTAAGCGGCAAGAGCGCGATCGACGTTGCCGTCATAACGGTCGAGAAGACCCTTTAGATAGCGCGTGCCCCCCATAATATTTTGATAGGGGTCATAGGGATTCTTTACGCCGAGGTCTTTCGCCGTATCGGGCATGAGTTGCATAAGCCCCATCGCCCCCTTGGATGATGTGACCTTCTCCCTGAAGTTGCTTTCCGCTTTTATGACTCCCTTTATAAGATCCGGATCGACGCTGAACCTCTCGGCCGCCTTGTTGATTATTTCTTCCAGGTCGCCTCTCACGGGTTTTTCGTCATTTTTCTGAGGCTCATGCCGTATTTTTGACGCAGACGGCTCTGGGAGATACCCGCCTGCACTTCGATTCATCATTCCAAGGTAAGAGTCGACAGGATTGCTCGTTTCTTTATCGCCCGCGACCGCACGGAACAGTCTTTCATTCATCTGCATCCTGATTGCCAAGAGCAGCGTCTGGACCTGCTCCTTGTCAAGCCTGGGAGCTACGGACATGGCGTCTTTGAGGATCGCTTCAAAGGCAGTATTCCTGCGGACCGTTTCGCTACCGGTGTTTGTCCTTGATTTGCTTATCTCATCGGCGTTGAGAGCGGGCAGGTCAATATTATTTCCTGCAGAGAGAGACATACCGGACTCCGGAATATAGGTTAACGTTAAATACTTACAAAAGATATGCCAAGAATGGCGGCATCAATCTCGCGTCCAATAAAATACGTCTTGACAAAAGGGCTGTTTTATTCGACATTTCAACGGTCACTATCAACTCTACTTTTAATTTTACTGTAGTAATTTCATTAACATGCCAGAAATAACGAAAGGAACCGAGTGCAATGGAACAGTTGACTTCCCAGTCACCGAACGGCGAATCATTTTCTCTTCCTGGGGAACGGGAATATAAATCGGAATTCGAGCGCGTCCAAAAGATCATATCCGAGCAGAAGGAATTGGGTCGCGAGATCGTCGTCGTCATGGGCCTGGGGTTCGTGGGTGCCGTAATGGCAGGCGTCATCGCCGATACCGTTGACCGTAAGACGGGCAAACCCAAGAAATTCGTCATAGGGATGCAGAGGCCGTCGACAAGGTCATACTGGAAGATCCCATACATCAACAGGGGACTCGCCCCGGTGGAGTCGGAAGACCCGGAGGTTGCGCCGCTGATCAGCCGCTGCGTAAATGAGAAGAAGACATTGATTGCCACCTTCACTTACGATGTCCTCTCCCTTGCCGATGTAGTGGTCGTTGACGTCCAATGCGACTACAATAAAGAGACCCTGGGGGACGTGCGCTGCGGCGAGGCCGATATAACGGCCTTTGAGGAGAGTCTCAGGATAATTGGTGAAAGGATAAAACCGGAATGCATGATCCTGATCGAGACGACAGTCCCACCGGGAACGACGGAATATATAGCGTACCCAATAGTAAAGAAGGCCTTTGAAAAGCGGCGGCTTGTGGACTCGGAACCTCTGCTTGCCCACTCTTTTGAACGGGTTATGCCCGGTCGCCAGTATGTTTCTTCAATCCGTGAATTCTGGCGTGTCGCAAGCGGCATCAATGATGAGGCACGGAGACGCGTCGTGGCCTTTCTCTCCGACGTCATCAACGTGGCGAAATATCCCCTTACGGTGCTCGACAGACCTATAGAAAGCGAGACCTGCAAGATCGTCGAAAACTCTTATCGAGCGACACTGCTTGCATATCTAAACGAATGGAGCATATTTGCCGAACGGAACGGTGTGGACCTGATCAAGGTCCTTGAGGCCATCAGGATGCGCCCGACCCACTCCAATATAATTTTCCCCGGCCCGGGGATCGGCGGCTACTGCCTGCCGAAGGACGGCGGACTCGGTGTCTGGGCCTACCACACGCTCATGGGTTTCGAAGACGACATATTCAAGATCACCCCCATGGCCATCGACATAAACGACACGCGCCCGCTGCATGCGGTCCAACTCGTTCGTGACGCATTGCGCAACATGGGGAAGATCGTCGCAGCCTGCAGGATAGCGGTCCTCGGCGTCTCCTACCGCGAAGACGTGGGAGACACCCGCTACAGCGGCTCAGAGATCCTCGTCCGCAAACTGACCGAAATGGGGGCCGACGTCGTGGTGCACGATCCCTACGTGAAACACTGGTGGGAATTCGAGAAGCAGGAGAGCTACCCTGCCCCCGGCCATTCAAGGTCCCGATTTTTCCGGAATCAGGAGAGGCTTTCGGAACTGAGAGTCAACAATGACCTATCCGATACTCTTAAGAATGCAGACGCCGTCATCCTCGCCGTCCGCCACGAGATGTACTTGAAGCTGATGCCGGAAGATGTGATAAAAATGACGGGCCGACCCGCTGCAATTGTCGACTGCTTCGGCATCCTCGATGACACAAAAATCAGGCAGTTCTTTGAACTCGGCTACGAGGTAAAAGGATTGGGCCGCGGCCATGTGAAGAGGATCAAGGACGACGTGCGGAAGGCGCAGTGCTAAGCCGGTGAAGCTGCGAACTCGGACATCATCTTCCAGTTGCCCCTGAGGCTCTCGTGTGTGAGTCCCCTGGCCAGAAGACCTACGAATTCCTCACGCGGAATGAAGCGTGCCCCCAGGCTTTCCAGATGAGCGGTATGAACCTGGCAATCGAGAAACTCGAATTTCAGCCCTTCTAATTTTCGAACGAGGCTGACCAATGCCGCCTTGGAAGCATTGCTCATGAATGAAAACATGGACTCGCCGAAGAAGCAGCGCCCGATGGATATGCCATAGATACCGCCCACAAGCGTTTCCCCGTGCCAGGCCTCGGCCGAATGTGCAAACCCCAGCTCGTGAAGCACACAGTACGCTTCGAGCATCTCATCCGTAATCCACGTCCCATCCTGCTTCCTCCGCGACTTCTGACACGAGAGGACAACATTACGGAAGTCATGGTCGTACGTGATCCGAAAGGTGCCGTGCCTCAGCACCTTCATCATGCTTCGCGAAACCCTGAGTTCGTCGAGGAACAGGACGAATCGCGGGTCGGGACACCACCAGATGATCGGATCGCCTTCGGAGTACCACGGGAAGATGCCCTGACGGTAGGCTGCAAGGAGCCTCCCTGGGGAAAGGTCGCCGCCGACGGCAAGTATGCCGTTTTTCGATGTCAGATGTACCGGAGGAAAGATTATGTCGTCACCGAGTCGAAAGATCGGCATGGATCTAATCTTCAAGGACGCGGACGGTGACGTCCTCGCCAACGATATCCGCAAGGGCCGTACCGCCTCCCTGCAGTTTCCCGAAGAGGACCTCGTCCACAAAGAACCTCTTTATCTTGTCCTGGATCAGGCGGGCGATTTCTCTCGCTCCGAACTCTTCCGAGTAGCCTTTACGGGCCAGCCATTCGTAACACCGGTCGGTGACCTCGATCTTCACGTTCTTCTCCTGCAACTGGGCGGAGAATTCGCCGATTGCTTTCTTGACGATCATGAGGACCACTTCATGCGTCAGGGCGTTGAAATTCACGACACCGTCGAGGCGGTTCCTGAATTCAGGTGAGAATATCCTCTCCACGGCTGTGAACACGGCGTCTTTGCTTATCGTCTTGGCCTCGAACCCGATGCTCTGCCTGCCTATCTCCCGCGCACCGGCGTTGGACGTCATAAGAATGACGACGTTCCGGAAATCCGCCTTCTTTCCGTTATTGTCGGTCAGGGTCGCATAGTCCATGACCTGCAGGAGCGTATTGAAGATATCGGCGTGCGCCTTTTCGATTTCATCAAGGAGCAGTACCGAATGCGGATTCTTTCTTATCGCCTCGGTGAGAAGCCCACCCTCCTCGTAGCCTACGTAGCCGGGAGGCGCACCCACAAATTTGGCAACCGTATGTTTCTCCTGATACTCACTCATATCATAGCGGTTAATCGGTACCCCAAGCGTCAGGGCCAGCTGGCGTGCAAGCTCCGTCTTTCCGACTCCGGTCGGTCCTACAAAAAGCAGGGATGCTATGGGCTTGTGTGGCTCGCGGAATCCCACGCGTGAACGCTTAATCGCCTCGACAACCAATTCAATAGCCTTATCCTGTCCGAAGATCTTCTTCTTGAGGCCCGCTTCCAGATCCTTGAGTTTGTCGAGCTCTGAAGAGGAAACGCTCTTTTCAGGAATTCGCGCTATCTTTGCGATCACTGCCTCGACATTATGCAGGTCAACAACCTTTTCAATACCTTCTTCGGCGTCCTTCATATTTGCAAGTGCGCCAGCCTCATCGATCACATCGATAGCCTTGTCCGGAAGTCTTCTGTCGTTGATGTACTTGTGAGACAACTCCGCCGCAGCGCGCAAGGCCTCTCCCGTATAGGTCACACGGTGGTACTCTTCATATCTCTTCTTGATGCCCTCAAGGATCTTTGCAGTATCTTCAGTTGTAGGCTCCGGCACTTCAATCTTCTGGAACCTCCGCGAGAGCGCCCCGTCCTTCTCAAAATATTTCCGGTATTCGTCATAAGTGGTGGAACCGACGCATCGCAGTTTGCCCGAAGCCAAGGCCGGTTTAAGAATATTGGAGGCATCGAGGGAGCCCCCGGAAACAGCGCCGGCCCCAACGATGTTATGAATCTCATCAATGAAGAGGATAACCTTCTCCTGTCTCTGAAGCTCCGCGATTAC
>Ga0335081_10018909_pt1 | contig 11141 bp, 8 predicted proteins | sample Lox_Sample_35_FD_206713 | JGI IMG/M metagenome (GOLD analysis project Ga0335081, IMG submission 206713) | Soil microbial communities from Loxahatchee National Wildlife Refuge, Florida, United States - Lox_Sample_3.5 | ecosystem: Environmental > Terrestrial > Soil > Wetlands | place: USA: Florida...
GAATTGAAGCTGAACCCGAATGACGCAGTGGCGGAATATGAGATCGGCCAGATTCTGCTGGCCGAGAACAAGCCGCAAGACGCCGCGCCGCGATTCGAGCGAGCGCTCGCGCTGTCTCCGGATTTTGCCGAAGCGCTGCTGGCAGTGGCGCGGATGCGGGCGGACGCAAAGCGCAACAAAGAAGCGATTCAATTGCTCGAGCGGGCAGTGCGCCTCCAGCCGGAAAACGAATCCGCGCATTACAATCTGATGCTGGCCTATCGCAACGCGGGCCGAAACGAGGATGCTTTGCGCGAAAAGGCGGTCATCGACAAGCTCGAACGCCCGCCCGCCGGCGAATTCACGGAGTTTCTCAAGAAGCTCGGTGAAAAAGCGCCCAACCAGTGACACGGGTCGCCCTCCTCGGACTCCTGGCCGCGGCCGCCAGCGCTCCCGAATTGCCGGATTTCCGGAACGTCGCCGCGCAGGCCGGACTGGTCCAGAGCTTTCCGAACGGCGGCATTGAATCGAAGAAATACATCATCGAAACCACAGGCAGCGGAGCGGCGTTTGTCGACTACAACAACGACGGGCTGCTCGACATCTTCCTGCTCTCCGGACCGGGCGGCACGAACCGCCTGTATCGCAACGATGGCAACGGCCATTTCACGGATGTGACCGAAGAGGCCGGACTCAAGAGCGACGGCTGGAGCCAAGGCGTGTGCGCCGGCGATTTCGATAACGACGGCTTCACTGACCTGCTGGTCACATCGTGGGACGGCCTGGCGCTGTATCACAACGTGGGCGGACGGCGATTTGAGAACGTCACGATCAAGGCTGGCCTCAAGCAGGATCGTGCACGCTACAACACCGGTTGCGCGTTTCTCGACTACGACAACGACGGCCGCCTGGACATATTCGTCGCGAACTATGTGAAATTCGATTTCGCCACCACGCCGAAGCCCGGCGAGAATCCGTACTGCTGGTATCGCGACCTGGCTGTGAACTGCGGGCCTCGCGGGCTGCCTTTCGATCGCAACATTCTTTATCACAGCAACGGCGACGGAACGTTTACCGACGTGTCCGACGCTTCGGGCATCTCGAAACCCAATCAGAGTTATTGCCTGGGCGTCCTCACGGGCGACTTTAATCAGGACGGCCGGACCGATATCTTCGTCGCCTGCGACCAGACGCCGTCATTGCTTTACATCAATCATGGCGACCGCACGTTCAGCGAGGAGGCCGTACTACGCGGCGCGGCATTCGACGAAAACGGCAAAGCCATGTCGGGCATGGGGGCTACGGCCGCGGACTATGACGGAGATGGGAAGCCCGACATCTTCCGCACGAATTTCTCCGACGAGCGCGAGACACTCTATCACAACCGCGGTGGCGCGGATTTCGACGATGCGACGATCAACGCCGGCCTGGCGCGCAACACACGCTGGGTAGGCTGGGGATGCGGCTTCTTCGATTTTGATAACGATGGCTGGAAGGATCTGCTGTTGGTCAACGGCCACGCGTTTCCGGAGGTGGATCGGCTGAACATCGACATCCGCTACAAGGATCGCGCGATCCTCTATCGCAACAACGGGAACGGCGGCTTTAGCGATATTTCGGAGCGTGCCGGACCGGGCATTCTCGAGCGCCACGCCGCGCGCGGGGCCGCGTTTGGCGATTACGATAACGACGGCTCGGTCGAAGTCCTGGTCAACAATCAGAACGAGCCGCCGTCGCTGCTGAAGAATACGCGCAGGCCCGCGGGAAACTGGGTGATCTTGAAACTGGAGGGCGTGAAATCGAATCGCAGCGCCATCGGCGCGCGCGTTCGCCTGACCGCCGGCGGCCGCACACAGATAGATGAAGTGCGCAGCGGGGGCAGCTACCTTTCGCAGAACGATCTGCGGCTGCATTTCGGTTTAGGAACCGCCACAAAGATCGAAGAGGTGCAAATCCTCTGGCCGAGCGGCATCCGGCAAGTCGCGCGGAATCTCGACGCAGGCCGTGTGATTACGCTGCGCGAGCCGGTAGAATGACACTATGATCCCGCGTAGGATTTACGCTGGTTTTGCTTCGTTGACTTTAGGGGCTGCTCTTTGTTTGGCGAGCGACTCATCCATGGACCGCTCGACGCTGCGCGGCCTCAAGGCACTGAAGGTTGTCGTAGACTCCCCTGCCCCGGAGGTCGAGCGCGAAGGCGTGTCGAGCGAGGGCTTACGCATCACCATCGAGCAAAAGCTTCGCGAAGCTGGCATTACGGTCGACCACGACGCCGTCGAGTTCCTGGGTCTCAACATCTCGTCCGCACGGCCACCCCGGAGAACGCTGATATCGAAAGGGCCCATCTCTCTCGTCATCAACATGGGTTTGTACCAGATTGTGCTCTTGAACCGCGATAAGACGACCAAGACCGTGACCGAGACTTGGGGGGATCAGAGAGTGGCGCCTGCGGCGCCGAAGGCCATAGAGCACGCAGTTTCAGATGCCGTCGACGATCTGGTGAACGAGTTCATCACCGCCTACCATGCGGTGAATCCGAAGCAGTAAGAAGCTGCGAAAAAACTTGCCGGGCGTGCCCGGCCCCTGAAAATGTTCTCGTAAATCGTCGTTGGGGGCCGAGCATGCTCGGCCTTATCTAGCACTCAGCTTGCGGCTACGTAACTGGCGGCCATCACGTGGACTTTGCGCATCCACACCGCGAGCAGAACTGAGCCGATCAGTATCAGGGCAACGCAGAGCCCCGTCCACAACCCGACAGCGCCCCAGCCTACGACGAAGCAAAGGACATACCCGAGCGGCAGCCCGAGCAACCAATAAAGCAGGAGATGGCAAATCATGGGCGTCCGCGTGTCGCCGGCGCCGCGCAGCGCACCCGTTGCCACGGTTTGCAGACCATCGAAAAGCTGAAAGGCCGCGGCCACGGCCAATAGCGAAATGGCGGTACGGATCACGGCGCGATCGGTAGTGAAGGCGCGTGCGACGTATGCGGGGGCCGTGAGCAGAACCACTCCTGCGCCGGTCATAAAGGTGGCGCCCAGCGCCATCGCCACCCAGCCGGCGCGCCCCGCGGCGTGAACGTCATCGCGGCCCAAGGCCTGGCCCACGCGAACGGCTGCCGCAGAGCTGATGCCGAGCGGGACCATGTAGGTGAAGGTAGCCACGTTCATGGCGATCTGATGCGCGGCCAGAGACGCCGCATTGAGAGTGCCGATCAGCGCGGTCGCCGCCGCGAAGACGCCGACTTCGAGCGAAAGCTGCGTGGCTGCGGGTAGTCCCAGACGCACCAGCTCGCGGATTCGCCGGAAGTCGGGCGCGAGCGATGCATCAAGCAGCCCGGTGCGGAGCACAGTGGCGTCGTACAGCAGGTAGCTGGCGAGCACCACAACCATATAGACGCGCGAAACACATGTCGCCCAACCCGAGCCTTCCGCGCCCATCGGCCGAAAACCGAAGTGGCCGTAGACGAGGATCCAATTTCCGGCCAGGTTGATCCCGTTCGCACTAATGAGAGCAAACATAATGGGGGCGACGCGATTCATGGCTTGCAAGTAGCGGCGCAGAGCGAAGTACAACAGCAGCGGAAATGTGCTCCACATGATGGCCATCAGATACGGCACGGTCTGCCGGAGCACCGACGGATTGATGCCGAACCGCTCCAAAAGGGGCACCCAGCACCAGACCAGCAACATGAGCGCGGGGGCGAGCGGAAGGCAGAAGTAGACGGCGTTGATGAGCGAGCGGTGGCAGTCCATCATGCGGCGCGCGCCGAACGATTGCGAGACAAGCGTGTCCAGTCCGAGCGTCAGGCCGCTTCCGAAAATCGCCACGGCGTAGAAAAGCACACTGCCCAGGCTCACTGCGCCGATGGCTTCGGCGCTTACACGGCCCACCATCATGGTATCGACGATGCCCATTCCCATCCAGCCGAGCTCCGCCAAAACCAACGGCGCTGCCAGTTGGAGCATGGGACGAAGTTCCTGACGAAGTGTGGCGATGTAACGAATCATGACGCGAGCCTCGGAGACAACCGAAAGCGAGAAGGGGGACTACCTAACTGATCCTAGCATCAAACCTCCCCGCGAAGGCGCTCCGCCGGCGAAGCGGCTGCGGCGCCGCTGCTGAAGCTGGAAAGCACTTGCGGTGCACGGCGTCGTTAGTTTCCTGCCCATCTGATCCAGCCTGCATGTAGATAATCCACCGGCACGAGAAACCGGAGCGCGGCTGGCGGTGTGTCCCGGTTAACCGATTTCAAACAAAACCGCACTCAAATGAGGGTGATACCGAGGTCAGGCGAACGATCGTATACAACCATCTAATGTTTCGGGGTAATCGCCAAAACGTCGCGAATCGCGGACAATGAGTTTGATGGTCAAAGAAACCCGTCCAGGAAGTGAAAAAGCGCACGACATTCTCGGGCTGGAACACCACAATCCGCTGGATGTCTTTTTCTCGCCTCATAATGTAGCCGTCATTGGCGCGACCGAAACGCCCGCGAGCGCGGGCCGCACGGTTTTATGGAACCTGATCAACAGCCCGTTCGGGGGCACCGTGTATCCGGTAAATCCGAAGCGCCCGAATGTGCTCGGAATCCGGGCCTACCCGAATATTGCCGCGGTGCCGGATCAAGTGGATCTCGCCGTCGTCGTCACGCCGGCTAAGACGGTGCCGGGTGTCATCCACGATTGTGTGGACGCAGGCATCAAGGCAGCCATTGTCATTTCCGCGGGATTCAAAGAAATCGGCAAGGCCGGCGCCGAACTGGAGCAGCAGGTGCTGCAGGAAGCGCGGCGCGGCCACATGCGCATCATAGGACCGAACTGTCTGGGGGTGATGAGCCCACTCAGCGGCCTGAATGCGACGTTTGCCACGGCCATCGCCCGGCCCGGCAATGTAGCGCTGGTCAGCCAGAGCGGAGCGTTGTGCACGGCGATTCTGGATTGGAGCTTGCGCGAGCAAGTCGGGTTCAGCGCGTTTCTCTCTATCGGCTCCATGCTCGACGTCGGTTGGGGCGACCTGATCGAATACCTGGGCGATGATCCGCGCACGCGCAGCATCATCATCTACATGGAATCAATCGGCGATGCGCGCGCGTTTATTTCGGCGGCGCGCGAGGTGGCGCTGAGCAAACCGATCATCGTCATCAAGGCGGGGCGCAGCGCGGCTGCGGCAAAGGCGGCGGCGTCGCATACCGGCTCGCTGGCCGGCAGCGATGAAGTGCTCGAAGCCGCGTTCCGCCGGTGCGGCGTGCTCCGCGTGAACAACATTTCGGACCTGTTCTACATGTCCGAAGTTCTTGCCAAGCAGCCGCGGCCGGCCGGCCCGCGCCTGACGATCTTGACCAATGCCGGCGGGCCCGGCGTTCTTGCGACCGACGCTCTCATGGCGCTGGACGGCAAGCTGGCGGAGATTTCGCCGGAGACCACCGCCGCGCTTAACGAATTCCTCCCGGCCGCGTGGAGCCACGGCAACCCGATCGACATTCTGGGGGACGCCGATCCGGAACGCTATGCCAAAGCCGTCGCGATCGCGGCGAAAGATCCGGGGACGGATGGATTGTTGGTCATCATGACGCCGCAGGGCATGACCGACCCCACGCAAATCGCCGAGAAGCTGAGACCCTACGCCAAGCTCGAAGGCAAGCCCGTCCTGGCGAGCTGGATGGGCGGCGTGGAAGCGGCGGGCGGCGAAGACATCCTCAATAGCGCAGGCATTCCGACGTTCCCCTACCCGGACACCGCGGTGAAGGTGTTCGAGTACATGTGGCATTACACATACAACCTGCGCGGTCTCTATGAGACGCCCGCCCTCGCCGCGGAATCGGATTCTGCGGCTCGCGAGCAAGCCTGCGCTCTCATCACAAGCGTGCGCCAGTCAGGACGCACCATCCTGACCGAGGCGGAATCGAAGCAGCTACTAACGCTCTACGGCGTTCCGACGGTACAAACGCTGGTGGCGCGAACGCCAGAGGAAGCGGCGAAGTTCGCGGGCGAGATCGGTTATCCGGTGGTTCTGAAGTTGCACTCGGAGACCATCACTCACAAAACCGACGTGGGCGGCGTACAACTGAATCTGGCGGATGAGGCCGCCGTACGCCGCGCCTGGACGGCGATTGAGACCGGCGTGCGGGAAAAGGCCGGGCCGGGGCACTTCCAGGGTGTGACCGTGCAGCCCATGGTTTCGCGCGACGGCTATGAACTGATTGTCGGGAGCAGCATTGACGCGCAGTTTGGTCCGGTTCTGCTGTTCGGCTCGGGTGGCGTGATGGTGGAGGTGTACAAAGACCGCTCACTCGCGCTGCCGCCGCTGAACACCACGCTCGCGCGCCGCATGATGGAACAGACGAAGATCTTCACGGCGCTGCAAGGCATTCGCGGCCGAAAAGCGATCGCGCTGGAGGATCTCGATCAGCTGATGGTGCGATTCAGCCGGCTGGTGGTGGAGCAGCCATGGATCAAGGAAATCGATATCAATCCGTTGGTAGCCTCGCCGGAGCGATTGCTGGCCCTGGATGCGCGTGTGATCGTTTATGACCAGGCGACGCGCGAGCAGGATCTGCCGCGCACGGCGATCCGGCCGTATCCGGTGCAGTATGCCGGAACGTGGACCATGAAAGATGGGACCCGCGTCAACATACGTCCGATTCGTCCCGAGGATGAGCCTTTGATGGTGGAGTTCCATCACCGGGTTTCTGAGCGCAGCGTCTATTTCCGTTACTTTCACCTGTTGAATCTCAGCCAGCGCACGGCCCACGAGCGGTTGACGCGCATGTGCTTCATCGATTACGACCGCGGCATGGCCCTGGTGGCCGAGCGCGAGAATCCCGATGGCGGCCGCGAGATCCTGGGAATCGGACGGCTAACACGTGTGCACGGCACCGGCGATGCCGAGATGGCAGTTCTGGTGAGTGATGATTTTCAGGGCCGCGGCCTGGGGACGGAGCTGATCGCGCAGCTCATCAAGATCGCCAGGCAGGAGAAGATCGAGCGCATTACGGCGGATATTTTGGCCGAGAACCGTGCCATGCAGCGCGTCTGCGAACGCTTAGGCTTCCAGCTCAAGTACGATCCGGAAGACGCCACCGTGAAGGTGGAAATGCGCCTTGCTCAGTAGCCTTCCTGCGCGGAACGCACTTTTCCCGCGAATCGGCGGTAGGTGAAGAAAAAGTATCCAATCGCGAGAGCGATGCCGGGTACGAACCACCAGAGACCGACGCGGAGTCCGTAGCCGGCCGCGGCGGCATTGGAGATTGTCAGCCCAAATTGCGGACCTAGGCTCGACGGCAACACGTACGGGTAAAGGCCAAACGCGGCGCTCACCAGCATCGCGCCTATGAATGCCGACGAAGCCAAAAACGACCGGGCGGTGCGCCGCGGCGTCCAAAGGCGCACCAGCACGAGCGCAATCACGGCGGCGGCTGGAAAGACATAGCCCCACGGACGCGCGGCGAAGCTGGCCGAAAGCTGCGGCTGGACCGCGAAGCTCAACGCCGTGATCAGCACCACCAAGGCGGCAACGGCCCACCACGCGCTCAGAGCCAGCCGGCGGCAACGCTCTTCCAGCGGCCCCTCGGTTTTCAAGGCGACCCAGAGCGCGCCGTGCAGCGTCAGCGTGGCGAACGCAGCGACTCCGATGGTCACGGTGTACCAATCGAGAATGCCGAGCGCGCCCGCGACTCCGAAATTCGTCCACAGCGGCAGAAAGAAGAAGCCTGACGCATCCAGAGGTACGCCCCGCACCACATTTCCCAAGGCCGCGCCGAAAAATATGGCGAGCAGGGCACTCGCGCCGCCAAACACAGTATCCCAAAGCTGACGCCAGACCGGGCTTTCCACGTGGCTCCGGAACTCAATCGAAATGCCGCGCAGCATCAGCAGCCACAGAACCATCATCAGAGGAAGATAAAAGCCGCTGAAGCTCGCGGCATACAACGCAGGAAAGGCAAAGTAGAGAGTCCCACCGCCCGCGAGCAGCCACACCTCGTTGCCATCCCAAAACGGGCCGATGGATTGGAGCACCTGCCGCCGTTCCTCATCCGAGTGCGCCACAAAAACGTGGACGATCCCCGCGCCCAGATCGTAGCCGTCCAGGACCACGTAGGTCGCGACCATCAAAGCCACCAGGCAGAACCAAAGAGTTTCCAGCATGGTCGTTTCTCCTTACGCCTTCGCAGCCGCTTCCGGGCCGTGCTCGATTTCGCGATACACCAGGAACAGGAACAGAATCGTGAGTAGCCCGTACATCCCCATGAAACCGAGAAGGGTGAACAGGCCGTTGCCCGCCGATACGCGTGGCGAAGGGCCGGCGGCCGTGCGCATCAAGCCGTAGATGAGCCACGGCTGGCGGCCGACTTCCGCCGTAATCCAGCCCGCCGTGGTGGCGATGTAGGGGAACGGAAAGGTCAGCATGAGCACCCAGAGCAGCCAGCGCGTGTCGTATAGCTTCACACGCGCCAACTGCACCATGGAGAGCGTCATCACCGCGATGAACATAGTTCCGAGGCCAACCATGATGTGATAGCTGAAATACAACAGCGGGATGTTGTCGGGCCACAGCTCGGAGGGAAATGCGTTGAGCCCCTTGACCCGCGCGCCCCAGCGGCGGTAGGTCAGAAAACTCAAGGCCCGCGGGATCAACAGCGGATTGTCGAGTCTCTTGTTATCGACATCCGGCTGGCCGATCAGAGCCAGCGGCGCGCCATCGGCTGTTTCAAACAATCCCTCCATCGCCGCCAGAGTCACGGGTTGGTGTTCCGCGATCATCTTGCCTTGCCCGTCGCCGGTGGGAAACAGCATCAGAAGCGTCGCGACGAAGCCGGCCGTCACACCCACGCGCACGAAAGTGCGGCCATAAACGTCGTGTGTGTCCGCCAGCAGGTAGAACGCTCCCACAGCGGCCATCACGAAGCTCGCCGTGACCACTGCGCCAATCATGTTATGGAGGTACTGCCAAAGTGTCCACGGGTTGAAGATCAACTCCTGAAAACTGCGCAGCAGAATATCGCCATTAGGGCCCACGCTGTAGCCTACCGGGTTTTGCATCCAGGCATCGGTCGCAATGATGAAGAATCCGGACAGCCACGAACCGGCAAAAACCAGCACCGCCGCCAGCCAGTGTAGGAACGCGCCCAGCCGCTTTTCACCAAAGATGAGCAGGCCGAGAAAGGTCGATTCCAAGAAGAAGGAGAAGACGCCCTCCATGGCGAGCGTTTGGCCCAGCACTCCGCCAGCCGCTTTGGAGAATTTCGCCCAGTTCGTGCCGAACTGAAACTCCATGGGGATGCCCGTTACCACGCCCATGGCAAAGTTGATGGCGAAAATCTTGGTCCAAAATCGCGCGCAGCGGTTATAGTGCTCGTTGCCGGTGCGCAGGGCCATGGTCTTCAGCACCACCAGCAGCAGTGCCAGCCCCATGGTGAGTTGTGGAAAAATGTAGTGAAACGTTACGGTAAAGGCGAATTGAAAGCGATCGATGGCGAGCGCCGTGTTCATTGCCGCACGTCAGCTTACAACCGGAATTGCGCCCCCAATGGTTTAGTGTATCCTGAATCTCGACCCCCATGTTATTGCAGATTGAGACCAGGCGCATCGAGCCCGACATCACGGTGCTCGAGCTAACCGGCAAGATTTCGCTGGGGCGCGAAAGTCAGAGAATTGAAACGCTGGTACAGGATCTGTTGCGCCAGGAAGCGAAGAAGATCATTCTGGACATTTCGCGCGTCGATCACCTGGATAGCACCGGCATCGGCATACTCGCCTACTGTTACGGAACCGTGAACCGGAGCAATGGAGAACTGCGGATCGCCGGTGCGAGCGGGAAAGTGCTGCACCTGCTGCAAATCACGCGCCTCGATGGTGTGCTCCCGCTCAGCAATTCGGTGGAAGCGGCGCGCGCCAGTTTGGCCACCACGCCGCCGGGCTAGCGGATGGCAGCCTGCACTGCCGTGCCATGCGAATGAGCCACAATGGACGATAGCGCGCGCTTATGCCATCTCCCGAAGAAGTAGCTTGGGCGAAGTTTCGTGTCGGCGCCATGATCGGCTGCGCGGTGGGGATCCTTTCCGTGCTGGTCTACCTGCTGATCGGTGGCGCGGACGCCTTTCAACCCAGCATCCGCGTTTACGCCTATCTGAAAGACCTAGGGGGCATCGAAAAGAATTCGGCAGTCCAGTTTAACGGAATCCACGTAGGTGAGGTGTCGAAAGTCGCGCTTTCGGGATTGAGAGACCCAAACAAGGCCGTACGCATCGAACTCGCCATCCAAAACCGATATCTGAACGCCATCCCCGCGGATTCCACGGTCGAAGTGACGGCGCTAAATGTCCTGGACGACCAACTCGTCAATATCAATGAAGGCAAGAGTGCGCAACATCTGATGTCGGGCGCTGAGTTGCGCCCCACTCCGCCTTCGACCATCAACCCGGCTGAAATACTTCAGGGAGGGCGCCAGATTCTCGCGCAGTTGGATGCCGTGGTTCGCGACATGGAAACCGGCCATGGCAACGTGGGGAAACTGGTCAAAGGCGACGAAATTTACGCCAGCATGCTGCGCAAGGTCGCCGAGTTTCAACGCACGGTTCACGACGTTGGAAATAAGGATACGCTCAGCGGGCGGCTGATCTTCGACGAAACGGATTACGACAAGCTGGAGGCTCCGGCCAAACGATTGGACCGGGCGCTAGCCGATTTGCAGGCAGGTCAGGGCAGCACCGGAAAGCTCCTGAAGGACCCGGCGCAGTACCAGCAGTTGCGCAAGTCCGTCGGGAATCTGAATCGCGCGCTCGCCGACCTAAACGCCGGAAAAGGTTCCGGAGGAAAACTGCTCAAGGATGACGAACTGTACCGGCGCGTCAACCGCATCGTTGACGATCTGAACGCGCAAGTTGCCGCGTTCAACTCCGGCGAGGGGGCCCTGGGCCAGTTCATGGCCAATGCCAGCCTGTACGAGACGCTTCAAGGCAGCATGAACACTCTGCAGGATATGCTGCATCACCTCCGCGAGAATCCTAAGAAATTCCTGCGGCCGAAACTCTTCTAGTGATCATCCCCGTCATGTCGCGTAGGGGCGAGGCACTGCCTCGCCCGGACCTATAGCAGCCACCGCAAAACGATGTGGACCAGGCTCAAGAGAATGGCGCCCAGCAGCGCCGGCGTGAAGCCTTTCAC
>Ga0335081_10018911_pt1 | contig 11141 bp, 12 predicted proteins | sample Lox_Sample_35_FD_206713 | JGI IMG/M metagenome (GOLD analysis project Ga0335081, IMG submission 206713) | Soil microbial communities from Loxahatchee National Wildlife Refuge, Florida, United States - Lox_Sample_3.5 | ecosystem: Environmental > Terrestrial > Soil > Wetlands | place: USA...
CTATCTAATGTTGTTGTCGCTCTCTTGATTTCCAACAATCTCGCGGTGACCTGCGCCGACCCCCACCGCTGAACCAGCTTTTTTAGCAGTTCGGGTGAAGTCCTTCTGATGAATGTGGGGTCGAGCGACTGGCCAAGGTACACCTTCGGCAAAGGGTGCTCTTTCGGTCCATGAACGCATTCTCTTTCGTATTGAACGACCAAGTCATACTCCTGGCGTTCTCTCACTGTAGAGCGAAGTTCCTGTTCGAAACGGCGTTGGGATATTTCACGCTGTGCGCTGATATCAGTCCCGTTGCGGAGAATATTATCCTCTCGCTGACGTAGCTCCTGGCGTTGTCTGTTAGTCCGCTCTTGCTGTTCTTCCGGGGTGGGAAGCGCCAGTTGTAGGGTGCCCTGCTGGATTGCGTGGACTAGTTGCGTCTCGTTGAAGAACTTTCCTAGCACAGACACAGCGGCATGGAAATTTCCTTCAATCTCGGAAAATCCCTGGAGCTTGCAAAACTGGCAGAACGTCTGCTTGGTCATCACTGGACCGATTCCGGACAAACCGTCCAACAACTCAGGCTGCTCCGCTATGGTCTGCACAAACCAGGTGGCGCTGAACGTCTCGCCGGGGTTCAACCACGACGCAATCATCTGACGATTCGCAAGGTTGTCGGGGATAACCCTTTCAGCGATAGGAACGCCGAAAATCCGTGCCCATTCCAGTTCGTGACGTGCTGCGTCTGCTTGTGCTCGGCTCGCAGCGATTCGCTGCTGAGTCTGCTGCTCTATCTGTTGCGTATTCATATTCTTCCTTCCTCCACAATCTGTAGTATTTGCTGCTGAAACTTTTAGTGGCCCTCCAGGTAGCGGCGGGCAGCGGCGTCCAAGTTCTGGTTGATGATGTTGAATGCTTGCCGCACGGACGGCTTCTGGAATACTGGACCAGGCGAACCTGGTGGAGCCTGCGCCGGGGTGGTTTCCACCGGGGCCGGAACTTGCAATCGCTTTGCGATTTCATCCGGACCAAGGCTCCTGAATTCTTCCAGGTCTGCGACGGTTCTGTTCTGGACCAGTTGCTTGTACTGCTCAAACTCTTCCCTTGAGTAAAAATCACGCGAAGTTTTTGTTCGGACCTGGCACGTCTACGGACGCTGTCGTGGGGCCAGGATATATTTGTGTTCCAGTTCTCTGTGGATGTCCCGGCGATGCGGTTCCGGCAGCGGGTTGTTTTGGAAATATCGCTTGTCCAATTCCGCTAGAACCTTGAAGTACAAATCCTTGAACGTCGGGGATTCTTTCAGTTGCGAATAGTTCGCCGTGAAGACGATTTTCGGTTCTATGCCGACCCTATCTTCATGCAAGCATCCACAGACAATGCGGCCTCTATCGGTCTCTCTCAGAAATCGTTCCAGGCCGTGTGTTTGTTGATACGCGAATCCAAGGATTGCGACGGCCCAGAGACACGCTTTTACGTCATCGAAGTACGTCCTTATTTCTGACGGTGACTCCTCGATGCGGTCCGGCTTGTATGGCTCGATTTGACGTTCGCGAAGTTCGTGCTCCACGGTCTTAGTGAACTGCTTTACGAATTCGTTGCGCTCTTCGATGACCGTCGGAAACTCTTCGTCATAGCTGAAAAGATATTCATCGGCATCCGCCAGGGTTTTACGTGCTCTGTATGCTTGCTGCTTTTCTACGTCGTTCCGATAAATTCTTTCTGGACCGGGGCGCTTGGGCTTGGATGGGATACCAAGTTTGCGCATGTTATATGCCAATATGTGCGGGGCGACGCCCAATAAAGCAGCCGCGCCAGTCTGACCGGACACTTTGTAGTTGGTCGTGGCCAGGGCATCGATAATCGTTTCGTAGTCGAGCTTCTTTGTTGTCATCTACAACTCCTGTCACAGAATTCAGAAAACTATGCACTTGGCGCACTCGCTGATTGGGCGAGGGTGGCCTGGGGCTGAGTGCCGGATAGTACTACCCGGAGGGTCTCGATTCGGATTTTCTGGCCAGAAAAATTTTTCGAGACCTAAAGAATCCACTTGACATAACGCAATACTTTGTTCTAGTATTGCTATCGTGAAATCACGGAAACGGAGAACCAAGAACATGCAAAACAACTGGCTCACGTCTGACGAACTGCTTCGCTTGCTCAAAGCTGCTCGGAATCGTTCCGTCCGTGATTGGGCGCTGCTATTGGTCGGCTACCGTCATGCGCTTCGGGCACAGGAGTTGTGCAATCTCACGTTGAACGACGTGGACTTGAAGACAAGAACCATCCGAATCCGACGCGTAAAAGGCAGTCTCGAAACAATCCAGCCGCTTGAAAAGCGAGCGGGTCAGCCGCTGCTTGATGAACCGAAAGCTCTGCGGCTATGGCTCGCTGAGCGCAAGGACGATTCACAGTTCGTCTTCACTTCTCAGAAGGGCGGCGCTTTGACCACTAATGCCATCTGGCGGCTCTTCGGGACCATTGCGGAAGACGCTGGCATCACAGGACGTTCGGTCCATGCTTTGAAGCATTCCCGCGTGAGCCATCTGCTGTCAGGCGGCGCTCCCATCAACGAAGTCCGCCAGGCAGCAGGACACCGCGCTCTGTCGTCAACCCTTCGCTATGTCCACAGCACCGATGAGTCGGCAGCGAAGGCAGCGCGTCAGGCCGAAGCGAACGTGTTCTAATTGCGGTGCTGCTGTAAGTACTCCAACGCTCGCTCCCGAAAACCAGGGCGACGTTGTAGGTATTCCACATGACCTAATCCCGTGTTACAACGAGCACACAAAATAGCCCTTATCTTGCCTGTCTCATGGTCGTGGTCTACATGCCATTCTGAATCGCCCCGCTGACCACCACAGAGAGCGCAGACGCCACCTTGCACTTGCAGTATTCGCGCAACTTCCTCGTTGCCAATTCCATACTTCTTTCGACGCTGCCAATCTAATGCTAAGAACCGAGTGCGAGGATTTGTCTTCCAGCGAATCGCCTGATGGCAGGCATTGCAAAGGCCTAAAATCTTGTACTTGGTGGTCGGCCTCGAACATCCTTCCGCCTGACATACGTCGTATCGTACTTTTCCCATTTCCTTTCCGGCCCCAAATAACGCAGGGGTCTACTGCATTTTATTGCGTTTCCCAATCTGGCCTAGTCCTGGAATCACCAACTTACAGGGCTGGCCAGATTCGATTTTGTATAGCGTAAGATTGCGTTTTACCCTCGATAGTTCACTGGCCCGGCCAGCCCGCTCCCCGTCCCCGGTTCAAAACCGGAGTTTGTTGACATCCTTCTTCTAGGTTCCTGCCACGACAGGCTTACAAGCGCCCGAAGACGACAACAGGCTAACGAGACGTGCCCCGCCTCTTTTTGGACCCTACTTCCCCTGACCATCCACAAAACCCGTCCTGGGGCATTTCTGCGCTTCCTGGACTAGGTTTAGACTGCTTCCCCGGCTCGATTTACTAGTTGTCGAACTGTTTCTAGGCTATTTCTATGGTTAACTTGTTTCTTTTCTTACGGATGAGTATGTTTTGACAATACTTACCTATGAAAAATCATAGAAGTGGCACTTTTTGTCCATTGCGAGCAATGCGCCGGGCGCACCAGACCAGGAATCTGACGAAATCACGGTCAGGACTTGGCCATACCATTCGCCGTGTAACCACCCATGATGGACTTTCCATCGCCATCGGCCCCAGAAATTGGTGGTTAAGTAAGTTTGAGGCGATTTTCCAATCGTGACCCCTTTCTCTCCATCATTTTGATGGACTCTCCTCTATCTTATTCATTTATATATACTTAAAAGAAAAAAAGTCCATCAAGCCGTGATGGACTTTCAGTAACCACCTGTGATGGACTTTCAGTAACCACCTGTGATGGTGATGGACATTGAAAGTCCATCAGCACTGGTTACTGACTCCATCAAGGCCCGTGATGGACTTTTTTCGTACTTAAACCATGTACAATGAGTAAGATACAGAAAAGTCCATCACGGTGATGGAAATCAGGGTGTCTCGGCAAATGCTCGAAAATCCCAAAAATGGGAAAATTCAGTAACCACCCATGATGGGCTTTCCTGTTTTCAGGCTGCCATCTTTCTCTCTTTTACCAGTCCGAGTGACCTTTTGATTCTCTCCACGGTCGCCGTGGAAAGCCCGGTCACCTTCGCCAGTTCCTTGATGGTGATTTTCGGATTGTCGTCGCACAGTTCCCGGATGCGCTCTTTGTGAACGTCGTCCAACTGCCGAGCCATGCCCCACAACCACTCTCCGGTTTGCTTGTCCAGGTGAACCGACAAGCCATACCCTGCGTACAGCGCCGGGGGACCCAACAGCACTTGTTGAGCTTCGGCAAGTTCCCGAACCTGCTTCTCCGGCATCGCCTGGACCAGGAACTTCCGTAGGAACGCAACCGCCCGTGTTACCGCTTCAGGAGCCGAATAGGTCTGTCTTTCCGACTCCGACGACACCGCTCCCAGAATCACGTATCCGTAGTCTTCTTTCCGCAGCAATCCGGCATACGTCAGTTCGTTCAGAGCACTGTAGTAGTTGGAATTCTTAGACCCGTAATCCTTGAGGATGGCGTTCTTCGACTTCCACGGTCCCCTGCCCTGGAGTTTCCTGTGCATCAATTGGGCGACTTCTGATAGACGCGGCCTGTGTTCCCAACGGTATTTCAGGTCCACTCCGTCATGGTCTAGGATTTGCTCCAGTCGCAGCATTGGCGACGTGTTGATGCCGTTGCCGTAGATTTGCGTGTACAGCACGTCCGAACTTAGTCCGGTTTCGTCTTGCTCGACCCGCTTCTCTTGACAGATGACCGTTCCGGCCTCTTTCAGAATCGAAACGCTGTCTGAAATGCGGTTAGAAAATCTTTCCGCCCCTAATTCTTTCAGCCCCACAACCCGCTTCTGCAATAGGCTGTCCTGGCTCTCCCGACCAACGTGGTGCAAAACATATCTGGCTACGGCGTTTGGGAAGTACTTCCATAGTTGTGCCAACGCTTCACGCTGTTCGATGCCCTTGGCCGGAGCCAGGTCATGTATTCGGTACAGACAATCAACGTAAACAACCTGGGGTTGTGATTCTTCGTTGATGGTCTGATACAAAGCTTTAGCGTCATATTTGACGTTCTGTCCCGCATCCGCTAGCGGCGCAAGATAAACGACGCGAAGATTCTTTTCGATTAGTTCTCGCTGCTCTGCGGTGAAGAATCGAATACCTTCGTCGTATCTATCTTTTCCTTCCGCCGGATAGTTTTCAAAATCAAGATAGACAACCTTGACAGGACCTAATACATTCTTGTGGTAGAACCAGTCTGCTCCACAAGCATCGTGCATTGCTTTTTCGAGAGCCTTGACTGATTTGATGGACTTCTTAGCACCCAGCCACAGCACGTATCTTCCGAGAACAATCAGGTCATCATAATGCTGTTCTCGCTTCTTCGGATTTTGGGTTGCCTCCAGAAGATTTTTGATGACACGCTTGTTCTCATACCGTTCAACCGCGAACCAATCTTTCGCAAGTTTTAGTTTCTCTTGGCGGTCCTTCGGTGGCCGTAAATTCCGGGTTTTGCAGTAATCATCGAACCAAGCCAGAAGACGCTCGTTTTCCAATTGGACGATTTTGTCGGTTGCTTGGGTTGCGGTGTCGATTAGTTCATCGGCGTATTTTTGTTCGGCCTCGACTTCTTTCTGTTGTTTTGCCAAGAGCGAAGAAATTTGCTGGTGCGCAGATTCAATAAATTTGTCGGCGTCGTGTTCAAAGTCTTCAAACTCCTCAATCAACTGCCGCTTGACCTGTGCGTCGGTCTTACCGTCTGTCAACAATTCGACGGCTCTTCCGATTACGTCGTCATCCGTAGCATCCTGCACAGTTTCAGTCTGCGGTTGCTCCTGCTCCTGCGGTTGCTCCGGCTGCTCTGCTTCATCAATCTTGAATCCCAACGAAGCGGCCTGCGCTAGCAGTTCTTCCTGATTTAGCATTCTCACGCCGCACCGCCTTCACCTTTCTCCGACTTCGTCGGTTCCGGCTGGCCAACTACCGCGTTGACTGCGCGAGGATGTTTCTTTCCAAATAGCGGCGGAGCCACTTCGAACACGACGCGCTGCCCAACTGCAACTTTATCTGCACCCTGCTTGATTTGAGATTCATGCAGGAAATAAATGTCTCTCTGGCCTGCGAGCACAAACCCGTAGCCCAGAAGCGACCATGTGTATACTTCTCCAATCATTGACTTCTCCAGAAAACAGCATAGTAGAATCCCACCGAATTCTCAGTGGGTTTAGTTCACCTTCTTTCTGGCTCAAGCCCGTTTAATGCCTGGAATGGCTACATGGGCAGATTGGCAGAGACATGCCCTGCCTCATTTACTGCGAACTTGCGGTATTCCACCAACACGGTCTTCCCTGGCACATGCCATGAATCCTCAAGCGACACCCGCACCGTCAAGCCATGCTCGGCGGCAAACTTCTCAGACTCCTGTCGAATTGCTTCAACCGATTTGCATGTCGGATTGTGGAGATGTTCCGACCAGCAGTAATAAGGTTGATGGAAGAACACTAATTCGTCACCACGCTTGAATAGTCGGGGATGGTCGTTGAACGGAACCCGCACACAATCATCGTTGTTGTGCGAGTGCTTGATGAGCTTGCAGATGCAAAAATCTATTCTGCGAAGCTTGCTATCTCCGACAAATTTATTGAAATGTTTGTACGCTGTACGTGCTAGTTCTGGAGTCGCCTGCGAATTCAACTCTTCGGATTGTCCTTGTACTGTGTAGCTCATATTGCAAGCGACTCCATCAGCGTGGCCTTCTGCTCTGCTTCCGCTCTCGCCGCTCCGGTGAATTTGGAGTTATGCTCCAGGAACACCATCGCGGTCGGTAATTCGAAATAGAACTGGAAGTTTTTTCTGACCATGCGGTCGCAATCATGACGATGGACCGTGATAGTCTTTGGCTGCTCGCGGCGGTCAAACAACAACAGACCATCCTTCATGTCTGAAATTGGTTTCTGGCACACGTCGCACTCGAACATCGGCGCGTTCACTCCATTGATTTTCTGTACTGTTAACATAAGTTTTGGCATCCTTATTTCCCTGCTTCTTTGAGCTATTTCTTCACCACTTGAATCGTGGAGTCATTTAACGGGTCCTTTAACTCGGTGACCGAGAGACGTCCTGAACGCAGGTTCTGCAACAACGCTTCGTCAAACATAATTTCTTCACGGAGAAACTCCGCGAGAATTAAGTTGTTCTGGGTTGCTTCACCGCCATATTTTTCGAATGCTGCGACTTCTTCAAGCAGAATCCGCTGCCGTTTGTCAGAATCTATCAACTCATACGCTTCATTGATTTTCGTCATGTTATCCTCTGAATTTATTTCACTGCATCGGGTGGTTGTGCCAGTCCGAAACCTGCTAATTCCTCATCAATTTCTTGCTGGAAACTTTCCTGCTTCTGCTTCCACATTTCACGGTAGTTGTCTTCGAAGTAGTGGAGCAACGGAAACGATGCACCGTTCTTGTTCTGCGTCTTTCTACCCGTTAAACTCAGCGCGACCAGGAACGCTGCCTGACGGATGTGTCTACCGATGAAACTTTCTGCGACGGCCCGAAGTTCATCCGCAGGAATGAATCGGTGTTGCGATTTGCCGTGGCATATTTTGAATGCATAATTCAGAAACTTCCACGACATCGCAGTGTCTTCAAAAATCATCCGCGCCGGGAAGATGATGCGTAATTCGCGGACGACTCTATCGACATCACTAAGTGCGGGGTACATGCTCATTGGGTCACCGCTTTCGTCGCCCGGTCTGCTAATTCGGCAAAATCTTTGCCGCCTGCAACGTTGGACAATTCCTCGCACTTAATTGCAGTCGAAATTAGCTCGGTCCTGGACCAGTCCACAGGTATCGTGCCGATGGAGTTTTGTAGAGCGTTCATTTTGGCGAGTACGCCGAACAATTGTTCGACGGTCTGTTGGTCGAATGTTCGCTTTCCCGCTAATGCTTCATTAATTCCACCCGATGAAATCTGGACTGCAAGACTCTTGCATAGTTTTACGAACGCTAACTCTGAGCATCCGAAATTACGCAACGCAGTACTGATGCGGCCTTCGGGACTGTGTGTTGCTGGCATTTGTTTCTCCTCTGAGAATCGAGTCTCACTGAAAAAAGTCTAAGAAAATGGGACTTTTGGGTCCGCACTACAAAATTTTGTGTCAGGAATTTCCCGCCACGGAAATCGCTCTAACGTCCGCCACAAAAAGTAAGGGCACCGACAGGGTGTCGATGCCCAACTCGTTAGCCGCTTACGCGGTTTTGTTGCGTGGCAGGAAAACAACCAAAATCAAAATCTAGGCAGCACGGTTTAGCCGAACTGCCAGTCCAATGCGTGGCGCGGTGGAGTTCCACGGTACACGCAAAATCAAAATCGAAGCAGCCCGGAGTAAACTCAACCGTGGCTGCGGAGACGGTTCTAGGACAGGGCCGTCAAAGCTCTTGGGATGCGTTGCCTCTACCCCTCTATAAGATGCGCCAATACTTACGGTATTTTCCGCCGCCGTATCTCTCACAAGATGCGCCAATGGGTGCGGTATTTCTTATCTATAACAAACACCAATGGTTACGGCAATTTTCGACTTGCTGAGTCGAGACTTTTACCGGCGCACGCCCAGACAGTCTACCTATGCTCCGGTACCGAGCGACATAGGCTCGGCCAAACTGTCTGCTAAAATCGGCTAATGCAAAAAGGTGTAATCATCAAGCATCGAAACAGTTGGGTTCTGCGATTCTGGGAGCATGAATCAAAGGACGGTCAACGTACCCGCGTCAAGAGATACAAACGCTTGGCCCCAATTGGCCCGGCCTATCCAACAAAGAAGTCTGTCGAGGGTCTCGCGTGGAAGCATTTGGAGCCAATCAATCTCCAACGATTGCAGCCCGAATCTGCGATGTGTGTCTCCGATTTCATCGAAAAAGTATATCTACCGTTCGTAAAAGAAAGTCTCCGGGCTTCGACGTATAAGGACTACAAGAAAGACGCTTATGAGAGACACATAAAATCCCGATTGGCTGGTCTCCGGTTGAGAGATTTTCGCACGGTGAACGGGCAGAAAATGATTGCCAGCATTGCCAAGGCCAATCCTGAAATCGGGCACAAGACGTTATTGCGTTTGAAGAGTTTTCTCAGTGGGGTGTTTCGTCATGCGAAGACCGAAGGCTTTCTTGATGAGCAGAATCCGATGCGAGATGTCACACTCCCGAAGAACGTCCCACGAAGAAAGTTCAAGGGCGAGACCTACACTGTCCAAGAGATACTCAAAATAATGCAGTACGTTGCGGTTTCTCCGGTTGCGTTTGCAGCGATTGCGACCGCAGCGTTCACCGGATTACGGCTTGCTGAATTACGCGGGCTGCAATGGAAAGACTTCGACGGCAAATCTGTGAAAGTTGCTCGTACCGTATGGAGAACACAGCAAGGTTTACCCAAAACAGAGAGTTCGGAAAGCAGCGTTCCTGTGTTGCCCGTGCTCCAACAGTTGCTCGAAAATTACCGACATCATCTGGAAGGACTTCCAGAGGAAGGCAATCTCGGCAAGACTCTAAAGCCGCATGATTGGATATTTGCCGGGGAGAAACGCGGAACGAGCTTGAATCTCCCGAATCTCGTTCGGCGCACGGTCACTCCGCTTCTGACTAGGTGCTCTGTGTGCGGCTCGTGCAAACATCTCCACGAACAGCCGCACGAATTCCAGTTGGATGAGACAATTCCGAAGTGGAAGGGATGGCACACGTTCAGACGCTCGCTCGCATCCAATCTCTACTCTCTTGGCGTGAAACCAAAAGTCATCCAAGCAATCCTGCGGCATAGTGACATCGGAACGACTCTAAGCTATTATGTGGAAGTCCCGGAGAGCGAATCCCGTGAAGCACTCGCACAACTCGAAACGCTTATTCCTCATGGAACCAGCTAACTTTACGGGTCGCCATTTGGGTCTCCGCAGCCTGTAAGTTGTTGAAAAGCCGAGGTAGCTCAGTGGTAGAGCAGCCGATTCGTAAACCTTATTTCGGTGCCCGTCCTGTTTGTTTTCAACGACTTAGGTAGACCTAATTCGTCCATTTTCGAGGGTATTTGAGGGTGTCTGCGAGCCTTTTGGACGAAATTTTGGACGAAACGGCACCAGCGGCAACAGTTGGAGGTTCGGGGGCAACAGGCCGGGGAGCCCTAAACGGCCTCAGGGATGTTAGGACGTATGCTTGCCTGTCTTTTTCCACACCAGTAGAAATTAGCATCGTTGACGGGTGTTCCTACCACATATAGTCTTACTTTCATGCCGCGAAGGAAAAAATTCAGCGTCTACCTTGACGAATCTACGTGGAAGAAATTGAAGGCGATTTCGGAGAAAACCATGATCCCGGTTGCCGCTTTGATCCGCCGAGGCGTGGATTTAGTCCTCACAAAGTACTCCCCTAAATAGCCTAAAAATTCTGTTGACAAGCGTCATGTAACGGGTGGTAACATCCGTTAAAGGCAGTAGCCCCAAATGCAGCGGGACGCCTCGGTGCTATCAACACCGCGACGCCCCTAGCAAGAAACCACGAGGTCTAATCTCATGGCCCAAGCTCGGGGTATTGTATCAGGCGTCTCGCTCCATCCCGCAAGCCCCTCCTCCAGACGTAAGCCCACCTTGGCGGATACACCGCCTCAGGGTGTTGTTGCAGTGCCCCCACAAGCCGAACCTTTGTGTGTTCTTCCAGAGGTTCGGCTTCACCCCTTAATGATTGAACGGTATTACAACTCCCCCGCCAAAAAAGCCGTGTTCGATTGCATCCAACGTTTCCTTGCCGTTCCGGTCCTCGGATTCCAGCAAGGGCATGGCACTCCCGATTTAATTATGTTTGCGGCTCCGACCGGCTCCAATCTCGCGGTCCCCTGCTCAATCATGCTTGAGCCGGAATTTCGCGCCCGCCAAATCGTTCAAGACAAAATCGAGGCTAATCGAAAGCAATTCGCACAGGCTTCGAATTTCTAAATTTTCAAAGGTACGCCCATGAGCACGCCCGAAGAACGCCAAAAGCAATTGCAACGCGTGGATGCTTGGCTTCGCTCCCGCGGCCCGTGGGTAAGCTGGCTAATCGTTCTTGCCTTCGTTTTCGAA
>Ga0335081_10018913_pt1 | contig 11141 bp, 8 predicted proteins | sample Lox_Sample_35_FD_206713 | JGI IMG/M metagenome (GOLD analysis project Ga0335081, IMG submission 206713) | Soil microbial communities from Loxahatchee National Wildlife Refuge, Florida, United States - Lox_Sample_3.5 | ecosystem: Environmental > Terrestrial > Soil > Wetlands | place: USA: Florida...
CGCCACCGTGCAACGCCAGCGCATCCTCGACTGTCAGGGTTTCGACCTCGCGCTCGGCCGCGTCGATGAGCGCACGGAAACCCGTAGTAATTTTCTGTGGCATGATCGTCTGAACAGTGTTGGCGCGATAGGGCCTGGCGCGGCAAAGTGTGGTGTCCCGTAGCATTCACGAGGACAGGCGAGCAAGATATACGCGCGGTCGGCTCGCGGCGCCAATCGCGGATTGGCATAGGCCGACGCGTATAATATAGACGGGTCGCAACCACAAAGAACAAAGCGGAAGCAATGCCGCGTCGGATCATCGACCTGTCGGTTCGATTGGAGAATGGGGGGCCGCCCGACCCGGCTGGCCGGCCGAAAATCGAATACCTCACCCATCGCGATACTGCGGCCGATATCGTGAAGTTCTTTCCCGGCCTCAAGGAGGCCGACCTGCCTGACGGCGAGGGCTGGGCATTCGAATGGGTGCGGATGTCGACCCACAGCGGCACCCATCACGATGCGCCCTGGCACTACGCTTCGACCATGGATCGCGGCCAGCGCGCCATCGCGATTGACGAGGTGCCGCTCGAGTGGTGCTTCCAGCCCGGCATTAAGTTCGACTTTCGCAATTTCGCCGACGGCTATGTCGCGACAGCACGCGACGTCGAAAGCGAACTTGAGCGAATCGGCCATCGCCTGTCGCCGCTCGAGATCGTGCTCGTCAACACGCGGGGCGGCTCGACCTATGGTCAGGATGACTACGTCAACACCGGCTGCGGACTCGGCCGCGAGGCCACGCTCTATCTGCTCGAACGCGGGGTGCGCATTACAGGCACCGACGGTTGGAGCTGGGATGCGCCCTTTGCCTTTACCGCGCAACGCTTTGCCGCGACCGGCGATGCGAGTTTGATCTGGGAGGGCCACAAGGCCGGCCGCGAGATCGGCTACTGCCACCTGGAAAAGCTGCACAACCTGGAAGCGTTGCCTTCGACAGGTTTTATGGTGAGCTGTTTTCCGGTCAAGGTCGGTGGCGCCTCGGCGGGCTGGACGCGTGCAGTCGCGATCATCGATGAAAGACCTTCTGCCGGTGCCAACGAGTAGTACCGTGTCCGATCGTGCGCCGACGCCTTATGACGACAAAATCTATTCTGCCGACTGGCATTCCTGGCGCGATCCCGACATTCCGGATTGGATCGATCCGATCGGGACGCTGCTCGATCGTCATCGCGGCATTGCGACCGAGCGGAAGCCTGCGATCATCGCTGACGGCGTGGCGATCAGCTACGGCGAATTGACGGAGCTGATCCGGCGGTATTCGGGCGGCCTTGCGTCGCTCGGTCTCGAGACCGAGACGCGGATGCTGCTGTTCGGCACCGACAGCCTGGACTACGTCACGACGTGGTGCGCTGCTATCCGTCTCGGCGTCATTCCGGTCGTCGTGTCTGATCTCCATAGGCCATCCGATCTTCTGTACTTTTTGACCGACACCAGCGCTCGGACGCTGATGATCGATGCCGAGCAGCTACCCAAGCTGGTCGCGATTGCCGATCAAATTCCCGTCACGCTGAAGACGATCCTGGTGTGCCGTGATGGTGCCGCGAATGCGGCACGTCATTTTCCGAATCAGAGTGTTGTCGATCTCGCCCAGGTAATGGGGGAAGCCAAGTTAACGGGGGAAGCCAAGTTAACGGGGGAAGCCAAGTCCGCGGGAAAACTTCATCGCAAGCACGCCAATGATGTCACCTACATGTTCTACTCCGGCGGCACGACGGGCACTGCCAAAGGTGTCACCCATCTGGCCCACGATTTCCTCCTGGTTCCGGAGCGTCACGGGCGGTTCTGGGAGTACGCTCCCAACGATGTCGTGTTCGCGACTTCGAAGAAGTATTTCACCCACGGCCTGTGGCCCGGATTGTTGATCCCGTTGTATTGGGGCGCGACCGCGGTCCTCGATCGTAGGCCGCCGACACCCGAGGCCGTACTGACCGCGCTGCGTGACCATGCGGTCACCAAGCTTGTCACCGTTCCAACCGTGCTCAAGAACCTCATCGAGGTCCTGTTGCGCTCGAAAGAGGCAGCGAAGCTTCCGGCGCTGAAATTCGTAGCCAGCGCGTCGGAAAAAATGCCGCCCGAAATGTTCGAGCGCTTCTACGATCTCACCGGCGTTGAGCTGTTCGATTCGATCGGCAGCTCCGAAATAACCTACGAGTGGATTGCCAACCGTCCGAAGGCCTTTAAGCGCGGCAGCCTGGGCAAGCCGGTCTTCGGTCATACCGTGCGCCTCGTCGATGCCGGCGGACAAGACGTGACCGAACCGAACGTTTCGGGCGAGGCCTGGATTCGCAGCTCGACGTCATGTTTTTTCTATTGGCGCAAATATGACAAGTCCCGCGAGACTTTTGTGGGCGAATGGACACGCACCGGGGATCATCTGTATTTCGACGAGGATGGATTCTTTTGGTTCAGTGGTCGCGCCAACGACCTGTTCAAGGTCAAGGGACTTTGGGTTTCGCCGATTGAGGTCGAGGCGGCGCTGACGGCGCACCCGGCCATCCGCGAAGCGGCCGTGGTATCGTTCGCCGACAGCGATGGACTGACAAAGCCCCGTGCCTATCTGGTGTTGCGCGACGGCTTTGGCAAATCCGACACGTTGCTCGACGAATTGCGCGAGGCGGTGCGAAAGATCGGGCCATACAAGATTCCGGAATCCTTCTTGTTCGTCGACCGGCTGCCACGCACGACCTTGCTCAAGATCGACCGCAAGGCGCTCCGAGACGAGAGCAGCTAGGGCCTGGCACATGATCTTTTGAAAAGCCGTCATCCACCCGCGGATCACGTCGGCGGGCATGCTTTCTCCGGATCATGCGCTCGTTCGGAAGAGTGGAAGGTCGGTCTCGCGGAAGAATAGCGCCCCGAAATGCGCGCTTGAAGCGGGCGTCATGTCTCGGGCGGGTCGCGAAGCCGCAAGTTCGCCGAACTCGATCCCGCAGGAGACGATTTCGTCATCAGGTGTCCAATACGGACGGATGAAACAGCTCGTCGACGTCGAGGCGGCGGCTGATCAGACCCTGGTCGTGACTGTACATGATGAACTGCTCGAGATTTTTGCGGTTGGCGGCAACGCCGAACACCCAGGGGTCTTTTCCGAACATTTTGCGCTCGCGCTCGTAGTAGCGTCGGCCCCAGGCCAGACTCGACCAGTTGGGGTCGGAGAAATAGTCCCAAGAAATCTCGCGTGCACTGCGGAATGATTCGATCAACCGATGGCAAAGCGATTGGTGACGATCTGCGAGCTCGGTGCGGATCGCCAGAATGTGCATGATCGGCCACCAGCCATATTTCCTGAAATAGCGCAGCTCTTCGGCGTCGGCGTCGGCAAACAATCGGCGCACGTCAACTTGGCCGCTCATGATCGAGTGCGGCGGATGTGGCTGAATGACTGCTTCACAGCGGCCGTCGCGCAACAAATGGCCGGCATCCGTGCCTTGCGGCAGAACCTCGATCTTCGCGCTGCGCTTGGGTTTGAATTCGATCTTTTCTTCGTCCTCGAGCAGCCAATGGATGTCTTCCCATGGCGTATCATATTCAAACTTGAGGTCACCTTTGGCTAACAGTGACAATGTCGTCTGAAACGAGCGAATCGCGACACGTTTGCCCCTCAAATCGGAGGGCTTGGTAAAGGGACTGTCGCCCCGCACATAGATCAGCCCTGCGCTGAAAAGCCGGCGCGGGAAGACCGGGATTCCGCTGATCGCAACCTTGCGGTCGACAGCCATCAAGAAGGTCGACATCGAAAATTCGGCAATGTCGTAGCGGCCTTGCAGCATGCCGCCGTGGCGGTCTATCCCGTCACGAAGCGGGTGCGATTGTCCGACCTGCAGAGCTTTGAGCGTAAAGCCTTCAGGCGGCCGCCCCGTGCGATCGTCAGTTGCACTGCATTCTCGCTCGGCTGCGATGTCCGCGCGGCGGCGACCGGTGTGGCGTGCTTCGCTCTAGACGTTCTCGAGAATCCGATCGGTCTTGGCCTGGAAGTGGTAGCGCGGGATCGTGTCGAGATCCGTGCCGGTAACGCGGATAACCCATGCCTTTTGCGGGTGCGCCGTCGAGTGGATGGCGCCTGACGCGTAACCGCGGGTCTGTCCGGGACCGAGCGAATACTGCCTGGTCTTCTCCAGCACTGCGCCGGACTCCGAAGCCGGATTGACCCGGCGCCATTCGGTCATCTCGGTGGCGCCGCGGGCCGTACCATAGATCGCCCAGGACGCACCGTGACTGTGCGGCTTGCCGGTCCGGCCACCCTCTTGAACATGGGCCAGCACGTAGGCATCGGTTTCGGGATCGTGCCATAGCTCTCGCTTGCCCGGAGGCATGTCTTCGCTGAAGGTCTCGGCGACAAAATCACGATTATTGAGGAGATCGGTAAGTTTGCGCGCAATATCCGGGAGACCGTTTTGTCCCTTGGCCTTGAGCGTGGCTGAAAGGTCGGCACAGAAATTGGCAAGTGCGTAAGGCATCGAATGGCTCCCTGTCCGTCGGAAGATGGGGCGGCGCACAGCATGTCTCATTTTGCAAATAGCGGCAAGAAGCAGTGGCCTGATCGGCCGCGCGCAGCGAGGCAAGTGTGACGCACCTCCCATTCTGACTGCTTGCCTGCGGACAGTATCGTTTCCTTCGCATCGAATGGACGAATAGGCCATCGCGTGTCGGGATTGAAGCGGCTCATGGTCTATTTCATTTGATTGGAGCAGGATCTTGCGGGACGCGGGATTCCATCCGCGGATCGAGTCGCGGGTAGGCTGTCTCCGGATCATGCTACAATTGCGAAAAGCAGGGGGCACGCCATGACCATTCGCATAGCCGCCGTCGAGGTGAGCCATTGGCACGCGCTGTTCGATGCCGCCTATCTTCGTCATGTGGTCGCTATGCCGGACGTGAAACTCGTCGCCATCCAGGACAGCGATGCGAGGATCGTTGCAAAACGAGCGGCCGAGGTCGGAAATCCGCCGGTCTATAGAAGCTACCGAGAGATGCTGTCAGCGACTCGCCCGGATTTCGTCATTGCGCTCGGGCGGCACCGACAAATGGCCAAGATCGCGCACGACCTGCTCGATGCGGGCTATCCGTTCCTGATGGAAAAGCCGATGGGCGTCAACACGGCCGAAGTCGAGGCGGTGGCCGACAAAGCGGCACGACTTAACGCATTCGTCGCAGTCCCCCTGGCGCAGCGCTACGGGCCCTTCGCCAAGCGCGCCCGCGAGCTGATCGATGCAGGCCGCTTCGGCCCGCTCTCGCATATCTACATTCGGATCAACCGCCCGGGACCTGCGCGCTATCTGGCGTGGGACTGCCCCTGGATGCTCGACCCGGCGGAGTCGGGTGGCGGTTGCCTGCGGAACCTCGGCTCGCACGGCTTTGACATGTTCCTGCATCTCACCGGCGAGCCGGCAGAGGTGACGGCCGCGCAAATCAGTCGTCGTGCGCACGAACGCCCCGTTGAGGACTACGCTTCGGTCATGCTGCGATCGGCCGGCGGCATTCTCGGTACGATCGAAGTTGGTAATGGTTTCCCGCGCGACGGCACGGACGGAGAGTGGAAGATTGCAGGCAGGGATGCAATTCTGACAATGAAGGACAACGTCTTGAAGCTCGCCACCGCTGCGGGCGACGAGGTGCTGCCGGGCACCGATGTCACCGGGCCGTATTTTACTGCGGTGCGCGACGCGCTCGACCACTGGTCGCGCGGTGCCGCGCCGCCGATCGGTGCGCACGATTGTGCACAAGCGGTCCGACTGATCGATCAGGCCTACGAGCAGGCAGGCGGGATTTCATTATCGAACTGACGCGTTCGGTGCCGTGGGAGCGGCCCTCAGCCCTTGGCTGGCCATCTCTCCGCGGCCTGACAATTCCGTGCTCGCGACAATCGGCGGAAATTTGACGGCACCCGTGCGCGCCATGTGGGCTGTCGTCGCCGTGACGCAGTGCACAAATAACGTTTGACTCCAACGGCTTGTGCCGTCCGCATTGTTTCGGGTGGAAGGCACTGCATAATGCACATGCCGTGCTGATCTTTGCGGCCTCTCTCGAAGGAGATTCGGCTCGGATCGATGCTGCATCGAACCAACTCGATGTGCCGTCGAATCGAAGATGGGGCGCCACGCACAGGCTGCCGGAGGAGGAACACGCAATGATCGCCAAGACGCTTTTGGCGCTGGTATTGGCGTTACTGTTATCGGTGACGTCCACGGCCTTTGCGCAGACACCTGCTGCGTCGCCACCCGCGCAGCAATTGCTGTCGGCCGGCGAACTCGATGCGCTGGTATCGCCGATTGCGCTCTATCCTGACGATCTGCTGTCGGAAGTCCTCATGGCCTCGACCTATCCGCTCGAAGTTGTCGAGGCTGACCGTTGGATCGGTTCCAACAAGAATCTCAAGGGCGACGCGCTCAAGTCGGCGGTCGAACAGCAGGAATGGGATGACAGCGTCAAAGCCCTCGTCGCGGCCCCGGACGTGCTCGACATGATGAGCAACAAGCTCGATTGGACCCAGAAGCTCGGTGACGCCGTGCTGGCGCAGCAGCCGGACATCATGGACGCTATCCAGCGGTTGCGTCAGAAAGCACAAGCCAACAACAAACTGACGTCGAACAAACAACAGACGGTCTCGACGCAACAGCAAGGCAGCAAGCAGGTCATCGTCATCGCGCCGACCGATCCGAAGACGGTCTACGTGCCCTATTACGATCCGGCGGTCGTCTACGGGACGTGGCCCTATCCGGCCTATCCGCCTTATTATTGGCCGGCGCCGGGCTATATTGCCGCTGGCGTCATCGCGACCGGACTGGCATTCGGTGCCGGTTATGCACTCGGCCGCTGGGCGTCGGGAGGCTGCTGCTGGGGCAGCGGCGTCAACTGGGGTAACAACAACATCAACATCAACCGCAACATCAACAACATCAATATCGGCAATAACAACAACTGGACGCACAATCCGGCGCACCGTCAGGGCGTGCGCTACAACAACAGCGACGTTGCGGCCAAATTCGGCGGCAATCGCGGGAATATTTCCGGCGGCGCGCAAAACCGGATGGACTTCCGCGGCCGCAGTGGCCAGCAGGTCCTCAATCCGGGTGGTGGCGGCGGCGGCAATTTAGCCAATCTCGGCGGCGGCAACCGGCCGAATGTGGGCGGAGGAGGCAACCGACCGAATGCCGGCGGCGGTGTTAACCGGCCAAGTGCAGCCGGTAACCGGCCGAGCGGCGGCGGTAATCGGCCCGGCGGCGGCGCCGGCAACGCGCTGGGCAATATCAGCTCCGGGCGCGTCGCCAACTTGGAGTCCGGTCGCGGTCGCGCCAGCCTTGGTGGTGGCGGCGGCGGTGGCGGCGCGCGGGTTAACGGCGGCGGTGCGGCTCGCGTGAGCGCCGGCGGTGGTGGACGAGGCGGAGGCGGAGGTGGGCGGGGTGGTGGCGGTCGGCGCTCCGACATACGGCTCAAGCACGACATCGTCTGGCTTGGTCAGCTTGATAACGGCATCGGCTTTTACCGTTTCGCCTATAACGGCAGTAACAAGACCTATGTCGGCGTCATGGCGCAGGAGGTCGAAGCGGTTATGCCTGATGCCGTCGCGCGCGCTCGTGACGGTTACCTGCGTGTCTACTACGAGAAGCTCGGCCTCAGGTTCGAGAGCTACAGAGATTGGGTTGCGTCGGGCGCACGATTGCCGGCTACGATCCCGGTTTCGCGCTGATCGTCCGCCTCACATGAACCCAGATAGCCGAGGCTGCCATGAACAAGCTGCTTGAATTGTCAAAGATGCTGACTGCGGTGTTTCTCCTCGCGATGTCGGTGTCGTTTGTTGCTCCATCAATCGCTCTGGCACAGCAGGACTATAAATCACCACAGGACGCCGCAGAGGCACTTGCCGCGACCGCCAGGACCGGCGACCCGAAAGAGGCGCTTGTCGTGCTCGGCCGCGACGGCGAGGATATTATTTCATCCGGCGATAAGGTGTCTGATGAGGCCGTCCGGAAGCGTTTTGTCGCCTCCTACGATGTCAAGCATCAAATTTCGCAGGAAGGCGACAATAAGGCGATCCTCGTCATCGGGGACCAGGACTATCCATTTCCGATTCCGATTATTCGCAACAAGAACGGCACCTGGTCGTTCGACACGGAATCGGGTCGTCGCGAGATACTGTACCGGCGGATCGGTCACAACGAACTCGATACGATCCAAACCTGCTTGGCCTATGTCGATGCCCAAAATGAATACGCCGCGAAGGATCGAACCGGCGCGGGTACCGGCGTCTACGCGCAGCGCTTCATCAGCCAGGAGGGCAAGAAGGACGGGCTCTATTGGCCGACAGCGCAGGGCGAAGAACAAAGCCCGCTGGGCGAGCTATTCGCCGAGGCGGCGAAGCAAGGCTATCGCGCAGGCGAGGGCCGTTCGCCTTATCACGGTTACTACTACAAGATTCTGACCAAACAAGGTCCGGCGGCGAGCGGCGGCGCCCTCGACTATATCGTCCACGGCAAGATGATCGGCGGTTTTGCATTGGTCGCCTATCCGGCGCAGTACCGCAATTCCGGAGTGATGACCTTCATCGTCAATTATGACGGGACGGTCTTTCAGAAGGATCTCGGATCGGATACCGCCTCCGATGCCGAGGCCATGACGGTATATAACCCCGACAAATCCTGGACCAAGGTCAAGGAGGCCGATCTGACGACGAGGTAGCGGCGCCGAAATCCAGGCTTCGCGCAGAAGAAGCTTTGCGCTGAAGAATATGGCGCCGAAGTATCTGGGCCCATGTCCGGTGTCCTGTATCGGGTCACCTCGGTGCCAAGCGAGCGGGGGAACTCTAAGGAGTGGGAACAATGTCGTTACCGCCCTATTTGCGCGGGTTTTGCCTCGATTCAGCCAAAGCTGTCGCAATAATGCGCGGCTTCGGCCAATGCGGGGGAAGGGAGTTTCGATTGCTGCGAACGCGCCGATTTTCCGTTGCCGCTTCCACAGTGGTGCTGGCGGCTTGGGCCCAATTCGGCCTGATGATGTCATTGGGAGCGGCAAACGCCCAGGGCAGCGCCTGCGAGGACGCGGCCGAGCTTGCGATCCTGCCCTCGCCGATCGCGCCGTGGAAGGGTGCGCCTCTGCGTGTCGTGGTTGCCGCCGAGAAGCCGTTCGACGGTGAACTTTCGTTGATTGCTCCAGACGGCAGTGTCGCGGCGAAATCGCGCGATCGCCAAGGTGGCCCGCCCTATTTCTGGTACGCGGAGGTCGGGGCGCCGGCTGCCGGCAAGTGGCGTGCCTCACTCACGCGCGACCGCGCGCCAACCGAATGTCGCACCATTACCCGCGAAATCGCTGTGGCCAGCGATGCGCCGCAGCCGCCGCGGCCGACGTCCGGTACCATCTGGCCGGTGCGCAATGCGTGGAATCGGGCAACGGAAAACCTGTATTCGGCATGGATTCAAAAGCTGTTCGACGCACCGCTCGATGCCGAGCCGTCTTGGCCGGCCTTGCACAACGTGCTGCGGGATCGCTCGCGCAATTTCCTGTTCAATTATCTTGGCGTCGGCGAGGACGAAGTCGCGATGCCGCTCCGCCCCGACTGTGCAGACCTCGTCTACTTTTTGCGCGCCTATTTCGCCTTCAAGATGGGATTGCCATTCGGCTATGCGAATTGCTCGCGTGGCGGCGCCGGCAAGCCGCCAAAGTGCTATACTTGGTTGACCAACCTTAATCCCCCCGCATCGGCCCAGAAGTCGGGGCTCGCCGCATCTTTCGGTGCCTACCTGCCCGTTATTGCGGACGCCGTCCAATCCGGCGCGGTACGGGTGCTGGCGAACGACGATAATACCGACTTCTACACCGTGCCGCTGACGCAGGAGACGCTGCGCCCAGGCACCGTTTATGCCGATCCATACGGGCATGTCATGGTGCTGGTGCGGCGCGTTCCACAATCGAACGGTACGGCCGGTGTCTTCCTTGCCGTCGATGGCGAGCCGGATGGGACCGTGGCGCGGAAGCGATTCTGGCGCGGCACTTTCCTGTTCGCACACGAGCCTTCGCTCGGTAACCCCGGATTCAAACGCTTCCGACCGATCGTGCGCGATCAGAATGGCACGCTCCGGCGTCTGACCAATGCCGAAATCGCCAAAAATTCGGACTACGGCGATTTTTCACTCGAGCAATCGCAACTCGCTGTCGAAGACTTTTACGATCGCATGGACGACGTGATGTCGCCTCAACCACTTGATCCCGTGCGCGCCATGAAGGGGGCGATTGATTCGCTCGAAGAGCAGGTGAAAACGCGCGTTGGCTCGGTCGAACTCGGCAGGAAGTATCAGAGCGGGGGCAAGGGCGACGCGAGCATGCCTGATGGCGCTGCGATTTTTGCCACCACTGGCGCATGGGAAGATTATGCGACGCCGGCGCGCGATTTCCGTCTACTCATCGCGATCGACGTGGTCCGCGGCTATCCGGACCGCGTTGCGCGCCACCCCGAGCGCTACGCGATGCCGCCCGGTAAGAGCGTCGCGGATGTCAAAGGCGATATGCAGAACGTGCTCGCGTCGGAGCTGTCGGGCCGCAAGTTCACCTACACGCGAAGCGATGGCTCATCGTGGACGCTCACGCTCAAGGACGTGATCGATCGCGCAGCAGAATTCGAAATGGCGTACAATTTGAACGATTGCGTCGAACTGCGTTGGGGTGCGCCGGAAAAGAGCGAGGAGGCGTCGACGTGCAGGCGTCATGCCCCGGCAGCGCAACGTGCGAAAATGGCGGGATATCGCGCCTGGTTTCGCGAGCGGCACTGGCCCGCCGGCGTCTAGCGTCCGGGCCTGCTGGGTCGTCGGCCGCGATCTGGAGGGGAAGTCGCGGGCTGCGTTGGGCCATTGCAGCAACGATGGCAACCGGCGTTGTTGGGCTTGTCCTGCTTGCTGGTCTGCCTCGTCCACTTGCTCAGGATGAAGGCCCCGCGCTCGACCGCCTGGTGGCCGCCTACCCAAAGGCGCTCGCTGGGCACGACGATGACGTCCTGCATTGGCGCGACGGCTCGATCATGCCGGCATCGGACGGCGCGCAATCCAAGACGTTCGCGGAACTGCTGCGGCGTGCTTCCATTGTTGATCAGTTTCGCATTCCCTATCCGCACGGGC
>Ga0335081_10018915_pt1 | contig 11139 bp, 10 predicted proteins | sample Lox_Sample_35_FD_206713 | JGI IMG/M metagenome (GOLD analysis project Ga0335081, IMG submission 206713) | Soil microbial communities from Loxahatchee National Wildlife Refuge, Florida, United States - Lox_Sample_3.5 | ecosystem: Environmental > Terrestrial > Soil > Wetlands | place: USA...
GTAGCCGGCGAGGGCGTCATAAAAGTACGGCACCAGGATCAGGCCCGCCGAGGTCATCTCCCTCACTTTCTTCTGTGCGTCGGCCTTGGGAACCTTATCCATTCTCAGTTCCACTGCCTTGATCAGGCACTCGGTGAGCAGCAGGGGAAAGTCCTCCTTGAAGTCGAGGGAGAGGGCGGGCGCCTCGCGGGCGATGCCGCTGAGCGAACTCTTCTCGTGAATCTCCGGTGCGAACTTCAACGCCAGCGGGTCCAGCAGAAAGTGCAGGTATTGGTGGCGAATCTCGTCGATCTTCGGCTCCTTGGAGGGCGTGATCACGAGATAGTAGTTCGACTGGTAAATGCGCGCGGCCTCTTGCCCGGGCGCGCCCAGGAGGGTCAGGTAGATGGTATAAGTCCGGCCGAGATACTCGCCGGCCGGCGAACGCAGGTACGCGTCGGACAGATCGATGGCGCGGCGGACAGCAGGGCTGTAGCGCTCGATCTCGGCCTCGTAGCGCGGACGCATGCGGCCCCAAAGGTCGAGGAAATCAGCCTGCCGGTAAAACGTCTTCAGCAACGGCACCATGCCGCGGAGCACCCTCGCGTCGGGCGGCAGATCGGACTCCGGCACAATGAAGCCAAAGTCCGGAGGAGATTTCAGAAACAGCGCCAGCGAGATGAACTGCCCGAGGTCGGCAGCGGCATCCTTCGGGTCGTGGTGATCGGCGTAGAGCTTGCGCAGGTCCGGCAGGACGGCAATGTTTTCCTTGGCCAGAGCGGCGCGCACGTCGTCGCGAGTGGTGTTGCCGGTATCCACACCGAGGCCAGTGTCGTAGCCGGCGGCGTTGATCGCAGCCAGCACCGTATCAAGTTGCTCGTTGGAGTCCAGGACGACGCTGGGAGGCTGCTGGGCGGGAGCCGGGAGGGTCGCCAGGCAAAGCGCCACGGCCATGACCAGTTTCGAGTTTCCAGTTTCCACACTCATCCGCGGACCGTGATTTGCCGGAACGACAGCACCATTTGTCCGTTCGTAGGCCGGCCGAAGAGGGTCGCGGGCTGGAAGAGGCTGAAGTACATCATGCGGTCAAGGCGGTGCATCAGCTCAGGCGACGGTTGCCCCGAGAGCAGTTGATAGCTAATCACGCGCCCGTCAGCATCAATGCGAGTCACCACCACCACCGCTTGGTCGCCGGCGTTCAAGTCGATGGGCGCCAGCACGCGCACGCGGGGCGGAGTGGTGAGTGAGACCGGCACGTCCGGAATATTGGTGATGGGCACCACACCTGAGGTCATGAACAACCCTAAGCAGATGATCGCCGAACATACGCCCGCCATCGCCGGCAACAGCCGCGGCTTCAGACCATTTTGCAAGCGCACCAGGAGGCGTCCAAGCAGGTTCCGGTGCAGTTCCTGTGAGACCAGAACGCGCGAGCGCAGCGCCACCCAGGGCGGTGCCTGGCGGCGCGGCAAGCTCCGCAAATCCGACTTCATCATCCCGCGACGATCGAGCTCTGCGCCGCACGCAGCGCAATGGCCGAGGTGATACTGAACGTCGCGAAATCTCTCCCGCGAGGACTCCCCGTCGAGGTAGTCGTCAAAGTGCTTCCGAATTTCACCGCAGGTCTCAAACAGCGCGTCCATGTCCATGATTTTCTTCTTTCGATCCTCGAAGCTTGAAACTCCGAAGCCATCATCGAATTTCAAGTTTCAAATCTCGACTTTCGAATTCCGGGTTTCACTTCTCACTGAGAAGCCCCGTCAACTTCGACCGAAGCATTTCCCGGCCGCGCATCAAGCGCGATTTCACCGTGCCCTCGGGAATATCGAGCACGCGCGCGATCTCCTCGTAGCTCATTTCCTCCATCTCTCGCAAGATCAGCGCCGCCCGGTAGGATGGCGCTAGACTGGCCAACGCTCGTGACACCAGTTCGCGCCGCTCGGCTTGCTCCAGCGCTTCGTACGGGGTCTCTTCGGCTGATTGGGCCGAGTGCATTACCGGCTCGCCCTGCCCGTCGTCGAGCGAAAACGGTTCGCGTCGCAGCCGTCGCAGCCAGCCGCGACGGTGGTTGGACGCCTCGTGCAGCGCGATTTTGTAAATCCACGTTTTCAGACTGCTCTCGCCGTGGAAATGGCGGATGCCACGGCAGATCTTCAGGAACACTTCCTGGAGCACGTCGGCAGCATCGGCCGAGTTCTCCACCATGTGGCAGAGCAGATTGAAAACCGGGTTCTGGTAAACGCCGAGGAGGTAGGCGAAGGCCTGCTCCGAGCCCGCTTGTAGCTCCTGCACGAGAGTCGCCTCCTCGGTTAACGGAGCTGCTCGGTCGCCGGTTACATCCAACCAGTGCAGGGTATCCATGTCAAACCCACGATAGCAGTTCTCGCGTACCCCTGCAAGACCCGGGCGGCTTTTACCACCCAACCATAGAGACACCGGTGTACCCGAACTTGTTCCCAAGAAATGAGAGGATTACGAGGCGGGTGGAGAAAAGGCGCGTGCGCCCCGTGGGTGGTCGCGAGGCGCACGGTAAAGGTCCAGTTACCGGAGGATCAGGCGCCCAGCAGCTTGCGCCCGAACAGGCCGGCGATTCCCAGCATGCCGGTTCCCAGGAGAAAGAGCGAGCTGGGCTCGGGGGTTGCCGCCGTGACACCGGTAAGTGAACCGGTCAGGTCGACTCCCTCCAGGAAATCGTCATCCGAGGTAATCGTCATCTTCAATGTGTTTACGCCCAGAACAAAATCGGAACTGCCAGCGGCGACGGAAAAGGGAAACAGACTGCCCCAGTTGCCACCGCCGAGCGACCCGATCGTGTTTCCGTTGAGAGATAAGGTTCCCGCGTCATCGATGGTCCACGAGCCCGACATGGAGACTGTCGACAGGTCAGCTGCAGTCAAAGTAAAGGTGTAATAAAAACTATATGGGGCCGGACCGTTGCAGCAATTGCCTGCGTCTCTCGCGATCCAGTCAGAACTACTGCTATTGGCCACCCAGCCGCCAAACCAGTCGGCGCTGTTATTGGCCACCACCTGGGCGGGTCCCATTCCCCCGCTCTGCTCGTCAACTGTCCAATTGGCGTCGTTACTCCCTTGGGCGGCGCAACTGCCCGGGGCAGGGCAGATGATGTTGCCCGACGCGTTCTGGCCGGTTGACAGGTTGAGTGTACCTGCAAAGGATGTTCGTGAAGCAGCGACCAGGAGAACAGCCGCCGCCAGGATCAGCACTCGCTTCATTCAAAGTCCTCCTCTAAATTGTTTTTGAAAGTTGACCCGTTTCACGCGGCTTTTTAACCAGACCAGCCGCGTCTTTACTTCTACACGAGCCGACCGCCCCAGACAATCGCCAACGGAGGTAATGCCTGAGACTATACGGAGAAGGATTCCGAGAGCGAAATACCTTCCAGCGCTGAACCCTTAGGCCGGTGGCAGAGATTGGGTTAGCAACTGAACCAGGGTTCGAACCGGATGACCGGTGGGGCCCTTAGCCAGGTACGGCTTCTCCTCGTTCGACCAGCGAGTGCCGGCGATATCGAGGTGGACCCACGGCGTGCCGCCGGCAAACTCGCCTACGAACATGGCGGCGATGATGGCGCTCCCATAACGTCCGCCTGTGTTGGCCAAATCAGCGATGGAGCTCTTATAGAGCTCGCGGTAATCATCATCAACCGGCATTTGCCACATTTTTTCGCCAGTGGCGGCGGCGGCTGCCAGGACGCGGTTCACCCACTCCTTGTCCCAGCCGAAGACACCCGTGGTGATGTTGCCCAGGGCAATGGTAATTGCACCCGTAAGCGTAGCCGCGTCGATTACGACCGTAGCCCCCTGCTGCCTGGCGTAAGTGATGGCGTCGGCGAGCACCAGTCGACCTTCGGCATCGGTATTGAGGATTTCGATCGTCTTGCCGGACATCGAGGTGATCACGTCACCGGGCTTGAACGCTTTGCCGCTGGGCATATTGTCGGTAGCGGGGACCACCGCGATGACCCGCACCCGCGGCTTGAGCTGGGCGATGGCGCGCATCACGCCGAGCATGGTGGCACCGCCCGCCATATCGGCTTTCATCTCGTGCATGTCGGCGGCCGGCTTGATGGAAATACCGCCCGTGTCGAAGGTGATTCCCTTCCCTATGAGACCAATCAGCGGCCCAGTTTCCGGCCGGTCCGCCGTTCCTTCGGGCGAGTAGTGCAGCACGATCAATCGCGGCGGCTCGTCGCTGCCCTGGGCCACTGCCCAGAAAGCTCCCATCTTGAGGGCACGGATCTCATCCGGACCGAGCACTTGGCAATCGAGTCCAAACTGGGCCGCCATCGTCTGCGCCTGCTCCGCGAGCACGGTCGGCGTCATCAGGTTCGACGGCTCGTTGACGAGCTTGCGCGTGAAGTTGGTCGCTTCGGCGATGATACGACCTCTCTCCGCCGACGCCCGTAGCCCATCGCTGGCGCCGCCGCCGTCGGTGGCCAATTCCAGCCGATCGATCCACTTGTCAGCCCCGCGCTCGGTGCGATAACGATCGGCATCGTAATCCGCAAGAATCGCGCCCTCCACAATCGCCTGCACCGCCTCTTCGGTTACTCCCGAAGCCAGACCACGGTGAAGCAGCCAAGTGACTTCGTGGATGCCTCGGGTGCGCAGGTACCGCACCGCCGTACCCGCTACGCGCCGCAGATGGTTGGCGTCGAACTTCTCCGGCTTCCCTGCCCCCACCACCAGCAGCCTACGTGCGGCGAGGCCGGCGGGCTTTGGCAGCAGCGCACATTCGTACGATTTGCCGGAGTACTCCGCCGTCTCGAAGTCAGCAACCAAAGCGCGCGTCTCAAGCGGCAGTTGCTCCACCGTGCCGCTCGTTGCCGGCGCGCCCTCGAAACTCACCACCACCATTGCTGCCGCAGCAATGCCGGCGATAGGGTCGTCACTAAAGTCGATTTTCACTTGTTGATTGCTCCTCAATGGATGAGATTGAACGCAGGCTACAGAGACACAAAGAAACAACTCGAACGAAGGACTAGGCCATCACGTTAATCGTTGCCCTTAGGGTCTTCTCCGTGCCTCGGTGTTTGATCCGCTGTCGCCGTCATCGATGTCGCCGTTGATGCTCCCTGATATCCTGCGCCACCTCGCGGTCGACGGTGCGCCGCCGGATGGTTTCGCGCTGGTCCCAGGTGGTCTTGCCCTTAGCAAGCGCGATCTCGCACTTGATCAGGTTCTTCTTGGGATAGAGCCGCGTGGGTATGAGGGTAAAGCCCTTCTCTTCGGTGCGGCCGCGCAGCTTATCGATCTCGGCGCGCTTCAGCAGCAGGCGGCGCGGGCGCAATGCCTCGTGATGGCGCGTGCTGCCCGCCGTGTAGGTACCGATATGGCAATCGAGCAGCCACACTTCATCGTTCTTCACCTGGGCGTAAGCGTCTTTCAGGCCGGCTTTGCCATCGCGGACTGCTTTTACCTCGGTGCCAGTGAGCTCGATGCCCGTTTCGAATTTCTCGAACAGGTGATAGTAGTGTCGCGCCGAGCGGTTCACAGTGAAGTCTCTCGTCCGCGGCTCGGAATTGTCGGAGGCCATAATGTCAACTGAATAATCGTACGATCGGAAAGTAGTGGCTAGTGGCCGGTCGTTAGAGAGGACCATGTTGCCGCAAGAATTGACGATTGCCGATTGAAGATTGAAGATTGAAAAGAAGCGTAGGCAAGTCGCCCCTTCCAACAGTTCACCTACAATCGTCAACGGGCCGCGGTCTTCCAATCGGCAATCGGCACCCGTTGGTCCTCCCCAAGGTCATGGTTAACACTCAATCTGACGCGCTCCCCACTGCCTCACAGAGTTGCCCAGGTCGCGGCGCCCACGGTTTGGCCACACAGTGTAAGCCAGCCGTACTTATCGTCGGCGCGGCCTTCGGCGATGGCAAGAAAGTTTTCCTGGAGCTGCAGCGTGATTGGACCCGGCTTGCCCTTGCCCACCAGGATGCGGTCGACCGACCGGATGGGAGTAACCTCGGCTGCGGTACCAACAAAGAAGACCTCATCCGCAATGTAGAGCATTTCGCGCGGAATCTCGGTCTCGACCACAGGGTAGCCCAGGTCCTGCGCCAGGGTCATGATCGACATGCGGGTGATTCCGGGCAGGACGCTGGAGGAAAGCGGTGAGGTCAGGATGCGGCCCTCCCGCACTACGAAGATATTCTCGCCGCTGCCCTCGCTGACATGGCCGGAAGCGTCGAGCGCGATTCCCTCGGTGTAGCCGTTGATCACAGCCTCCATGTGGATCAATTGGGAGTTCATGTAATTGGCCGCCGACTTCGCCAGCGCCGGCAGCGTGTTGGGTGCGATGCGCCCCCACGAGGAGACGCAGACCTCAACTCCGTTCTGCAAAGCTTCTTTCCCCAGGTATTTGCCCCACTCCCAGGCCAGCAAGTAAATCTCAATCGGATTGTGGAGCGGATCCACGCCCACGCTGCCATAACCACGAAAGACTACCGGCCGCAGATAGCAGTGCTTCACCTCGTTGACCCGGACCAGTTCCACCAGGGCCTGCTGGAGTTGCTCGGACGAGTAATCCAGCTCCATGCGGTAAATCTTGCTCGAGTTGACCAGGCGATCAACATGGTCCTTCAAACGGAAGATCGCTGGACCCTGCGGGGTCTCGTAACAACGGATGCCCTCAAACAGACACGAAGCGTAACTCACCACGTGTGAGGCCACGTGGATGGTGGCATCCACCCAGGGAATGAACTCGCCGTTATGCCATACCTTCTCGTAATATTTGAGCGACATCGCAGCACCTCCAGAGATTCTGAGTATAACACGGGGTTACTAGTTGCTAGAGCCATTTCCTGTAAATTCGGGCGGTCCAGTGGAGGAAGAGGGGCAACAGGCAATGGGCGATGGAGGAAGAAGGGCAATGGGCAGTAGACGATAGGCAATGCTCTGGCTTTTGCCCATTGGCGTTGGCCTTTGGCTCGTTGGTTTTGCTTCTTGCCTCTTGCCGAATGTCTTGCCTGCCTTCGCTTCTTGCAGTGATCAACATTGAAAGTTATGATATGCGTTGATGCCACAATCCAAAGCCGAGCGTACAGACTTTATAGTCCTGGGCGCGGGCATCGCCGCACTGCGGGCCGCCATTGAACTGGTGCGCGCGGGCCGTGTCCTGGTGCTGAGCAAGGGCGAGCTATCCGAAAACCGCTCCGACTGGGGACTCGGCGGGATTGCGGTGACGAAGGGCGACGATGAAGAGGTCCACCTCCACCTCCACGAAACCCTGCAGGCCGGCGACGGGTTGTGCAACGAAGAGGCGGCCCGCTTTCTGGTGAAGGAGGGGCCGCGCCAAATCGAGACGCTGATCGCCTGGGGCATGCGCTTTGAGCGCGCGGGCACCAAGCTCGCCTTCACGCCGGAGGGCGTTCGCACGCAGGCGCGTGTTCTGCACGCCCATGGCGGGTCGACCGGCGAAGAAGTGATGCGGGCCCTGTTCGCCAAAGTCCGCACACTCGCCGGCATCAAATTCCGCCCCCACAGCTTTGTCCCCGACCTCCTCACGGAAGGAGGCCGCGTGATTGGGGTCAATTGCTTCGACGAAACAACTTCCGCCGTCAAGCAAATCCTCGCCGACGCGGTCCTGGTGGCGACGGAAGGGTTCGGGCAGGTGTATCAGTCGACCACCAATCCAGCGCTCGCCACGGGTGACGGCAGCGCCGCGGCTTACCGTGCCGGGGCCCTGCTGAGCGATATGGAATTCATCCAGTTTCATCCCACAGCGCTGCATCTCAAGGGAGCGCCCCGCCTCCCGCTTCCGGGAGCCCTTCGGGAGAGCGGCGCGTACTTGCGCAACATCGACCTCGAGCGATTCATGCCTCGCTACCACGAGGACGCCGAACGCGCCCCCAGCAACGTGCTTTGCCGCGCCACACTCATGGAGATGAGGCGCTGCGGGAGCGACTTTGTCTATCTTGACCTTACCGAGCTCGATGCCGAGTGCATCAAAAAACGCTTCGCCCATGCTTATGCCACCGGCATCAAGTTCAACATCGACATTACGGAGGACCTCGTACCGGTGCGGCCCGCCGCCCACTATGCGGTGGGCGGCATCGCCGTGGATCTGAACGGCGCCACCACGCTACCTGGTCTTTACGCAGCGGGTGAGGCTGCGGCGAACGGCGTGCACGGCGCGAACCGCCTGGCGGATAATTCGCTGCTCGAGGGGCTGGTCTATGGCGCGCGTACCGCCGCCACCGTGGCCGCGCGGCGATCGGGCCCGGTGGCGATGACCCGCCCAGCCGCCGCCACAGATCCCTGGAATTCCGGCGCCGTTCACCGTGGGCAGAGCGCGAATCCTTCCCAAACTCTCAAGCTCGACACGGAAGAGCTCGCCACCCAGGTTCGTCACCTGATGTGGCAAAGAGTTGGAATTATTCGGACCGCAGAGGAGTTGGAAGAAGCCGTCCGGCGTCTGAAAGGAATCTCCCCGATCGAGACGGCGTCTCGACGCGCATGGGAGGCCCGCAACCTTCGCGATGTGGCGGAGGCGATTGCCACTAGCGCGCTGGCGCGCCAGGAAAGCCGTGGGACCCATTATCGCTCCGATTTTCCGCTCAAAACCGGATCGAGGCCGGCCCTTCACTCTTATGTCTCCAAGGAGACCGGAGTCTATTTCGGGTAGTTCCCCGTAATCAGTTTTCAGTAGTCAGTGGCCAACTGTCAGTGCTCAGTTTTCAGCCCTCACGCACCAGTTCTCCCAGTTCCTGGTCGTGTCTCCTGAACCACCGATTACCGATTACCGAGAACGGAAGACTGACTACTGAGAGCTCACTTCACATGCGGAGAATTCTCCAACTCCTCCAGGGTTGCCGAGACCACCCGACCGACGATGGCCAGGCTTTGGGGGCTGCATTTATCGAGGGTGTCTTTCGGCGTGTGCCAGAAGGTGTTCTGGGAATCGAAATCGATCAAGTCGACGGCGGAGACGCCGGCATTGATGAAGGGCCGGTGATCGTCGTCCATCGGTGTTTCCGGACCCTCGAAGTACTTCCCAAGGCCTACTCGTCTAGCCGAATCGATGACCATCTGCCGCAGCCAGGCCGTTGAGGTATCGTCGCGGTAAACATCGAGGTGGGCGTCGCCGATCATGTCCACCAGAATCATGGCCTTGATGCGGCTGAGTTCGCCGTCGGCGGCAAGCTTGGCGGCCAGGTGCCGGCTGCCGTAAACGCTGTCGGTAGGGGACCATTGCCGCAGCGCTTCCTCGCCATCGAAGAAGACCAGCCAGTAAGTGACGGGATTCTTGCGATGGGCGAGCAGGCGCGCCATCTCCAGCAGAAATGCGGCGCTCGATCCGCCGTCGTTCGCGCCCACGAAGTGCCCCGTTTCCAGGCGCAGGGTGTCGTAGTGCCCGGCCAGCATGATGATGTTGGGGCTTCCCCCCGGAATCTTGGCGATGACGTTGGTCATGGGAATCGGCCCCAGCGGAGTGTCGCCGGTAAACGTGTCCTCTTCCACCTCGCAACCGGCTTCCTGGAGCTGGCCGATGATCCAACGGCGTGCGTCGGCGAGCGCCTTGGAGCCGGGCGGTCGCGGGCCGAAATCCACCAGGTGCTTGATGTCGCTGAAGGCGCGCTGGCCATTGAAAGCGGCAATGGCAAGACCCGCCGAGTTTCCGCCGCCCGATCGGCCTAACGGGGCGGCAGTGGTGAGAACGCAGGCGCTACAGAAAATGAAGGCGACACCAATTACGGCTGGGAGTGTGGGTATCCCCCTCCCTCTTTGATTGCCGATTGCTGATGGCCGACTGGCGATTGCAAGGGCGGGACGGCCGGGAGCTTTTTCTTCAATCGGCAATCGACAATCGTCAATCGTCAATACCAAAAGCGGGCGTGACGCCCGCGCTCCCAGGGTTTTACGCCTCATGCTGCTGCCTTCGCCGTTTCTTGAAGTAGACGAGCCAGGAAAGTCCGATACTCAAAACGTACAGCCCGACGAGCGGAATCCAGACAATAAAGATGGACGCGAAGTCGTTCGTGGGAATAATGGCCGCCGCCACTACGGCCGTGATCAGGATGGCGTAGCGCAGGTTCTTCCACAGGAATCGCGGGGTCACGATGCCGAAGAGGGAGAGCAGCAAAATGACGATGGGCAACTCGAACACCAGGCCCACGGCCACGATCACCGAGATCGCCAGGTCCCAGTACTCGTTGATGGTGATGAACGGCATGAAACGGTCGCCGTACCCCACCAGGAAGCGCAAGGCCGGGGGAAACGCCAGAGCATAGGCAAAGACGCCGCCGGCGATGAAAAGGCCGCTGGTGAGCGTGACAAAAGGCCACACGTATTTCTTCTCGTGCCGATAGAGGCCGGGCGAGATGAAGAGCCACAGTTGGTAGAGGATGAAAGGCGAGGCGAGAAACACGCCGCACATAATGGCGAGCTTGATGTAAAGGTTAAACGGATCGACCGGGTTGGTGTAGACCAATTTCGGCGTCAGGTGCCAGTCCGGGTGCTCTTTACCCAGGGCCGTCAGCGTTGCGGTGAGGGGGCGTTCGAGGATGCCGTAAATGCGCTTGGCTTGCCAGAAGCACAGGCCCGAGGATATCAGCAGCGAGTAAACAGAATAGAGCAGACGTTTACGCAGCTCCTCGAGGTGTTCGAGGAACGTCATCTCTTTGCCATTGAGCTGATCCTCGCCGGGATTGGGCTCAGGACTGGGATCGGGGTTCGCTGGTGGAGGATTCTGAGTGGTAGTCGCCATACTTTGCAGCCGGCGTGGACGTTGCTTCCGGCAAGCGGTCCAGATTCCGGATCTCTTCTTCCAGCGAATGCTTCAGCTCATTCGAAGCACGGCGCAACTCCGCCATGCCTTTGCCCAGCGTCCGAGCAATCTCCGGAAGCTTCTTGGGCCCGAACAGCAGAAAGGCAATGAAGAGCAAGAATCCGATTTCAAGTCCGCCGTTGAACAATGTCGTAACCTCGGATGTATGATAGGTAACTTGAGGCCGATTGTCAAGGAGGTTCAGCCGCGGAGGTTCAGCCGCTGAAAGCGTTGAAGGGTGAAAGGGGTATGCCGTGATCGCAATGCTGTGCCGCAACCGCGTCGCGAACTTCGCAGAGTGGAAGCGTGTGTTCGATTCTCACGCCCAAGCGCACCGTGATGCCGGGCTCCATCTGACGGACCTCTGGCGTG
>Ga0335081_10018916_pt1 | contig 11139 bp, 10 predicted proteins | sample Lox_Sample_35_FD_206713 | JGI IMG/M metagenome (GOLD analysis project Ga0335081, IMG submission 206713) | Soil microbial communities from Loxahatchee National Wildlife Refuge, Florida, United States - Lox_Sample_3.5 | ecosystem: Environmental > Terrestrial > Soil > Wetlands | place: USA...
CGCGATAACGCGGGAAACCTTATATCCTTTTGCGGCACAGTAATCGAGAAGCCGTTGTTTTTGCGTTTCAAGGTTCTTTTTATTTTCCGAAGAGGAGACTCTGCAGTAAACCACAACATTGACTTCGGCCGGCTGGATATCATCTCTGACAATCACTGTTCCTGTGTGCGTTTGGTAGGCGTTCAGCTTCCCTGCCCGGAAATAATTCCAGGCAGTTTTATAGGTAATTCCCAGTTTCTTTGCGTAGGCGGACAGCTTCATAAAGCATATATTAGCACATAATTACATAAATAGCAACAGTATTATTGAAGATTATAGATACCAATAGTGATGCCGAGGCATCATGGCTAAAACTAGATTGACTCTAAAACCGATTCACATTCGGACCAGCAAATGCGTGACTACTGGCTTCCTTTTATTTGACCTCTATCTTGACAACAATATCTTCTGTCGAGGCCACGGGCTTCCCGTTCTTTATCGCCGGAATAAACTGCCACTTCTTGAGGCTATCCAGCAATAACCTATTAAGACGTGGATTCGGAGTCGGCTTAGCGAGTTCCACCTTTACGCTGCCATCAACGGCAATATGGAAGCGCGCCAGCGCAGCGAAATTGAAGACTTCCGTGCGCAGGTCATCCGGGATTTGCGGCATTGGTTGAACAATTGCCCGGGCTCCGCTAATCGCGTTTATATCACCTTGAGACGAACCTGTTCCGCTATATGACCCGGCCTGGGTGCGACTGTTCGTGGAGGTGTTCACCGCACCCGTTATCGGTCCCTCACTCGGCGTGGCATGGGCGTTACTGGACGCATTAGTTGTCTCTTCTGCCTTCTGGACTGATGGTTTCTGCTCTATAGTGGGGGTCACCTTAGATATCACAGGAGCCGGCTGTGGCCTGACTTGGGGCAGTGGTTTGGGTTGGTGCACGGCGGCAGACGCAGGCGAAACGGGCTGCTCAATCAACAACTGAGCATCAATGGCAGACTGCTCCAGCGGCTGATGGGTGGGCTTTTCCATAAAATATGCTAACCCCAATAACGCCACTGCCCAAATCAGCAGAGCTGTCGGCAGCGTCCAGGGGAGGCGGTGCCAGGGGCTGTCTATGCTTCGGGACGTTCTCATTAATATAAGTTCACCTGACATGTTTGACTGCTATAAGAAAATGCTGCGCACCCGCATTGCGGCACTGCATCATTGCCTGTACCGTTAATCCATACGGCGCTGCGCTGTCGGCCGCCACAATGACACTCGAGTCCTCACCCTTAAGCATCGGTTTCAAGAACGCGGCAAGTGTTTCCAAAGTCACCGGGATCTCGTCCAGGAGGATTCGGCTGTCCCGGGTGATGGTAAGCGTGACCGGCGTCTTGGGCTGCAGGGCTGCAGCACGCCCCTGGGGGAGATTGACCGCCAGTGAATGCAGGTTCTGCATGGAGAGCGAAGCAAGCATGAACGTGACGAGGAGAAAGAACATCACGTCGATCATCGGGATGATTTCGATTCGGCCGCGCCGGTGTTGGCGGGATTTACGTAGTTTCATGGCTGTCCTCCTGAACAACTTCAGCCATGCGGATGTTGTCCACCAGCCGCGTCCCCAGCCGTTCCATTTCATCAAGCATTTGCGACTGCCGGCGCGAAAAGAAATTGAAAGCAAACAGAGCAATGACGGCAATGAAGAGACCTAGCGCGGTAGCAATCAGTGCTTGGGCCACCCCTCCAGTCACTCCGGTTGGGTCCACCAAGCCATTGTTGCCGATCAGGTTGAAGGCATGCATCATCCCGGTGATCGTGCCCAGCAGTCCTAAGAGAGGAGCAGCCGTGACGATGGTTTCAAGCACCCACAGCCCCCGGCTTAATGACTGCTCAATCAACTGGGCTTCATCGCCGGCGCGCGATTCCACCCACCAGACCGGCTTCCCGCGGTTGTCCATGACCACACGGAAAAACCGCTGGAAATAGTTTTGCTGGTTGAGCCCCGTCAACTGCCGCTCTAAATCAGCCCATGAAAAATCATAGGTTTCAACGAGTGCAAGCAGTGATCCCGGAAGACGCACGTACTTCCAATAAACAAACGCCTTGTCGAGGATGACTACTGCTGCCAGGACCGCGAGCACCAATAACGGATAGACCATCGCGCCGCCGAATCTCAACGCTTCCAAAGCCATATGTAATTCTTGCATCGTACCCTCTCAATACAATAGATAAGATAGTTGTGGAGGGGAACGAGTTCCCCTCCGTCAACCGTTAAAATAATTTGCTTAGGCCGGCGAAATACCCAATCCGTGGCCCGTACTGGGGCGCAAATACACCGATTCCGGATCCGTCCCTGATAATATTGACCTTGTCGAAAACGTTTATAACGCTTAGACGCGCTTCCATGGGGCCAAAGCTCCCCAAAGAAAACTTACGCGTCGCCCCCAGGTTGACCTGAGTGCTGCTCGGCACATGGTCCGTATTGGCAAATCCGCTCCGTAAGCCGCTTCCGTAGGTGGCATCGGTGCTGAGTTGAGTTCCCAACAAGAGATAGGACATCCCGGCGGAAGCGGTAGAGGTCTGATCATGGTCAGTATGTATCCAGTTGTTGGCAATGTAGTCCAGCTCATCCTGCCCGAAATTAAACTGTGCCGACGAAACCTCTTTGGCCAGACTGATGGTATAGGCATAATTTGCATATGCGGCAAAATTGCCGGAGTGGTAGTTGCCGGTCAGCTCCACACCGTAGATTTTCCCCTGTGAATAATTAAAAGGAGTAAAAATCAGGGCCTGGCCGAATTGGCCTTCGTCGATCAGATCCCTGACAATTTTGTAATAGCCATCAAGGCCAATGCTCAGTGATGGGGTGATCTTCTGGGTTACCCCGGCGTCGAAATAATGGGACCGTTCCGGCACAACGGGTGAATTTTCTCCCGGCGCCTGAGCGGAAGTGCCTGCAAATGCGTTCTGTGTCTTGGTCAAGACCAGTTCGGTTGGAGGAGGTGTGAAGTCTCGGGCATAAGCGGCATGCAGCGTGGTCTCCGGAGTTATCTTGTAAACCAGGCCCAGCCGGGGACTCAGCTGACTTGCTTTTACAAAGGCGTCCATCTGGTCAAACCGAAGCCCATAGTTCACCGTTAATTTTTCAAGCGGCTTCCACTCGTCCTGGAGATACAATGACAGAAGGGTGTTGCCGTTCTTCGGGTTGTTATCCGTAATTGACCGTGAAGGACCAGTTATGTTACCGTTGGCGTCCACCGGGAAAACCAGGGAGGTGTTGTTGCTTTCTGTATTTTCGGTGCTCGCAAAAAAGCCCATCCGGATCGTGTGGGCATCGCTCAGGCGGTAACTTCCGTCACCCTGTAATCCCTGGCTTAAACTGCTTTGAAATACATTCGATGCGACCCCGTTGAAAACCAGGTCGCCGATGGGGTCAGGAGTGAAATGGACGCTCGTATAATGTGTGACAGTGGAAATCTGGTAATCGAAGTCCGACCCCACAGAGCTTTGAAGCGCTATCACTCCATAGCGATTGTTCTCGTACTGATTCTCATTCAAGGCGGTAGAGTCGAAGCTGGTGAGACCTGCCCCGGCCAGGTAGGCTGGATTGGGAGTTTGTCCCGGATTATTGGGAATTTGAAACCGACCATCGTAGCTACCGAATATAAGACTTAACCGCGTCGTGGGATTGACAAGGTATGATAAATACGCGAAGCCCTTTTCTTGACCAGTGCGGTCATGGATCGCGTCGTGATTGGAGGTCGGGTTTTCGATGCCCAAGTCATTCTGCAGGTAGGAACCAGTTAGATAATAAGTCAGTTTCCCAGTCGAGCCTCCGAACTCGAGGCTGGGTTGCAAGGTGTTGTTACTTCCGCCATAGAGATCGATACGCCCTCCCGTCTCGTAGTTGGCCTTGGTTTCTATTTCGAATACTCCCGCCGTGCGGAGACCGTATTGGGCTGGTAGCGCGCCGGTTAGAAGTTCCATCCGGTCGACAAACCTGGTGTCAAGCGCCTGGCCGAATCCGGTAATCCCCTCGGGCAGGATAACGCCGTTTAGGCGGTACTGGATATTAGCGTGGTCACCGCGCACATGTAGCTGGCCGAACGAATCATTGGCCACACCGGGCGCTTGGAGCGCTACCTGGTTGAAGGACGTATTATCACCCTGAGGTAAGGCGGTAATATCACTCCGGTCAAAATTGTACTCACTACCTCCCGTCTTTGGTGACAGGTTGTTTCGAGCCTGGTTCAAGCGCTCCACCACGACTGACACCTCAAGTGCTTCCTGGGCGGCCAGGGTCAGCGTCGGAGTGGCTATTGTTCCGGCCTCTACCGTTACTTTGACTGTGCTTGCTTGAAAGCCAGCTTTTTCCGCCATGACTGCATAGCTGCCCGGTGCAACGCTTGAAAACACGAATTGGCCGTCAGCATCACTCTGAGTTCTACCGATGATAGTTTCATCGGGTGATTTCAGTACTAGACTTGCCCCAGATAAAGGTCTTCCCAGGGCATCCTTAATCGTACCATGGATTTCGTCAGTAGCTCCAGGGGCGGCATAAACCACGGCCGCCATTATAATAAAAAGGGCGAGCATCGAAGCGCAGCCCGCTAAAACTTTGATTGATCGCATTGCATTCTCCTATTATATTCCGAATGCCGTTGAACATCATTTAACGCCAAGCAACCCAAGATTATAAAAGTTACCCCCTTCATCTCTCCCCGCCTGCAGTAGAAATAACCGGCAGACAGACCTGTTCATATCGCCGCATCGAACGACTAGAAGTAATAGTGCAGACAATATACTCGCATCAGCAAGTCCCATAGGGATAGGTTGATTATGCGCAAAATGGATCGAACGGATCCGTTATTGTGTTCGGACGCAATTTTTCCGAAAGATGTAATCTATTACGGAAAGATTAAGAAGGCCGTTTCCCAGCATGACCACCGAGCGATCGTAAGGGAAATCCCATTCTTGCCATTAAATTATAAGATACAAATTTGAGGGTATCTACACTGGAGGAGCGCGATCTTTCAGGGAAGAGTATGAGAAATGACCCAAAAAAACAGGTAAAGGTGCGACAACTGTTGTTTCCGTGAAACAGGGGACGCTGTCAAACGCAACCATCCACTGGCCGGTTGCGGGCAGATGATTAATGGCAATACAAATTGGGCAATCGTGGTCGTCCGCCGTATTTTCATGGTGGTGCGATACTTCCACGAACGTGGAAACAAGGAAAAGCAGAATGAGGAAAACAGCAATACGTTTGTTCCAGCGCATAAAGAACCTTTCACTTATGGACGCAGTTTAAACGTTGCCCACGAATTTGTCAAGATTTGGTTTTGTTCTTGCGACATCTTGATAGCTTTTTGATGAAAATAGCTCAGTCGATTCGTTCAGCGGATTTTGCAATCTTGATAATTTCTGATTCAATCCGCCTCCGAAAGGGAAAAACGAATCTTATAAAGTATAAAAAATCACAATCGGAAGTTTTCGATCGGCAAATTATATGTGAAGTCCTCAATTTCAGATAGAAGCAGCTTTCGCATAGGCGGAAGGATGTCGCTCGTCATTTGCTGTGAATTAAACCAGTACACAGCTCACTCTGAGTTTTGACCCAAGAGGCAATGATACATGCTAATACATTCGATCTCTACTACTTCCCGTGAAGCACACCCATCCACCGGATTGTTAAGGCATCATTGACTTTGCTAAGGTATATTTGTGTCACCTTAAATGAGGGCGCATCTTCATATGGAACATGGCTGCCAAACGCCTAATCAGTGCTCATACTGTCGAATAACAAAACGAGGAAGATGTGCTCCTCAGATCCGATATGGTTTGTGATATGTTTGACAGACGCTTTGTAATTTGCTCCGGCATAAAATAAATCTCGATTTTCTTGTCAAAGTTAGGCTCGTGGATCATCAGTCTCGGATCCACTACATCTACGGCACGAAGTTTGTAACCCAAATATCTCCTGCGACTCAAGTATGAGATGATCTCTGCCCAACTTAGTACTGTAATCAATTTCATTTACAAGTTACTTGTCTAATATTTCTCTGGTTGCCAGTTTGGGGTTCTTTTCTTCAACTTAAGAAATTGACGGACTTCTCAGGCTGTTATTAATCTAAACAACAGCACCTTCAATCAAGGTTCCCTGCATACATATGAATCCATGCTAATACTTTATATCTACCCCAAAAATACCCCATCTTTTCTGGCTTGTTGACATCAATTTTCTCCGTATTTATGCTACGATTGTTCTAGCAAAGCAATAATTTCTGTTTATTCGTGCAGCATTCTTCTTGCTATTTGAAATGACGTATAAATTTGTTTAAATCCCGATGGACCAAAACTAGTTGCTCTTTTGGACAGCGTATTACAAGGTCTCGCGGCTATCCCAGGGGGATAAATGGTACTAAATGAACAAAGCTACACGATGCCTGCAGAACATACCGATAAGTCTTATTGCAACACCCAACCGATTCGCCTGAAACCGGCTGAATATTTTCGTCAGGCGAAGGCTCTATTACGCGTCGGCAGGCAAAAGGATGCTTTCGTAATACTGCAACAAGCAATAATTCATTATCCGAATGAGCCAGTCCTTCTTTCCTATTATGGTTGTCTCCTCGCACTCGTGGAAAAGAAGTATCGCACGGGCATTGAGACCTGCCTAAAGGCGCTTGAAAAGCTCCAGAACAAAGGATCCTTTGATGAAGGAGCTTTCTATCCGTTGTTCTATTATAATCTCGGCAGGGCATATACGGTGGCGGGTAAACGAAAGGAAGCACTGGACGCACTGAGTAAGGGGCTGTCCTATGATCGGGGGAACACCGATATCCTAAAAGAGATGCGGAGTATGGGGATGAGAAGAGGAAAGCCCCCGATACCATTCCTCGAAAGATCGAACCCGCTGAACATATATATCGGCATCATGTTCTATAAGAAGAATAACGTACCCGATGCTAAAAAGAGAAATAACGCTACCGGCGATATAAGATAAAAAAGTTTGCAATAATTCTACATTCTGCACTATAAGTTTAAATAAATAATAAAATTTATTATGAGGCTTATTAAATCAACGTTTTTTTGTCCATCGTTTTGTTGATTGCATATTCGTTAACCTTAGTAAGGTGAAAACGACGAAGAATACGACGGCAACGTTCAGTGCGTATCTAACACATTCGGAACGAGGGAATCCCAGAAAAGTAAATTAATCCATGGAAAGTTGGATGAATCAAGTGACGACATCAATGACCGGCAATCTCGGAGAGACAGCCGAACAAGTATCTCAACCAAAAGGTAAAAAGATAAATATCCTTTTTATCATCGATGAACTTAAGGTGGGGGCCGGCACGGAAAGACACCTCGTCCATCTGGTATCACGACTGAATAAGGAATGGTACAATGTGATGGTCTGCTGCTTTGAAGGCGGCGAGAATGAAATGAAGAAAGAAATAGTGAGACATGGAGTCCCTTTTATTAATCTGGATTTAAAAAAAATGTATACACTAAAAGCCCTGATAAAGGCTGGCGAGTTGTCGAAAATAGTACGGAAGCATAATATCGATATTGTACAAACGTATCATTTTAAGTCGGATACCTTCGGAGTCATGGTATCCAAGTTATCAAGCGCAAAAAAAATTGTTTCGAGCCGAAGAGATATCGGTGATTCTAAAAAGCCGCGGCAGATATTGCTGAATAAAATTATGAATCCGTTTATAAATAATTTTATCATGGTCTGCGATGAAGTGGGCAGGAGGTCCCACGACAACGAACGGATTCCCTGCGAAAAAATGGTAACTATTTATAACGGCGTTGATTTGAACAGGTTCAAGTTTGGGGAAGTCAATCGTAGTACGGAACTTGCGGATACGTATGATATACAAAAGGGCGATTTTGTTGTCGGAACGGTTGCCATGTTCAGGCCGGAAAAAGCCTATAATATATTTTTCCAGGGAATGGAGAAAGCTGCGAGTCAAATAGCTAATTTAAAAGTGCTAGTCATCGGTCATGGGCCGGAATCTGTGCAATATATGAACTATTGCAATCAGGGATCCTTGAAAGGAATTGTCAAGTTTGCGGGCTATATTGAGGATCCCGAACGGTATCTTCCCTTGATGGATGTTTTCTGTCTCGTTCCGAACAAGAGAGAGGGCTTCTCAAATGCAATACTTGAAGCGATGGCAACAGGCAGGCCGGTTATAGCAACCGATGTCGGTGGAAACGCCGAGGCAGTCGTCAATGGTGAAACAGGGATTGTTATACCGCCAGACAATGCCGATAAACTATCAGAAGCTATCATGTACTTCCATAATGACCCGTCTACCATGGTTTGGATGGGAAAGAACGGAAGACGACGGGTAGAAAGGTTCTTCTCACTGGAGAGAATGATATCAAACCATAAGATGTTATATCAGCAAATGATGACGTAACTCAACCTTGAAGGGCATTACTGTTGTAAAAATAATTTATAGTCTTATGAAGACTTTTATGAAGGAGTTCAGCAATTGAGGTTCATATTTATTGTTTATTTGCTTCTTCAGCATCGGCTGAAAATGCCACCTCACTGATATCAACGCTAACATCTACTTCTCCTAAATCGGTTTCAACTTCTTCATCCCCCAAATTAATTATGAGAAAATCAAACGCTGAGAGATTATCCAGGAAAGCTCCTGATGGCAAGTTAATGGCAGGTGGAACATCTGAACAGTCAATAGTAATTCGGGTGTTGTGAATTGGAAATCACCGCCTCTTGAAACTCGAGGACAACGAAGTCTCTTTCCTGTGCCGTAACTACGCCGATAACAACAAAATCAAGGTTATGCCTCTCAAGGCCGATGAGTTCGTACTACGGTGCCTGCTTCATGTGTTGCCTGACAAGTTCGTGAAATTCAGAAATTATAGCTTGTTTGGGAGATGATATCTCGGGAAGAAACTCGAACGGTGCAAAGAGTAGAATCGACAACCGAGAGATTATTCCCGCTCGTTGCAAAGGACCGCCACGCACATGAGAGCGAACATCACGGGAACTGAAAAAACATCCTCGTTGTTCCAATACGTACGTGCGGGTCTGTGAGGGGGCTTGGGTGAGCAATCACTCAGGTCTGCACAATATTTAATCTATTCTATATTTTATGCTGAATGTATTATGCAATTTATGATATATTTATAAATTGTTAAGTACTTTATAAACCATATCAGAGTTGCTATTTATTGAAAATTATAGAGAATCTACCTATTAGTAAGTCAAAATTGGTCCATTAGCATGTGGAATCCTGATTCTAATTAATCAAATCGTTCGAGCCGATAAATCGTCTCAGCTCGGCGTTCATTCAGGAATCGCGAGGCAGGAGGAACATTGTATACCCTTCGTCGCGCATCCGGCATCAAAACCCCCGTTAAGGGTCCACGAGGTACTTATATGAAGCGGATTAGATTATTGTCGTTCGTTATAACGATGGGTGTGCTTATTTCCTGTGCCTCCATAAAGGCACCGCTTGTGACACAGCTGCCGAAACCGAAAATAGCTCTCGTTCTCGGCGGGGGAGCTGCCCGGGGGTTCGCACATGTAGGCGTAATACGGGCGCTCGAACAGGAAAAGATCCCGATCGACATGATCATCGGGACAAGTGTCGGCAGCCTCATCGGTGCAATTTATGCAAATGACCCGAACAGTTTCGAGCTTGAATGGACAGCGTTTGCGCTCGAAAAGGATAGTCTTTTCGACTATGGAATCCTGAACGCGTTCACTGGTATGGGCATGGCTAAGGGAGAGAAACTAGAGGAGTTCGTGAGAATGAAGATTGCCGTAACGAACATTGAGGGCATGAAGCTGCCATTTGCAGCCGTTGCGACCGATCTGAACCGCGGCACGCGCGTTGTGCTCGATCGCGGCTCAGTGGCAAAAGCTGTCCATGCAAGTAGCGCCATCCCCGGTGTGTTCGCACCCGTGGACTATCAAGGCCATCTACTCGTCGACGGCGGGGTACTGGATAATATCCCGATCGACGTTGCACGCGAGGAAGGCGCCGATATCGTAATCGCGGTGGATATAAGCGAGAACGTAGCGAACTACAATATTACGAACCTAGCTGACGTCATGCTCCAGGCCGTGAACATCATGTTTAACGAAAATGTTAAGTGCAAGAAAAAAGAGGCTGACGTGCTTATTGCGCCGGCTGTTGGTAACGTGGCCATGCTTGACTTCTCGCAGAAGAAGCATTGTATGCAGGCGGGGATCGATGCAGCGCAAATGGCCATGCCTGAAATCAAGAAGAAAATCGAGGAGTGGGCTAAGGAAAAACAATTGCAAAAATAAACACGATAAGGCAATAGAACAGGCACAGTATATAGTCAGTTGAAAATGAAATTCTTCTTAAATGGGAGAAAAAAATTCTGCGGCCAGACGCGATTGCGGGCCTAGGGGGAAAGTGTTATGAGGCTTATGTCAATGGATAATTATCAAAAAAGATGCGGAAAACCTAATAAATTCAATATTGGAATTGGAGAGCTAAGTCGCATCGTTAACTAGCTACTCGAACAAATTGAAAATCCCATGGGGCCAAGATAAAACCAGGACATGATATGTTATTGAGATGTCGATAGCCCCAAGCGGACGACCTGTAACCGGAATATATGCGTTTATCGAGGCAAAACATGTTGGTACAAAGAAGAAAAATTCCAATGGAAAACAACCGGAGGGAATACACTCCTATGAGGTAATTTAGTATCTTTAGTATTGTAATGGCTAGTACTGCAAGTGCTTTATCCGACATAGCCTTGTTCCTAATATATTACTATTACAATGAACCGTTTTACTTTAGCATTTTCTCAATAAATGAGGATGGATTTGTTTTCTGTAAGAGAGAGCCTGGGAAGCCTTCCGAGCCCTCGATCGAATCTCAAGGTTATCATCACAAGTTATTGGTCTAACGGCCTATTGTTGTATAACAGGTGAGCTATTATTTGTTTCTTTTTTTGTTATTCCTTTCACGATCCTGCTTGTGCATCTGGACCAGCCCGCTCCAGAGTCCGTAGAGAAGAAGTTGGACGCCCATGACAACCAGGAATCCTGCATGCATGACATAACCTAGTGAATCAGCGAACTTGGCCGTAGCCTCTTCGATTGTCCGGTAGAGTATCATCATATTGGTCATTGAGTT
>Ga0335081_10018917_pt1 | contig 11139 bp, 7 predicted proteins | sample Lox_Sample_35_FD_206713 | JGI IMG/M metagenome (GOLD analysis project Ga0335081, IMG submission 206713) | Soil microbial communities from Loxahatchee National Wildlife Refuge, Florida, United States - Lox_Sample_3.5 | ecosystem: Environmental > Terrestrial > Soil > Wetlands | place: USA: Florida...
CAACGACTTCGGGCCGGGCGGCAGCGGCTTCCAGGGCGCTGTAGCCTGCGCCTACCATCGCGCCAAGCTGTTGGCCGGCGATCCTTCGGCCGAGCAGATCTGCCACCTGTACGGTATCAGCCCGAACTATCAGGACAGCCTGCTGCCCGCAGACCGCGACTCGCCAACTCCGCCTCCAGGCACCGAAGATGAGTTTTGGATTGGCAGCCTGGGCGATATCGACAACTCACACTTCTCCGTGTACCAGGCGCACATCAACAACTGGGCCACCGGCGATGCCACCTTTATGTGTGACCAAGATTCCTGCTTGCTTCCGGTCGCGACCTTCGTGCCGGCCTGCAATGGCAACTACGGAGGCGCTTGCGTTCCGCAGGAAGGCATTACGGATCTGTTGGATTCGCTGGGCGACCGCCTGATGTATCGCTTCGCCTATTGGGAGGACCAGCCTCCGTTCAACGCCACCGCTACCCCGCCGCTTCCTGCGCCGAGGCAGCATTGGTACTTCAATCACGATGCGACCGGTTCCAGCGCGCAGAACGCGGTTCGCTGGTACGAACTCCAGGGCAGCTTGCACACCATCAACGCTACCGACCTGAGTGTGTTCCAGCAGGGCACCTATGAGGGATCGCCCGCCGACTCCATATGGCGCTGGATGGGATCGCTCACCCGCGACAACACGGATGACGTGCTGGTTGGCTACAGTTGGTCCAGCGCGAACAACTTCCCTGGCATCTATGTCGCCGGACGCAAGTTCACCGATCCGGTCGGCACTCTGTCGGCCGAGGTCCTCGCGGTCCACGGCAACGGTTCGCAGCCGGATACCTCCAACCGTTGGGGCGACTACAGCACGATGGCGATCGATCCCACCGATAACTGCACCTTCTTCTACACCACCGAGTACTACATGGTCACCCAGCGCTTCGACTGGAGCACGGACATCTCCAGTTGGAAGTTCCCGAACTGCCACTGAGTTGGGAGTTTGGGTGTGACCAACACCCTCGGTTGAATGAACGCGGGGCATCCCGGAAGGGATGCCCCGATTTTCGTGTGACCGCGTCTTAATTATTCGCGACCGGAACATCCCGGAAGGTGTACTCCAGACTAGGAGGCGTGCTGAGGTCTACATAGAGGGTAAGGGTGCGGGCGTCCCGGTCCGTATCCGGGACCTTGAGCGTATATTTCGCGCGCGAGCCGGCGGGAAGGTTCAGGCTGTGGCCAGTGCCGAAAGTCAATTGATCTTTCTTGTCGACACTGAAGTTGTTGCCGTTCCCATCGACAACATCGGCGCGATCGAGCGAAACGCGCGAGCTTTCACTGCCCAGGTTTGAAACGTAGCCCCAGCATTCAATGCCGTCGGCCGTTACGCGATCGCAATTCTCCAGACTCAGCAAAATCTTGCCCTGCGGCCCCTCGACCGGCTGCTTGTTGAGCAGGCCAGCCGCAGGCGCAGCTCCCGCGGATGGCGTCCCCGCACCCGCCTGCTGCGGCGGCTGGGTCTGCGGCGCGGATGGCGACTGCGTGTCTGGATCCGGGCTTTCGGCAGCGACCTGTGCGTCTGCGCTTGCACTTGGCCGCGCAGTCTTGCTGCCGATTCCGGCGTGGACGTGATAGATGACGGCAATGGTCAAGCTGACAACGACGAGAGCCGCCGCTCCGGCCCAGGCCAGCACTGGCCTGTGCCGCACCGTTGGCTGGTCGAAGCCGGCAAGGTCCTCGCGCCCTTCCGACGAGCGCTGCTCGACAGGCGCTTCCGATGTCTCGGGCCCGATCCCGGAAATCATGGGACCGCCGTCGCGGGACATCTCCTCCGCGGTTGCATCCTCATTAGCTCGAAGCGCTGACTCGTCGTGGGGTGCAGTGGCTATGGCCTCCGTCAGCGAAGGGGCGCTCGCGACGGCCGCACTCGTAGTCGGCGCGGGTGTTGCGGCTTCCGAGGAGTCGCCGTCTGCCAACGCGGTTTGCACGTGCGCGCTGACGTTCTCCGATGGCTTCTGCTGGCCGGCGCGGGCCGAAGCAACTGGCGTGGGCGCAGCGACCGTCGGCCCCGCTCCAGCCTGCCCCGGAGGCGGAGGATCGGGACTTTCTGGTTTGCGCTGCCCTGGTACCCAGTAGGCCGCGTCCATTTCGGCCGTGAAGCGCTCCAGCACCACGAAGTCTTTGCGCAAATTCGCCAGTACCTGCGCATCCTGCTGGTCGTCAAGATTGCAGGCCCAATTCAGCCAGTCGCCGGCATTCGGCCCAGGAAGGTCCTTGGTCTGTTCTGAGACAGCGGCTTCCCTTCGGAGCTCGCGGACAGCATCCAACCGCAACGCATTCAGTGTCTTGGAGCGCGCCTCGAAGCGGTGTTTGACGGTCCCGGCGTCCAGCTCGTTGGCCAGCTCCAGTAGCTTCGTGCGCCTCTGTTGATTGCGCCTGGCGTTGGCTGCGGCTTCCAACTGCGCGATCACGCGGCCCAAAGCGGCCCGATCATCCCAGTTGGCACCGGGATGTTCCGCGCAAATCAGATCGCGCAGCAATGTCGACTGGTGGCACGCCTCTTTCAGGCTCTTGCCCAGCTCCTCTTCATTCACTTGCCGGCCTGCCGCTAAACAGTCGAGCTGGTGCAGAACGACCTCAAGCGTGCCGTCAAGTTTCGCCAATGCAAATGAGAAGGGAGAAGACATACTGGCTCCACTCATATTTGGGTCGACATTCACGACAATCTTTGCTTCCTGTCTTCCTATATATGTTTCGAGCCATCACGGCAGCCGCCGGTCGCGGCGGGCGGTACAACGCACGCAGACAAAAGTTCCTTTCCTAAGGCTCGAAGTTGACGTTGATCTGAATGTCCGCTTCGGCTGGTTCTCCATTCAGCGAGAAGGGCTTATAACGCCACTGCTTCACCGCGTCCATCGCCGGTTGCGCCAGCGCGGGCGGACCACGCAACACCTGCAAATTCTTTACGGTTCCATCCTTGGCAATTACCGCCTGCAAAACCACGGTACCGCGAATGCCTGCCGTTCTCGCGAAGCCGGGATACTGCGGCGTCACCTGATGGATGAGCTGGCCTTGCGCAACTCCTGAGGAAACCCTGATCTTCTGTTCCGCGACTTTGGGCTGGGCGACCGGAACATCTCTCATGATGTTAGACAAGCCGTTGGAAGCCGCGGTTGGCAAGGCGGGGACCAGGCTAGGCGCTTCCGGAGCGCCGCCGGCTGAAGCATCGTCCGCCTTGCGCAGAGCGGCCCTTCCTGGGATCGCCTGCGGGGTACGCAGTGCGGCTGTATTATCGAGCAGCTTCACCGGCTTCTCAAGCGGAGTGGCATTCTGGTCCGTCGGCTTGGGCTTTTCGCTCCGCACCTCGGGAGCGGGGCGCGTGCCGGAGTTGCCCGGCGTACTAGACGGAACGTTGCTGCTACCGACCGGACTTCCTGGTGTGACCTCAGGCACAGCCGCCTGGACAGCGCTGACCGAAGTGTTGCTGGTGTGCCTTCGGTGTGCCAACAACAGGATGGTTGCAAACAGGACCAGCACCAGCACCGCAGCACTGGCCATCACCATCCGCGAATTCCTTTGCCACAACTCTTTGATTCGTGGCGGTAGGTGGAAGGTAATCGCCGGTGCGCGCTTCACTGCCGCGGAGGCTTCGGCCGCAAAGGCCGGAGCGGGGACAAAAACAGGCTCAACGGGCTCCGGCTCGCGTGTTTCCTCGTGTATCTCGGCGGAGCTCTCGGGCTCTCGTTGAACCTGCGAAGTTGTGGGAGCCGGCTTCACCCACATACCGGGTTCCAGGTTGCTGACAAACTCATCGAGGTGCACAAACCCGTTCCGCAGACTCTGGATGAAATCGGTATCGTCCGGCTCTTTCAAGTTGCAGGCCCACTCGATCCATTGGTCGGCTTCCGGACCCGGCAAAGCCGGTGGCGCCTCCTGCGATTGCGCGTGCGAGCGTAATTCCTCGACTGCCTGATCGCGGAGCTGGTTTGCGTGCGTTACACGACTGCCGCGATGGTGCACGATGTTCCCGCGCTCTAACTCGTCGGCTAACGCCAATAACCGGACGCGGCGTTGCTCGACGTCGATCGCGGCTGGTGCGGCGTCTCCTGCCCCAGTTGCCGCTTGACTCAAGGTCGTCACCCACATGCCGGGCTCTAAGTTGGCAACGAATTCATCGAGCCAGGGAAATGCTGTGCGCAGCGCCTGGAGCGAGTCGGCGTCTTCGGGCTCCTTCAGGCCACACGCCCACTGCATCCAGCGGTCTGTGTCAGGGCCGGGGAGGGTAGGCGGCCTCTGCTTCAACCGAGCAAAGGACCGCAACTCCTCAATCGCCTCTTGGCGGAGTTCGCTCAACTGCGTGACGCGGACGGCGCGGCGGTGGACAATGTTGCCACGCTCCAATTCCGCCGCCAGAGCCAACAAAGACGAGCGCCGTTGCTCCTCCTCCCTGGCTTCTATCCGCCTCGTAATCTCCTCGAGCAGCGCCTGAAGTTCCTTCCGGTCCTGCCAGGAGGCGTCTGGCAACTCTGCCAGCACCAACCCGCGTAATTCGACAGAAACTGCCGCCGTGGCTTTGAGTTGCTCGACGACCTTTCCCACATCGACGGACTCGGCAGCTTCCAGCTTCTCCAAGCTGTCGCAAAGCAGTGCCAAGTCCTGGTCCAAAGACGCCAGGGTGGAAGGCCATGTTGAACTCATATCAACCTCCTACACCATAGTTTCTTTCTTGACCGTCCACATCTCGGGCTCGAGGTTGGCTATAAATTCATCGAGGTGCGGAAATCCACTGCGCAGCGTTTGCAGCGATTCCGCATCTTGAGGCTCCTGCAAGTTACATGCCCAGTCGATCCATTCATCGGCTTCAGGACCTGGGATACTGTTTGGGGTCCCGGCCACGGCCGCTTCCGACCGCAGTTCCTTGATGGCCTGGTCCCGAAGCTGGTTCAGTTGGTTGACACGCATTGTCCGGCGGTGCACGATGGTACCGCGTTCTAACTGGGCCGCCAGAGCTAACAGGCTGGAGCGCTTTCGCTCGATGTTTCTCGCCTCTACGCGTTTCGCTATCTCGTCGAGGATGGAATCGAGTTCCTCCCGGCTGTGCCACGAAGCCTCGGGCATCTCCGACAGTACCAGCGCACGCAGATTTCGCGAGGATTCTGCCGCCGCCTTGAGTTGCTCGATGACTTCTGTGACATCGACCGATTTTGCAGCTTGCAGTTTTCCTACGCTTCCATAGAGCACGGCCAACGAATCGTGCAAAGACGCAATTGTGGAAGGCCACAATGTACTCATCTAAGACTCCTGCGCTGGGGCCACCTTTCGGCCCCGTCATGGTGGATTGTGCTCCTTCGACACCGAAGTGAGCTATCCTTTTTATTCTCTATGGCACTGGATTATAACCCCATCCCCCAAAAGTATCAGACATATCTGCCACCTGAAGGGCCGGATTGGTTATCACGGGAATGCAACCTAGGCGGTGCCCGCGGAGCGCCGCGCCGGACGAAAAGGGACAAATTGGACGAGCGGTGGATAGAAATCAGGTTTGGAAAACGACCGCCGTTCACTACTTCGCAGGCGCGAGAATCGCATCCAGGCGGGCCGCTGTTCCCTCCACTCTCTGAAGGTGCGGGTAGCGCATTCCGCCGTGGTAATCCAAAGAGACCGTCACATACTCATCGCCGCGCTTCAGTAGAAGCTTGATGGGATATGACTTCTTACTAGGACCCTCCGCAGCCTGAATGGCTTCGCGTAGCCCCGCAGCGCTGTACTTCTGGTCATTGACGGCTTCCAGGTGCATCTCCGGCGTAATGCCTGCCTTAAAGGCGGGACCGCCCCACACCACGTTCTCAATCTGGCTCTCTGCATTCAGCGAAAATCCCAGCGATGTCGCGAAGCTCGTGCCGCGCGAAGTGTCCTGGTGCTTTATCCACTCCGGCATATCGTCGTTGTAGACCAGCCGATAACCGCCCTGGGTAAATCCGTTCTCCGGGACCTGCGGAGCTACATCGTAAACTCGTGCGCGCAGGAATCCTGCCCAATCGTACGGCTGCACCGTATTGAGCGCTGCGACGATGTCGTCGAAGGTATAGGTCTTCGTTATGTAGCTTCCGTTATCGATCCCGAAAAAGAGCCGCGCGAAATCGTCGAGCGACTTCTTCTCGCCGCTCAGCTCGCGAATCTTCGTGTCGGCATCGAGCCAGACCAGGTCCGACTCCGGGTAGTAGTCGTAGGAACGTTGCCAGCTTGGCCAGGTCTCCGGCGTGGAGAAGCGAGAGGAAATGATGGGCTGGTCGGTGGTGTCATCCAAGGAACGCCAGGTGCGTCCTGGGCTGATCTCGAAAGTGGCAGCGATGTTGGCCCATACGTCGCGGCCCTGCTCCGGGGTGCGCAGACCGGAACGCGCCGCCAGCACGTTGCCGTAGTAGTTGGTTAAGCCCTCATAGACCCACAACAAATCGTTCTGCATGGGCACGTTGAAGTTGGGTGTCCACAGGTCAGCAGGCCGGCGAAATTTGCCGTTCCACGAATGCGTGTATTCGTGGGGGAGAAGCGCGCGGCCGGTGACCCCGGCAGCCCAGTCGGTGAAGTACTTGGCGCGCGAGCCGTCTTCGCTGCACTGATGATGCTCCAGACCCTTGCCGCCGATGGTGTCGCTCACTGAGAAGAGAAAGTCGTAGTGGTCATAGTGATGGGAGTGGAAAAGCTTCTGCGCCTCGATCACCAGGTTCTTGTGGTACTGCAACTCTTCCGGCGTGATCTCCATGTCGGCGGGCTTGTCGGCAAACACATCCAGGTACACCTTGTTGTCCGGCCCGCTGGACAGGTCGAGGCGCTTGAAGTTCACGCCCGCATAGAGCGGGGAGTCGACGAGCGTGTTCAGCGTAGTTTCCTTGAACTGGACGAGGTTGCCATCCTGCGACTTCACGTCCAGCGGGCAAGCGAATTTCCATCCCTCCGGCAAACGGATGGCGGGAGCGAACCTGATGTCGCGCGCGAAGTGTCCCGCGGGATAGAGCAGCACGCTGTTCCAAGTGACGTCAGCAAACTTGGACGAGATGCGTCCCCGTTTTGGGTCCTGCGGAGCGAGGTACTGAAAGTTGATCTCCAGCGTAGTTGCGCCCTGCGGCACGTCGATGTGGAAGGCGTACATGTTCACGCGATCACGCACCCACTCCAAGCGTTTGCCGTTGGCCGCCACTACCAGACCAGCCAGGTTCACTACCGGATTCGAGGGCGAGTGCGTTCCCGGAAGCCACTCCGGGTAAAGCAATGTGATTTCGCCGGACTTAACGGGGATAGTCTCATGCACATCCAGCACACGGTCGGTAAGGTTGGTGATGTCGACCGTCAGCGAAATCGTGCCGGGATACGGCGTGTCGGCCGGCGCGATGATGGGCGGGGGCAACGGTACCGGCTGCGGGCCGGGCGAGTTCTGCGCGTAGGCAGCGAGGGAGGCAACAACGCAAAAGGTTGCGGGCAGCGCGGCAGCGCAGCGGCAGAAGAACGAACGTGACACAGAGCTCCTCCGGAATTGCAGTGAACACTGTATAACAAACTTCGTCCTGCCGCTCCAGGTCAGGAAGGCCAGCTCAATTTCCGCTGACCGTGTCCATCCAGTCGCGCAAAACGCTTTCGTCCGTCCAGCCGGAGGTCGAGCGCTTAACTCTGCCGTCCTCTCCTACCAGCACCAGCTTAGGCACGCCGCCGACGTCGTAGGCCCTGCCGACTTTGCCTTCGGAATCGAAGAGCGAGGTGAGACTGATACTGTTCGAACTGATGTAATCGCGAGCGGCCTCTTCTCCGCCCAGGTGAATGGTGAGTACGGCTACGCCTTTGCGTCGGAATTCCGACGCCAAGCGGTTCAGCAGTGGAAGTTCTTTCTGACAGATGCTGCACGATGTGGTCCAAAAAACCAGCAGTACCGGACGACCGCTATAGGAGGCAAGATCGACCTGCCCGCCGTCTGTTTCCGGCAGCGAAAACTCCGGGGCCGGCTTATGCAGACTGCCGTTCCGCGTCATATAGATTCCCAACAGCACGAGCAAAATCAGGAACCCGAATCTTGCTTGCCTTGGCATATCTCTCCCGCCAGCGCTCTTTGTCACACCCGACGCACCTACTGCAATTCTGCCACAGCCAGCCCTTCACACCGAGGACTGCGTTGTCTAATCAGCTCTCTGGCTGGTACCACTCCGGGGAGGGGCCTGCGGCGGCTTCGACTTCCGGGACGAAGCTGCGCTCCAACTCTGCGACTATGGCCCCCAGGTTCTCCACAACCTTCTGCCACTGTTCGGCGTCGCCGATCGGGTATTGGCATCCGGCTACGGCTTTTTGCGTGGGCGGAAGGATGAGGGTCGCCTTAAATCCCAAGCCGTAAACGAAAAACATGGCCATCACGGCATGGAACCACGTGCCAGTCTCCAAGCTGAGCTCCAGGGTGGAGTTGGCTGCGGTCCGGCGGCGCAAGTGAAAGCCGCCCATGGCGCTGCCGGTCCCGCCGCTGACGCTGTAGCCCATCGGCTTGAAGACTCGCTCCAGGGCGGGCTTCTTAGATCCGGAATTGACGCCCTTTGCCAGATCTGACATCTCCGCATTGCCGGAAAGATCATGCGGCATCCGCGCGCGGGCGACGATCTCCGCCATGGAGTCACGGTATTTCACCGAGATCGCTTTCACCGCAGCCAAAACTTCGGGGTTGGCACTGGGTATGACCGCTCCGGTCGGCAGGCGGACACCTTGAAGCGGACCCGGTCCCAACGTCCCCGGCAGCGGCGCCTGGATGGTCTTCCTCGCCTTGCCGCAAGCGGCCAGTACGGTGGCCAGCGGGCCGGTTGGCTCAGGCAGCTTTTTGGCGCCCAGTTCGACTTCCGTGAACCGGCATGCCGTGAGCGAACGTTGACGCGCATTCACCCACCAGTTATCGCTGATCAGAACTCCGGCTATCATCTCGGGCGCCATAACGCCCATCACCATCGCTCCGGCAGCCACACCGGGCGCGCCAGCGCCCATCACCATCAACTCGCCGAATTCCGCCGAATTGAAATGGATGGCGAGATGGTGGAACGGGAACGAGCGAGGCACGCCCGCAGCGATGGCTTGCAGGGTCTCGTAGGGTATCGCCTCATTCGCGCCCCGCGACAGCGGCCCATTCGACAGCCGACGGGCGCCCGGAATCTTCAACTGCGGCGCCGGCGAAGCCTCCGTCACGAAGCGCTCCAGCTCCGGATGACGCTTCAATACCCGGTCCACACTGGAGAAACTGACCGCCCCTCCGTCAGCGAAGTTGAAGTGAATAAAAGGCTGCAAGCCGGCGTCAACGAAGCCCTGATGAACACGGTCCATCATCGCGACCAGCGGCTCTTTTCGACTGGCTGCAAAGGTAGTGATAAGCGCGACACGCATAAGCGGGCGGTTCCAATCCTGGTGCTGTGAGTCAGTTACGCGGCATTGGAACACAGCGGCCCGCCCGCCCGCAGCAGGATTCGCGCTTCAGGAAAACTTTAGTAAGCCGCCAGGGTGCTCCCCATCGGGGCTCGCGGTTGGCCCAGTCTATCTCGAGCTGGGGCAGCCGCGTTGGTGCGCAATTACTGCTTGTCGTACATGGCGGTGTAGCTGACTTTCTTGCCGTCGGGGCTGGTTCCCTTGATGGTCACCGTGCGGCTCTTGCCGTCGGCTGAGACCACAGCGCGGCCAGTGGTCGTGACCTTGCCATCTTTCTTGTTGGTCAGCTCCAGCGTGCGGTCGTCGATCTTCTTATAGGCGCGGGTGCTCGAGACAGCGCCGGTGAGCGGATAGTCTTTGCCGTCGAACTTGCCCACCCACTCGGTTTGGACAGATTTGCCATCGCTAGTGATCCCGTCGGTCGTGACTTTTACCTGATCGCCCGCAGGCGCATAGACCACCATGATGTTCTTGGTCGCTCCAGCAGAAAACTTCGACTTGGCTTGGTTCAGCTTCCAGGTGCCCATGAGATTGTCGGTGTCGCTGGCATAGCACATTGCTACCCCCACCAGACACAGGGCCAGCATCAATGCAATCTTTCTCGCTTTCATCTGCCCTCCTCCATCGGGATGTTTATGCTGCGGCGAAATTGTAGTCTGCCACTGGAGCACGGGCAACACCTCGCGGCGCCCTGTGACCGTGATCACAACCGCATGTGAGTACACTCATTGCCCCTTGGTGCCACGGTCGGCGATGTTGGAGTGTTGCCCGGTGTGTCCCGCACCGGCCTGTACGCGAGGGGGTCTTGTGAGGCGTTTCGCGCTGCTCTTCGTTGCCGTCCTTCTGCTGGTGACGGCTGTCTCGGCACAGCCGGCGGCCAAGCATTCGTCCAAGGCGGCGGTCAAAATGACGAATGACGAGTGCCTGGCCTGCCACAATGACCCGAGCCTCAGCAAAGAGGAGAACGGCAAGCAGGTCAGCCTGCATGTCGACGACACCAAGTTCAAGGCGTCCATCCACAGCGCCTTCGGCTGCAGCGATTGCCACACCGACATCAAGGCTTTCCCGCACGATCCCGCGCTGGCGATGCCCAAGTGTTCCACCTGCCACGCCGACGAGCAGACCGGCTACGATCACGGGGTCCACGCCAAGGCCGCAGCCGCGGGAAACGCCAATGTTGCCAAGTGCCAGGATTGTCACGGCAGCGTGCATGAGCTCGTGCCCTCCAGCGATCCCAAATCCAAAGTCGCGCGCACCAACATCCCGAAGACCTGCGGCGCCTGTCACGGGATAAAGTTTGTGATGGCGTCGGGCGGCATCAGCTCTGCGCCGTTTACTTCGTACCAGGAGAGCGTCCACGGCAAGGCGGTCTCCGCTGGTTCGGAGAAGGCCGCCGTCTGCACCGATTGCCACGGGGTGCACGAGATTCTGGGCGCAGGCGATCCCAAGTCGCCCATCAACAAGTACAACGTCCCGGCCACCTGCGCCAAGTGTCACGACAACATCCGGCAGGAGTACGTGCAGAGCATCCATGGGCAGGCGATCGCGCGTGGCAACTGGCAGTCGCCGGTCTGCACCGACTGCCACGGCATTCACACCATCAAGGCGCCCAGCAATCCAAAGTCATCGGTGGCCGCCGCCAATGTAAAAAGTACCTGCGGTCAGTGTCACGCGGGGGTGGCCCTCTCCAACGAATTTGGCGTGCCGGGAGGACGCGTCACC
>Ga0335081_10018918_pt1 | contig 11139 bp, 10 predicted proteins | sample Lox_Sample_35_FD_206713 | JGI IMG/M metagenome (GOLD analysis project Ga0335081, IMG submission 206713) | Soil microbial communities from Loxahatchee National Wildlife Refuge, Florida, United States - Lox_Sample_3.5 | ecosystem: Environmental > Terrestrial > Soil > Wetlands | place: USA...
AGATCTCCGATGGCATGGTCAAGATCGGGTTGATCGAGGACATGTCGAGCATTTATGCCGACATCACCGGCGTAGGCGCGGTAACGGCAGCCAAGATGGCAGTCGAAGATTTCGGCGGCAAAGTCCTGGGTAAGCCGATTGAAGTCGTTTCCGCGGATCACCAGAACAAGGCCGATATCGCCTCCGCCACGGCGCGGGAATGGTTCGACTCAGGCCACGTCGACGCGCTCATGGATGTGGCCGCTTCCGCAACGGCGCTTGCCGCCATCGATGTCGCCAAGGAAAAGAACAAAATCGTCATGCTCAGCGGCCCGGGCGCCGCACGCATAACCAATGAGGCCTGCACGCCAATCTCGGTCCATTACGCCTACGACAACTACGCTCTGTCGCACGGCACAGGCTCGGCGATGGTCAAGGCCGGCTACGACAGCTGGTTTTTCATTACCGCCGACTATGCATTCGGCCACGACCTCGAACAGAACACGGCCGCTGTGGTCAAGGCAAGCGGCGGCCAAGTACTCGGCGACGTACGTGTGCCGATCAATACGGCGGATTTCTCGTCCGCGCTGTTGCAAGCGCAAGCCTCAAAGGCCAAAGCCGTCGGGCTCGCCAATGCCGGCGCCGACACCACCAACGCGATCAAACAAGCGGCGGAATTCGGCCTGATGCGCAGCGGCCAGAAGCTCGCGGGTCTCCTTATCTTCATCAACGACGTCAACACACTCGGCTTGCAAACCGCGCAAGGGATGTTGCTGACCGACGCCTTTTATTGGGACCGAAACGAAGAATCGCGCGCGTGGTCACGCCGCTATTTCCAGCGCATGAACCGCATGCCGAACATGGTGCAAGCCGGCATTTATTCCGCGACCATGCACTATCTCGCCGCTGTTGCCGCCGCGGGTACGGACGACACTCGAGCGGTCATGGACAAAATGCGCGCGACGCCGATCAATGACTTCTTTGCGAAGGACGGGAAAATTCGGGCCGACGGTCGCATGGTCCACGACATGTATCTGTATGAGGTCAAGAAGCCCGAAGAATCCAAAGAGAAATGGGACTATTACAAGCTCGTCGCCACGATTCCGGCAGATCAGGCGTTCCTGCCGCTGCCGGATTCGAAATGCCCGCTGCTGAAGAAATAGGACGCGAGCCGAAACGGTCGCTAATGCTGCCGCGCGCTCATTTCCCCGGTCGAGATTCGCGAAGGTTCGCGCAATAGCGCCTCGGCCATCTCGCGCAGCTTGACACGCTGCACCTTCGGCCCGTTCGGACTATCGGCAATGGGAAAGCGATCGACAATCACAATCCGCTCCGGCACTTTGAACCGCGCCAAGCGCTCGAGACACTGCGTTCGCAGCGCCGCTTCCTGCACGACGGCGCCGTCGCGCGGTTGAACGAAAGCGACCGGCACCGGATCGCCAGCGCGCGAGGCGGCGACCACCTGCACGCTGGCAATGCCGGGCAATCCCTGGATCACCGCCTCGATTTCTTCGGGGCTGACGAGGAATCCGCCGAGCCGCATGGCGTCGCCGAGCCGCGCTTCATAGACGAAGCCGGCACCATCGAGGCGTCCGAGATCGCCGGTGCGGAACATCCCGTCAGCTGCGACCGCTTTTTCAGTCGCGGCCTGATTTTCCAGATAGCCGACAAAACGTGACGGCGCGTCGATCCACAATTCGCCCGACGACCCCGCAGGCAGCGCGACGCCGGTCTCCGGATCGCGAACGGCAAGCCGCGCCCGCCCGCTCACCGGTACGCCGCCGCCAAGCAGACGGTTCTCGCCTTCTGCGATTGAGAACAGCGCCTGCACTTCCGAAGAACCATAAAGACCGCGCGGTCGCATGCCCAAAGCCTCGGCAGCGGCGATCGAAGATGCAGCAGTCGAGTGGAAAGCCGCAAAACCGGAAAAGCGGATGGAGTCGAAGGGACGCCCGTTCGACGCAGCCGCAATACGGCCGAACATGTCGTCGCCGCCGACCATATGCGTGATGCGATGCTTGCGGACCAGGCCGGCCGCCACGGCGCCGTCAAACTGGGCAAGGCATACGATATGCGCGCCGCCGGCGATCGCGGCCATCGCTGTGGCATTGCCAAACGTGCCGCAAAAGGGAACGGCGCCGAGCAACGCCGCGCCGGCTGCGTCTAATCCTATGCGGCGCGCCACGTCGACGGCATGCCCGGCGATAGCTTGTTGATCGTGCAGAACGAGCTTCGGACCGCTGGTCGTACCCGAGGTCGTAAAGGTCAGGCACGGAGCCTCCGCCGTCGCCGCGTCGGGCCCCGCATCGGGCGCAGGCCCGTCAAGCGGCAACACCGGTAAGCCGGCAAGCTCGATCGCGCCCGGAGCCGATACTGCGAGCGCGCTGCGCAGGTGCACGCGATCCTCGATCGGCAAACCGGCAAGAATCGTTGGAAAGTCGACCGGCGCAAAATCCCAATCCGTGACCAGAGCGGTAGCGCGCGAGCGCCGGAGCAGATTGCCGACTTCGGCGGCGCGAAAGCGGGTGTTGATATGCACGGCAAGCGCGCCGAGCCGTGCGCAGGCAAAGATCACGGCCAAATAGCCGGCGCTGTTTGGCAGCCACAGCGCGACCCGCGTGCCGGCGCCAACGCCGGCCCTGCGCAGCCCGGCTGTGGTGCACAATACGCGCTGGTAGAAAGCGTGCCGGCCGAGCGTGCCGGCGGCGTCGCTAACGATTGGGGCGGTTGGATCGCGGCTGGACCACGCCAGCAGGGCGCTGAGCGTGCGCGGATAATCGGGTCCATAAGACGTCCGCATTGGCTAAGTCCGTCATGAAACCGCGCGCTTTAGCGAACGCCCGCGGCAACATGCTGCGCGCCGCGCACCCCCGCCGCCAAGCCATGTACCAAGTCGGTGACTGCTTTCGTCGTGGCCGTATTCGGCTTGCCCTCGCGGTCGAGATTGGTTCGTACCGCTTCGACCAATGTCGAGCCGACGACCACACCATCAGCGTGCTCGGCAATGGCGCGCGCCTGTTCAGCCGTGCGCACACCGAAGCCAACGCAAACCGGCAATTTGGTGTGACGCTTAATGCGGGCGACCGCATGCGCGACCTTGCCGCTGTCAGGCGCGGCAGCGCCGGTTATTCCAGTGATCGAAACATAATAGATGAAGCCTGACGTGTTCCTCAGCACCGTTGGCAACCGCTTGTCGTCCGTTGTGGGAGTGGCGAGGCGGATGAAATTCAATCCCGCCTCGTGCGCCGGCAAGCATAGTTCCTGGTCTTCTTCGGGCGGCAGGTCGACGACAATCAAGCCGTCGACGCCGGCGCTCTTGGCATCGGTCAAGAATTTATTGGTGCCGTAGACGTAAATGGGATTGTAGTAACCCATCAAAACGATCGGCGTCGTGTCGTCGGTGCGGCGAAACTCGCGGACCAGAGCGAGCGTGCGCTTCATGTTTTGGCCGGACTTGAGTGCACGCAAGCCCGCGGCCTGGATTGCCGGGCCGTCCGCCATCGGGTCGGTAAACGGCATGCCGAGTTCAATCAGGTCCGCTCCGGCGCTTGGCAGAGCCTTGAGGATCGCCAGTGAGTACTCGTAGTCGGGATCGCCCGCCATGACGAATGTAACCATGGCGGCACGGCCTTCTTCCTTAAGCGCAGCAAAGCGGCGATCGATGCGGGCGGTGCTCATGGCGCGCGCACTTCATCGTTACCTCCTCCCTTGTGGGGGAGGGAGTACGCTACATGTCCGGCTCGCATCACGATCTCTTCTTGTCTTTGAGATGACGCGCGACCGTGTCGAGGTCCTTGTCGCCGCGGCCTGACAGGTTGACCACCATGAGATGATCGCTCCGTCTCTTCGGCGCGAGATCGAGCACCTTCGCAATCGCGTGTGCCGGTTCCAGCGCCGGGATGATGCCTTCCAGCTCGGAGAGGAGCTGGAAAGCGGCGAGCGCCTCGTCGTCGGTCGCCGAAAGGAAGGTGATGCGGCCGACATCGTTGAGCCAGGCGTGCTCCGGCCCGACGCCCGGATAATCGAGGCCGGCGGATATCGAGTGCGCTTCGCTGATTTGCCCATCATCGTCCATGAGCAGATAGGTGCGGTTGCCGTGCAGGACGCCTGGGCGACCGCCGGCAATCGACGCGGCGTGCAAGCCGGTGTTGAGGCCATGGCCGGCCGCTTCGACGCCGTAAATTTCGATTCCGCGATCGTCGAGAAACGGATGGAATAGGCCGATGGCGTTCGAGCCGCCGCCGATGCAGGCGATGAGCGAATCCGGCATCCGCCCCTCGGCAGCCAGCATCTGCTCGCGGGTTTCATTGCCAATGATGGACTGAAAATCGCGCACCATCATCGGGTAAGGATGCGGGCCGGCGACGGTGCCGATGCAATAGAAGGTGCTCTCGACATTGGTCACCCAGTCGCGGAGCGCTTCGTTCATGGCGTCCTTAAGCGTTTTTGCGCCCGAGTGCACCGGAACGACCTTGGCGCCGAGCATGTGCATGCGAAACACGTTCGGCTTTTGCCGCTCGACGTCGACGGCACCCATATAAACGATGCATTCGAGACCAAAACGCGCGCACAGCGTCGCCGTGGCAACACCGTGCATACCCGCGCCGGTTTCGGCGATAATGCGCTTTTTGCCCATACGCTGCGCAAGCAAGATTTGCCCGAGCACATTGTTGACCTTGTGCGCTCCGGTGTGATTGAGCTCCTCGCGCTTGAGATAGATTTTGGCACCGCCGCAATGAGCGGTGAGGCGCTCGGCGAAATAGAGTGGCGACGGCCGGCCGACATAGTGCGTTAGGTAACCATCCATCTCCTTCTGAAACCGCGGGTCGGCTTTGGCGGCGGTATAAGCCTGCTCGAGCTGTAAAATCAGCGGCATCAGCGTCTCGGCGACAAAGCGGCCGCCGTAAAGGCCGAAATGCCCGCGATCGTCCGGTCCGGTGCGAAACGAATTTGGCCGAGTGACGCTCATACCGGACTCGCAGCGGGTTTTGCAGCCAGACGTCTCGCGCCCTCACGCGCTGTCCGCACGAAGGCGCGGATCTTGCCGAGATCCTTCTCTCCGGGAGCACGCTCCACTCCGGAGGACACATCAACCCCATGCGCGGACGTGATGCGCAACGCCTCCGCGATATTTGCCGTATTGAGCCCGCCGGAAAGCATAAAGGGCACTCCCGGATGGAGATTTTGCAAAAGCCGCCAATCGAACGGCTTGCCGAGCCCACCCGGCCGGGTCGCCGCTTTTGGCGCGCGGGCGTCGAACAAGAGGCAGTCGATGATTGGCGCATACACGGCCGCGCCGGCGACGTCGGCTCGTTCTTCGATGGCGATAGCCTTGATCACCGGCAAGCCGAAGCGCTTTTTGATTACGGCCACCCGGTCGGGCTGTTCCTGACCGTGGAGTTGGAGCATGTCCGGTTGCAGTACTTTGACGACCGCATCGAGAAGCGCGTCGTCGGCGTCGACGGTGAGCGCCACCTTTCGGGCGCGCCCGCGCACGTGTGCACCGAGTGCCCGCGCGACACTGAACGACACGTTGCGGGGCGAAGGCGCAAAAAAGACGAAACCGACCATGTCGGCGCCTGTCTCGATCGCCACCTCGACCGCTTCAGGCGTCGACAAGCCACAAATCTTGACCATAAGCGTCATGAGCGCCGTCCGTGAATGGCGCACTTTTACATCGCGCCAATAAGCTTGTCTTGTGCGAACGATGGGAGGTTACGCCGCCGGCGGGCGAAGTTGCGAGCGTGGCGGCGACGGACGCTGTTGCAGGCCCGGGGTGGAAGGCCCCTGCCCGCCCTCGATGGCGGCAATTTTTTCGCGCAAATTCCGCAGTTCGGCCTCCAGCCGGCGTGCAATCCATCGCCATCTGCCGTGCCGCAGCCAAGTGGCCGTGCCGCCGATCAACACGCCGGCGATAAGCAGGAGGAAGATCAACGCAAACAGCGGCAGGGTGAACGAAACGGCAGGCTCATTGCTCGCAGTTGGATCGAGCGAGACCGTCACGGAGTGCCTGTTCGCCACCGCCAATGCGATCAAAATAAGGGCGAGCGGGATGACGACAATCGCCGTGAGAATCTTTCGGAGCAAACTAGACCCCGCTCACCGCGAGCGGATCAAGACGGTGCGACCTGATTTAACCGCTCGCGCATTTCCTTGCCGGTCTTGAAGAACGGTACGCATTTTTGATCTACGGCAACGTGAGCGCCGGTGCGTGGATTGCGCCCGGTGCGCGCCGGCCGCTGTTTGACCGAGAACGCACCGAAACCGCGCAACTCGACGCGGTCGCCGCGGGCCATCGCCGCAGTGATCTCGCCGAGGATCGCGTTGACGATCTTCTCGACGTCGCGCTGATAAAGATGCGGATTTTGCGCGGAGATGCGTTGTACAAGTTCGGACTTGATCATGGCGGTCTACCGCAGCTTTCAGTTGGCCCCGGCAGGGTGCCAAAGGGCCAACAAACCGTCAAGATTGAGCCGTTCGACGGCCTGCACCGCACCCCATTCCTCAATTCCGTGGGCGAGCTTGGCGAACCCCGCCGCCTCGAGCGCCGCGGCCGCAGCCGCGTGCAGGAATGGAAGATCGCTGAACCGCCGGTGCAGCTGATAGTCACGTACCGGCAGCTTATCGTTAATTTTCTTTTCCTTCGCCAGCCAGGCGATACCTGTCCGCTCGTCACCGATCTCATCGACGAGCTTCAGTCCAATGCCCTGATGACCGGTGAAGACGCGGCCATCGGCGACGGCTTGCAGCTCATCGTCGCTGAGATGGCGGCGGTCCTGCACGAGTCCGCGGAACCAAGCATATGAATCCTTGATAATCGATTCGATCGCGGCACGGGCTTCGGGAGACGTCGGCTCGAACCCATTCGGCGCCGCTTTAAGGGGCGACGATTTGATCGATTCGACCTTGATGCCGAGTTTGTCGAGGAGATCGGTAAAGTTCGGGTATTGGAACAGAACACCGATCGAACCAACAAGCGAAGTCTGTTTTGCCACGATGTGATCGCTGGCAATCGCGGTGATGTAACCGCCCGAGGCGGCGAGCCCGTCGACGACAATTACAAGCGGTTTGCGCTCTTTCAGCCGCATGAGCGCCTCATAGAGCTGCTCCGACCCGGCCGTGGTGCCGCCGGGACTGTCAACATGCACGATCACCGCGCGAGCCGTCGTTGATTTGCCCAACCGCTCAAGCTGCTGCACTCTTTCTTCATCATCGCGGATCAAACCTTGGATGGTCACCCGCGCGATATAGTCGCCGACGCCGGCAAAGCCGGTGCGACGACCTAAAATCGCGGCCGTGCCGACGATGACGACGGCGATGAAGAGAACAGCGAGCACTCGCCAGAAGGTAAGTTTGCGCCGCATGCGGCGACGATCAACGATCAGGTCTGCATCGAGGGACATGCCTAGGGATTCCCTTTTATCTTTCCCGCTGATTATGAAGAGGCCGCGGAAAGGTGAATAAAAGCTACTCCTTATTCTCCGTTATTCTCCTCTTTCTCATCCTTCTCGTTCTCGTCCTCCTCACCCTTGCGCTTGAGCGCAGTGCCAAGGATGTCGCCGAGAGTGGCGCCTGAGTCGGACGAGCCGTACTGGGCGATCGCCTCTTTTTCCTCGGCGACCTCGAGAGCCTTGATCGAAACTGAAATTTTGCGCGCGCGGCGATCGAACTGAGTGACCCGCGCGTCGACCTTCTCGCCGACAGCAAAACGATCAGGGCGCTGCTCGGAGCGATCCCGCGCCAGTTCCGACCGCTTGATGAAGGTGGAAAAATCGGTGCCGGCTATCCTCACCTCGATTCCCCCCTCCTTGACTTCAAGCACCTCGCAGGTAACGACCGAACCCTTCTTGATGTCGCCCGCGGGCTCGGCGGCGGCTGTCGCGGTATCCTCGCCTAACTGTTTGATGCCGAGTGAAATGCGCTCCTTCTCCACGTCAACGTCGAGCACCTTCGCTTTAACCTTGTCGCCCTTTTTGTATTCCTCGATTACCTGTTCGCCCGGGCGTTTCCAATCGAGATCAGACAGGTGCACCATGCCGTCGACGTCGCCGTCGAGACCCAAGAACAACCCGAATTCGGTCTTGTTCTTGACTTCGCCCTCAACCACCGACCCGGCGGGATATTTTTCTACGAACACCTCCCACGGATTGCGCATGGTTTGCTTGAGGCCCAGCGAGATACGGCGCTTGACCGGATCGACTTCGAGGACCTGCACCTCGACCTCCTGGGAGGTCGAGACGATCTTGCCTGGATGCACATTTTTCTTCGTCCACGACATTTCTGAAACGTGGATCAATCCTTCGATGCCCGGCTCGAGTTCGACAAACGCACCATAATCGGTGATGTTGGTCACGCGACCCTTGAAACGGGCGCCCACCGGATACTTCGACTCGATGCCGTGCCAAGGGTCCTCAAGCAGTTGCTTCATGCCGAGCGAGATGCGGTGAGTCTCGTGGTTGATCTTAATGATCTTGACTTTGACCTGCTGGCCGATGTTGAGGACCTCGGACGGGTGGTTCACGCGCCGCCAGGCGATGTCGGTGACGTGCAGGAGGCCGTCGATCCCGCCCAGATCGACGAAGGCGCCGTAATCGGTGATGTTCTTGACCGCCCCGTCTATGACCTGACCCTCTTCGAGATTCTGCACCAGCTCGTGCCGTTGCTCGGCGCGCGTTTCTTCTAGAACGGTGCGGCGCGACACGACGATATTTCCCCGCCGACGATCCATCTTGAGGATTTGGAACGGCTGCGGCTGATTCATGAGAGGCGAGACGTCCCGAATGGGCCGGATGTCAACTTGCGAGCGCGGCAGGAACGCCACCGCACCGTCGAGGTCGACGGTGAAACCGCCCTTGACCTGGTTGAAAATGATGCCCTGCACCTTTTCGTTATTTTGAAATGCCTTTTCCAATTTGCCCCAGCTCTCCTCGCGGCGCGCCTTATCGCGCGAAAGCACCGCCTCACCGAGCGCATTCTCAACGCGTTCGAGATACACCTCGACGGTATCGCCAACCTTGATCTCGGCGGCACGGCCCGGACCGGCGAACTCGCGCAACGCGACGCGGCCCTCGGTCTTCAGCCCGACATCAATAACGGCCACGTCCTTTTCGATGCCTACGACCGTTCCCTTGACGACGGATCCTTCCTGCAAATGGCCATCGCCGAACGATTCCTCGATCATGCTGGCGAAGTCTTCGCGCGACGGCGCGGCGGTGGAAACCTGAGCCATAAGTTCTCCTAGCCCCATAATGAAGTTAGCCCGAACGCACAGCAGCCGCCGTTTAAGCCGGCGGTTGGGGCCGATGCCAGTCGGTCGGGACAAAGATCTGCCCCGGGCCGCATATTCGAAGGGTGAACGGGCATTCCTCCAATGACGAAGGCGCGGTCAGCGGCGCTTTCGGCCCGTTCGGACAGCTTCGATGATTTCGATGGCGGCCCGGAATGCGGCGTCTATATCCAAATGCGTGGTATCGAGCAAGTGTGCATCGGAGGCCGGCTTGAGCGGCGCAGCAGTCCGCCTCGAATCGCGTTCGTCTCGGCGCAGCAAATCGGCCAAGACCTCATCCTCGGTAGCCTTTTCGCCGCGCATTTGCAATTCACGAGCGCGGCGGGCGGCCCGCACTTCCGGGCTTGCAGTCACGAACAATTTGACGTCGGCTCCCGGAGCAATGACTGTACCGATATCGCGGCCGTCGAGCACGGCGCCGGGAAGTTTGGTCGCAAACTGCCGCTGGTAATTCATTAATGCCTGGCGTACCTCGGGGATCGCCGCCACTACTGATGCCGCTTCGGTAATTGCCTGCGCTTTCAGCGCCTGTTCATCAAATTTGGCGGGGTCCAGCGCCACCGCTGCGGCTGTCGCTTGCTCGACATTGTCTGGTGAGTGGCCGGCACCCAAGACTGCCTCAGCAACGGCGCGATAGAGAAGCCCGGTATCGAGATGATGAAGCCCGTAAACCGCCGCGATCTGCTTCGCGATTGTGCCTTTTCCGGAAGCGGCTGGACCATCGATGGCAATGATCATGGGGCCTCTGTTTTCCGCTCCGCGCAGTAGCCGGTAAATGTTGTTCCTAGAGTGGGAAGCTGTTAGAGCCAAAGGCGACGAAGATAATTCGGCAAGGACGAAGCATGCCGCCAGCATGAAGCGCCAACCAGATTCGATCCAGCTTACCCACCCGCTTCACTTGCACGAGCAAGCGCCAACAGATGTCCGGGTTGTCCTCTCGCCGCACCGCGTTCATGCCGGTCCCGCGCTCAAGTCGTGGCCACAATCCGATTTACGAGAAAGATGACTATATCATATGACGAAATTTGCCGAATTACGCACCGCCGCCATCAGCGGCGGCCGCTAGACGGCTGACACGGTCCCAACTCAAATAGCGTGTTCGATGGTGGCTGTGCGGCGACTGTTAAAGGAAAAAGCTTGGGCGCGTAAAGCGGTCGGCGTCGTGGCCGCCGAATATTTGCGTTTTGTTTGGAAGACAAGTCGCTTCGTAATGGAGCCTGCGGAACCCTATCGGATGTATGAGGCCGACCAGCCGATAATCATCGGGATGTGGCACGGTCAGCACTTTCTGATGCCTTTCCTGCGCCGGCATTATCGTGTCAGAGTCTTGATCTCACGCCACGCGGATGGCGAAATCAACGCGATCGCCGCCGAGCGGCTCGGTATTGGCACTGTTCGCGGCTCCGGCGACCACGGGCGGCGCTTCCAGGTCAAAGGCGGAGTCACCGGCTTCAAGGGTATGCTCGATTCTCTGGCGGAAGGGTGGAATATGGCGCTCACTGCCGACGTACCGAAAGTATCACGGGTTGCCGGACTGGGCATTATCAAGCTGGCGCAGGTCTCTGGCCGGCCTATCTTCCCGGTTTCGCTAACCACGAGCCGACGAATTGTGCTCGACAATTGGGATCGTTCCGAAATCAACCTGCCCTTCAGCCGGGGCGCGATTGTGGTCGGCGATCCGATCCGCGTTTCCGCTGACGCGGACACGCAAATGCTGGAGCAGAAGCGCGTTGAGCTCGAAAACGCTCTTAATGCGGCGTCGGAGCGCGCTCATGGCATTGTCGACGGACGAGCGCGAATCCCGGCGGGACACTCATTGGGTACGGCTTGAGATTGAATGCTGGGTATGAATAATGGCGAGGCTTAACTCAGTG
>Ga0335081_10018920_pt1 | contig 11138 bp, 7 predicted proteins | sample Lox_Sample_35_FD_206713 | JGI IMG/M metagenome (GOLD analysis project Ga0335081, IMG submission 206713) | Soil microbial communities from Loxahatchee National Wildlife Refuge, Florida, United States - Lox_Sample_3.5 | ecosystem: Environmental > Terrestrial > Soil > Wetlands | place: USA: Florida...
CGGTCTGATCGGGCGTTACCCGCCTTCGCCTGTCCCAGTCCAGGGATGCACCTCCCACCCCGGTCGTAATGCCGGGAGGCTGATGCCCAAGCCGCCCGGGAGCGGGACGCAAACCCGCCCGCGGGCGCCGCCCTCGCTGGCAATGGCGCGATGTGCCTCCGCGCCACGTCCTTCACGGCAGCGAGGATGCGAACGTAACTATAATGGGGACGTATGTCAAGGGGCGTGTCGCTGTAACAGTTACGTGATGCCTGTAGCCCGGATGGAGCGCAGCGCAATCCGGGAACAACATGGGCGCCCGCACGGCCGCCCCGGATTACGCTTCGCTCCACCCGGGCTACAACGCTTCGGCGAATGCACGCGTGGGCACGGCGCGGAGCTTGTCATCGGGGCCGCGCTTTGCGCGGACCCGCCTTTGCGCGCTGCGTTCGCGGCCGGAGCGTCAGGGCGTGGCAACATCGCCCCTTCGCCCGGATGATCGTATGCAGTAGCCTGAAAAGGCAGTCGGAGCGTTCCGGGGGCGAGGCCATGAAACTTCCCCGTCGACAATTTCTGCACCTTGCTGCCGGCGCCAGCGCGCTATCGGTCGCAGCGCGCGTCGCAGCGGCGCTCGATTACCCGACGCGGCCCGTGCACATTGTCGTCGGCCTGCCGCCCGGGCTCACGCCCGACATCGGCGCCCGCTTCATGGCGCAGTCGCTGTCCGAGCGGCTCGGCCAGCAGTTCGTCGTCGACAACCGTCCGGGCGGCGCCGGCAATATCGCCACCGAACTGGTGGTGCGAGCGCCGCCGGACGGCTACACGCTGCTTCTGGCCGTCGCCGGCAATGCGATTGAGGCGCCGCTGTACCCCAATCTCGGCTTCGATTTCCTTCGCGATATCGTCGCCGTCGCCAGCATCGGCCGCACGCCGTTCGTCGCGGTGATTAATCCCGCCCTTCCCGCCGAAAGTCTTTCCGAATTCATCGCCTACGCCAAAGCCAACCCCGGCAAGATCAATTTCGGCTCGCCCGGCGTCGGCAGCGCCAATCACGTGTTCGTCGAACTGTTCAAGATGGAAACCGGCGTCAATCTGGTTCATGTGCCGTATCGCAGCAGCATGCTTCCGGATTTGCTGTCCGGACAAATTCAGCTGTTGTTTGCCGCCATACCCGGCGTCATCGAGTTTATCCGCGCCGGCAAACTCCGGGCGCTGGCCGTGACCACCGCGACGCGCGCCGCGGTTCTGCCGGACGTTCCGGCGATCAGCGAAACCGTCCCCGGCTATGACGCCAGCGGCTGGCTGGGAATCGGTGCACCAAAAGACATAGCGGACGAGATCGTCAAACGGCTCAGCCACGAGGTCGCCGCAGTCGTGGCCGATCCCGTTGCGAAGGCCCGTCTCGTTGGGCTCGGTATCGAACCGATGTCGATGACGTCTGCGGAGTTCCAGAAATTCATGGCCGGCGAAGTCGAGAAATGGTCGAAAGTCGTAAAGTTCGCCGGCATCAAGCCGGAGTGGCGGCCGGCTCGTCGGAGATGATGAGGCAAGAGCGCGGCACGCGGTCGACGCGATCCTGAGCGGCCGAACTCGCCCGGACGCTTTGGCAAAATCCGATCGAGGTGCCGTAAGAATGGGCTTTTATCGCAATCAAATCGTCCCGCTGCTCATCAATGCCGCGATGCGGCGGCCCGATTTCGCTGCTTATCGCGGCCGTGTCGTCCCGGCGGCCGGCGGCCGCGTGCTCGAAATCGGCATCGGCTCCGGCTTCAACCTGCCGTTCTACTCCGGCACCGTGGACCGTCTCATCGGCCTCGATCCCTCGCCCAGACTGCTCGCCATGACGCGAAAAAATCTGCGTGCCGATGGGCCCGAGGTCGAGCTGGTCGAGGGCTCCGCCGAAGCCATCCCGCTCGAAGACCGCAGCGTCGATACGGTGGTGACCACATGGACGCTGTGCAGCATTCCGGACGCCGGCCGGGCGCTGCGCGAGATGCGCCGCGTGCTCAAACCGTCCGGGCAGCTTTTGTTTGTCGAACACGGACTGGCGCCGGAGCCGAACGTGCGCTGGTGGCAGGACCGTCTCACGCCGGCGTGGAAATGCATCGGCGGCGGCTGCCATCTCAATCGCGCCATCAAGACGCTGATCGAAGACGGCGGCTTCCGCTTCGAGCGTTGCGAAACCGGCTATATGCGCGGGCCGAGACCCTTGGCGTTCATGTACGAGGGCAGCGCCCGGCCTCGTTGAAGCATGATGATTTCAGATCGATTCGAAGGCCGCCCTTTCTTCACCTCTCCCCGGAGGGGAGAGCGTAGGCGTCCTTCGGACGCCGTTCTTGAACCAAAAGACGCCGATCCGAAGGATCGGCTATGCGAGTGCAGCGAGCGAGGGTGAGGGGGTTCTGACGCTGCAGATTTTCTCGAACTTCCGAACCCCCTCACCCCAACCCTCTCCCCTCCGAGGAGAGGGAGCGCCCGGCCTCATTAGCGCCGCCGCCAAATCGGCCAGTTGCGGTTCGCTTTCAGCCTTGCAGTCCGAGCAGCACGTAACCGTATTGGACCTCGCGGTTCGGCTTGCCGACGGCCTCGAGCTTGAGCTCGCCGGCCGTCTGGAATGTCTGAATGCCGCGTCCGGGAATGACGGTGGTGCGCAGAGCATCGCCGTCGAGCGGCCGCCAGGAGACTTTGGTCTCGGCGTCGGCGTCCCAGATCGTCAACACGACGACGTGCCGCGCGCCGTCATCGACGATGGTCTTGGCCGGCGCGCCGACGCGCAGCGTGCCGCTCGACAGGGACTCGAATTTGTCGATCTTGCCGAAATCGATCTGTTGCGCGCGAACCGCAGCCTGAGGAACCGCGGTCGCGGCGAGAAGAATGCCTAACGCCAGGGCGCGCAGCTTCATGGGTTCCGTCCGTAAGGAACAGAGTTCCTCTCAGGCGAGGACACTGTCCCTTGCTGAAACGATCGGGCGGGGGCGTTGTTCCGGGCGTCGCGCGGCACGGCCGCACCCGGCGCGGCGCGTCGTCACCAGCGCTGAGAATAGTACCCGCCGCCGTAGCCGTACTGCTGCGGATAACTGTACTGGCGCTGATAGCCGTATTGCTGCGGATAATAAGTGTTGCCGTAGCCGCCCCAGCCGTCGCGGCCGGCGACGACGTCGCTCGGGGGCCGGCGCATGGCGAGGCCGCCTTGGGGCTGGTTGTTCAGCACCACGACGAACTCAGTGCGATAGTTCTGCTCGCGGTTCGCCGCCTCGTCGGAGATAATCAGCGAGGAGCGCGGCACGGCGGTCGGCGCGATCTGCGCCAGCACCTCCGGCGGGATGTCGATGCGGTCGAGTGCGTCCTTGGCGTCCTCGCCGTTGTCGATGGTGACCGCGGTCCAGCGCAGGCTGCCGTCGTCATTGCGCGCCACCGCGGTGAACACGTGGGTGCCGATCGGCTTGTCGGGATCGCGGATCGCGATCGGGACTTCGAGCGTCGACTGCCAGCCGCGCCGCACATAGAGCTTCTGCGTTTTGCGGCTGATGAACACGGAGACCGGCTCGAGCGCGAGCTTGGCGTCGCGGGCCGCCGCGGCGGTGTCGGCCTTCTTGGCGTCGGCGGCCTTGAGCGCGGCCTGCGCCGCCGCGGCGGCGTCGCGCTTTGCTTGCGCGTCGGCCTTGGCGGCGTCGAGCTGGGTGCCGAGGTCGGCGGCCTTGGCAGCGACCTTCTGCCTGAAATCCTCGGCGCGCGCCTTCTCCCGATCGTTCCTGGGTGCCGTGCTGGGGGCGGCGATCATCTTGTCGGTGAGGGCGAGCTCGGCGTCGGCGCGGCTCTTGGCCAATTCGAGTTTGTGGAGCGCTGCCGGCGTGACGGCTGCGGCCGCGCGCGCGGCTGCGGTCGCGGCCTGCTTTGCCTCGTCGGCCGCCGCGGCGGCGTCGGCCGCTTCGCGGGCGAGCGTCTCCGCGCGCGCCGGCGCCGCGGCCAGCGCCTGCGCGTTCGGCACGAACAGCTTCGGGTCGGAGAACGCCACCGGCTCCGTATCCTCCGGCGCGACGATCACGCGCATGCCGACATGCGTCATGCCGAACAGCTTTTCGGCAAAGTCATAGGGCATGCGGATGCAGCCGTGGGACGCCGCGTAGCCGGGCAGGGGCCCGCCATGCAGCGCGATGCCCGACCAGGTGATGCGCTCCATGTTCGGCATCCAGGCATCGTCATAGAGATTGGAGTGATGATCCTTGTCCTTCTCCACGACGCTGAAGATGCCGGACGGGGTCTCGCGGCCCTTGATGCCGGTCGAGACCGGCGCGCGCAGCATCCAGCCGTCGGCGTCGTAGATCGTGACCCGCTGGCTCTTGATCGACACGATCGCCATGATCGGCTCGCCGGCCTGGCGCGGCGCCGTCTCCTCGCCTTGGCGCGGCGGCGACGCCCGGTTGGCAGCGGCGTCGGCGGGCGGCGCCAGCGTCAGCGCCGCGAGCGCCGCCGCGGTCGTCAGCGTGACGAGGGCGGGAAAATCCCAGCGCCGCATCGCGGCGGCGGAGCGGATCGTCGTGAAGGACTTGGCCATTGGCATTTGTCGCGGCATGTCGGCAACTCGTTCAGCGCATTTCATTTCGCCAGCAGCCCGTTGAGCACGAGATCGAGATGGGCGTTGAAGTATGTCTTCAAATCCAGCGGCTGACGCTCGTCGAACATCATCATCCACAAGTCGACCAACGCGATCGGCGCGATCACGACCTGCGGCGAATCGACAATGGCGGATTTGCGGAACTCGCCGCGGTCGATGCCGCGCTGGATCGCCTGGCGCAGCATGTCGAGGCACGGCTGCAGGATTTCCTGGTGATAGCGGTCGGCGAGCTCGGGAAAGCGCGAGGCCTCCGCGATCAGCATGCGCACCACCTCGCGGCGGCGGCGGTCCTCGACGATGTGCCGGTAGATGAAGCTGAATTGCGCGCGCAGCAGATCCGCGGTCGAGCCGTCGTGGCTGGCGAACATGTCGTGCACGGTGTCGAGGGTGGCCTTGGTGAGCTCGCGCACCATGGAGATGAACAAGTGCTCCTTGTTCTCGAAATAGACGTAGATGGTGCCCTTGGTGACGCCGGCGCGCTCGGCGATGGCTTCGAGCGTGGTGGTGGCATAGCCGTTGCGGGAAAATTCGACGAAGGCGGCCTGCAAAATTTCCTGCGGGCGCTCGGCCTTGCGGCGGCGCCTCACATCCGGTCGCGGCTCCAGCACGTCGGTCATCGGGGCCATCTCGCCGTCAACAAGGTTAACGCCCGGTGCCCGGTCGCGGCTCCAAGAGGCGGCGGCTGCAATACGGCGCTCATTGCAGGAATCTCGCCATCAACAGGGCTGAAAAGTCAAGTTATTGACTAACCGGATAGTAAATAATTACCCTGTCCCGTTCGAAGTGAGAGCTGGTTGTGTCCGGTCCGTTGCAGTGGCGCAGTCCCCCGTCCGCGCTGGCGCAAGAGGCTTGCGCCGCGCGCGGATTCGGCGCGTCCGGGCCCAAAGCCGCAACGGCGGCGTTGTCCTTATTGCTGCTGTCGGCCTGCGCGGTCGGGCCCGATTTCGTGGTGCCGCCGGCGCCGACCGGGGCCGGCTATACGCCCGAGAAGGCGCCTGCGGCCACCGCCTCGACCGACGTGGCCGGCGGCGCGGCGCAGAAATTCACGAGCGGCCGCGACATTCCCGACGAGTGGTGGCGGGTGTTTCACTCCAAGGAGCTCGACAGCTTGATCGCCGAAGCCTTGCGCGCCAATCCGAGCCTGCAAGGCGCGCAAGCCGCGCTGTGGCAGGCCAAGGAGACGCTGTACGCCCAGCAAGGCAAGCTCCTGCCGCAGCTCGATGCCAATGGGACGGCCGAGCGCCAGCAATTCACGCCGGCGGAATTCGGCGGCTCCGGGCCGCCATTTATCTTCAACTTGTTCCAGGCGACGGTGAACGTCTCCTATGCGCCCGACGTGTTCGGCGGCCAGCGCCGCCAGATCGAGGCGCTGGCGGCGCAGGCCGACTATCAGCGCTTCCAGCTCGAGGCGACCTATCTGACGCTGACCGCCAACGTCGTCACCGCGGCGGTGCAGGAGGCGTCGCTGCGCGGCCAGATCGCGGCGACGCGCGACATCATCAAGATCGAGGCCGATCAGCTCACCGTGGTGCAGAACCAGTTCAATGTCGGCGCCGCGGCCAAGACCGACGTCTTGACCCAGCAGTCGGAAGTGGCGACGACGCAGGCGACGTTGCCGCCGCTGCAGAAGCAGCTGGAGCAGCAGCACCACGTGCTGCTCGCTTTGATCGGCCGCTTCCCGAACGAGGCGGCGAACGATCGCTTGACGCTCGCCACGTTCAAGCTGCCGACCGACCTGCCGCTGAGCGTGCCGTCGCAGCTCGTCGAGCAGCGCCCCGACGTGCGCTCCTCGGAGGCGCAGCTGCACCAGGCTAGCGCCAATGTCGGCGTCGCCATTGCCAACCGGCTGCCGCAGTTCAATCTCACCGGCTATTACGGCAGCGCCGCGGGGACGACGGCGGCGCTGTTCACGCCGCATACCATCGTCTGGGACGCGGTGGCGAGCGGCACGCAGCCGATCTTCCACGGCTTCAACCTCCTTCACCTGCAGCACGCCGCCGAAGCCGCCTACGACCAGGCCGACGCGCAGTATCGCACGACCGTGCTGGCGGCGTTCCAGAACGTCGCCGATGCGCTGCGCGCGCTGCAGCTCGATGCCGCGACCTTAAAGGCGCAGCGCGCCGCGCTGCGGGCGGCGTCCGACACGCTCGATCTCGCCCGCGGCCAATACCGGCTCGGCGCCATCGCCTATATCACGCTGCTCAACGCGCAGAGGAGCTATCAGCAGGCCCGCCTCGCCGTGGTGCAGGCGCAGGCCGCGCGCTTTTCCGACACCGCGGCGCTGTTCCAGGCGCTCGGCGGCGGCTGGTGGAACCGCGCCGACGTCGCGGCCAATCCATTCACGCCGGATCCCGATCCGCAAGGCGTCGCCGTGCCGAACGCGGTTCCGGGAACGGTGGCCGCCAAGCCTAAAGCCATGGAAGCCAGGTAATGAAGCTGCGCATGACGATCATGCTGGCCGTTGTCGCCGTCGTGCTGGGCGGTGTCTTCGGATTCCAGATGTTCAAGGCGGCGATGATCAAGAAATTCATGGCCCAGATGGCGCAGCCGGCGCAGACCGTCACCGCCGGCAAGGCGGAATTCAGCAAATGGCAGCCGAAGATCGCCGCGGTCGGCACCTTGCGCGCGGTCAAGGGCGCCGACCTGTCGCTGGAAGTGTCCGGCGTCGTCGCCGAGATCGCGATCAATTCCGGCGACGACGTCGCGGCCGGAGCCATGCTGCTCAAGCTGCGCGACGACGACGACGTGGCCAAGCTCGAATCGCTGCAGGCCACCGCCGAACTCAACGAGATCACCTACGACCGCGACCGCAAGCAGCTCCAGCTCCAGGCGGTCAGCCAGGCCACCCTCGACACCGACGCCGCCAACCTGAAGAACGCCAAGGCGCAGGTGGCGCAGCAGAAAGCCATCGTCGACAAGAAATATCTGCGCGCGCCGTTCGCCGGCCATCTCGGCATCCGCGCCGTCGATCTCGGACAGTATCTCGGCGCCGGCACCGTGATCGTCACGCTGCAGGCGCTCGATCCGATCTTCATGGACTTTTTCGTGCCGCAGCAGGCGGTCGACCAGGTCAAGATCGGGCAGCAGATCGCCGTCAAGGTCGACGCCTACAAGGATCGCACCTTCGCCGGCGAGATTGCGGCGATCAATCCGAAGGTCGACGCGTCGAGCCGCAACGTGCAGATCCGCGCCGCCTTGAAGAATGCCGACCACAAGCTGCTGCCCGGCATGTACGCCACCGTCGAGATTCCGACCGGGGCGCCGGAGAATTTGATCACGCTGCCGCAGACCGCGATCACCTTCAGCCCGTACGGCGACACCGTCTATATCGTCGACGACAAGGGGACTGGCCCCGACGGCAAGCCGAAGCTCGTGGCGCGGCAAAGCTTCGTTACCACCGGCGCCACCCGCGGCGACCAGGTCGCCGTGCTCAAGGGCGTCAGCGAAGGCGAAACGATCGTGACCTCGGGCCAGCTCAAGCTGCACAACGGCTCGACGGTCGTGATCGACAACACGGTGGCGCCGACCGCGGATGCGGCGCCCAACGTGCCGCTCGACCGGTAGGCTTTCCTACGATGCACTTCACCGACATCTTCATCCGCCGGCCGGTGCTCGCCTCCGTGGTCAGCCTGCTGATCCTGGTGCTCGGCGTGCGCGCCTATTTCGTGCTGCCGATCCTGCAATATCCGCGCACCCAGAACGCCATCGTCACGGTGACGACGATCTATTACGGCGCCGATGCCGACGTGGTGGCGGGCTTCATCACCACGCCGCTGGAGAACGCCATCGCCCAGGCCAACGGCATCGACTACATGAACTCGGTGAGCCAGACCAGCGTCAGCACGATCACCGTGACGCTGCGGCTCAACTACGATCCCGACAAGGCGCTCACCGAGATTGCCACCAAGGTCAGCTCCATCCTCAACCAGCTGCCGACCGGCACGCTGCAGCCGGTCTTGACCGTCAAGATCGGCCAGACCATCGACGCCATGTATATCGGCTTCAACAGCGACACTTTGGCGCCGAACCAGATCACCGATTATCTGACGCGCGTGGTGCAGCCGAAGCTGCAGGCGGTGCCCGGCGTGCAGACCGCGGAGCTGCTCGGCCAGAAGGTGTTCGCGCTGCGCGCCTGGCTCGATCCGCAGAAGCTCGCCGCGTTCGGCCTGACCGCGGCCGACGTCAGCGCGGCGCTGACGTCCAACGACTACATTTCCGGCATCGGCACCACCAAGGGCCAGATGGTGCAGGTCAATCTCAGCGCCTCGACCAGCCTGCATTCGGCGGAAGAGTTCCGCAATCTCGTCATCAAGCAGACCGGCGGCGCCATCGTGCGATTGAAAGACGTCGCCAACGTCACGCTCGGCGCCGAGGACTACGAGTCCGAAGTCGGCTTCGACGGCAAGCGCGCGGTCTATATCGGCATCCAGGTGGCGCCGGCCGCCAACCTGCTCGACGTCATCGCCGGCGTCCGCAAGGTGTTCCCCGACATCCAGGCGCTGCTGCCGCACGGCTTGAACGGCGAGATCATCTACGACTCCACCGAATTCGTGCACAGCGCCATCAACGAGGTGATCCGGAGCCTGGTCGAGGCGCTGCTGATCGTCACCGCGGTGGTGTTCCTGTTCCTCGGCTCGATCCGCTCGTCGCTCATTCCGACCGTCGCCATTCCGCTGTCGCTGATCGGTACGCTGATCGTGCTGTTGGCGCTCGGCTACTCGATCAACCTGCTGACGCTGCTGGCGCTGGTGCTCGCCATCGGGCTGGTGGTCGACGACGCCATCATCGTGGTCGAGAACGTCAGCCGCCATCTCGAAGAGGGCATGCGGCCTACTCCGGCCGCGGTTCAGGCGGCGCGCGAGCTCGGCGGCCCGATCATCGCCATGACCGTGGTGCTCGCCGCGGTCTACGTGCCGATCGGCTTTCAGAGCGGGCTGACCGGCGCGCTGTTCGCCGAGTTCGCCTTTGCGCTGGTCGGTGCCGTCACGGTGTCGGGCATCGTGGCGCTGACATTGTCGCCGATGCTGTGCGCGCGGCTCCTCAAGGCGCCCGATGTCGAGCACGGCGGCTGGGAGGCGCGCCTCACGCTGTTCATCGACCGGCAGTTTCACCGCCTGCACCGCGGCTATGAGCGCTGGCTGCACGGCAGCCTCAACACGCTGCCGGTGACGCTGACCTTTGCCGCCATCGTGCTCGGGAGCATCTATTTCCTGTTCGCCGGCGCCAAGACCGAGCTGGCGCCGACTGAGGACCAGGGCGTCATCATCACCCAACAGATTGCGGCGCCGAACGCGACGCTGCAGCAGCGCCAGCTCTACTCGCACCAGGTCTACGAGATTTTCGCGCACCATCCGGAGACCGAGCACGTCTTTCAGCTCGACGTGCCGGGCCAGTCGATCTCCGGCATGGTGCTGCGGCCGTGGGATCAGCGCAAATTGACCACCAACGAGCTGCAGCCGGTCGTGCAGCAGGAATTGGGCAAGGTCGCCGGCGCCCGCATCGCCGCGTTCCAGCCGCCGGCGCTGCCCGGCGCCTTCGGCCTGCCGGTGCAGTTCGTCATCGTCACCACCGATCCGTTCGCGCGCTTGAACGAGGTGGCGCAGGCCTTCCTGCGCGAGGCGCAGAGCAGCGGCATGTTCATCTTCCTCGACACCGACCTGAAGTTCGACAATCCGCAATCCGACATCGTCATCGATCGCGACAAGACCGCGCAGCTCGGCCTGAAGATGAGCGACGTCGGCAGCGCGCTGTCGTCGATGCTGGGCGGCGGCTACGTCAACTACTTCAGCATGAGCGGGCGCTCCTACAAGGTGATCCCGCAGGTGCAGCAGCGCTTCCGGCTCAATTCGGACCAGTTGCTCAGCTATTACATCCGCACGGCCGACGGCGCGCTGGTGCCGCTCTCCACCGTCGCCAGCATCTCGACCCGCACCGTGCCGGAATCGCTCAACCACTTCCAGCAGCTCAACAGCGCCATGATCCAGGGCGTTGCCATGCCGGGCGTGGCGCAGGGCGACGCACTGGCGTACCTGCAGGACCTCGCCAGGCGCACGCTGCCCGAGGGCTACTCGGTCGATTACGCGGGCTTGAGCCGGCAATATGTCCAGGAGTCGAGCGGCTTCGCCGTCACTTTCGGCTTTGCGCTGATCATCATCTTCCTCGCGCTCGCCGCGTTGTTCGAAAGCTTCCGTGATCCGGTGATCATTCTGGTCTCGGTGCCGATGTCGATCGCCGGCGCGCTGATTTTCGTGGCGCTGGGCTTCGGCGGCATGTCGCTCAACATCTACACCGAGGTCGGCTTGGTCACGCTGATGGGGCTGATTTCCAAGCACGGCATCCTGATCGTGCAGTTCGCCAATCACCTGCAGGGGGAGGGCCGCACCAAGCGCGCGGCGGTCGAGGAGGCCGCCGGCATCCGGCTGCGCCCGATCCTGATGACCACGGCCGCCATGGTGCTCGGCGCCGTGCCGCTGATCATCGCCACCGGCGCCGGCGCGGTGTCGCGCTTCCAGATGGGCGTGGTGATCATATCGGGGCTGTCCAT
>Ga0335081_10018921_pt1 | contig 11137 bp, 11 predicted proteins | sample Lox_Sample_35_FD_206713 | JGI IMG/M metagenome (GOLD analysis project Ga0335081, IMG submission 206713) | Soil microbial communities from Loxahatchee National Wildlife Refuge, Florida, United States - Lox_Sample_3.5 | ecosystem: Environmental > Terrestrial > Soil > Wetlands | place: USA...
TGGGAAATCGAGTTGCGGCCTTGGGTGGAGAAGTTCTGACCCCGCTTACGAGGGCTCGACGGGAACCGCGTCATGACGGGACCGATTGCAAAGGCGGCTCGGCTTGTTCTTGCGCTCATCCTTATCGCCGGCGCGCAAGCGCAGGCCGGACCGCGCAAGCGCGAGCCTCGCGGCGCCGCGCCGGCGCCGGCCGTACCGACAAGCGATAAGCGTGACAGCCTGGTATCCCTCGCGGGTCCCTTCGGCGGCAAGCCCTATTGGCTGGGGCTTGCCCAATGCGGCGGCATCTATTTCAAGCTCAACGTTCTTTATACCGACGTTGCGGTGCGCGCCCGCGTGGTCAAGCCCGACCCGAGGGCCAACGCCGAGTTCACGACAAAGCTTAAAGACGCCATCAAGACGGCGACGGTGTTTTTCGACGGGGCGGAGCGCTTTCTCATGACCGAGCGAGGGCTCGAGCGCGACGATGCCGTTCTCGCCTATGACGGTCATGCCCGCAACGCAGGCGAGAGGCTCAAGACCATCGAAGCCGCGCTTGCGGCCGCGAAGGCATGCCCGGCGCTCTATCAGGCTTGCCGCGACGGGTTTCCCAAATACTGCGGGGAGCGGCTCCCGCCGATGGGCTAGTGATCCGATTCCAACATTTGCATCCCCTTGCGGCAAGTCGCTGGGCGAAAGTTGGAATCAAAGGACCGCTAGTGTCCCGATTCCGAAGTTCGCATGATTATGCGGCGCGATCGGTTGCGAACTTCGGAATCGAAAGGACACTAGCAAATGTATTGTTCTAGTGTGGCTTTGGTTCAGAAGTCCGCATGACGAGTCAAGTCGATATAATGATGCGGACTTCTGAACCGCCACACTAGCAAATTTCAGCAACCTGCTAGAGTGTTCTGAACGTTCGTTGCGATTGGGATTGCATGGCGGCAGCCCGCTCGGGAGAGTTCGATGAGGCCCATTCTCGCTGGAATCATCATGGCGCTCTGCGTCAATACGATCGTGGCGGCTGCGCAGGACGCGATACCGCCCGATCAGCCCGCGAGCGAGCCGTACCAGCCGAGAATCAGTGACATCATGGTGCTGCAGCAGGAGCGGCACCTCAAATTGTGGTTTGCTGGGCGGGCCGGAAATTGGCCGCTCGCCGATTATGAAGTCGACGCGCTGAAAGAGGGCTTCGAAACCCTCAACGGCATGCTCGGCGGCAGTACCGTGGAGGATGCCGTGGGTGGTCCGCTCGCCGCGCTTGAAAAAGCCGTCGATGCCAAGGATCGCGCCGCGTTCACGAGCGCCTTTGATAAGCTCACCGCAGGGTGCAACAGCTGCCATCACACGCTCGATCACGCTTTCATCTCGATCCGCCGGCCGACCCGGCTGCCGTACAGCAATCAATCCTTCGCAGTGCAGAAAAAATAGCTCGAAATCGCCGCTACGGACGCAATCGCGGGCATGGCAGGTCTGCCGGTTCCGCCGCGTCAACGCGCCGCGCTGATCCTGAGCGACACACGAGTGGCACATTTGCCACCGATGTTTAATTTCTCAGGTGATCGTTTGCTCGAAGCAGGAGGTCCAACCGATGACCTATCGCGTCTATTCCGGCCCGCGCGGCTCGCAGTCCATCTCCCCGGTGGAAAAGGATCGCCACCTGTACAAGGAGTTCAATATCCTCGACGAAGCGATGAGCTGGGCGCGCCACATCAACAACAGTGGGCGCGTCGCCTTGCTCATCGAAGGCGATGACGGGACGCGCCTGACCAAACAGCAGATCGTCACCGCTCTCAAATCTCCCGACACGATCGAACCGCACGGCAACGCGGCGTAGGCATAATCGGGTCGCGCGGATCTGGGCGCGCCGCACGAAGACGCGGGTGTCAGTAATCCAGGCCGGGCAGGACCGCGAGATCGGGAACTTCGCGCAAAGGCGCGGCGTCCGCGTATTCGTCGGGCAAACGACCGCGATTGACCCACACCGCGCGAAACCCGAACGACGCGGCGCCCATGACGTCCCAACGGTTCGAAGACACGAACACCACCTCCTCTGCGCCGATGCCGAAGCGCTCGGTCACGAGCGCGTAGACTTGCGGCCGGGGCTTGTACATGCGCACCGCCTCGACTGAGAGCACGGCATCGAGCACCCCGGCCATGCCGCCTGCCTCGACCGCGGCGGCGAGCATCGGCGGTGAACCGTTGGAGAGGATCGCGAGGCGCGCGCCGCGGGCTTTGAGTCCGGCAAGGGCGGTGCGCGCGTCGGCAAATGCACCAAGCCGCAAATACGCTTCCAGCAACCGGGGGCGGAGCGCGCCGTCGACCGAGCGCACGCGCGCCAGCGCAAAATCGAGCGCGCGTTCGGTCAGGGTCCAGAAATCGACGTAGTGACCGGCAAGCGTCAAGGTCCAGGTATATTCAAGCTGCTTTGCTCTCCAGATCTCCGAGAGCCGGTCTGCTTCGGGACCGGCTGCGGCGCGATGCTGAGCGATCGCCGCGTGAACATCGAACAAAGTGCCATACGCATCGAAGACATAGGCCCGCGTCGGTATGTTAAGCATATTCGGCCTCCAGCCTCCGGTCGGGGTGACAAACGGCCTGCAAAGAGACAATAGACCTGGGAGAGGATGATTCGATGAGCCGCCCCGTCGCCTGGTCGAAAACCGTGACGTTCTTCGAGGACGACTGGCACGAGGGCAACGTGCCCATAATGGGGCCGCGTACCCATGCGGCGTGGCTTTGCACGTCGGTGTTCGACGGCGCCCGCGCTTTCGAAGGCACGGCGCCCGACCTCGATCTCCACTGCGCGCGCATCAACGAATCCGTCAAGGCGATGTGCCTCAAGCCGCTGGTCCCGACCGAGACCTGGATCGGACTTGCGCGCGAAGGAAGCAAGCGTTTCGAGCCGGATGCCGAACTCTACATCAGGCCGATGTACTGGGCCGAGGAGGGAGCGCCGGGCGGCGTGCGGCCGGAGCCGGATTCGACTCGGTGGTGTCTCACGGTCTACGTCGCGCCGTTTCCCAAATCCGCGGGCACCGCCATTACGCTGTCGCCGTTCCGCCGCCCGACGCGCGAGTCGGCGCTGCTCGATGCAAAGGCCGGCTGCCTCTACCCGAACAACGCCCGCGCGCTGATCGAAGCGCGCTCGCGCGGCTTCGACAACTGCGTCATGTGCGACATGCTCGGCAATGTCGCCGAACTCGGCACGGCCAATATCTTCATGGCGAAGGACGGCGTGGTGTTTACGCCAATCGCCAACGGCACCTTTCTCCCCGGCATCACGCGCATGCGGGTCATAAGCCTGCTGCGCGAGGCCGGCGTTGACGTCGTCGAGACGACGCTGCGCTATTCCGATTTTCAGTCGGCCGACGAGATTTTCTCCAGCGGCAACTACAGCAAGGTCTGGCCGATCACCCGGATTGACGAGCGCGATCTGCAGCCGGGTCCGTTCTACCGCAGGGCCCGCGATCTCTATTGGGAGTTCGCGCACGCGACGGCATGACGGCACGGTCAATCAGGCCCTCCATCGTCAGCAGCGAAGAGATCGAGCGGGCGCGGATGTCGTAGGCGCGAGCGAAACGATGCCGCCGTGTTCAATATTGAACAAGACTGGCGCGATGCGTGGCGAGGGTCAACGGGTGATCCTCTTCGATGCCTTCATCAAGGCGCCGGTTCGCGCCGAATTCGGAAACTCCCGACGACCGTCACGAGCGCCCGCGGCGCCAATTGCAAAAAGAGCGAAGCCGACAGGCTCCGCTCGCTCCGAGGGCGGTGTCGCAGCGGCAGCTATTTCATCGCCGCTTCGTACATCTCCGCGACGTGATCCCAGTTGATGAGGTGATCGACGAAAGCCTTAAGATAGTCAGGGCGGCGGTTGCGATAATCGATATAGTAGGAGTGCTCCCAGACGTCGCAGCCGAGAATGGGCTTTGCGCCGTGCACGAGCGGGTTTTCTCCGTTTGCCGTCTTCGTCACAGTGACCTTCCCGTCCTTCACCGCGAGCCAGCACCAGCCGGATCCGAACTGGGTGACGCCGGCCTGGACGAAGTCCTCCTTCATCTTTGCGATAGAGCCGATATCGGCCGTGATCTGCTTTTCCAGCTTGCCCGGAAGCTTGTCGCCACCGCCGCCTTTTTTCATCCACTTCCAGAAATGGATGTGATTGTAGTGCTGGCCGGCGTTGTTGAAGAGGCCCTGGTTCTTGCCGAAAGTGCCCTTTACCACCTCCTCGACCGGCTTGTTCTCCCATTCCGTGCCTTTCGCGAGGTTGTTTCCATTGGTCACGTAGGCTTGGTGGTGCTTGTCATGATGGTACTCAAGCGTCTCGCGCGACATGTGAGGCAAGAGCGCATCGTAGGGGTAGGGGAGGTCGGGTAGGGTGAATGCCATTGGTGCTTGCTCCTCAATGTGAAACCGGACCGGGGCGGGCGTGCCCGTAAAACCGCTGGCGCGAGAGAAGGTTTCCCTTAGATAGGCGCAACTGCGGTGTCTGGGCAATGCCGTTGGGATTATGCGTTGGTCACCGGCTCAATGCGGATGCCGGCAGCCCATTGTCCTTCATTCCAGGCAGTCCATTCATGACGATTACGCCCGCGAGGCCGCTGACCCGCGCGTCGGGTTTCGAGACACTGACGTGCGCCACGCGATATTAATTCCTTGCGCCGTCTGGAGCGGGCGGCCAAAATAGTTTTAATTGTGGCCGCGTCTTAGGAGACGGGCGGATGTATGTGTTTTTGTTGATTTTGGGCGCGGTAACGGCCGTCGCGGGATTAGGGCTGATCGGCTCGGGCGTTACCGTTCACGATCCCGCGCTCGAACCGGAAATCATGACGCAGGGAACCGTGGCGACCGTCGGTGGCCTTCTCCTCGTCGGCCTCGGAATGGTCGTGCGCGAGTTGCAGCGTATCGAACGCGCGCTTCTAGGGCGCTCCATGCCGGCGCGAGCCATGCCCGCGCGCCTGGTTCAGGCGCCGCCGCCAGCGCCGGCGCATCCTGTGCCGTTGAAACCGGTGCCGCGTGGCGCGCCCTGGATAACCGCGGTGCCAGCCGCTCCGAGCGCACGCAGCCCCGGGGCCGGGGACGGGCAGCCCGAAGCTCCGCCGGAATATATTCCGTTCTCACCCAAGCCGAAAAGCGAACCGCGCCCGCAACCTGCGCCGCCGGGTCCGCCGCCGCTCGCCGCTGGCGGTGCGGAGTTCGAGCCCGTAGAAGAGAAGTTCCCCAGCTTGGTGCGCGTCGAGCATGCCCCCCTGGCCGAGGAGCTTGGTGAACCGTCGCCCGAGGAAGAGCGCGTCGAGGACGTCATAAGCGAGGCCACGGAACCGGAAACCGCGAGCCCCAAGGAAACTGCGAGCCCCAAGGAAACTGCGAGCCCCAAGGAAACTGCGAGCCCCAAGGAAACCGCGAGCCCTAAGGAAACCGCGAGCCCCAAGGAAACCGCGAGCCCCAAGCCCAATGGCGCGACACCTCCCCGTATCGTGCCGCGAATTGAAACGGATGTGGATTCACCGGCGCCGCCGCCGCGACACCGAGGTTCGGTCTTCGATGCTTTTTGGCCCAAGGGCCAGCGGGTGCAGGCTGTAGACACGCGGACGGCGAAGCCGCAAATTGTTCCGCCGCCTTTGAACGCCGAAGACGGGCCGGAGCCCTCGCTTAGCGAAGAGCCTGCCGCGCCCGAAAAGCCCTTTGGGCACGAAAGGCCGGTCTTGCACGAGGCGCGTGCCACCCCCGAGGCGCCCGCGCAAGCGCCGGAAGCCGACGATCTGCTGCCTGGGCGACCTGCCGCGAACGACGAGCCGCGGCCTCTAAGCGAAGCTCCAGCGCCGGTCTCAATACTAAAATCCGGCGTAGTCGAGGGGATGGCTTATACCGTTTACTCGGACGGTTCGATCGAGGCCCAATTCGCCAACGGCACGATGCGCTTCGCCTCGATCAATGAGCTGCGCGATCACATAGAGAAAAACGAAATCTAAGAGTCCCTCCCGGGTTTTGATCCTCGGACGTTCTAAGCGCGCCCTTTGGCCCTTCGGGCAGGGGATCGGTCATCCGCGCCGGCAGCATTGGGCATGTAGTTCGGCAATTTTATTCGACTTTTAATTGCCTTAAAGACTACGGATCACGCCTCAAAACTGTGATCGAGGCGCTTTAGCTTGGTTATTCATCGCAGCGCACTACAACTTTCTAGTATATTGTTTTAAATTTTGAAGTGTTATATTTTTTAGAACTGTTCGCAGGTTTGACCCATTGCTTGCAGTTCAATTGGGGATGCCCAGCCTGCCGAGCGTGGACAATTCTCGAGACCAAAAATGGCTGAGAATTCGGGCGAGGGTAGCTACATTCAACTGACTGCGAATATCGTTTCCGCATACGTAAGCAATAATTCGGTTCCAAGCAGCGAAATAGCGAACTTGATCAGCCAGGTGCACTCGGCGCTGCTGCGCGTCGCGGGTGGCGGCCAAGCTGCGACACCGGCCGAGCCGCTCAAGCCCGCGATCCCGGTCAAGCGTTCGATCACATCCGATTACCTGGTCTGCTTGGAAGACGGAAAGAAATTCAAATCGCTCAAGCGTCACTTGAGAACGCAGTACAACATGACGCCGGAGCAATATCGCGAGAAATGGGGCTTGCCGGCGGAGTACCCGATGGTCGCGCCGAACTACGCGGCGGCGCGATCGCAGCTTGCCAAGCAAATGGGCCTCGGCCAACAAAGGCGGCGGCGCAGAGAGCGCAGTTGATTGGCGCGAGCTTCACCGAGAGCCGGAACTCTTGACGCCGAAGGGCTGAATTTGCGGTCTGCCTCCTGGTCGCCGCGATAGGTGCAGCCCGCCCGCGCTCTTCCGGGGTTCAGCGCTGGAGCACCCCGATGGCCTTGTTGGCAAAGCTTAGCCGCTCAGTCATGACCGCGATGACATAGCCAAGCAGCGCCTGGCTCAGTGCGGGTTGTTCGCGCTTGATACGCTCGAAGGCATCCGCATCGAGCTCGTAGAGCACGCTCGCGGCCTCGGCTTGAATTGTCGCGCTGCGAGGGCGGCGGGCGAGCAGTCCCATCTCGCCCACGGTGGTGTGCGGGCCGAGACTGCGCACCCGCACCGTGCGCCCCTCCGGCAGGTCGACGATGATCCCGACCCGTCCCTCGAGGATGAAATGCATCGAGGATGCGTCTTCGCCCTGCCGAGCGATGATGTCGTTCGCCGCCACATCGAGGCGCCGGCAGTACTGGGCGAGCGTATCGGCCAATTGTACGCTGCCGAGGGCTTCCGACAACCATGCCCGCAGCGACCGCGCGTCGCTCCGATCGGCCCGATGCGCGGCGATGATTTCGTGCTCGCACGTTTCCAGCGCCCGGTCGAGATCGGATGCGACGACGATATCGCTGCCGATAAACCTCGCGGCGCGAAAGGCGCGTTCGAGCTCGGGCGAGAGATTGACCAGCACAATCCGCACGCTGCGTTCGGCCGCAGCGCGCGCGATCTGCGTGAAGCTGTATGTCGCCGATGAATCGATGCCGGTCACGCGGCGGAAATCGAAGATGAGGAAACGGCAGGCGCGATGTTCGCCGAGCAGCTCCTTGACGCGCTGGTAGAGGCGGTTCGCCGAGCCGAAGAACAGATAGCTCTGTAGCGCCATGCCTTGGATTTCCTGACCGTGCTCGGCGAGAAGCGCGAGTTCGTCCGGACCGCGGTCGAGCGACGAGCGGAATTCCGAGCCGTCGAAACTGAACTTGATCGCGTTCACCCTGCTGGCGCTCAGGGCAAACGTGGCGCAGCCGATTACGACGCCGATGAGGACGCCGGCAATGAAGCCCCAATAGATGATGAGGCCGGCGATCGCGAGCAGCGAGAGATATTCCACCGGCAGCAGCCGGCGCGACGATCGCAGCAGCCATTGATAGACGAGGTCGGCGCCGAGAAAGAACAGCACGCCGCCGAGGACGTATTTCGGCACGCCGCCGACGAAGCCGGGACCGATGAGCAGCAGGACCGCGCAGATCGCCGCGACGGTCAATCCGCTCAGCCGGCCGGTGGCCCCGGCGAGCTTGGCCAGCGTGCTGCGGCTCAGCGATGTGCAACTCACCAGTCCACCCAACGCTCCGGTCAGCAGGTTGGCGAGGCCGAGCGATTTGAGGTCGCGCTCGACATTCGCCTCGGTGTGGGTCGCGATCTCGATGCCCGTCGTGTTGAGCAAAAGGGTGATGGTGGTGACGAACATCACCGCGAGAAGATCGCCGGCCAGCGACGGCGTCGCGTGCCAGGGAAAATGGGCAAGCTCCGTGAATTTCCAGGGCAGCGTCAGGGTGGCCATCGACTGCGGATGAAACAGCCATCCGTCCGCCTGCGCTTGCGCAAGCGAAGTGCCGGTCAACAGCAGAACCAGGTGCGTGAGCGCCACCGCGGCCACCAATACGCCCGGCAGCACGAACGCGTTCTGCAGTCGACGCATGAGGACATGGATGATGATCGCCACGCCCGCGGCGGCGGCGACCTTCTCGACCACCGGGCCGTTCGCGAACGCATCGAGCTGAGTGAGCGTCGGGCGCAGGTCAGTAACCACCTGGATCGCGCCGGTGATCATCAGCCAGCCGGTGGCTCCGAGAAATCCGCCGATCACAGGGTAGGGCACGAAACGGATGGCGCGGCCCGCCTGCGTGAAGCCGAGCACGCAAAGCATCAATCCGGTGAGGGCAGTTGCCAATGAGAGCGCGATGAGCGACGGCTCGAGCAAGTGGTCGCTGCCGTCTGCGATGAGGCGGTGGACGAGGGTGGCGACGAGCGCGGCGAGGACCACGGAAATCGAGCTGTCCGGGCCGGCAATCGCGAACGGCAGCGAACTGCGCAGCGCCACGACCGCCCCGCCGACCGCGGCGGAGAACAGCGTCACGGCGACGCCGTATGCGATGAAATGCTCCAGCGGCCCGCTGAAGATGAGCGCGGCGTAGGACAGGCAATAGGCGATCGTCAGGATGCTGCAGATCGCTCCGGCGAATACGTCGCTCAGCAGAGCGCGAAGCTTCGTACTGCCGAACGTGCTGTCCACCCCGACCTCGCCGACGGCCATCGCGCAGAGCTTTCCAACAGTCGAGTTAGCCGCGATCACGCGTCCGGTCGAGGTTTACAACACGATCGCAGGCACCGCTAGAATGCCGTATCGGTCATACGGCGGCGGCGGCGAGCGCGGCGCGCGCGTCGGCGCGGATGCGCTCCACCATGGATCGGAAGCCGTTCGAGCGCTGCGGCGTGAGATGCTCACGCAGTCCCATTCGCTCGAACTGCGCCAACGCGTCGATGGCGAGAATCTCCTTGGCGCGCTTGCCTGAATAGATCGCGAACAAGACGGCGATCAGGCCGCGCACGATGTGCGCGTCGCTGTCGCCGGCAAAGATGAGCACCGGACCGCCCGCGCCGTCCGCACGCACGTGCGTGTCGAGCCACACCTGGCTCGCGCACCCTTGCACCTTATTGGCGTCGCTGTGCGCCGCCTCCGAAAGCGGGGGCAACTCGCGCCCAAGCTCGATGAGATAACGGTAGCGATCGTCCCACTCATCAAGGACCGAGAAGTTGTCGATGATTTCTTCGATGTCAGCCATCGCACCGGCGTCCCACACCGGTCTTATATAGAGTGACGCGGCGGGGAGGTCGATGCTTGCGGGCAACCGGAGGCGATGGGCCTGCGCCGCTGATCAGGCGGCAGCCACCGACGCGTCGGGCCAGCGAAGGTCGGCTAAGCCGCCGGCTTGCCGTCCTTGCGAGCCCCGTCCCGGCGAAGAAGCGGCCCGCGCCACGCCGGCGCGAGATCGTTCGGCGTCAGCGTGCCCTGTGAAGCTTGCTGCGGCGTAGCCTTGTCCGTCGGGATTCTTGCCCCACCGCGCGCCGAAGTCGCCGCGAGCGAGCCGGTTTGCCGTGGAGCCAAAGCGTCCGTCAAAAGGTCATAGAGCAGCTTGGCACCGGCCTGCGCCCTGTAACCGAGCGACGTCGCCACGTGAGAACCGACCGTGCAAGCCCCCGGCTGGCGCGTGCAAAATCCACGAAGATCTTCAACCGTGGCTGAAGCAGCCGAGATCGCGTCCGCGGCGCCGATCTCGTTGCCCGACGCGCTGTACCGCGAGGACGAACCGGTGGGCAGCAGGATCAGCACGACGCCGAGCCAGAACGCCATTCGCAACAGGAAGAACATGAGACCCGCATCCCCAACAGCCAACATGGCCGCACCGGAGCGCAAGCTAGCATCCGGGCTTGAAAGCCGCGTTCGCGGGTGAGGGACGATTTTGCCCATAATCGAGCAGAATACGCAGCAAATTTTCAGACAAGTTGAAAAAAAAATTTACCTAAAATTTGCCCGAATGCCCGCGGCTGCGCTTACGCCGGTCCTGACGAGGGAACCTTCGCTAAAGCGGCGGCCCGACTGCAAAGACGCCGCCGGTCGCGCGACGGCCGCGGCAACGGGCCGTTCACCATGACCAACGAAAGCACGCTCGCGAATGCGCGCACGGAGCGGCTGCGATGAAGCCGCGCGGCAGTCTCTCCACGCCTTAGCGTTCGCTTAAGCGGCGTCTGACACGATCCCGCGGTAGAAAAGGGGAGCGCGTCTTCAAACTCGGACGTGCAATCGGGACCGTGAGCCTCCTCGCGCCGGTACGAGATTACGTCGAGACGCTGGTTCACCCGTCGGCGCACAGCGACGCACTGACAGCGGCGCGGCATCGCGCCTTCATTGCGCCGAGGCTGCTCGGCAGCGTCGTCGCGCTGGCGTCATTCCCGGTTTATCTGATCGTCCGCGGCGCGCCCGGAGCGATCGAGCTTGTTGTCTTCGCGTGGCTCGTCGTGCCGATTCTACTGGCCTATTTTCTGTCCCGTACCGGCCGCTACGAGAGCGCCCATGTCCTGTCTTCGCTGGCGCTGACCGGGCTGGTCATGGCCGTCGCCGTTGCGACCGGCGGAATCTCCTCCTTCGCCGCAATTTGGCTCGTGGTCGTGCCGCTCGAGGCGGCGCTGTCGGCGTCTCGCCGCGTCGTTGCCATCGCCTCGACGTTCGCGCTCGGAGCCGCGGGTCTGCTTTTGCTGCTCGGTTTTCTTGATCTGCTGCCGGAGACAAGTCCGAGCGGACAAGCCGCGCTCGCCGCGCTTGGCGTCGTGTCGGCCGCGCTCTACGCAGCCGGGCT
>Ga0335081_10018922_pt1 | contig 11137 bp, 9 predicted proteins | sample Lox_Sample_35_FD_206713 | JGI IMG/M metagenome (GOLD analysis project Ga0335081, IMG submission 206713) | Soil microbial communities from Loxahatchee National Wildlife Refuge, Florida, United States - Lox_Sample_3.5 | ecosystem: Environmental > Terrestrial > Soil > Wetlands | place: USA: Florida...
CCTGCTGTTCGAGTCGGTGGCCGGCAGCTACGGGCCGAGAGCGATCGCCTGCGTGCTGACCGGCTCGGGCAGCGACGGGGCCATGGGCGTTTCGGCGGTCAAGTCGCGCGGCGGCACGGTGATCGCCGAAGACCCGGAACTCGCCGAGTTCAAGGGCATGCCGGAGGCGGCCGTGGCATCCGGGGCGGTGGATTACACGCTGCCGCTCGACGAGATAGCCGCGGTCATCCGCGGTCTCGTGGAGGCGAGGAGAGCATGACGGAGGACGTGGCCGACACCGCCGACGCCGACACCGGCAACGACCTGGAGAACCTGCTGATCTTCATCCGCGAGTCCCGCGGCTTCGACTTCACCGGGTACAAGCGCTCGTCGCTCGCTCGCCGCATCCGCAAGCGCATGAACGAGGTCGGGGTAGCCGGCTATCTGGACTACTGCGACCGGCTGGAGAGCAGCGCCGAGGAGTTCGGTTTCCTGTTCAATACGATCCTGATCAATGTCACCAGCTTTTTCCGGGATCCCGAAGCGTGGCAGTGGCTCCAGCATGAGGTCATGCCCGACTTGATCGCCGGCAGGGAAGGCAGCGAAGAGATCCGGGTGTGGAGCGCCGGCTGTGCCAGCGGCCAGGAGGCCTACTCGCTGGCGATCGTGTTCGCCGAGGCGCTGGGCATCGAGGAGTGCGCGAAACGGGTCAAGATCTACGGCACCGACGTCGATGAGGAGGCCCTCGGCGACGCACGCGCGGGCCTGTACCCGGCCAGGGCCCTGGAGCCGCTTCCGGCCGAGCTGAGGAGCAAGTATTTCGAGCATAGCGGCGCCCAGTTCACGTTCTGCCCGGATCTGCGCCGGCGGGTGATCTTCGGCCGGCACGACATCACCCGTGACGCCCCGATCTCCCGGCTCGACCTGCTGGTCTGCCGTAACACGCTGATGTACTTCAACGTCGAGACGCAATCGCAGGTTATCGACCGGTTCCATTTCGCCCTCCGGGAGAACGGGTACCTGTTTCTGGGCAAGGCCGAGATGCTGCTGTCCGATGGTGACCGGTTCGAAGTGGCGACCATGCGCCAGCGGATATTCAGGCGGCGGCCCGGCGCGGCCGCGGCCCGGTACCCGTCCGCCCTGGCGAAGATCGACATCGGCGCGGGCGCCGAAGTTCGCGGGGTGAGCCGGAAACGCCAGCTAGCGGACCTGGCGCTGGAAGCGGCACCGTTCGCCGCGATCGGCGTCGACGCCGACGGCGTCGTCGCGCTGGTCAACGGCCAGATGCGGACCATGTTCGGGCTGACGTCCCACGATGTGGGCCGGCCCTTCCGCGACCTGGAGATCTCCTACCGCCCGGTCGAGCTGCGGTCGCTCATCGAGCAGTCCTCCGCCGAGCACCGGATGGTCCGGCTCAACGCCGTCGAGCGCACCATCGGCGCAGGCGGGACGCAATACCTGGACATTCACATCCGGCCGCTGTGGGGTTCGGACGGTATGGGCGCCGGGGTCGTGGTGATGTTCATCGACACCACGCTCACCACCCGGCTGCAGATGGAGGTCCAGCGCAACAAGCAGGAGCTGGAGGCCGCATACGAGGAGCTGCAGTCCACGAACGAGGAACTGGAGACCACCAACGAGGAACTCCAGTCCAGCATCGAGGAACTGGAAACCACCAACGAGGAACTCCAGTCCACGAACGAGGAACTGGAAACCACCAACGAGGAACTCCAGTCCGGTAACGAGGAACTGGAAACCATGAACGAGGAGATGCGGCTGCGTACCGGGGAACTCAATGAGGCGCGCGGCTTCCTGGAGGGGGTGCTGTCCAGTGTCGGCGCCGGGATCGTGGTGCTGGACTCGGAACTGCGCGTCCGGACCTGGAACAAGGGAGCGGAAGAGCTCTGGGGGCTGCGCGCCGGGGAGGTGCGCAACAAGAACTTCTTCGCCCTCGATTTCGGCTTGCCGACCGCCAGCATCCGCGGCATCGTGCAGCAGTGCCTGGCCTCCGGACACCAGACCGCGCCGATCCAGGTAGCCGCGATCAACCGCATCGGCCGGGCCATGACATGCCTGGTGACGTGTTCCCCGCTGGACGGCGCCAGCGACCGCGACGGCGCCAGCGACGCCGACGGCGACGGCGTCGTGCTGCTCATGGAGGAGAACTACCGGGACTGAGCGGCGGCGTCGTCCGGGCGCGCGGCGAGCACCAACATCGCGATGTCGTCGCGCGGCGGCTCAGCGGTGAAATCGTGCACCGCGGCGTGGAGCCGGCCCACGATGTCGGCCGCGGGCAGTCCCGCCCACCCGCTGACCAGCCGGGCCAGCCCGTCGCCATCATCGAGCTGCCGGACGCCGTCCGTGCGCTCGGTGACCCCGTCGGTGACGCATATCAGTGCGTCGCCGGGGGCCAGCTCGATCACGCTGGCCTGATAACCCGGGTCCGGCAGGACGCCGAGCAGCACCTGCGGCTCGCCCACCGGCTCCGCCGGCCGGGCCGCGCGCAGCAGCAGCGGCAGTGGATGCGTCGCCGGCCGCAGCGACTGCTGCAGGACCCGGCTGGTCAGGGTGTCGCGCCGATGGCCGCGGGCATGGTCGAGAGCGGATGCCACCTGGCGGCTCAGGCTATCGAGCAGCCCCGTCAGGGAAGCCGCCGCTGAGCGAGGAGTTCGCCAGGATCCTGGCCAGCTCCGGCCGGGTCTCCTGGGCGCTCTTCCCGGTCATCGGCCCGATCGCGGTCTGCCCCGTGACCGGGGGCCCGGCGGAGGGCGTACCGGCCGCGGGCAGCAGCCGGCGGAACCATACGGTCTTCGCCTTGGCGGTATAACGGACGCCCCAGGAATCATCGCACGGTTGCGGGCACCGCGGCGGCCATACAGCCGCGCACACATCGACGTGAGCACCTCGGTCATGTACCGCACCAGGTCATCCGTCGTCTCACCCAGATCCGCGGCGCGGGTGTCACGTTTGGCCGCCGGACCGCGTCATACGGGTGACCGGGCGGCGCGGCACGCCGCGCCGCCGGCCCCGCCCAGCGTGAGGAGATCTGCCATGGCCGCATCATCGCCGCTGCCGAGGAACTCATCCGGGCGCCCGACGGCCGCCCAGCCGCTGGATCGCCCAGCCGCCCCGAAGCCCGAGCCGCGGGCGCAGACCCTGGCGCTGCAGGGGGCGGCCAACCGGATGATGCGCGGCCTGCTGCGCACGCCGCTGCTGTGCCGCGCCGTCGGCACCCGGCTGATCACGATATACGTCGTGGGCCGCAAGTCCGGCCGCCGGTACGCCGTGCCCGTCGCCTACACCCGCCACGAGGGGACACTGCTGGCCGGAACGCCGTTCGGCTGGGGACGCAACCTCCGCACCGGCAGTCCCGTCGACATCCGGCTCAAGGGCAAGCGGGTAGCGGCCGACGTCGACGTTGTCACCGACGAGGCCGGCGTGACCGAGAACTACGCGATCATGGCGCGCGACAACCACCAGTTCGCCCGGTTCAACAAGATCGGCTTTGACCAGGCCGGTAACCCGGAACCGGACGACCTTCACCTGGCGTGGGCCGCAGGCGCCCGGGCGTTCCGGCTCACCCCCCGGTAATCCGCCAGCCACCTGCTCCCATCGCGGACGGGCCTGCCGCGGCCACGCCCGGGGGCGGCCACGGCAGGCCCGGTCTTCGGCCGGCTCAGCTGAGCCGGCCGAGCAGATCGCGGTGCTGATCCCAGAACGTGCCTGGCAGGTGGCTGCCGAACATGTCCAGGTGCTCGGCGATCAGCACGGCCTCCCGCCGCCACGTCCCGGTGTCGACGGAGAGCAGGCGGTCAAGATCGTCCTCGTTGATGTCCAGCCCGGCGGTGTCGAGGGAACCCCGCGCCGGGACCATACCGATCGGGCTGGGATCCGCCTCGGCGTCGCCGGTGAGCCGTTCGATGATCCACTTGAGCACGCGGATGTTCTCGCCGAAACCGGGCCACAGGAACCGGCCGGATTCATCCTTCCTGAACCAGTTCACGAAATAGATCCGCGGCAGCTTGCCGGTGTCTGCCGAACGGCCGATCTTCAGCCAGTGGGCGAAGTAATCGCCCATGTTGTAGCCGCAGAACGGCAGCATCGCGAACGGGTCACGGCGCAGTTCCCCCACGTTCCCGTCGGCCGCCGCCGTCTTCTCCGAGGCGATGGTGGCGCCGAGGAACACGCCGTGGTCCCAGTCGAAGGACTCGGTCACCAGCGGCACGGTGCTGGCGCGGCGGCCGCCGAACAGGATCGCCGAGATCGGCACGCCGGCCGGGTCGTCCCACTCCGGCGCGATGATCGGGCACTGGCTGGCCGGGGTGGTGAACCGGGCGTTCGGGTGCGCCGCCGGCTCGGCCGAGCCCGGCGTCCAGTCCCGGCCCTTCCAGTCGGTCAGGTGCGCGGGCGGCTGCTCGGTCAGCCCCTCCCACCACACGTCGCCGTCGTCGGTCAGCGCGACGTTGGTGAAGATGCTGTTGCCCCACAGCGACGCGATCGCGTTGGTGTTCGTGACGTCGCTGGTCCCGGGCGCGACGCCGAAGAAGCCGGCCTCCGGGTTGATGGCATGCAGCCGGCCGTCCGGGCCGAACCGCATCCAGGCGATGTCGTCGCCGATCGTCTCGACCTTCCAGCCGGGGATCGTGGGCTGGAGCATCGCGAGGTTGGTCTTGCCGCACGCGGACGGGAAGGCGGCCGCGATGTACCTGGCCTCCCCCCCGGGGGGCGTGAGCTTGAGGATGAGCATGTGCTCGGCCAGCCAGCCCTCGTCCCGCGCCATCACCGAGGCGATCCGCAGCGCGTAGCACTTCTTGCCGAGCAGGGCGTTGCCGCCGTACCCGGAGCCGTAGGACCAGATCTCCCGCGTCTCGGGGAAGTGGGAGATGTACTTGGTCGTGCTGCACGGCCACGGCACGTCGGCCTGGCCGGGCTCCAGCGGCGCGCCGACCGAGTGGACGGCGCGGACGAACGTCCCGCTCTCCTCGATCGCCCGCAGCGCCGGCGTGCCCATCCTCGTCATGATCCGCATCGATACGACGACATACGGCGAGTCGGTGATCTCCACGCCGAGCTGGGAGATGCTGCTGCCGAGCGGTCCCATGCAGAACGGGACCACGTACATGGTGCGGCCCTGCATGCAGCCGTCGAAGATGCCGCTGAAGGTCCGGCGCATCTCGTCCGGCTCGATCCAGTTGTTGGTGGGGCCCGCGTCGCTTTCCTTCTCCGAGCAGATGAACGTGCGGTCCTCGACCCGTGCCACGTCGCTGGGGTCGGACGCGCAGTAGAAGCTGTTCGGGCGGAGCTTCGGGTTCAGCCGGGTGAAGGTCCCGCTCTCCACCAGCTGGCTGGTCAGCCGGTCCCATTCTTCTTGCGAGCCGTCACACCAGACCACCTTGCCCGGCTGGGTGAGCTCCGCGATCTCGCCGACCCACTTGGCCAGCTCGGGGAGGCGTGTTTCTGTTTGGTTGTCGATTGGTTCTGCGCTGGACATTGCTTCCCCTTGCCTTGGTATTACAGGCACAGCCGACGAATCGCTGAGCCACCGTTACCGTTAAAGATTCAGAATCGCGTATCGCCCCGTCTAAATCTAGCCCGGCGACGCCGGAGGCGCCGTCGTGCAACCGGGCTGGGCGCCCGGGACCTGCGCCGCCCGGCGCGGCTGGGCTGGGAATAAGCTGTTTGCTGGGGGCCAATTGTGTTCCCCGTCACACGCTTGCGTGGTCCAGACCATTTACCGGGCCATTCGCATCCGGCGCCCCGGTTGATATCCGGTCCGTGCCGTTTATCGCGTTATTTGCGGCGGGCCGCTGCAAAGTGCGGGTGCGGGACCGGTCGTCGCTGCGGGCAATTGTGTCGCCCGTCACACCGGCCGGTGGTCCAGACCATTTGCGGCACTGGAATTGTGCTAACAATCACATTAGCGCGTGGCCGTGACGGCGCCGTGCGCCGGGGGCGTTCTAGCGCTATGTAATGGCTGAATCACCATCAGTAGCAGACCGGGACCCGCGTCCGGGCGGCCCGCCCGGTGCGCGCGGCGCGGTGCCGGGCGGCGCGGTGCGGGCGGCGCGGGCGGCGCGGCGCGGTGCGGGCGGTGCGGGCGGCGCGCCATCCGCCGGGCCCATGATCACCGCAGCGGAACCAGGGCGGCGCCGCGAACCCGCGCGGGCGGCCGCAAGGCTGGCTCAGGGCCTTTCGGTCATGCTGGTGCCCGGCAGTCCGCGAATAGCGGCCTTAAAGGGAGTAATTCGGGCTTTCTATGCGGTTCGGGATGATTCCTCGTCAGTTCAAGGACGGACCGCGGCCCACGCCGTGGTCACGAGCCGGGCCGTGACGATGAACCGCGCCACTCCGCCCGCCGGGACCGTGCGTCCCGCCGGGGCCGTGACCGCGCGCCCGAAGCTGCCCCGCCGCCCAGTTCCGCCCGGCAGAGTTCCGGGCAGGGCCGGTGCATGGCCGCCTTCACCGATGAGCAATCCGCCCACCCTAAGCCGGGGTACACGCGGCGCAGCTCGTCCAGGCCGACATTCTCGGCCGTGACCGGCCCGGTGTGATCCTCGTCGAGGCGCCCGTAGACCAGCCGGATGATCGCTCAATCACGCTGTCCCGGCGGTTTTCCGGTCCTGGCCGGCTCGGCCGGCCGGGCCGGCTGCGGGCCGGCGTGCCGGGACCGCGGGAGGGCCTGGCCGGCTATCCGCGGCCCGGTGCGCGAAGCGTCCGGGGCCCGGTCGGCGGCATGCGTCTCGGCCAGGAAGCGCCACCATCGCCAGCGGCGGACCAGGACCCTGTCCAGGCTCAGCCGCTCGCACCGGGCGGGCGGGGCGAAGGTGAGCAGCGCGGCGAACACGATCGTGTAGACGATGCCCGTTCCGATGTCGGTGGCGCCCGGGTGGTACGGACCGCCGAACCCCTCCGCGACGCTCCAGATGAGCAGCATGTAGAGGGCGCCGGCGCTGTAGGCGACGCGGCGGCCCAGGCCCAGCAGCACGGCCAGCGCCAGTCCTGTCTCGGTGAGCCCGGGTATGGTCGCGAACAGCGCCGGGGCGCCCGACTGGAGGCTGATCCAGAACCGGAACCAGCCGTGCAGCCAGGGCGGCTGGCCGGCGGCCACGGAGATGAGCTGGCTGAGGGCGGTGGCCCGGAAGCCCGGCAGCCACTTGAGCGTGGCGTCGATGCCCAGGACCAAGCCGAACAGCAGCCGTAGCGAGGTGCCGGCCCATCCGGGGGAACGGGCCGGCGCATGCCGCCGGGACGCGGCCGGTGCGTACTCCGCGGTGGCGTCCCCGCCCCGCCCTGTATCACCTAGTGGAATCGATTCACTACCCATAGTGACAACAGTAGCGGCCAAGCTGGGCCCGGCCGTGTCCGGTCCGCGTCAGGGCGCCCCCCGGCCCGCTCGTGCCCGGTACGGGCCGGGCGGACCGCGCCCTTTACGGGGCGTCGGTCAGCCAGCCCAGCCGGCGCGAGATCACGCCCTGCCCGATGTCATGGCCGCGCCACAGCGTGAACGTGTCCCCGGCCTCCAGGTAGTCGAAGACGTCGTCGCCGAGCACGGTCAGCGTCAGCTGGACGCCGTGGTCGGGCTGTACGGGGCGGTCCGGCGGGCTGGTGACCAGAGCGCTGAAGATCTTGCTGCTGCGGGTGTCGTGATGCCGGGCCCGCACCACCACGCGGCCACCCGAGCCGGGCAGCGGCGGCTCCGCGCTCGTGCCACTGGGCGGGTTGAGCTTGACGAGAGCACTGTACTTGTACTGCTTCACGATCCCACCGTCCCGTGCTGACCGGACGTGTCTGGCGCATGGCCTCGCCGCATCCGCTGGCGGCCGGGCGGTCATCACCCGGCCTGCCGTGCCGGGGTCATGCACTTCCAGGGAACACCACAACGGCGTCGTTATGTGTTTCAGAACCGTTACGTTTGCCGGCCGTCCCCGGCGGGACCGCCGGGACGCCGCCCGGCCGCGGTCAGCCCGGCCCGCCGTCGCGGCGGCCCATCCCGGCCAGCAGCCAGAGCCTGAACCCGTCGCCCGCCGGGTCGTCCGGTTTTCCGGCCGCCACTGGGTCAGGTAGACGAGCCCGGGCTCAAGCAGCGTGAACCCGTGTCGGCGAGCTGGCGGATGCCCGCCTCGGTGGCCAGGAACCAGACGGCCCGGCCCAGGAAGCCGCGGTTGGCGCGGGCCATGGCGCGGAAGTTGTTGCTCCCGCCCAGCCAGTAGTCGTAGACGCGGGCGATGTTCGCCTTGGTGGTGTCGATGCCGGGCAGCACCCAGCCGGGTTCCACGGTCATGCCGTCTCCTGTTCCGCCGGCCTTACCGTTCCCCCGCGGTCATCGTAGCGATGCGTGCGGTGAATCCGCCCGGGCGCGGAGATGCGGCCGCAGCCGCGGCGGGAGCTCAGCCGGGGTCCTGCCGGTCGGCCGGCAGGCCGAACTCGGCGCGGATGGCCGCGGAGTGCTCGCCCAGGGCCGGCACCGCGCCCATGTCGGCCTCCCGGCCGGGAACGGTGACCGGGGGGAGCATGGCCCGCACCGGGCCGCCGGGGGTGTCCACCTCCCGCCATCGGTCCCGCGCCGCGAGCTGCGGATGGGCGGCGAACTCCTGCGGCGTTCGCAGCCGGGCGTTGGCGATCCCCGCCTCGTCCAGGAGCGCGGTCAGCCGGCCGGGGGCGATCGTGGACAGCGCCTCCTCGATGATGGCGGTCAGCTCCCGATCGTGCGCCACGCGGTCGGGGTTGGTGGCGAACCGCCCGTCGTTGATGAGTTCCGGGCGGTGCAAAATCTCACGGCACAGGACGGCCCATTCGCGTTCGTTCTGCAGGCCGATGAAGACCTGGCTCCCGCCGGCCGCGGTATACGGGCCGTACGGGGAAATGGAGGTGTGCCGCGCCCCGGTCCGCCGCGCCGGATGCTGGCCGTACACCGTGAAGTAGACCGGCTGGGTCATCCACTCACCCAGCGCCTCCAGCAGCGACACCTCGACGCTGGTCCCCCGGCCGGTCCGCTCACGCTCATACAGTGCGGTCAGGATGCCGCTGTAGGCGTACATGCCGGCCGCGATGTCAGCCACCGAGATGCCCGCCTTGGCGGGGGCAGCCGGGCTGCCGGTGATCGACACCAGCCCGGCCTCACACTGCACGAGGAGGTCGTAGGCCTTCTTGTGCCGGTAGGGGCCCTCCGGGCCGTATCCGGACACCGAGCACGTGATCAGCCTGGGGTGGCGCTCACGCAGCATACCGCCGCCCAGGCCCAGCCGTTCCGCCGCGCCGGGCGCGAGGTTCTGCACGAACACGTCCGCGCGGCTCAGCAGGCTGGCCAGCACCGCGTGGTCGCCGTCGTCCTTGACGTCCAGCTCGATGCTTTCCTTGCCGCGGTTGAGCCAGACAAAGTAACTCGACTGCCCGTTCACCGAACGGTCGTAGCCACGCGCGAAGTCCCCCGCGCCGCGCCGCTCCACCTTGATGACCCGCGCGCCGAGGTCCGCGAGCTGGCGGGTGGCGAACGGAGCCGCGACCGCCTGCTCCAGCGCCACGACCAGGATGCCGCGCAGCGGGAGCGCGCCCGCCGGCTGGGGCGGCCTATTCACCGGCGTCCTCCGGCATTCTCACCCGGGACGTACGGGCCTGCCCCGGCGCCGAGCTGACGGCCGGGACCGGGCCCGGTGCCGGGCAGCGCGGGCCCGGCGGGCGCGGCGGCCGGCCAGGGCCGCCGCCCGGTCTGCCACACCCACCGCGACGGGCCGGCCAGCAGCACGGCCGTGAACGCCACGACGATGGCAAGCCGTGCCTGCCCCAGGATCTGCGGATCGCGGGTCAGGATCGGGGTAACGGTCAGGGCCAGGATCGACAGCAGCGACCACAGCGGCCACGGCCGCCGGGCGCCGATCGTGTCCCAGATCAGCGCGCCGGCCGCGGTGAGCAGGATCTCGGCGACCGTGACGCCGTTGTCCGGCCCGAGGTGCCGCAGGACCTCGGCCACGGCGGACGACAGCGGCCCGATCTGCAGCGACGGGTTGCTGGCGTACAGGTGCAGGCCGCCCGGCGGGCGGAAGGGGCCGGGCTCGCCGAAGAGCGCCGCTGTGCCGCTGCGGAAGAAGACCCGCGCGATGCCGCCGCCCGCTGCCATGTCGGCGAACCAGGCCGCGGTCCACACCGACAGGACGATGCGATGCCAGGGACGCCCGGGCCACGCCCGGGGGCTGCCATTCCCGGCTGCGGTACGGCGGCCGCTCACCGCATGCTCGGTCACCGGCCCGGCCTCTCTGTCGCGGAACTGCCCGCCGGCCGGCCGCCGGGTGCCGGGTCAGGCGCTGCGGCTCCGGCGGGCGACCGGCGAATCTTCCCGCACTGTAGCAACCGCGCGGGCACGCAGCGGAGCGCCGCCGGCGGCCGGCCCGCCCGCGTATGTCGCGATGTGTCGTCCCGGGACCACGGGCAGTGAATTGTGATCAACGTCACACGCAAAGGGTGCAACCCGCCCAAGCCAACTGCGGCGAATCGGTTGCGGACACCACCCCCTTTTCTGGCAATCTGGGTCGCCAACGGTGATTGCCCCTTACCGCACGGCCTGGTGCGGCCAATGTATGTGCATCATCAGCAATTCGCGGCGGCCGGGCGCGTGAGGCGCTTGACCGGAGAATTACCGCCCGTTACTGAATCGCAGTGATTCGCACGCCCGGGAGCCCGCCCGGTGCGCTGTGGCCGAGGAAAGGATTGCCTTGTCACGACACCGGACAGGGACTCCCAGCAAACGGCGGAGCAGTCGATTTGTGCGCCGCAGCGGGGTCATTCTTCCGGCAGCCGGCGTCGCGGCAATGGTGGTGGCGGCCGTTTCGGTGGCGGCCTGGCTAATGGGCCCTTCCGTCTCCGGCGCCTCGGGTGCCGCCGAGGCCATCGAGGCAATTCCCAACAGCAGCACCGTCGCGCTGCTCGAGCAGGAACGCCAGCAGATGATCGTTATGAGCGCCGCGTCCCGGACCCTGACCGTCGTGGCCAATCCGAAGCTCGCATCACCCGCTGTAGCTGCGTCGACGGCGAGTGCGGCGGCGCCGGCCACCGCCTCCCCCGGCGGCACGGCGGCGACGGCGGCGACCGCGGGCGGGTCCACGGCCGGCACTACCCCGCCCCCCGTTGCACCCCCGGACCCGGGTACGGCCCAGTCGATCGCGTA
>Ga0335081_10018923_pt1 | contig 11137 bp, 10 predicted proteins | sample Lox_Sample_35_FD_206713 | JGI IMG/M metagenome (GOLD analysis project Ga0335081, IMG submission 206713) | Soil microbial communities from Loxahatchee National Wildlife Refuge, Florida, United States - Lox_Sample_3.5 | ecosystem: Environmental > Terrestrial > Soil > Wetlands | place: USA...
ATTTCGCCGGCCCAGCCGTCTGCACCGCGCCAGATGTCGCCATCGGCAAAAATGCCGCCGCCGATGCCGGTCGAGAGGGTCATATAAAAGAGGGGCGAATATCCCTTCCCCGCACCATACATGGCTTCCCCCAGGGCGCCCGCATTGGCATCGTTGTCCATGATGGCGGGCACACCCAATTCGCGCGAAAGGAATTCGGTCAGCCGGAAGTCATTCCAGCCGCCCACGTGCGTCGAGAACGCCACGCGCTGGTTGCGAAAATCCACCGGGCCGCCGAATCCGATGCCGCAGCGCTTGTAGGGAGTATCGCGCTGCCAACCGCGCGCAATTTTGACCACGTGTTCGAGCATCCAGTCGCGCGCGCCTTCGCGGTCGGTGGGACGCGTTTCGCGGCGCGCCATGCGATCCCCTTCAAACAGCGCAACGGAAAACTGCGTTCCGCCGATGTCCACCGCCAGCGTGTTCATGCGCGCTCCACCGCCAAAATCTCAGCCGGGGAAGCGGTTCCGGTGCCTTTCTTCATGATGGTGATGGAGGCGACGAGGTTGCCGAAGCGCGCGGCTGCAACCGGCGAGCGCGTGACCGCGAGTGACAGAGCAGCGCCGGCGGCAAAGCTATCGCCGGCGCCGCAGATATCGACCGGTTTTGGGATTGGCTTTGTTTGGCAAAATTGCTCACGACCGGGTTCCACCACAACGGCACCGTTAGGGCCATCCGTCACAATCATAAACTTGGACCGGCAACACTCACGTAACGCTTGAAGATCCACCCGGCCAAACAGGCGCCAGCAGGCGGCCTCGGCTTCCTGGCGATTGGGTTTGATTGGCAAATTTCGAAACAGCTCGATGCGCGCGCGGGAGTCCACCATAAAAGCCTTTTCGGGATAATTGGGCGCCAGGTCGGCGAACAGAGAGCGAACGGCTGGGGTGATCACGCCGCCGGCACTGGTTTCCGCCTGGTCCGATATCAAAATAACATCGAACTCATCGATGGCGGCGGGCAATGCATCCAAGACCTGGCGTTCCACTCGAGGTGCGAGCGGGGTGGTGGAGATGAAATCGATGCGCGGAAGATCTTCCTGTCCTGTCTTGGAGTTGAGGAGCTTTGTGTAAGTGAAAGTTTGGATTCCGGGCGAGCGGATCAGCCGTTCGGACGCGACCCCCTGGCGCTCGAGAGCGCCGGCCAGCTCGTAACCAAAACCATCGTCACCGGCCACGCCCAGCACGGCCACACGCCCGGCGCCCAGCGCCACCAGATTGTTCGCCACCGTTCCTCCCGCACCTGCGGTGACTTCAGTACAAACGACTCCGACGCGCGGAATGCCGGTTTCACGGGAGGGTTCGGCCGTGCCGGGATCGTAGGTACACCAGCGGTCGAGGCAGATGTCGCCAATCACCAGCGCCGACAGCTTGGGAAATTCAGCGAGGATTTCCGCCGTGGTCATGCTTGATCGAGAATGGCACGCCGCAGCGCGGGAAACGTGGCGCGGTGATCGCCGCAAAAGTAGAAGCTCTCGCCGCCATCCGCCACGGTGCGGACCAAGATCGTTTTCAGAGGACGGAAGTAGTAACCGGGATCGGTCTTGGGAAGCTCCTGATGGATGTCGCCGCCAATGGGAACCAGATCGAAGACCGCCGTGGCGAAGCGCCGGATTTCGCGAGCGTGCCGGCCGGCCACGTTTCTGGCCATGGCCAGCGCTTTGAGGTAGACTTCCGGCGCCATGACGGCGGAGCCGAAGCTGAGGAGCACGCCGGATTCGAGCCGCTCGACGGAGCGGGCGAAAATGAGGAAATCGCGATAGCTGGCGGCGCCGAACGCCGCGCCGTCACAATTGGGGTGCTGGTGGAGGATGTCGTAGCCGATCCCCACATGGACCGTGACAGGGACGGAACAGCGATAGGCAGCGGCCAGAATGCTGAGCGGCTTGTGGGGGTAAGCGCTGGCATCGATCCGGCGGCCGGCATTTTCGCCGAGTCCCAGGCCGAGTGCGGCGGCTTCAGCAACCCAGTCATTCAACTCGCCGGTTTCGCGCCAAAGGCCGAACTCACCGCTGCGGATGTAGCGGGCGACGCTCTCGGTGGTGGCCCCGATGCGCGCCAGCTCGTAATCGTGGATGACGCCGGCCCCGTTCAGCGCGATGTGGCCGATGAAGCCTCGCTCCAGAAGATCGATGATATGGCGGTTGACTCCGGCGCGGAGCACATGGGCGCCCATCATCAGGATGCGCGCGGCGCCGGTGCGTTTGGCGTCAACCACTCGCCGGGCAACCGCCGGCAATTGCGGGTGATCGTAGGAAGGCGCGGGCGCATCGAGATCGAGCCAATGCCCGACTTGCAGATCATTGATCCGTTCGGCCAGCGGTTTAATCCGCAGGCGTGACCGGTCAAACACCTCGTACTTACTGCCCATTGGGGAAGAGCGTGTGCAACAACTCGCGGTGGCAGAGGAAATTGGGAATGATGAAGTCGGCGCCGACGCCCGCGAGACGGCGGCGCTTCCACGGGTCGATGTGGCCGCATTCGGGCTCGGCGGTGGCGACACCAACCGCGATGCCGCCGACTTCCTTTATGTTTTCGATCTCTACATAGCCGTCGCCGAAGCCCAGGAACTGCTCACCCCGGCATTCGGCTTTGGCGATCAACTGCTGAATCAGGATCTTCTTTGAAAAACTCTTGTAATCATCGAGCGCGCCGAAGACGCCGCCCTCGAAGTAGCGGTCCACATCGAGAAGACGGGCCTCACGGCGCATGTAGATCTGGTCGGTTCCGCTGGCGAGGTACATTTTCAAGCCGCGGGCGTAAAGGGCTTCGAGCAGCCGGCGCGCGCCCGGCACGAGGTATTTTTCCGGGGAGGCAGCGCCGGTTTCCAGTTCCTCCAGGCGATGATGAATTTTCTTGTGCAGGCGCTCGAGATAGGCTTTTTTGTAATCGAGCGGATCGGGCGGATGGCCGCCGCGCGCCTTCACGTTCTCCGCCAGTTCGATCATCTGATACATGGTTTGCTTGCCGGTGAGACGTCCGACAAACTCCTCGACGAGGGCGCGCAATTCCGCTTCCGTTTCGCCGGTCTTCAGATCCAGAAGAAGCTCGACCATCATGGGCACCATCACATCCATCCAGCCGGCGCGAATCAGCGAGATAGTGCCGTCAAAGTCAAAGAGGACGACCCGGGCGTTTTTCGCGGAGACGCCCGGGCGAAGCTGTTCAATCATTCAGTTAATTGTGACACTGGTGGGGACTCAAACCAAAAGCCTTTCACGCGCAGGCGAGAGACCGCGAATGAAGCGCTGAAGCCAACTAGCGGCGGCGGGCGGCGGTGGTGGGGGAAAGGCCCATCTGCTTGAGCTGGGCCCTCGCTTTGGACGCGGCGTCGCTGCCGGGATAACGGCGAATCACTTCCCGAAACTCCTTGGCGGCGTTGTTCCGCTGGTTCATTTGCACCAGCGTTCTCCCCTTCATGTAGAAAGCGTCCGGAGTTTTGTTATTGGCGGGATACTTGACCAGGACCGTATCGAACGCCTTGAGGGCGTTGTCGTAATCGCCTTGCGCAAAGTAGATATCGCCAACCCAGAACTGTGCGGCGGGGGCCAGCGACTGGTCCGGGTAATTCTGCAAATACGCAGTGAATTCCTGAAGAGCCAAATCGTTCTTCCCGCCGAGCTTGTCGCGATAGGCGTTCTGATAGAGAACGTCACCGGGCGGGATGCTGACGCCACCTGGAACCGAACTGCCGGGCGTGGTTCCTGGAGTCGAGCCGGGCGGCGGCGCGGCGGGTGTATTCATGGTGCGCACGGCATTGCTGAGATCGGTCATCTGCTGCTCGAGCTTGCCCAGGCGGGCGGTCACATCGGCCATCGAATTCTGCACCTGCTGGAACGAGGTGGTCAATTCATCGATCTTGCTGTTCAGCCCGGCAACCGGTCCGACGACTTCCTTGCCCTGGGTGCGAAGCTGCTCCTGGATGGCGCCTTGCAGCCCGGAAACGGCGTTGCTGGCCCGGGTCGCGGAATCCGACGCCTGCTGGACCAACACCTGCAACTGCGCCATCTTGGTGTCGAACGCGCTCTGTAGAGAGCGCACCTGATCCTGCAATTGGGCGACGTCGCGCTGCAACTCGACGATTTCCTTGCTAGCCGCCGAACCAATGGCCGGGAAAACAAACAATACGGCTGGAAGCAGCCGGCGAAATTTCATGCAGGCCTCCTCTTATGAGCGTAGGACACCCGCACACGGCTGTCCATTGTGACAGACAGCCCCTGCGAGTGTCCTACAGATGCTGCTACTGCCCCACGGAGAAATGGGCGCGCCGGTTCCGCTGCCAGCACCCCTCGTTGGACTCGGTACAAACGGGCCGCTCCTTGCCATAGCTGATGGTCTTGAGACGGTCGCCGGGAACACCCAGTTGTACCAGGAAGTCCTTGGCTGCCGTGGCGCGCCGGTCGCCGAGGCCGAGGTTGTACTCGGCGGAGCCGCGCTCGTCGCAGTGCCCTTCCACGGTGATGGTTCCACTCGGGAAGTCCTGGAGAATGGACTTGAGGGCATCGGCATCTTTGGTCAAGGCCGCGCGGGCGTCCTCGCGGATATCGCTCTTATCGTAATCAAAGAACGCATCCTGCAACTGGCCGACGCGCTGCTCGATGGTCTCCTTGGGCGGCGCAGGCGGCGGCGCCGGCGGCGGCGGAGCGGTCACGGTGACGGTGGCGGACTTGCTCAAGGTGCCGCCGGGTCCGGTCGCGGTCAGGCGGTACGTCGTGGTGTCGTTGGGGTAAACGCTCTTGCTGCCACTGGCCTGAACGGTTCCGACACCGTTATCGATGGAGATCTGATTGGCGTTGCTCACCGACCATCGCAGCGTGGACGACTGACCGCGCTCGATCGTCGACGGCTCCGCTGAAAATTCGCTGATATCCGGGGCGGGCGGCGGTGGCGCCGGCGGCGGCTGCACGGGCGCCGGCGGCGGCGGCGGTGGCGGAGCTTTCTTCTTGCAACCTGTTGTCGACCCGATCAACGCGATCGAGAGAAGGACCATCCAGATGACACTCCACTTGCGTTTCAACAACATGATCTTGCCTCCAGAAATTTAAACCCGATCACTTACCCCAGACGGGCGTCCAGTTATTCCCTTGCGTGGTCAACTGGTGCACTTGCGTACCGTCCGCCACCATGGTGTAGATCTGATGCGAACCGCTGCGCGTGGACATGAACACCAGGTGCCGCCCATCGGGCGCCCAACCAGGGTTCTCGTTGCGGCCCTCGCTATGAGTCAATTGGTCATATCGGCGCGTGGCCACGTCCATCAGAAAGATGTTGAAATTCCCGGTTGCGTAACCCCGCGTCCAGGCGAATGCGATCACCTCGCCGTTGGGGTTCCAGGACGGATTGGAAGCCTCACCCTCCCCATTGGTGAGTTGCTCCACGCCGGTCCCGTCGAAATTCATTCGGAAGATCTGTTGCGGGCCCGAGCGGCCGGAGACAAATACAATGTCATTTCCGGATTTGGGATTCACCTTGGGTTCCACCTCGATGGCGCGCGAGGAGGAGATACGCTTCAAATTGCTCCCATCCAAATTCGCGACGTAGATCTGAGCCCACCCGCTCGCCGAAGAGGCATACAAAATCTGCTTGCCGTCGGGCGTGAAGTTGGGAGTGGCGTTCAGCGACGCCTTCTGATTATAGAAGGACAAGCGCCGCCCAGTCTCCGTAGAGAGTATAAATATACCAGGATTGCCGCCCGCATAGCTAGTAAATGCGACTTTGGAGCCATCCGGCGACACAGCGGGCATGATGGAAATTGAGTTATAGCGGGCGAGCTGCTTCTGGTTGGAACCGTCGGGATCCATCTGCCAGATTTCTTTGTGGCCGGTCCGGTTGGAGACGAAGTAGATATGCGTGCCGTAGAGCGAAGTGGCGCCCCAATGCGCCAGGATGTCGGCGGCGAACTCGTGCGCGACCCTGCGCGCGCCGGTCTCATCCAGTGACCCGAAGTAGCGCTTACCCAAAATCTGCGCATTGGCGAGATTCGGCTGTCCCACATCGAACAGCCAGCCATAGAGAACCATCTGGCCGTTCTGGTCGGCGGTGTAACCGGCGGCCAGGAAGTTGGCATTGACCGGCGGCGAAGACCAATCCGAAAGCGCCAGGCCGCCCATGGAAGCGCCGGGGCGTGCCGGCTGGCGGAAATCTTCGGGCCGCTGCGGCACTTGCAGCGGATACATGCCTTTCGGCGCCATGTCGAACAAACCGGAATTTTGCAGATCGCTGAAGAGCGTTTCATTGAAGGCGCTCATCAGGCTCACGGCCGCCCCCGAACCCCGGAAGTCCGGGACCGCCATCACGGGTTTCTGCGGGCTCACGATTTTGATGACCACCGAACCTTCCTGCGCGAACAGGACCAGCCCAACGACAGATAAAAGAGAGAGGATTGCCAAAAGAAATGGTTTCTTCTTCATCGTTTCAGCTCAAACCAGAACTCAATGCCCACATCATTTCCGGTGTAGCCGGCGGGCAGTGCGGGAAACGGAGCGGCGTCGGCTATGGCGCGCTGCGCGGAAAGATCCAGCGCGAGATTGCCGCTGGTTTGCGCCACGCGGACACCGGAAATGGTGCCATCCCGCCGGATGCTGAAGGTCACGATCACGGGAGGCGCGGAGCGGATGCGCGGGTCGACATCGCCGGTGCGCCAGTGTTGCGCCACTTTCTGGCGCAGAATATCGACGTAAAAACCATAGCGGTCGCCGAACGGGGACCCGCGGCCGACACCCACGCCCCCCGATCCCGTCTGGCCCACCATGGGACTGACGAGCGCCTGCCCTTCCTGGCTATACAACTGATTGGGACGGTCGATCTGCCTGGCGCGATACAGGTTGGTGCTGGATTCCACGCGCGACGGTTTTTTCGGAGTAGCGCGGCTGCGGAGCGGGATAGCGTCGGGCTCCGGCTCCTTGACCTTAGTTCTTTGGATTTTGTCCGGCTTGGGCTCGGGGACCTCGGACTTGGTATCGTTGGCGACGGGATTCACGATCCCGCCGCGCGACGGCAGCGGGACCTGGCCGACAACGTTCACCACCATGGCGGAGCCGCCTCCCGGAGTGTTGCTGCCCCAATAGGAATGCGGCCCGACGTAAGTGGAAAAGAACACGATGAAGGCGGCCACGGAAGCGTGCAACGCGAGCGAACCAGCCAACGGGTTCCGGAGCGATTCCGGCTGGTCGAGGATATCGAGGTGCGGCATCACCGTCTCCGTTTGTCCGCGGAGTCTTCGGGCTGCGTCACCATGTTCACCGTGATCCTGGCTTCGCGGAGCTCGCTGAGCACGGCCGCAATGGGCTCCCAGAGACAACCGCGATCGGCGCGGACGTAGACGGCCTGGCCGCGAAAGCGGCTTTGCAGGATGGCATTCAGCTCGTTGATGTTGACGGCCTTTTCATTCAGGTACAGGCCACCCTCGCGCGTGAGGTTGATCACCGGCAGTTCCTTGGCGCTGTCTGACACGTACTTGGTTTTGGGCACGTCGATTTCGATGCCGAACTCCATGACGTGCGCCGTCATCATGAAAATGACGAGCAGCACGAGCACGACGTCCACAAACGGCGTGACATTGATGTCGGACAGCGCGGACGTTCCGTGGAACCGCCTGCGCCCGTTTCCGCTCCCGCCATTGACGGCTATGGCCACCGGCTATTCTCCGTAGCTTCGTTCGGTCAGATTCAGAAACTCGAGGGCGAAGTCATCCATGCGCGCCCCCATTTCTTTGATCCTCTGGCCGAAGATGTTGTAAGCGACAGCCGCGGGAATCGCCGCCATCAGGCCGACCGCAGTGGCGATCAGGGCTTCGGAAATGCCGGGACCGACGGCACGCAGGCTGGAGCTGCCCATCTGTCCCAGTTGCTCGAAGGAGCGGATGATCCCGAGCACGGTGCCGAACAAACCGATGAACGGGCTGACGGAAGCCGTGGTGGCCAGCCAGCCCATGTTGCGCTCCAGTTTCGCCAGCTCCTCGCTGGTGCCCAACTGGAGGCTGCGCTCGAGGGAAACCTTATTGTTGATGGTCCCGCGCGACTTCACCTGCCGCGCATATTCCTCGTAGCCGAAATCGAAAACGGCGACCAGGGGTGAAGGACGGAACTGCTCGCTCACGACCATGACGGCATCCAGGGCGTTGGCCTTGCGGAAAGCGCGCAGGAATTTGGCGTCGGCGGCGCGCGCACGACGGAAGGCGCTCCACTTGGAGAAGATGATGGTCCACGAGAAGATCGAAAAAACCAACAAAATCAGCAAAACGGCGACCGTCAGCGGGGTGGCCCGGCTGATCATATCCCACAGATTCACTTGCAGCAGGAGTGCGGGGATTGCTGAAGCCAAACTGTCTCCTCACTTGCAAATGTAACATAAGAACCGCTTGCAATCGCAGAGATCGCAGGGCTCGAGGGAACATTTCGGGGGAGAAATGTTTCGGCATGAATCCGGTGGCGGGGGAGTTCATGCCGAATGGCCGATGGCATGGCAAAGAGGACCAACCGCGGGGATGTTGAGAAATCGGAGCTGGCGCCCGCGCGCCTGAGAGACGGCGTAAGTTCGTATAATCGGCTCGATGCTCGTCGATCTGACGGTCGAGAATTACGCGGTCATCGACCGGCTGCGCGTGAGCTTTCATGCGGGGCTGAACCTGCTGACGGGCGAGACCGGCAGCGGGAAATCGATTGTCGTGGATGCGTTGGGACTGCTGCTCGGCGGGCGGGCTTCCGCCGAGATGATCCGCTCGGGCCAGGAGCGGGCCAGGATCGCCGGTGTGTTTGACGTGCGCAACAGCCGCGCGGTCGAGGCCGTGCTGGAGACGGCGGGGCTGGAGGCGGAAGACGGCGAGCTGCTGATCGAGCGCGAAGTGCTGGCCGAGGGGAAATCCCGCGCGTTCATCGCCAACCGGCCGGCCACGGTTGCCCTGCTGCGCGAACTGGCGCCGCACCTGGGCGATATTCACGGACAGCACGACCAGCAGCTTCTGTTTTCGCCGGAAACACAGCGCGAGCTCCTGGATGCGTTCGCGGCATCCGAGAAGCTGCTGGCGGCCGTCGAAGAGAGTTACCGCACATTGCGGCGGGTGGAATCCGAGCTGGCGGAAATCGAGCGGTCCGAGCAGGAGAAACTGCGCCTGCTCGATCTCTGGCAGTTCCAGCGGCGGGAGATTGAAGGCGCCCGATTACAGCCCGGGGAGGATGCCGCACTGGAGAATGAAAGGCGCGTGTTGCACAATCTGGGCCGCATCCAGGAGAGCGCCGGCGCCGCCTACGCCGCGCTGTACGATTGTCCCGAATCAGCGACGGCTCTGGCCAAGCTCGCCGCCAAGAAACTGGAGGAGCTGGGGCGGATCGATCCGGCTCTCGCAGAAATTCGACAGAGCCTCAAGCCGGCTGAAGTGGCGCTGTCCGAGGCTTCGTATGCGCTGCGTGATTATCTCGGGCATCTCGAAGCCAACCCGGGCCGGCTGGATGAGATCGAGTCACGTCTCGCCGCCATCGATAAACTCAAACGCAAATACGGCGCGACCATCGAAGAGATCGCCGCCTTTCTGGCACAGGTGGCAGCCCATATCGACGCCGTGGAGCATGCGACGGAGCGAATGGAAACGCTCCGCGCTGAGAAGGCCAAGTGTGAGGAACAATACGAAGCGGCCGCGGCGAAGCTCAGCGCGCGCCGGAAAGAAGCCGCCGCCAGGCTGGCGAAGCGTGTCGAGACAGAGCTGGCGTCTCTGGCCATGGAAAAGGCCGCGTTTCAAATCGGTGTGGGCCCGGCCGCGCCGTCGGCTTCGGGAGTGGACGCAGTGGAGTTCCTGGTCTCACCGAATGTGGGCGAGGAGCCAAAGGCGATCGAGAAAATCGCTTCGGGCGGCGAGATCTCCCGAATCGCGCTGGCGCTCAAGACCTGCGTGACGGTTCCGGCGCGGGCGGCGGCGATGCGCACCCTGGTCTTCGACGAGGTCGACGCCGGCATCGGCGGCAGCGTGGCGGAAGGGGTAGGGCGGCGGCTGAAGAAGCTCTCAACGGCCAACCAGGTGCTGTGCGTCACACACCTGGCGCAAATCGCCTGTTTTGCGGATCATCATTACCTGGTGGAGAAGCGCGAGCAGAAGGGGCGCACGGTGGCGACGATCGAGGAATTGGACGCCGGCGCGCGCACGCGCGAGATCGGCCGCATGCTCTCGGGGCAGAAAGTCACTAACGAAGCGTTGAAGCAGGCGGAGCGGCTGATCGCGCTGAGCGCGGAATAAGCGGCGCGGAACTCCTAAACGTTTTCCGGAATGACAAAAGGCTCGCGGTACTTGCGCTTGATATAGCGGTTGGCCTCGTCGTCATTGATGAAGCGTTCGGTTTTCGGGTCAAAATGCAGCTTACGGCCGGTGCGGTAACTGATGTTCGCCATGTGCACGAGCGCGGTCGAAAGGTGGCCTTCTTCGATATCGCATGTCAGATCCTTCCGGTTACGGCTGCGCACGGCATTGAGGAAGTTCTCAATATGCGGCGTCGTGTCCCATTCCTCCGGTTCGCTGTATTTGAACGCCTGAACCAGCTCGCGATCCTCGCCTTTGTAGATCTGACAGCCCTTCAGGTCCAGCGACATCCAGCCCTCACTGCCGAAAAACAGGTTGCCGATGAAGTTTGAGCCGTCATAGGCGATGCTGCTTTCACCGCCGGTGATCAGGCCGCGCACTTCGAACACCAGCTCGCAATCGGGATAGTGAAACGTGGCGAGCTGCGTGTTAGGGGTTTCCTGATCGTCGTCATAAACGAACTTGCCGCCGTCGGAAACCACGGCTTCGGGCAGGGTCTGCTTATTCAGCCCCCAGCGGCAGATATCCATCTCATGCACGCCCTGATTGCCGATGTCGCCGTTGCCGGTGTTCCAGAACCAGTGCCAGTTGTAGTGGAAGCGGTTCGGGTTGAAGGGCAGCATTTCGGCAGGACCCACCCAGAGGTTGTAATCGACGCCGGGCGGCACGGGACCGTTGGGCTGGTGGCCGATGGATTTGCGCCGCTTGTAACAGAGGCCTTTGGCCAAGTAGAGCTTGCCGATCACACCATCGTGGAGCATCTGAATGGCGCGGATCTTGTGGGCGGTGGTCCGGCTTTGCAAACCGACCTGCA
>Ga0335081_10018924_pt1 | contig 11137 bp, 3 predicted proteins | sample Lox_Sample_35_FD_206713 | JGI IMG/M metagenome (GOLD analysis project Ga0335081, IMG submission 206713) | Soil microbial communities from Loxahatchee National Wildlife Refuge, Florida, United States - Lox_Sample_3.5 | ecosystem: Environmental > Terrestrial > Soil > Wetlands | place: USA: Florida...
TGCGAAACCCGAACTTTGCCGTCGATCACCAGGTAGAGGCTGGTGGACGGTTGGGCCTGGTTGTAGATCACCTCGCCTTTCCGGTATTCCAGAACGTTGGAGCAAGGAAGATAGGCTAGTGGATCTTCCAATTGAACGCCAGGAGCAGTTGCTGCTGTCTGACTGAAGGCCATCTTTGTTCCCCCAAGAATCATATGCGTCTCCCTTCGCTGAGCACCTGACGTGCCAATCCACGTCCGAGCCGTGCGGTATGTCTCGTTTTACGTCTTCAGCAGGGTGAAATGGAATGTCGCACCCTTGCCGAGGTCTGATTCCACCCAGATCCGGCCTTCATGCCGGCTTACGATCTTTCGACAGATTGCCAATCCCATGCCGCTCCCGGATGATTTCGCCCGAGGCTGCAAAATTTTAAAGATGCCGAACACCTTTTCTGCATATTGCGGTTCGATGCCGATGCCATTATCACGAACCGAAACCAGCCACTCGCCTCCGCGATCCTGTGCGGCGATCTGGATTCGCGGGGGCTCTTCGGCGCGGTAGCGAATCGAATTGACAAGTAAGTTCTGGAAGAGCCTCGTAAGCTGGACCGGATCTCCAATCACCGTGGGAAGGGATGTCGATCGCTCGATGATTGCCGCGTTCTCCTCAATGAGGGAGCGGATATTGCGAATCGCGTCGTCCAAAGAGCTCTCGCAACTGGTACGAACGAAATAATCGGTCCCCCGGGCATCAATTCGCGAAAAATCGAGCAGGTCGTGGATAAGCCTCTCCATCCGTCCCGCACCCTCGACAATGAAGTTGATGAATTGGTCGGCGTCGCCCTGCAACTGGCCCTGGTACCGCTTGGCCAGCAGTTGCGCATAAATCGAAACCGTGCGGAGCGGCTCCTGCAAATCGTGGCTGGCAATATATGCAAACTGCTGCAATTCTTCGTTGGAGCGCATAAGAGCGTCCGTACGCTCCAGCACCCGCTCCTCTAGGGTCGCATTCAGCTCTCGGATCTTCTCCTCGGCCTTCTTACGCTCGCTGATGTCCCGGATGGCGCTGGTGATGACGACGCCTTCTTCGGTTTGCAAGGGGCTGAAGCTGATTTCAACCGGGAACGGCTCGCCGCCTTCGCGCGACGCGTACAGCTCAACGCCGCGCTCGAGCGGATACATCCGGGGAGCCGTGTCATCTTCCCAGCCCGGATGGAACCGCGGGGCCCAGCCGGGGACCAGTTCCTTGATATTCCGCGAGAGTAGTTTATCGCGGCCGCAATTAAACAAAACCTCGGTCTGGGAATTGACCATCAGAATTTTGCCTTCGTCACGGCACATCACCATGGCATCGGGAGCGGCTTCGAGCAGCGAACGGAATTTCTGCTCGGCCTTCTGCAGCACCTCGGCTTGTTTCCGCAAAGCGTCGGCCTGCGCCTTCAGCTTTGCGTTGCTGCGGCTCAGTTCGACGAATACGGCTACTTTGGAGCGCAGCACCTCGGGCACGATCGGCTTGAAGAGGAAATCAACGGCCCCGAGATCGTAGCCGCGAAACAGATGCTCTTCGTTGCGATATCCGGTGAGAAACAAAATGGGAGTCTGGCGCGACCGGGGACGGCTTCGAATCAGTTCCGCCGTTTCGAAACCATCCATTTCCGGCATTCGCACGTCCAGAAGGATCACGGCGAAATCTTCGTTCAGAAGGTGCCGGAGCGCTTCCTTGCCGGACTTGGCGAACACCAGGTCTTCACCCAAGCTGCTGAGGGTCGCTTCCAAGGAAACGAGGTTCTCCGGCGTGTCGTCAACCAGCAGAATTTTCATCTTCTGCTCGGCTGCGAGCTCAGGTGCGATTTGCAGGCTCCTCGCGGTTACAGACATTCGTCTTTGTCCAGCCGGCTTATCTAGCCATCGTCACCGCGGCCGGTGAAAGCTCGTGACGGCGCGCCAGCCACACGCGCAACACCGAGAAAAGCTGGTCCAGATCGACCGGCTTGGTGATATAGTCCGAAGCTCCCGCTTCTATGCACTTGGCACGGTCGCCTTTCATGGCCTTGGCCGTCACTGCAATGATCGGCAGCGAGCGCATTTCCTGAATCTGCCGGATCGCTTTGATCGTTTCGTACCCGTCCATCTCCGGCATCATGATGTCCATCAGAACGCCGTCAATGTCCGGATTCTTGAGAAGCGTCTCGATGCCCGCGCGTCCATTTTCTGCATGGACCACCTGCAAATTGTGCTGTTCCAGCACGGTGGTGAGGGCGAAAATGTTCCGCACGTCGTCGTCAACCACCAGCACTTTCTTGCCGGCGAGCGAATTATCGTTGCGGCGGAAGCTCGCCAGCGTCTCCCGCTGGAGATTGGAGAGGTCGCTTTCCGCGCGATGCAGCAGCAGTACGGTCTCGTCCAGGAGACGTCCGGAAGATTCGGCCAGCCGGACCACGCTCGCGCGGGCAACTCTCCGAATCTCGGCCTCCAGTCCTGCGCTGACATGGCGGAGACCGCAGAGGATGATTGGCGGCGTGTAAGAATTGATCTCCGCCTGGATCTCTTCTGTCAATTGAATCGCCGAGATGTCGTCCAGACGGAGATCGATTACGATGCCATCCAGATACTTCTGCCGCACAACGGCCAGCGCTTCTCCGCCAGAATTGACTGGCAGCAGTTCGACGTCTTTGCCGGCGAGCGACTCCTGACAGCTCGCGCGGAGACCGTCTTCCGCGGTTACGATCAATAGTTTCTTGGTTCGAGCCTCGAGTGAGTAACGGATGGTTTCAAACGCTGCGTTCAAGTTCTCCTTGGTGACCGATTTCTCCAGATATGTCATCGCTCCCAGCGCCAGTCCACGCCGCCGGTTTTCATCCCCGGTTATCACGTGAACTGGAATGTGGCGGGTTGCGGGTTCGTGCTTCAACCGGTCGAGAATCGTCCAGCCAGCCATATCTGGCAAATTGATGTCGAGTGTAATCGCCCCAGGATTGAACTCTCGCGCAAGGCTGAGCGCAGTACCGCCGCGCAATGCGGCCAGCACTTTGATGCCTCGCTCGTGCGCCAGATCAACCAGAATTCTGGCGAAAGTCACGTCGTCTTCGACGATGAGCAGTACCGGATCCCCGGGCTGAATCAAATTACGGTCATCGTCGATCTCGATGTCGTGCACAACCGGGACCGGGGAAGCCGAGGCCGGAGGAAGAATCATGTCTACGACCTGGTCGGGCACTGCGCTCGCAACAGGCTCCATCACCGGACTCGGACCCGTGCCGTCGCCATCGTGCGGCGTCCGCTGCGTCTCGGCCTTGGGCATCGTGACCAGCGCAACATAGGTTTGCGGCAGGTACAGGGTAAAGGTGCTGCCGGCTCCCGGCGCGCTTTGCAGCCGGATTTCGCCGCCCAGCAGGCGCGTGAGCTCACGGCTGATGGACAGACCCAAACCCGTACCGCCGTACTTGCGGCTGGTAGTGCCATCGGCTTGCTGGAACGCCTCGAAGATGATTTTCTGCTTGTCTTGCGGAATACCAATGCCGGTATCGGTCACCGAAAATGCGATTACCGACTTCACTCGGTTCAGCACGGAATGGGTCGCGCCCCAGCCCGCGTTCGCGCGTTCGATCTTTAGCCGAACCGAACCATGCTCAGTGAACTTGAGTGCATTTGAGAGCAGGTTCTTCAAAACCTGCTGCAGTCGCTTGGAGTCGGTGATGATCGTTTCGGTCGGAAGATTGTCTCCCAGTTCGATTGAGAGATCGAGTCCCTTGCCTTCGGCGACATGACGGAACGTCCGAGAGCAGAAGTCCCGCAACTCTAAGAAGCGAACGCTGCCGATTTCTACATCCATCTTTCCGGACTCGATCTTGCTGAGATCCAGGATGTCGTTAATCAGCGCCAGCAGATCTGTTCCTGACGAGTGGATTGTCTCGGAGTACTTGACTTGCTTCGATGTCAGCGTGCCTTCGGCATTCTCAGAAAGCATTTGGGCGAGAATCAGCAGGTTATTGAGCGGTGTTCGCAGCTCGTGGCTCATGTTCGCGAGAAACTCGCTCTTGTACTTGGAAGTGAGGGCAAGCTGCTCGGCCTTTTCTTCCAGCGCCGCCTTGGCCTGCTCAACCTCTTTATTCTTGGCCTCGACCTCGTTCTTCTGCTCCGCGAGCAGGTGCGCCTTCTCCTCCAACTCGGCGTTGGTCTTTTGCAATTGCTCAGCGAGCGCCTGGCTCTGCTTTAAGAGTTGCTCCGTGCGCATCGTGGCCGCGATCGTATTGAGCACAATGCCGATGCCCTGCGTCAATTGATCGAGAAATGCCAGGTTTACTTCGGTGAAATGACGGAAAGCGGCCAATTCCACTACCGCCCGCGCTTCTCCCTCGAACAATACCGGCAGCACCACGATGCTGGCTGGGGTTCCGTCGCCTAAGCTCGAGCTGATCTTCACGTAATCGCGAGGAACGTCAGTCACCAGGATGCGTCGCTTCTCCAAGCCGCATTGTCCGACCAATCCCTGCCCCATCCTGAACCCACCAGGAATGCCATTTTCCGAATTGGCGCCGTAGGCCGCGATCAGCTTCAGGTACTCGGATCCTTCGCTGTTCTCGGTGATGTAGAACGTGCCGTGTTGCGCACCGACCAGGGGAGTCAGTTCCGACAACAGCAGGTTGGCAACGGTGAGGAGGTCGCGCTGCCCTTGCATCATGCCGGTGAACTTGGCAATGTTGGTCTTCAGCCAGTCCTGATCGGTGTTCTTGCGCGTGGTCTCGGCCAGATTGCCGATCATCTCGTTAATTGTGTCCTTGAGCGCCGCGACTTCGCCCTGGGCGGCCACCGCGATCGTGCGCGTCAAGTCGCCCTTGGTCACGGCCGTCGCCACGTCGGCGATCGCTCGAACCTGCGTGGTCAGGTTCGCGGCGAGCTGATTCACGTTGTCGGTCAAGTCGCGCCAGATTCCCGCCGCGCCCGGCACGCGCGCCTGCCCGCCGAGTTTACCTTCGATCCCCACTTCGCGCGCCACGTTGCTGACCTGGTCCGCAAAGACCGCCAGCGTATCGATCATGCCGTTGATCGTCTCAGCGAGTTCGGCGATTTCACCCTTGGTCTCCAGCACCAGCTTGCGCTTCAAATTGCCGTTCGCCACATCGGTGACAACCTTGGCAATACCGCGAACCTGCGTCGTGAGGTTCGCCGCCATCGAGTTCACATTGTCCGTCAGATCCTTCCAAGTGCCCGCCACGCCGCGGACTTCGGCCTGACCGCCGAGCTTGCCTTCCGTTCCGACTTCGCGCGCCACGCGCGTCACTTCCGACGCGAAGCTGTTGAGCTGGTCCACCATCGTGTTGATCGTGTTCTTCAGCTCGAGGATTTCGCCCTTCACGTCGACCGTGATCTTCTTGCTCAGGTTGCCATTCGCGACTGCGGTCGTGACCTCGGCGATGTTGCGGACCTGCATCGTCAGATTCGCCGCCATCGAGTTCACCGAGTCCGTCAAGTCTTTCCACGTTCCGGCGACGCCGCGGACTTCCGCCTGTCCGCCCAGCTTGCCTTCCGTTCCGACTTCGCGGGCCACGCGTGTCACTTCCGCCGCGAATGACCCGAGCTGATCGACCATCGTGTTGATCGTGTTCTTGAGCTCGAGAATTTCCCCTCGCACGTCCACCGTGATCTTGCGCGACAAATCGCCTTTCGCGACGGCCGTCGTGACCTCGGCGATGTTGCGCACCTGCATCGTCAGGTTCGCCGCCATCGAATTCACCGAGTCTGTGAGATCCTTCCAGGTACCGGCGACGCCACGCACATCCGCCTGCCCGCCCAGCTTGCCTTCCGTTCCGACTTCGCGCGCCACGCGCGTCACTTCCGAGGCGAACGAGCTAAGCTGGTCCACCATCGTGTTGATCGTGTTCTTCAGCTCCAGAATTTCCCCGCGCGCATCCACTGTGATCTTCGTAGTCAAGTCGCCTTTGGCGACGGCTGTCGTGACGCCCGCAATGTTGCGGACTTGATTCGTCAGGTTGCTGGCCATGGAATTGACTGAATCGGTCAAATCCTTCCAGGTTCCGGCGACTCCCTTCACGTCCGCCTGGCCGCCCAGCTTGCCTTCCGTACCCACCTCGCGAGCAACACGAGTCACTTCCGACGCAAACGAGCTGAGCTGGTCCACCATCGTGTTGATCGTGTTCTTCAACTCCAGAATTTCGCCGCGCGCGTCTACCGTGATCTTCGTCGAGAGGTCGCCCTTGGCCACCGCCGTCGTCACGCCCGCGATGTTGCGCACCTGGTTCGTCAGGTTGCCCGCCATCGAGTTCACGCTTTCGGTCAGATCCTTCCACGTGCCGGCCACGCCCTTCACATCCGCCTGCCCGCCCAGTTTGCCTTCCGTTCCCACTTCGCGCGCCACGCGCGTCACTTCCGATGCGAATGAGCTGAGCTGGTCCACCATCGTGTTGATCGTGTCCTTCAGCTCCAGAATTTCCCCGCGCACCGCCACCGTAATCTTCCGGCCCAGATCTCCGTTCGCCACCGCCGTTGTCACTTCCGCGATGTTACGGACCTGGCCTGTCAGGTTCCCCGCCATCGAGTTGACCGAATCGGTCAAGTCCTTCCACGTGCCGGCCACGCCGCGCACATCGGCCTGTCCACCCAGAATGCCCTCAGTGCCGACCTCGCGCGCCACGCGCGTCACTTCCGAGGCGAACGCGTTGAGCTGATCCACCATCGTGTTGATCGTGTTCTTCAGCTCCAGAATTTCCCCGCGCACGTCCACCGTGATCTTGCGGCTCAGATCACCGCGGGCGACAGCCGTCGTCACCTCGGCAATGTTGCGGACTTGCGCTGTCAGGTTGCCGGCCATCGAGTTCACGCTGTCCGTCAGATCCTTCCAAACGCCGGCAACGCCCTTCACCTCAGCCTGCCCGCCCAGTTTTCCTTCCGTTCCCACTTCGCGCGCCACGCGCGTCACTTCCGCCGCAAACGAGCCGAGCTGATCCACCATCGTATTGACGGTATTCTTCAGCTCCAAAATTTCGCCGCGAACGTCCACCGTGACCTTACGCGACAGGTCGCCGTTCGCGACGGCGGTCGTTACCTCGGCAATGTTACGGACTTGCGCTGTCAGGTTCCCCGCCATCGAGTTGACGCTGTCGGTGAGATCCTTCCAAACGCCGGCAACGCCCATCACTTCCGACTGGCCGCCCAGTTTGCCTTCCGTTCCCACTTCACGCGCCACACGGGTCACTTCCGAAGCGAACGCGTTGAGCTGGTCCACCATCGTGTTGATCGTGTTCTTCAGCTCCAAAATTTCCCCGCGCACGTCCACCGTGATCTTGCGGCTGAGGTCGCCGTTAGCCACCGCCGTCGTCACCTCGGCAATGTTGCGAACCTGGTCGGTCAGATTGCCGGCCATCGAGTTCACACTGTCCGTCAAATCCTTCCAGACGCCGCCGATTCCTTTCACCTGTGCCTGGCCGCCAAGTTTGCCTTCCGTGCCGACTTCGCGCGCCACGCGCGTCACTTCGGCGGCAAAACTGTTGAGCTGGTCCACCATGATATTGACGGTATTCTTCAGCTCCAGAATTTCGCCGCGCGCATCCACCGTGATCTTCGTCGAAAGGTCGCCCTTGGCCACCGCCGTCGTCACGCCCGCGATGTTGCGCACCTGGTTCGTCAGGTTGCCCGCCATCGAGTTCACGCTTTCGGTCAGATCCTTCCACGTGCCGGCCACGCCCTTCACATCCGCCTGCCCGCCCAGTTTGCCTTCCGTTCCCACTTCGCGCGCCACGCGCGTCACTTCCGATGCGAATGAGCTGAGCTGGTCCACCATCGTGTTGATCGTGTTCTTCAGCTCCAGAATTTCCCCGCGCACCGCCACCGTGATCTTGCGGCCCAGATCGCCGTTTGCGACAGCCGTCGTCACTTCCGCGATGTTACGGACCTGCGCCGTCAGGTTCCCCGCCATCGAGTTGACCGAATCGGTCAAGTCCTTCCACGTTCCGGCCACGCCGCGCACATCTGCCTGTCCACCCAGAATGCCCTCAGTGCCGACTTCGCGCGCCACGCGCGTCACTTCCGACGCGAACGCGTTGAGCTGGTCCACCATCGTGTTGATCGTGTTCTTCAGCTCCAGAATTTCCCCGCGCACGTCTACCGTGATCTTGCGGCTCAGATCGCCGCGGGCGACGGCCGTCGTCACCTCGGCAATGTTGCGGACTTGCGCCGTCAGGTTGCCGGCCATCGAGTTCACGCTGTCCGTCAGATCCTTCCAGACACCGGCCACGCCCTTCACTTCCGCCTGCCCGCCCAGTTTGCCTTCCGTGCCGACCTCGCGCGCCACGCGCGTTACTTCCGAAGCGAACGAACTGAGCTGATCGACCATCGTGTTGATCGTGTTCTTCAGCTCCAGAATCTCGCCCTGCACATCCACCGTGATCTTGCGCGAAAGGTCGCCATTGGCGACGGCCGTCGTCACCTCCGCAATGTTACGGACCTGCGCCGTGAGGTTCCCCGCCATCGAATTCACGCTATCGGTCAGATCGCGCCAGACCCCGCCCATGTCTTTGACTACGGCTTGGCCGCCCAGTTTTCCTTCCGTTCCCACCTCGCGCGCCACGCGCGTCACTTCCGATGCGAACGAGTTCAACTGCGCCACCATCGTGTTCACCACGCGCGCCGTGTGTAGGAACTCGCCCTTCAGCGAGCGGCCGTCCACCTCCAGCGCCATGGTTTGCGAAAGGTCTCCCTGGGCTACCGACCCGATCACCCGCGCCACTTCCGTCGACGGCTGCACCAGATCGCCGATCAACTCGTTGACTGATTCGACGCAATCCTGCCACCCGCCCGAGACGGTCCCCAATGTCGCCCGCTGACTGATTTTGCCTTCCTTGCCGACTGCCGTGCTGATTCGGGAAAACTCGCTCGCCATGCGCTCGTTGAGTTTGAAGATGTCGTTCAAGACGTCGGCAATTTTGCCCTCGAGCCCCGTTCGGTCAACCGGCAGTCGAACCGAGAAATCGCCGTCCCGAAAGGCGATTAGCGTGTTCAGAAGAGTTCTGGTGTCGAGTGCATCAATAACGGGCTCGGCTTTCATGACTGACTCCTTGCGGGTTCGATTGGTCGCGATCGGTTTCACTGTCCCTCGGCCGTCCTGGTGGAGGAGACCAGAAGGTCTTTGAAGACGCCGCCCAGGCTGAGAAACTGCTCCAGGCTGAATGGCTTCCGCAGATAACACGTGGCGCCGAATTCGCTGGCGACGACGCGGTCGCGCGGCGAGTCGGACGAGGTCAAAACCACCACGGGAACGTGGGAGAGCCCGGCGGTGTCCCTGAGGCGCTGCAAAACTTCGATTCCGTCATGCCGCGGAAGGTTCAAGTCCAAAATGATGAGACCTAACCGGTGGGCCGCCGATCCGGCATCCTCAATGAACTGCAGGACTTCTTTGCCGTCCCAGACAACGTGAACCGGACACTCGATGCCGTGTTCCTTCAACGCTTCCCGGATTAAATAAACGTCCGCAGGATTGTCTTCGGCTAAAAGGATTTCCGGCATTGCACCCACTCGCTTTCCCCTAAAGATGCGCTCTCTGCATTCAACCGGATGCAAATGCTGCATTCGCCTTGATGCAGAACTTGGACTCTCTGATACGTTTCCGCTCCTGAACAGTCTGATAGCGTAAGAACATTTACAGAGACATTGCGGAATTGAGCACTTTTTCGTCCAACTGAGCGGACTGGATAAGCCCTTCGACCCATCCTACCGGAGATTCCCTTACTTGACACGGAGCTTTTGGGACCGAAGCGTGCGGAAACAAACGTCCGTGCCGAAGCGGCCGGCGGTTCGTTAGATAGGCCACTAGCCTGCGAGTCGACCGTAGAACGAAGCATGTTGCCTGAACGGCCGATTCGCATCCTGATCATCGACGACGACCGCGCCGATCGCGAGATCTACAAACACTGTCTTGGATTGTCGGCGGCCTGGAAATTCGAATTCGCCGAAGCGGATTCGGCTGCCGACGGCCTGGAAAAATCGCGATCCTGGCGGCCGGACTGCATTTTGCTCGACTACAATCTTCCCGACCAGGATGGTTTGGAAGTGTTGACATCGCTGACCGCCCAGTCGGAGCACGCCCCCGCCGCCATCGTGATGCTCACCGCCTTCGGCGGCGAAGAACTCGCGGTTCGGGCAATGAAGGCCGGGGCCACCGATTACCTTCCCAAGGGGAGCATCGCAGCCGATACTCTGTCGCACACCATTCTTAATGCTGTGGAGAAAGGGTGGATGCGCCGCCAAATCGAGGCCCAGCAGGCTGAGCTTCAAAAGAGTGCGCGCCGCCACCAGGTATTGCTCGAGGCGATTCCGGACATGGTCTGGATGGCTGCAGCCGATGGCCGGGTGGAATACGCCAATCGGCGGTGGTTCGAATTCACCGGCCTGCAGCTCGATCGGACTACGAACCTCGGCTGGGATCACCTTCTCCACGCTGACGATCGTGACCGGACCTATGCGGCATGGAAGCAGGCCGATAACGGCGACACCGTCTTTGAAATTGAGCACCGGCTCCGCCGGGCCGCCGACGGCAGTTACCGCTGGCACCTCGTCCGGGCGGTGCCGCTGCGAAACCCCACCACCGGCGAGATTCTAAGCTGGTTCGGCACCTGCACCGATATCGAGGACCAAAAGCGGCTCGAAGTCGAGATGCTGCAGCGCCAAAAACTGGAAAGCATCGGCCGTCTCGCCGGCGGCGTGGCGCACGACTTCAATAACTTGCTGGTGGCCATCCTGGGTGGCGCGAGCCTCGCGATGGACACTTTGCCCGGTTCGCATCCAGCTCAGAAGCTGTTGGCCGAGGTTCTCAATGCCGGTGAGCGGGCCGCCCAATTGACTCGGCAATTGCTCGCCTACGCCGGGAAATCCAATTTCTTCGTGGAGCCGGTGGATCTCGGTGAGCTGGTCGGGGAAACCTGCAATCGGGTCCGGAGGTCACTGCCGGACAATCTCCATCTTGAGATTCACAACCAGCCGGATCTTCCCGCGATTGAAACCGATCAGGAACAAATGCGCCAGGTCGTCGCCGACGTCGTGATGAATGCGGCGGAGGCCATCGGCAAAGGCGGCGGTCACGTGCGAGTTTGCACCGAAGCCATCGAAATCGATGCAGACTCGGCGACACGCAATGGGTATCAGCCGGG
>Ga0335081_10018925_pt1 | contig 11136 bp, 9 predicted proteins | sample Lox_Sample_35_FD_206713 | JGI IMG/M metagenome (GOLD analysis project Ga0335081, IMG submission 206713) | Soil microbial communities from Loxahatchee National Wildlife Refuge, Florida, United States - Lox_Sample_3.5 | ecosystem: Environmental > Terrestrial > Soil > Wetlands | place: USA: Florida...
GACCGACGATGCGGTTGGCGAGTTCGCCGTGCGCCCGCTTGCGCTCAGCGGCCAGGCGACGCTCGCGTTCGCGCCGCTTCTCGGCCAGGCGCTGGTAGCGCGAGGTTCCACTCTCGGGCGCGAGTTCTATCAGCTCGGCCTGACGCTCCGCGGCTACCTCCTAAAGGGTTCTCTTCAGGCGCTTCTCCACGCCATGGACGAGGACCTGGCGCCGGTACTTCGGACAACGTGGTACTGGCAAGAAAAGACGATGTTCCGACTGCTCTTGTACTCCACGCGGGTATGCATCCGGCCGCAGTATACAGCACGCCGTTACCTAATCCACTCTGGAGTTGCTTTGAGAGCGCATCGGCAGGCCGCCGTTCCTCCCGACGTCTGAAGGCGCGGGCTTCCCGGCGGCATTTTCGGGTGAGGTGAGGACGCCGTCTCGGAGCCCGGACGCTACCAAGGACGTCGCGCAGGGCCTCGAGTTCTTGGCGACTGATGAGGACGAGCGGTGTCGCTGCCTCGTGCTTCAACCCCGGGGAATGGCGGGTGGAAGGACTGATCCGGAGCACGTGCCAGTGGCCTTCTGCAAGCGCCGTGTCCATCCCTTCTGGGCCAACTCCGAACGGGGACCAAGATGGGGAGTGGAGATCCGGTCCCCTACCAGCTAAGAGCGTTGCCGCATCATGACGGCTGCTTCTTAGCAACGGGGGCTTATCCCCGTTCGGGAGGTTGGGCGCGGCGCCATGCAGACGCTTCGCCGAGGCCAGCAACCCGACCGCTGACGTCCGCCACGTCATTCCTCCGCCCAGGTCGTCGCAGCGGCTGCCTCGTGTCCGTCTCGAGCCGATCACCACGTTCACGCTGGCTATTTTGACGACGACGGTCGTCACACCCAACACGGGAATCGAACAAGGCACAGCCGCCCCGGTCATCCAGAGCCAAATCAACTGGGCACCGCAAGCTGCAGTGGCCGTTCAGGTGATCGCTTGCGGAATGCAAAGCACTGTGGCCAGTGGCGCGACGATTGCGGGGCAGGAAGCTGGCACCTGCTGTGCAGTGAAGCAAGCTGGGAGCGATCCATGGATCTTGTCTTCGTCGTCGGGACCATCGTCTTCTTCGCCATCAGCCTCGCCTACGCGAGCGGCTGTGATCATCTGTGAGTGAAACCATGAACTTCGAGTACGCCATCGGCATCATCCTCTCGGTGCTTCTTTCGGCCTATCTCGGCTACGCGCTGATCCGTCCCGAGCGGTTTTAGAGGAGCTTCTCATGACGATGAACGGCTGGATCCAGATCGGACTCTTCGCGATCGTCATCGTGGCGATCACGAAGCCGCTGGGCGTCTACATGTTCCGGGTATTCGAGGGCGAACAGCAGCCCATGCCTCGCCTGTTCGGCCCACTGGAGCGGCTGCTATACCGGGTCTCGGGGGTCAACCCAAAGAAGGAGCAGAGCTGGAAGGGCTATGCCTTCGCGATGCTCATCTTCAGTCTTTTCGGTGCCCTGGCGACGTACGCCATCGAGCGTCTGCAACACGTCCTGCCCTTCAATCCCCAAAAGTTTGGACCCGTGCCCGCGGATCTCGCCTTCAACACAGCCGTCAGCTTCACGACCAACACCAACTGGCAGAACTACGGCGGCGAGAACACGATGAGCTACCTCACGCAGATGGCGGGGCTCGCGTGGCACAATTTCACCTCGGCAGCCGTCGGCATCGGGCTCGCGCTCGCCCTGGCACGAGGGCTCACCCGCCGGCCCGGCCCGGGCGGCCCCCATACCATCGGGAATTTCTGGGTCGATCTGGTCCGCTCGATCGTCTACGTGCTCTTGCCCATCTCGATCGTGGGCACGCTGGTGCTCGTGGCGCTTGGCGTCCCGCAGACCCTGTCTGCCTACCGAGAGCTTTCCACCCTGGAGGGTCTCAAGCAGGTGGTGGCGCTCGGCCCGGTCGCCTCCCAGGAGGTCATCAAGGAGCTCGGAACGAATGGCGGCGGGTTCTTCAACGCAAATAGCGCGCATCCTTTCGAGAATCCAGGGCCCCTCAGCAACTTCGTCGAGATGGTGTTGATATTTTCCATCCCGGCGGCGCTCACGTACACCTACGGCAAAATGGCGCGCGACACGCGCCAGGGTTGGGCCATCTTCGCTGCAATGGCGCTTCTTTTCGTTGTCGGCGTCGCGATCGCCTATCACTTCGAGTCGGGTCACAACCCTGCGCTGGCGACCCTCGCCGTCGATCACGGTCTCGGCAACATGGAAGGGAAGGAGGTCCGGTTTGGGGTCGCGAACAGCGCACTCTGGGCCACGGTGACGACGGACACCTCTTGCGGAGCCGTGAACTCCATGCACGATAGCTTCACGCCGCTCGGCGGACTCGTGCCGTTGCTCAACATTCAGCTCGGGGAGGTGATCTTCGGAGGGGTCGGCTCCGGGCTGTACGGCATGCTCGTGATGGTGGTCCTCACCGTCTTCATCGCCGGCCTGATGGTCGGCCGAACGCCCGAGTACCTCGGCAAGAAGATCGAGGCGAAGGAGATGAAGCTGGCGATGCTGTACGTGCTGGTGTTTCCGATCATCATTCTGCTGCTCACCGCCTGGGCCGCGGTCGTCCCCTACGGCATCTCCGCGCTCAGCAACGCCGGGCCGCACGGTCTCTCGGAGATCCTGTATGCCTACTCGAGCCAAGCTGGGAACAACGGCTCGGCCTTCGCCGGCCTCTCCGGCAACACCAAGTTCTGGAACACGACCGGCGGCCTCGACATGCTCGTGGGACGCTTCCTCATGGCCATCCCCGCGGTTGGGATCGCCGGATCGATGATCAAGAAGAAGACCGTGCCGGCGGGACCGGGCACGTTTCCCACCACCGGGCTCACCTTCACCGCTCTACTCATCTCCGTCATCCTCATCGTTGGCGCCCTGACCTTCTTCCCGGCACTCTCGCTAGGGCCGGTGCTCGAGCATTTCTCGGCCGCGGCCGGAAAGGTGTTCTAGACATGGCTGCCCAGAAAGCGAAGCAGCGCTCGCTGTTCGATCCAGCCATCGTCCGCCAGGCGGCGATGGAGAGCCTCAGAAAGCTCGACCCTCGCCTCGTCGCGAAGAACCCGGTCATGTTCGTCGTCGAGGTGGGGAGCCTCCTGACGACCGTCTTGTGGCTCCGCGATCGCATCCTGCATCCGGCGGGAGCGGCGCCGGGGTGGTTCACGCTCACGGTGAGCGTCTGGCTGTGGTTCACCGTGCTGTTCGCCAACTTCGCCGAGGCGGTGGCGGAGGGCCGCGGCAAGGCTCAGGCCGAGACGCTGCGCCGCATGCGGCGCGAGATCAAGGCGCGCAAGCTGGTCGGAGACCGCGAGGAGAGCGTCGATGCCTCGACCCTGCGCAAGGGGGATCTGGTGGTGGTGGAAGCTGGCCAGATGATTCCGGGCGACGGCGACATCGAGGAAGGTATCGCTTCGGTGGACGAGTCCGCCATCACCGGCGAATCGGCCCCCGTCATCCGCGAATCGGGCGGCGATCGCTCGGCTGTCACTGGCGGCACGAAGGTCCTCTCCGACCGCATCGTGGTGCGCATCGGCGTCGACCCGGGCGAGTCGTTCCTCGACCGGATGATCGCGCTCGTCGAGGGCGCCGCGCGCCAGAAGACGCCCAACGAGATCGCGCTCCACATCCTGCTCGTTGGGCTCACCATTGTCTTCCTCGTTGCGTGCGTGACCCTGGTGCCGATCGCGCGCTATTCGTCGATCAACCTGACTGCCACCGCCATCGTGGCCCTGCTGGTGTGCCTCATCCCGACGACGATCGGGGGACTGCTCTCAGCGATCGGCATCGCGGGCATGGATCGCCTCTTGCGCAAGAACGTCCTTGCCATGAGCGGTCGCGCCGTGGAGGCGGCGGGCGACGTCGACACGCTGCTTCTCGACAAGACCGGTACGATCACGCTCGGCAACCGCATGGCCACGGAGTTCATCCCGGCCCCCGACGTGAAGGTCGAGGACCTCGCCGACGCGGCCCAGCTGGCCAGCCTCGCCGACGAGACGCCCGAGGGACGGTCGATCGTCGTGCTGGCCAAGGAAAGACATGGCTTGCGCGGCCGCGAGGTGGATCACGGAGCGCACACTTTCATTCCATTCACCGCCCAGACGCGCATGAGCGGCTGCGACATCGCTGGGCGGGTCATCCGCAAGGGGGCGGTGGATGCGGTCGCAAGGCACGTCGCCACCCTCGGCGGCACCTTGCCCGCCGAGATCGAGGCGGCTGCCGCGCGCATCGCCGACTCGGGCGGCACACCACTCGCCGTTTCCGACGATGGGCGAGTCCTCGGTCTCGTGCACCTCAAGGACGTGGTGAAGGGCGGTATTCGGGAGCGATTTGCTCGATTCCGCGCGATGGGCATCCGGACGGTCATGATCACGGGCGACAACCCGCGCACCGCCGCCGCCATCGCGCGCGAGGCTGGCGTGGACGACTTCCTCGCCGAGGCGACGCCCGAGGCGAAGATGCGCCTCATCAAGGATGAGCAGGCGAAGGGGAAGCTGGTGGCGATGACGGGCGACGGCACGAACGACGCGCCCGCGCTCGCACAAGCCGATGTCGGCGTGGCCATGAACACCGGCACGCAGGCGGCGAAGGAGGCCGGCAACATGGTCGACCTCGACTCGAACCCCACGAAGCTCCTCGAGGTGGTCGAGGTGGGCAAGCAACTGCTGATGACCCGTGGGACGCTCACCACGTTCTCGATCGCGAACGACGTGGCGAAGTACTTCGCGATCCTCCCCGCGCTGTTCGTCGCCGCCTATCCGGAGCTCGCGCCTCTTGACGTCATGCACCTCACCTCGCCGTTCAGCGCCATCTTGTCCGCCGTTATCTTCAACGCGATCATCATCGTGATCCTCATTCCCCTCGCGCTCGCTGGCGTGAAGTACCGACCCATCGGTGCAGCGGCGGTTCTCCGGCGATCACTCCTCATATATGGGCTAGGCGGTGTGATCGCCCCCTTTATAGGCATCAAAGCCATCGACTTGGCGCTGGCCGCTGCGGGTATTGTGTAAGGAGGAGGATGCGCAATGGCACACATGACCTCCCAGAAGAGAGGTTCACTCGTACAGGACGGGGGGACCACGGTGCGGGCCGCACCGCCGACCACGGAACCGCGCGAGGAAAGGTGGTTCGACCACGTTGCGCCCGCGTTCCGCGCCACGTTGGCAACCCTGTTCCTCACCGGGCTTCTCTACCCGCTCGCCATGACCGCTATCGCGCAAGGCCTGTTCCACCACAGAGCTGAAGGCAGCTTCGTCACCGACGGAAGTGGAAAAGTTGTGGGCTCGGAGCTCATCGCCCAGGCCTTCTCCGCTCCGGGTTACTTCCAGCCGCGGCCCTCGGCAGCGGGCAACAACGGGTACGATCCGCTGGCCACCTCCGGGTCAAACCTGGGCCCCACCTCAAAGAAGCTGCGCGACCAGGCGACCGCTTTTCTGGAGAAGCTGAAGAAGGAGAATCCCGACGCGGTCGGTCCGGCACCCGTGGAGCTCATCACTCAATCGGGTAGTGGACTGGACCCGCACCTCTCGCCCTCGGCGGCGATGTGGCAAGCGCCGCGGGTCGCGCGCGCCCGCAGCGTGTCTGTCGAACGGGTTCGTGCGCTCATCAGCGAGAATACGGAGGGTCGCGATCTCGGAATCCTGGGAGAACTACGGGTGAACGTCCTGCAGCTGAACCTCGCGCTCGATCGTCGATTCGGCACGCTTTCGTCGGTTCTGCCGGCAGGAAGGGCCACTGAGAAGTGAACTGCGAACGGCTCATGATTCGAGCCGACTGAGGAGCCGATGGCACGGACCTTCGGCGATCCGAGGGCGCTGCGAACGCCCGGATCGAAGAAGAGGCCCTCGGATGGGTCTCTGCCGCGAAAGTGGCCCGCTGCCGGGCATCCGAACAGGCAAGCGGCGCGAGAATACGGCGGATACCGCCACGCGCGATGGCGCCTCGTGGGATGCTGCCTGCCACGTGCAACGGTTGCACGCGACCATCGGGGTCACTAAAGCGGAAGAGCAACCAGGCCGATGGCGCCCACCGCCACCACCATCAAGCGCCCGAGCGCGCAGGACTTCCTGGAACTCGTCGAGCGCTCGCGGCGTGGCCGGCTCAAACTCTACATTGGCTTTGCTGCGGGCGTCGGCAAGACATGGCGCATGCTGGAAGAGGCGCACGAACTCAAACGGCGAGGCGTCGATGTGGTCGGCGCGCTCATCGAGACCCACGGGCGCGCCGAAACCGCGGGCCTCATCGGAGAATTGGAGATCGTGCCCCGGCGCCGCGTCGAGTATCGCGGGGTTATCGTTGAGGAAATGGATCTCGAGGCGGTCCTCCGCCGCAAGCCAGCGGTGGCGATCGTGGATGAGATTCCGCACACCAACGTCCCGGGTTCGAAGAATCGCAAGCGCTATCACGATGTTCTCGAGCTCCTTGGCGCCCGGATCAACGTGATCGGCGCGCTCAACATTCAGCATCTCGAGTCCTTGAACGATCTCATCGCCCGCAACACGGGCGTCACGGTGCGCGAGACGGTGCCGGACAGCTTTCTCGAGCAGGCGGACCAGATCGTGAACCTGGACCTGGCCGTGGAAGACCTCCAGGAGCGACTCAAGGCGGGAAAGATCTACCCGAAAGACAAGATCCCCTGGGCGCTCGAGCACTTCTTCCAGGATTCGAATCTCGCGACGCTTCGCGAGCTGTCACTGCGCGAAGTGGCGGAGAGCCTCGATCGCTCGGCCGCGCAGCGTTCGCCCGTCGGTGCACCTGCGCAGCGCGCCTCCGGGCGAGTCATGGTGTGTCTCTCGTCGAACCCGCCACACGCCCTTGCCCTCCTGCGGCGCGGCTCGCGCATGGCCGGGCGACTCAATACCGATTGGTATGTCGTCTACGTCGAGACCCCCCGCGAGGCGCCCGAACGAATTGACTCGGAAGCGCAGCGGTATCTACTCGAGAACATCGAGAAGGCGCGCGAGCTCGGCGCCGAGGTGGTGCGGCTCAAGGCAACCAACCCCGCTGCCACACTCATCGACTTCGCTCGCTCGCACCGCGTGAGCGACGTCATCATCGGCAGGGCCGACTTGCCCTGGTGGAAGAGGCTGCTCCGGCGAACCGTGCTCGAGAACCTCGTGCGCGACAGCGCGGGACTCGACCTGCACGTCGTGTCCTTCTTCGAGGAGGACGCATGACGCTCCGGGCGAAGCTTCTCCTTGCGCAAGCGCCACTCGGACTGGCCCTCGTGCTTGTGGGAGTGGCATCGCTGAGCGCCATCGCCGCGCTGGGCCGCAGCCCCGAGCTCATTCTGAGGAATAACTATCGGAGCGTCCTCGCGGCCGAGCGCATGCTCAACGCGGAACGAGATCTCAACGCGTTCGCGCTCGCGCGCGCGGCTGGCAAGCCCGCCAAGGATTCCACCCGCGCGCAAGCGAGCGCTCGATTCGAGGCGGAGCTCCTGGCCCAGGAATCCAACATCACCGAACCGGGCGAGGTCGAGGCGACGCGTAGTCTCAGAATCCGGTGGGCTAGCTATCTGCGAACGCTGGGGGAGGTGCTGTCCGCGCCCGCATCGGCGAGCCTCGATCGCTACTTCGACGCGTTCTTCCCCGTCTCGAGCGAGCTGCAGCGAGCCGTCAGGGAGATCCTCGCCATCAACCAGGATGCCATGCAGCGCAAGAGCGACGCCGCGCATCGCTCCGCCGACCGGACGACGGCGCTCGTCGTCGGCGCCATGAGCGCGGCAGTGGCGACTGGGCTCTTCCTCTCGGTGTGGCTCATGGCGCGCTTCTTGCGACCGCTCACGGCGCTTGCTCATTCCGTGCGCCGCATTGGTGAGGGCGATCTCGACGCGCGCGCGCCGATCATCGGCAAGGACGAGATCGCCGGGCTCGGCGAGGAGTTCAACACCATGGCAGAGCGGCTCAGACAATACCGCTCGAGCTCCCTGGGCGAGCTCCTGCAGGCGCAGCAAGCGTCGCAGGCAGCCATCGACAGCCTGCCGGACCCGATTATCGTGGTCGACGCAAGCGGTGTCGTCCTGAATCTGAACGGCGCGGCAGAGGTGCTGTTCCCCAGGGGATCGGGCGCGCAACGTTCCGTGGAAGCGCTGGAACCCGAGCTGCGCAAGGCCGTGGAGCGGGTGCGCGCTCATGTACTCGCAGGGAAGGGTTCCCACGTGCCGCAAGGCTTTGACGAGGCGGTGAAGGTCGATGGCGGGGATGGGACTCGTCAACTGCTCCCCAGGGCAGCTCCCCTCTACTCGGAAGTGGGCACGATCACCGGGGCGACGATAGTGCTCCAGGACGTGACGCGCCTCATGCGCTTCGATGAACTCAAGAACGACCTCGTCGCGACCGTCGCCCACGAGTTTCGCACGCCGCTCACATCTCTACACATGGCCATTTACCTGTGCGGAGGGGAAATCGTCGGGCCTCTCACCGAGAAGCAGGCGGAACTGCTCGCCGCCGCTCGCCAGGATTGCGAGCGCTTGCAGGGTATCGTCGAGGACTTGCTCGATCTGTCACGCATCCAGTCAGGGCGCCTCGAGCTCACCAAGCAGAGTGCCTCGCCCCGCGAGCTGGTCGAGACCGCGCTGGCGCAGCATCGAACCCAGGCTTGCGATGCCGGGATCGATCTTGGCGGAACCGCCGAGGGGAACCTGCGCAGGGTAGGGGTTGACCGGGAACGTGTGGAGCTCGTCTTGTCGAATCTGGTCGCGAACGCCCTGAAGCACACGCCCCGCGGCGGCAGAGTTCAAATCTCGGCGATCGCGGGTGAGGACTCGGTGCGTTTCGAAGTGAGCGATACGGGAGCGGGGATCCCAGCTGAATACCAGGAGCGAGTGTTCGAGAAGTTCTTCCGCGTGCCGGGAGCGGACTCGGGTGGGGTGGGACTTGGGCTCTATCTCGCGCGCGAGATCGTGGAGGCGCATGGCGGACGCATCGGCGTGGAGAGTGCCCCGGACCGCGGCAGCTGCTTCTGGTTCACGGTGCCATGCTTCGATGAAATGCGCGATGCCCCGGCAGCTTCGGCAAAGGCCCCCACCGCGGCAGGCTGAGGAACTGGGAAGGCTTGAACAGCGAGTGCGCGCCATTGCCAAGCGGCACCGTCGATGCGGACCGTGGCGGGGCTTGAGCGCGTGCTGGTCAGCCTCCAGTTGCGCGGGTCCCATTCGACCGTTTCGACCATCTTTGCGTCAACCGTTTCGACGTGGAGCATTCACGGCCGGACGGCCAGACCATCACGCGTCACGGTCAGACCCGCCGCGATCCGCGGCACATCGGATCGCCTGTTCTTGATCGACCTGCTCCGCTGAGGCAGCGCTTCGACCGGTTTCCGAATTCCGATGGCTACCCCCTTGGCGCCGTCAGCATCCTCCTCCGCCAATCCAAAAGCGCGTCGTGATCAGCTCCGCGTGTCCACGTGCGGCGCAACCAGGAAGAAGTGTGCCGCGACTGCGCGCTTCGAACTGCGGGGACGCTACCACCACTGCTTACACGGGGAGCTCTTCGGTGGCGGGAGAGCAATCGCCCACGGTCGATCCCCGGCAGAGCGGGAACGTCAGCGGTGGCCAGGGCATCCGGAAGGTACCGCGCCCGGGGGAAGGGTGGGTGCTCTGTGAGAACCACCGTGAGTTCATCGCGATGCATCTCGCCAACGGCGTCTGGCTCACTAAGATCCGCAAGCTGCTGAAGCGTCAGGGCGTCGACATTTCTTACCCGACGCCATATCGCTTTGCGGTCGCGCGGCTCGATTTCAACCGGGGAACGCCGACCGTACCGGCTGCAGACTGCGCGCCGGGTGAATAATGACAAGCTTCTCATTAGTCACCTAATCGTAAGCACGCAGTAATCAGAAGGACGAGTCCCAAGCCACCGGAATTCAGGCCTTCCGTGGAACCTTGCTTCGGATTATTGGCATGTGGCCCTCGGTTACTCTTGCCGAGGAGGATCGCGTGTCCACTTCGATCTCCGCGCATACTTCATTGCGGCTGCCGCGAGAGCACTTCGAGGCAGAGGAGAAGTCAGCGCTCCGGCCTGCGCCGACCACGCCCTACGACACGCCGATCTGGTGCGACTCCACGCCGGGAATCGATCAGCTCGCCGTAGTCGGAAAGGCCTTCTACTTTCTGCTGTTCAAGTATCGTCGGTGCAAGCTCCGCGTCCGCGCGGACAGCCACCGACGAATGGCTCGCTACCTTCGCGGATCCTATCCGCGCCCATGGGAGCGTGGCGGCTTGCCCGTCGCGTCGCGAGGCTTCATCGCTGAGGGCAAGGGGCAAGAAGTCTTGATGTGGCATCTTCTGCTGACGTGCCAGAGCGAACCGCTCGGGCAGGGGCAGGGTATCGAGCATGCGCGAGAGCCTGAGCCGCTTGAGCACCGTCTTCAGCTCGGAGGAGATGATGTCCGGCTTCATGGCTCGCCCCCTTCGTTGTCTTCCCGTTCGCTCGGTGCGAACGGAAGGGCGTACTGGTTTGCGGGCCGCAGATAGCGGGCGATGGGGATGACCCTGGCGGCCGGTGGTGGCTCGAGCTGCGTGTCGAGCTGGACGAGTTTGGCTAAGCCGGTTACGTCGACCATGTCAGCGTCGAGCGCAGCCTTGCAACTGGCATCGAGCCGCCCGCCGTACTTGCGTGCCAAGCTGAGGAGCTTGAAGAGCTGGCGCATGCGCGTCCAGGGCCGCGAGTCTCGCTCCACAACCATTGCGGCGAAGCGACCGATGTGTTCCCCCAGCTCCTCGGCTTGCCGGACGAAGTAGGCGGCATCGCGCTGAGCGCAAGCAGTCGCCTCGGGTGGGTAGTCGGCCATGTCGATGGACTTCTGGCCCGGTGCCTTGCGGGGATGCGTGTTCACGAGCTTCTCGCGGCAGCAGAAGAGCACCAGGTGCGCCTCGAGGAAACGTAGCGAGGCAAGCTCGTTGAGCAGAGCGCGGTCGAATTCCACCTTGGCGGTCTCGTCCCAGCGCTCGAGCTGGCAATCGCGGTCGAGATGGGCGCGCTCGGACGAAGAGGAGCTGCGGAGCCTGCTGGCAGTTGCTTTGCTCATCGTCGATGACTTCGGCTTGGACGTCATGGACGCACAGGAGAGCCGCGACGCGCACAAGATCATCACGGAGCGTCATCGCAGCGG
>Ga0335081_10018927_pt1 | contig 11134 bp, 4 predicted proteins | sample Lox_Sample_35_FD_206713 | JGI IMG/M metagenome (GOLD analysis project Ga0335081, IMG submission 206713) | Soil microbial communities from Loxahatchee National Wildlife Refuge, Florida, United States - Lox_Sample_3.5 | ecosystem: Environmental > Terrestrial > Soil > Wetlands | place: USA: Florida...
TGCGCGCATCGGAGCCAGCGCAGGGCCATCTCGGCGTGATCGCCGAGGCCGCCGCCGAGTTCGGCGGCGACAACGTCGCAAAGGTGTTCTACTTCAACGGATCGACTCAGGACATCAAGGCAGGACAGGGTCTTACGCCCTCAATCGGCATTCACTACCACTTCGCCTCGGCGCCGTTCGACCTCGCGGCGACCGTCGGATACAAGTTCGTGCGGACGTCCGACTATCACACGGACCTCGGCATCGACCGGGTGGTCTTCAAGGTCACGGGCACCTACGAGCTTCCCAATTACTTCTGGATCGACGCTGGCCCGGTGTGGCACACCAGCACCAAGTTCAACGGCGACGGCTATCTGCCCGACGTGTCGTTTGGCGACGCCGTCGGCGGGACCGTGGGTTTCGGCTGGCGCTGGATCGGTATTTCGTATACGGGCATCCGATACACGAGTGCCCAGACCGGCGGCATCGACGCGAGCAGCGTCGGCGTGACGTTCGCCTGGAGGTTCTGAGCCCCCCTCAGGCGTCGTGCTCGATCGGTCGCGCGCCGAGCCAGGCGGCCGCGCGGCGCTGCACCTTCTCCAGGCCACCGCGCACGCTCAAATAAGCCGGCACAGCGGCCTCCATCGCGAGCGGCGCCGGCCCGGGCAGGGCGCGAGGAGCAACCCCCGGGGGAGCCTGCGTCACCGCGGCTGTGGCCGACGCACTGCGAACCCTCGCGAGCTCGGTAGGCGGGTCGACCTCCTCGGGAGTCAGCAGCAGCCCGAGGCGCCGGGTGAAGCGGCCGAGGCCAGCGCCGCTCGTGAGCACCGTGAGCGGCGCCGAGAGCACCAGCCCGGCGAGCACCGGAAGCATCCACCCGATGAAGCGCGGCGCGATGATCGCGATCACCGCACCCCACACGACGCCGAGCAGGATTTGCCAGCGCTGGCGTCGGAACGCATCGCCGAGCCTGACCCCACGATCGCCGCGCTCCTGCGCGTTCCAGGTTACCGGCCTGCCGGCGAGCGTCGAGATCACGAACGTCGAGTGGAACACCATCATTGCCGGCGCGAGCAGCATGCTGAAGAGCTGCTCGACCACGAGGCTCGCGATGAGCCGCGGCGCGCCGCCGAAACCGCGTCGCAGCGAGCGGTCGGCCAGTGCCAGCGTCGCGCCGAGGAGCTTCGGCAGCAGCAGCACGACGAGCGTCACGCTCAGCAGCGCGATGATCTCTCCCTCGCGATACTGCGGCCAGTTTGGAAACAGCGAGCGCGAGCCGGTCTCGAAGTACTGGTGGCCCTGCAGGGTCTCCTGACAGGTGATGATCGAGCTCAGCACCAGCACCGCGAGCCACATCGGCGAGGTCGCGTAGGAGAGGATGCCCGTCAGCATGTGCACGCGCGACAGCCAGTGCAGGCCGCGCACCTTGAGCACGTTGGCGTGCTGCAGATTGCCCTGGGCCCAGCGCCGGTCGCGCGCGGCGAAGTCGATGATGTTCGACGGTACCTCTTCCCAGCTGCCCTCCAGATCCGCCAGCAGCCACACCTCGTAGCCGGCGCGGCGCATGAACGCCGCCTCCACGAAGTCGTGACTGAGGATCTCCCCGCCGAGCGGCGCCGCGCCGGGCAGGCGCGGCAGCGCGCAGGCGGCGGCAAACGGCTGCAGGCGCAGGATGGCGTTGTGGCCCCAGTAGTTCGACTCGCCGAGCTGCCAGAATGCAAGGCCGCTCGAGAGCATCGTGCCGTTCAGCCGCGCGGCGAACTGCACCAGACGCGCGAACAGCGTGTCGCGGCCGCTCGGCACCGGGGCCGTCTGAATGATGCCGATCTGCGGGTGGGCCTCCATCAGGCGCGCGAGCGTCGTGAGGGTGCGGCCCGACATGACGCTGTCGGCGTCGAGCACCACCATGTGCTCATAGGCCGCGCCGAAGTTGCGCACGAAGTCGGCAATATTCCCGGCCTTGCGGCCCGTATTCACGGTGCGGCGCCGATAGAAGATGCGACCGGAGGCGTCGTGGCGCCGGACGAGCTCCCGCCATGCCGACTCCTCGGCGACGGCAATCTCGGCATGACGCGTATCGGAGAGGATGAAGAGATCGAAGGACCCATGCTCCGGCTCGCGCGCGAGCGATGACCAGATCGCATCCAGCCCCGCGACGACGCGGGCAGGATCCTCGTTGTGCACGGGCATCACGAGGGCCACCCGCCCCGTCAGCGTCACGCCCTCGGCATCGAGGGGATGAATTACCGCCGTGTCGCGCCCCCGCAGCCGGATCACGAATCCGGCCACCGCCGTCCAGAACGAGCCGGAAATCCAGGTGAAGAGCCCGAAGAACAGGATGAGGCTCAGCAGCTCCAATGCCGTGAAGCCGTTGGTGCGCAGGATGTCGAACATCGCGAAGCTCGCAAGCCCGCTGGTCGCGAACGTGAGGCCAAAGAAGACTGCGCGGCGGCGGCGCGCGCGCAGCTCCGAGCGGGGCGATGTGAGGCTGTGGGTTCTCATGACGTAAGCTGGTACATCCAGGTCTCAGTGAGGGCTTCGCCGTACAGAGTCAAGTAGCAGCGCAGGTCCACCGGTTGCTTGCCCTTCGGTGGGGAGACGCGGAAGGTGACCCGCCAGATGCCGCCCTCCTCGGGCAGGCGCTGCACCGTGATGGTGTCGACCTGGCCGTTGTTGGCCGAGATGAACGCCTTCACGGGTTGTGATCCATCGAGACCGGTGAGGTCGCCGCCGCCGAAGTCGACGACGATGCGGCGCTTGTCATCGTGGTCCTTGGCAACGCCGATCACCGAGGCGCTCCCGGTGCGCGTCGCCAGCACCTTCCCGCCCGGCGGCCAGGCCGGCGAGTCCGAGTGCGAGGACAGGAGGTAGGAGAACTTGAGCGGCTTGCCCGCCTCCACCGGCGCGGCGGGCACCCAGTAGGCGACGATGTTGTCGTGGATCTCCTCTTCGGTCGGGATCTCGACGAGCTCGACGCCGCCTTTGCCCCAGTCGCCGAGCGGCTGCACCCAGTAGCTGGGCCGGCGCTCGAAGCGCGATTCATTGTCCTGGTAGTGCGTGAAGTCGCGGTCGCGCTGGATCAGTCCGAAGCCACGCGGATGCTCATCCATGTAGCGATTGACGTGCAGCTCGCGTGGGTTGACGATCGGGCGCCACAGCCACTCGCCGGTGCCGCGCTGCGCCATGAGGCCATCGCTGTCGTGCACCTCGGGCCGGAAATCATCGAAGCGGTGCCCGGCCGGGTCCTCCCCATACAAGAACATGGAGGTGAGCGGGGCCACGCCGAGCTTATCGATCGCCTTGCGGGGATACAGCTCGCTCGTCACCTCGACCTGCGTGATCGCGCCGGGGCGCACCTCGAAGCGGTAGGCACCCGCGACACTCTCACTGTCGAGCAGCGCATAGATGGTGAGCGTGCGCTGCTCGGGCTGCGCGGGCCGCACCAGCCAGAAGTCCGTGAACCACGGAAACTCCTCCCCGGAGGCGCTTGCAGTGTCGACCGCGAGTCCGCGGGCCGACAGGCCATAGCCCTGATTGCGGCCGAGCACGCGGAAGTAGGAGGCGCCGAGGAACACGATCAGCTCATCCTTGTAGGCCGGCGTGTGCAGCGGGTAGTGCACGCGAAAGCCCGCGAAGCCCAGATCGGGTGGGAGCCTCGCCGGGGGCCGGGCGAGCTTGCCGAATTCGAACCAGGCGGAGTTGTACTCGATCGGATGCGCGGCGCCGTCGTAGACCTCGAAGATGTCCACGCGATGTGCGAAGTTGAAGCCGCGATGGAAGAACTGCACCTCGAACAGCGACTGATTGCGCCACAGCGCGAAGTTGCGGCGAAAGCGGATATCGCGGTACTGGTCGTAAGTCAGCTTCGCAAGGCTCGGGGGCAGCTTGGGAGCACGGACCTCGAAGGGCTGCGCGGCACGCTCGCGCGCCAGACGCGCGACGGTGGCGAATCCGAACGGTTCCGGTGCCGCGGGTGCGGTTGCGACAGCGGCCGCCGGCGCTGCGGGGGCAGCGGCGGCAGCCTTCGGCGCCCCGGGCTGCGCCTGCGCGAGGAGCGACGTCGGCACCTCGGCGAAACCACCGATCGCGTTTGAGATCAGGGCAGCGACCACAGCGGTCGCCCCCATCAGGCACAGACGTACTGGCACGCGTATCCTGTCCCACACCGTTTCGAGCGACATCGGTCCAGCAAGCTCAAAAAGCCGCATGTCGCCGACACTTTATTCGCAAGCACGAGTCGACTTGGCTAGCGCGCCATAGGCCGCTCAGCCGCATTGCAAAGTGTGTCAGTGTGCGCCGGAATTGGCTGCTTAAGAACTTGTCAGACAGCCCTGCGGCCGTTCGGCGACAGCCTTGTCCGGGCCAGTGCTGCAATGCATTTGGCCGCTATGTGACATAGGTCAGCTTAGACGAGGTCTCAAGAGTGCCCGGAGGCCCCGGAAGCCCCGGAGGCCTCGGCCGGGACGGCGGCCGGGCGCCGCCGGACGAGCCTATTGCGCGCCTCCCATTGCTCGGGCTCGGGCAGCGGATGCAGGAACTGCACCACGCCGCCGGCGAGCAGCGCGAGCGGCAGTCCGTCGCGATAGAGCACACGGTTGGCGGTCAGCGCCGCAAGTCGCGGCCCGGGGGTCAGAATGCCGATCAGGTTCAGCGGATCGGCGCCCGACACCGCCACGTACTCGCCGGCCGCCGCGAAGCGACGCGCCTCGCGCAGCGCGGCAACCGCCTCGGGGGCGGCGTATTGCTCACCCGCAAAGCCTGCGACGAAGCGGCCGCCGCGAAGCTCGCCGCGGGCTTCGAGGCGCCGGCAGCAGATGAGGATCTCTCGCCACGGCGGCAGCCAGCCGGCCTCGCGCGCGAGCAGCCGCCAGAAGATCACACCCCAGCGCTTGAGCAGCGTGCGCACCAGATGCTCGACGGCCTCGTCGCGCTCCGCGGGGGCGATGCGGCGCGCGAGCGCCCAGCGGCCCGAGTCCTGCATTCCAAAGAGCGCCATGCGGCGGCCGCGACGCACGGTGCCACGCCTGCGGGCGGCCGGCATGAGCAGAGCCCGCAGCCCGCCGAAACTGTCGGAGCTCGCGAGGCCGAGCGCCACGAGCTCGGCCAGCGCCTCCTCCACCTGCGTCGGCAGCAGCCGCGCGTGCTCGACGAGCTCATCGAAGAAGGAGGCTCCCTGCTCGCGCAGGCAGTCACTCACCGCCCGCGCCTTCGCCGTGAGGTGGGCTGGATCGGGCAGCTCCGTGAACGCCGACCAGCATCTCACCGTGCGCCGACCGAGCAGGCTGATCGGTGTCGAGCGGACCGGCGCAGCACCGCGCTCCGGGTCGGCTGCGCGCGATGCGAGGCGCGTCCACACGATGCGGCCGGCGAGGCACAGCTCATCGAGCCAGGCCGGCTCGTACTCGGCGATGCGTGCGGGCAGCAATTCGCTCTCCCACGCGGCCGCCGGTGCCTCGAAGCCCTCCAGCTGATCCAGAACGGCGGCCACGGAGTCCGGTCCCTGCATGTGAGTGGCGGGGGTCGCGCGCTGCCAGGCGAACGCGAAGCGCAGGAAGTCGCGCGCCTGCACCGGCTCGATCTCGGCGCGCAGGCGCCTGACGGTGTAACGGTGGATCCGCGCGAGCAGCCGGCGCTCGCACCACTCCTCGCCCGAGATCCCGGCTGTGAAGCGGCCGCGCATCGCGAAGCCCTCGGTCTCGAGCGCGGCGAGCCCCGCATCGAGCTCGCCACGTGCAAGCCCGAGCGCGCGCGCGAGTGCATCGGCGGTGACCGGGCCCAAGCCCGTCAGCCTCCCACGCACGATCTCGAGAAGCGCGGGCGCCCGCTCCCATTGCGCACCGGCGATGCGTTCCGGCGGGGTGCGGGCGCTGAACAACTCGGCCGCGAACAGCGCCGCAAACCAGGGCCGCCGCTCGGCGGCAACCCACAGCGCGTGCGGCGCGGTCGCGATGCGGGCGACGCGGCCCTGCCGATCGAGCTCCTCGAGCAGTGCTCGCCACGCCGGCGTGGCCTCGATCTCGGTGTCGGTGAGAAAGCCCAGCCACAGCAGCGCATCGTGCAGCTCGTCCGCCGTGGTCGCATCCGGCCAGGCCTCCTGCCGCACCCGCTCGATCGCCGCCGGATCGAGCTTGCCGAGCTCCTCGGCGGCGCGCGCATCCAGCCAGCGCCGGCTCATCACAGCCTGGGTGCGGCGCTCCTCGAGCGGCGCGTCGTCGAGGTAGGCATACGGCCGTGCTGCAAGCACTTCCTGCGCGAGCGGCGAGGGCTCGGTGAGATCGCGCGCCACGACCGCGATGGCCCCGCTTTCGAGCGCGCGCAGCAGCTCGAGGAAGCGCCCGATGTCCATGGCCTCGTGCAGGCAATCGTCGATGGTCTGCCGCACCAGGGGATGGTCGGGGATCTCGAGCTCGCCGGTGAGATTCTCCGCGCACGCCACCTGGTCGGGGAACACGCTCGCGAGCAGATCCTCGGCGTTCATGCGCGCGAGGGCAGGCGGCACCTTCTTGCCACCGCGAAACCGCGGCAGGGCGAGCGCGATGGCCGCCGCCCAGCGCCAGCGCGTGACGAACATGGGCGCGGCGCACAGCGCCTGCACGAGCAGCGGCTGCACGGTGTTCGAATGCAGGTAGCGCGCCACCTCGGCGAGCTCGAAGCTGTGCGCCGTGGTCAGCGAGAGGATCAGGCAATCCTCGGTCGCGGCAGCCTGCAGCTCGAAGTTGAATTGGCGGCAGAAGCGCTTGCGCAGCGCGAGTCCCCAGGCGCGGTTCACGCGGCTGCCGAACGGCGCATGCACCACGAGCTGCATCCCGCCGGCCTCATCGAAGAAGCGCTCGAGAACGAGCGTCTGCTGCGTCGGCAGACAGCCGAGCGCGGCACGCGCACTGGCGAGATAGTCGACCAGCTGCTCGGCCGCCGCCGCCTGGATCCCCGCCTGTTCCTCGAGCCACTCGAGTGCCGCTCCGCGTCCGCCCTCGCTCAAGCGTTGCCCGATCTCCCGGCGCAGCTCCGAGACGCTCTGCGACAGCACAGCCGTGCGCCCCGGTGCCTCGCCGAGCCAGAACGGAATCGATGGCGGCATGCCGTGCGCATCCTCCACCCGCACGGTGCCGCGCTCCACCCGCAGGATGCGGTAGGAGGCGTTGCCGAGCTGAAACACATCGCCCGCCAAGCTCTCCACCGCGAAGTCCTCGTTTACGCTACCGACGAGATGCGCGTCAGGCTCGAGCATGACCTGATAGTCGGCCGTGTCCGGGATCGCTCCACCGGAGGTGAGCGCGGTGAGACGTGTCCCGCGGCGTGCGCGCACCATGCGGTTGACCGCATCGCGATGGATCAGCGCGCCGCGCCGGCCGCGGCGCGTGCTGAAGCCTTCCGCGAGCATGGTGACAACCTCATCGAAGTCGGCGCGCGGCAGCGCCCGATACGGATAGGCACCGCACACGAGCCCATACAGCTCGTCCTCACCGTACTCGCGGGCGCCGATCTCGGCCGCAAGCTGCTGCGCGAGCACGTCCAGCGAGCCCGCGGGCACCTCGAGCACATCGAGCTCGCCACGCCGCACACTGGCGAGCAGCGCGGCACACTCGACCAGCTCGTCGCGGGAGAGCGGGAAGAGACGCCCCGTGGAGAGGCCGCCAACGCTGTGGCCCGCGCGGCCGACCCGCTGCAGCAGCGCATTGATCGAGCGCGGCGAGCCGATCTGGCACACCAGATCCACCTCGCCGATATCTATTCCCAGCTCGAGCGATGCCGTCGCCACGAGCACCTGCAGCGCGCCGCGTTTCAGGCGCTGCTCGGCATCCAGGCGCCGCTCGCGCGCGAGGCTGCCGTGATGCGCCATGACGCGCTCGGTGCCCAGCCGCTCGGAGAGCGAGCGTGCGATGCGCTCGGCGAGCCGGCGCGTGTTCACGAACACCAGCGTGGTGCGATGCGCGCGCGCGAGCTCGGCGAGCCGGTCATACACTTGAGTCCACGCCTCTCCGGACATCACCGCCTCAAGCGGCGCACCCGGCAGCTCGAGCGCCAGATCGCGACGGCGGGCATGCCCTGCGTCAACGATCGTGCAGTCCGCCTCGGCCCCGGCGGCGCCGGCACCGACCAGAAAGCGCGCGACGAGCTCGATCGGGCGTTGAGTGGCCGACAGGCCGATGCGCCGCAGGGAGCGTCCGGCGAGGGCGGCGAGACGCTCGAGGGATACCGCAAGGTGTGTGCCGCGCTTGCCGCCGGCGATCGCGTGAATCTCATCGACGATCACCGTGCGGGCGGTGCCGAGCACGCGGCGTCCCGACTCCGAGCCGAGCAGCACGTACAGCGACTCGGGGGTCGTGACCAATATCTGCGGCGGCCGGCGCCACATGCCGGCGCGCTCGTGGGCCGGGGTATCGCCGGTGCGCACCAGAGCACGGATCTCGACGTCAGGCAGGCCCTGCGCGCGCAGCTCGGCGCGTATTCCCTCGAGCGGTGCGGTCAGGTTCTTCTGAATGTCGTTGGACAGCGCCTTCAGCGGCGAGACATAGACGACCCGCGTCTCATCGGGCAGCTCGCGCGTCAGTCCCTCGCGGACGAGCTCGTCGATCGCAGTGAGGAAGGCCGCGAATGTCTTGCCGGACCCGGTGGGAGCTGCGATCAGCACGTGCCGTCCGGACTGGATTACCGGCCACGCGCGCTCCTGCGCCGGTGTCGGCGCGGCGAAGGTCCGCGCGAACCAGGCCGCGACGGCCGGGTGGAACGGGGCGAGAGCGCTCATCGGGTCGCTTGCTGCGGTCACGAGGAAGGGAGTGCAGCGCCAAGCATAGCGCGTGTCGGGCATTCCGCAGCAGCCAGGGGCGATTGACGGTGCGTCGGTCGATCGTGCTAGCATTGCAAATGAGAATGAATCTCATTTGTGTTATGGTTACTACTGGAAGATCGCCATCGACCTTGGCCGGAGGCACTCGGGGCGTGCTGTTGACGCTTACGTTGCTGTGCGCGGGCTGCGGCTCGGGCGGCTCGACATCGACGAGCTCGACCGGCGCGGCGTCTGCGCCCGCGCTCTCGGCCGCCGCACAGCTCGGCCAAAAAATCTTCGCCGACACCTCTCTCTCCGTCTCCGGGCGGCAGTCGTGTGCAACCTGTCATGTCGCGCGCTTCGCCTTCACGGCCGACCCCTCCCCCACCGGCCCCGATCAAGGCTCGCCGGTGCCGCTCGGGGGAGCGGACATGACCTTGCCCGGCTTTCGCAACACGCCCTCGCTCATGTACCTGTCCTTCTCGCCTGCCTTCTATTTCGATGCGGAGGGCCGCCCGAACGGCGGATTCTTCCGGGACGGGCGTGCCGCGACGTTGGCCGAGCAGGCAGTCCGACCCTTCACCACAGCATTCGAGATGGCGAACGCGGATGCGGCCGCGGTCATCACCCGGCTGACGACTCGCCCGTATCTGGGCGAATTCCAGAGCCTTTATGGGTCCGAGGTGCTCAACGATCCGGACACCGCCCTGCAGCGCATGGGGCAGGCGCTGGCTGCGTTTGAGACCGAGGCGTCCGCGTTCCATCCGTTCACCAGCAAGTACGACGCCTGGCTCAAGGCACTGGCGCAGCTCACCCCGCAGGAGCAGCGTGGACTTGCGCTCTTCAACAATCCGACCAAGGGCAACTGCGCAGCCTGCCATCCGAGCACCTCGGCAGACGGCGTGACACCGCCGCTGTTCACCGATTTCAGCTATGACGACCTGGGCGTACCGCGCAACGACGCCATCCCCGCAAACGATGTCACATCGGCTCCCGGCTACACGCCGGTCGACAGTGACGACGGAGTTCACCGCTACTACGACCTCGGGATCTGCGGTCCCTTCCGTGACAGCGGCGGCCTCAACCTGTCGGGCATCTGCGGGGCATTCAAGGTACCGACGCTGCGCAACATCGCGCTCACAGCGCCATATTTTCACAACGGCCGCTTTGCGACCCTGCTGGATGCGATCCGCTTCTACGTGCAGCGCGACACGAATCCCGAGCGCTTCTATCGCACGGCCGCCGATGGGACGGTGACCAAGTTCGACGACCTGCCGGTCCGGTACGGCGGACAGTTCGTCGTCATCGCCGGTGTCGCGGGCAGCGATGAAGGCTACGCCGGCAACGTCAACACGGGCGAGATTCCCTACAACCGCCGCATCGGCGATCCGCCGGCTCTCGGGGACTCCGAGATCAACGACGTGATCGCGTTCCTCTGCACGCTCACGGACGGCTACGACCCGAGCAACCCCGCCGCACTCGCGCAGCCGCAGCAATGCCAGGCCGCAACGAGCGCCAACTGAAACTTCGACCGAGGACCCATCCCATGTGTGCCCTGCGACCCAAGCCGACGATCTGCGCGCTGCTTGCCGCTGCGTTTTGCACCTGGAGCGCTCAGGCGGCCGAGCCTGCCGGCTCGAGTCCCGAGCAACGCCTCGAGCAACGTCTCGATCAGCTGCAGCAGGAGCTCGAGTCGGTGCGGGCGGAGCTGCGGGAGCTCAAGGCACAGCGCGCCGGCGCGCGCACCGAGCAGGCCGCGGCGCCTGCACCGCAACCGCCTGCCACGCCGCAGGTCGCCAGCTCCGCTCCCGCGCCCGTCGGCGGCATCTCTCCGGACCTGAGCCTGTGGGGATATGGCGAGATCTACTACACGCACCCGACGGGTGATTCCGGCGCCACGCAGTTCGATCTGGCGCGCGCCGTGTTCGGGATCGGCTACCGCTTCGATGACCGGACGGAGTTCAACTCCGAGTACGAGGTCGAGCACGCCGTCGCCTCCGCCGGCGACAAGGGCGAGTTCGAGGTCGAGCAGTTCTACATCGACCGGCAGCTCACGAGCTGGGCCGGTATCAAGGCCGGACTGTTCCTGATGCCCTTCGGGCTGCTGAACGAGCACCACGAACCGACCGCCTTCTATGGCGTGCAGCGAAACTTCATCGAGACGCTGATCATTCCGAGCACGTGGCGCGAGGGCGGCTTCGGGCTGCACGGTACGACCGCGAGCGGCCTCGGCTGGGACGTGGGACTCACGACCGGCCTCAATCTCGGCGGCTGGGACCCGAATCCGGAGGATCCGCAGTATCGGACCGCACTCGAGCTGGAGGACAACAGTGTCGCGCCGCTGCAGGCGACGCACCAGGAGCTGCAGCTCGCCAACGCCCAGCACCT
>Ga0335081_10018928_pt1 | contig 11134 bp, 8 predicted proteins | sample Lox_Sample_35_FD_206713 | JGI IMG/M metagenome (GOLD analysis project Ga0335081, IMG submission 206713) | Soil microbial communities from Loxahatchee National Wildlife Refuge, Florida, United States - Lox_Sample_3.5 | ecosystem: Environmental > Terrestrial > Soil > Wetlands | place: USA: Florida...
TCGTGATGAAACCTCGTCTTCAAATGACTCTTAAAAAGATGTTGGTTTTCCCCGCTCCCGCCGTGGGTTTGGGCGAGCCTCGAGGGTTTCGCGGGACGGCCGGCAGAAGCTACAATCTTGGGTGTCCATGAAACCCAGAATCTCGGTGGTTCAATATCTCAACACCGCGCCCCTGGTATGGGGGATGTTGCACGGGAGCGAGCGGGATTGCTTCGATCTCTCCTTTACGACTCCAGCCTGTTGCGCCGAAGATCTGCGCGCCGGCCGTGCCGAGGTGGGCATCATTCCGTCGATCGAGCTCCAGCGCATTGAGGGACTGAAGGTGCTGGCCGGGCTCTCCATCGCGTCCAAGCGCACGGTGCGCAGTGTGGTACTGTTGAGCCGCGTCCCGCTCGAAAGAGTTCGAACCGTGGCGCTCGACTCCTCGTCGCGCACGTCGGCGGCGTTGGTGGAAATTCTCTTCCGGAGGTTTTACCGGATTGCACCCGTCGCGCACCCCTCCGCGCCCGATCCAGAAGCCATGCTGCGCGACTCAGACGCGGCGCTGTTAATCGGCGATCCCGCCCTGGTCTATGCGGGCGATGCCCAGGTGTTCGATCTCGCCGCCGAGTGGAGAAGGTTCACGGGCTTGCCTTTTGTCTTCGCGCTGTGGGCGGTTCGGAACGGCGCCGTGGCGGGCGATCTCAAGACTCTCCGCCTGCAGTTCGAGCGGTCCCGCGATGAAGGCCTGGCGCACGTGGGAGAGATCGCAGCCGAATGGGGGCCGCGCCTCGGTCTCGAGGCGGACGCCGTGCGGATTTACCTTACCGAGAACATCGACTATACTTTGGACGAGGAGAACCTCTCGGGCCTTCGGCTCTTTTACGAGTTGGCGCACGATGTGGGCGCCATTCCGGCCCTGGGCGAACTGGATTTCGCCTGAGGGCGGTTGGCCGCCGGCCTTGAATTCACGATTTACTCTTTACCATGAGCCTGACCGCTGCTCAAGCTCTCGACCTGCTCCGATCAGACGACCTGCTCGGTCTCGGAATGGAAGCGGACGCGCTCCGGCAGCGGCTGCACCCGGGCAACGTGGTCACCTACCAGATCGACAGGAACATCAACTACACGAACGTCTGCACGGAATACTGCTCTTTCTGCGCCTTCTACCGGCCCGTCGGCTCGCCCGAGGGATATCTGCAGTCCCTGGAGTCAATCTGCGCCAAAATCGATGAAACCCTGGCGCTCGGCGGCACCGGCATTCTGATGCAGGGTGGATTGCACCCCGATCTCAAGCTCGAATATTACGAAAATCTCCTGTCTGCCCTGAAGCGGCGCTATCACCAATTGCACCTGCACTGCCTCTCGGCGCCGGAAGTGCTCAATATTGCCGAAATTTCGGGCCTGAGCATGCGCGACACGCTGGCGCGCCTCAAAGACGCCGGCCTCGACTCCATTCCGGGCGCAGGCGCCGAGATTCTCGACGACGAGGTGCGTTACCGAATTGCGCGGCTCAAGTGCAGCACTGAGGAATGGCTCAACGTTCATCGTGAGGCCCACGGGCTTGGGCTGCGCACAACCGCCACGATGATGTTCGGCTGCGGCGAGAAGCTGGAGCATCGCGTCAACCACTTCGAACAGATCCGGCGGCTCCAGGATGAGACCGGCGGCTTCACAGCCTTTATTCCGTGGTTTTTCCAACGCGAGAACACTTCGCTCGGCCACTCCGTCACCCAGGAGGCGAGCGCGTTGGACTACCTTAAGACGCTCGCCGTCGCCCGGCTCTATCTCGACAACATCGCCAATGTTCAAGCCTCTTGGCTTACACCCGGCCACAAGATGTGCCAGATCGCTCTGCGCTTCGGCGCCAACGATGTAGGCAGCATCCTGATTGAAGAAAATGTGGTCTATGCTGCTGGCTGCCGGAACAAGTCGAGCGAAGAAGCCTTGCGCCGGCTCATCGCGGACGCGGGCTACCGTCCCATTAAGCGCGATACCCTGTACAGAACGTATTTCCTGAATTGAACCCGTCAGCAGGCCGGGCACGCCACGTTACCCGTCCCGACCTGAACCCAGAAGCGCCGGATGCACATCCAACCCATCATCCTGACCGTTCGCTCACCTCACACTGACGCACCTGGGGTTTGCTTTGGAGAGAATCGCGCGTGACTGAATTGCGCTGGAATCCGACCTTGGGCGAGTGGGTTTCCACCGCGTCGCACCGCCAGGACCGTCCACTGATGCCGTCGGACTGGTGCCCGTTCTGTCCGGGCTCGGGGCGCGTGCCGGACCACTACGACGTCTACATCTATCCCAATGATTTTGCCGCCTTCACGATTCCCCCCCCTGAACCTGCCATCCAGGGCGACGATTTCTACCGCGTGCGGCCGTCGCTGGGCCGCTGCGACGTGGTACTCTACCATCCGGATCACAACACTTCGCTGCCCCAGCTATCGCTGCACCACGTGACGTTGCTGGTGCGCCTCTGGCGGCAGCGCTTCGCGGAGCTCGCGCGCACCCGCGGCATCCGCTACGTCCTGATCTTCGAAAACAAGGGCGCTGCCATCGGCGTCACCATGCCGCACCCGCACGGCCAGATCTACGCTTTCCCCTTCATCCCGCCGCGAATCGCCCGCGAGCTGCGCATGGCGCGCGCTTACCGGCAGAGCCATCGTCGTTGTCTGTACTGCGACATCCTGGCACGAGAGCGCCGCGACGGGCGGCGCCTGGTGGCCGAGAACGCGGCGTTCACCGCGATCATCCCGTTCTACGCGCGCTGGCCTTTCGAGGTGCATATCCTGGCGCGCCGGCACGTCACCACCCTCGAGGACTTGAAATCTGCCGAGGAGCGTCAGCTCGCGGAGATCCTCAAATGGGTGACACTGAAGTACGACAATCTTTACGGCTTTTCGTTCCCGTACATGATGTTACTGCACCAGGCGCCGGTGAAGGGGAAGTACCCTCACTATCACTTCCACATTGAGTTTTATCCGCCCCATCGCTCGCGCGACCGCTTGAAGTACGTAGCCGGCGTGGAGTCCGGGGCGGGTACTTTCCTGAACGATTCCCTGGCCGAAGAGAAGGCGGCCGAATTGAGGGCCGTGGCGCCGAGGCGCAGCCCGCGGCGATAGGGTTGGCGCCCGCTGTCAACCGGTCGACGCCATCGCTACGGCCGGACGGCGCAACGTTTCTGAGTGACACTTGGAGCGCCCATGCAAGGTCCTGACGGAACGATCGCCGAGCGCTTCGTCGAGGTATTCGGCCGGCCGCCGCAGGCGACGGCGCGCGCGCCGGGGCGCGTCAACCTGATCGGCGAGCACACCGACTACAACCAGGGATTCGTGCTGCCGGCGGCCATCGATCGCTACATTACTTTTGCGGCCCGGCGCCGCCCGGACCGTCTGCTTCGCGCCCACGCGCTCGATCTGGGAGAGTCCGTCGAGTTCAGCCTGGACGCGGTGGCGGGCCTGCGCGAAAAGTTGGGGCTCTGGAGCCGGTATCTGGCGGGCGTGGCGTTGTTGCTGGAAGCTGGTGCGGAACGGCTCCCTGGGGTCGATCTCGCCTTCAGCGGCAGCGTGCCGCGCGAAAGCGGTTTGAGCTCGTCCGCAGCCCTGGAGATGGGCGCCGTCGCGCTCTGGCATCGGCTGCTCGGCCGCCGTGCCGATCCACTCGCGATGGCGAGGCTCGGTCAACGCGTCGAGAACGAGTTTCTTGGCATCCCTTCGGGCATCATGGACCAGTTCATTTCCGCGCTGGGACGGCGCGGCCAGGCGCTGCTGCTCGACTGCCGGAGCCTCGACTACCGCTACGTGCCGCTGCCGGACGGCATCGACATCGTGGTGGCGAACAGCGGCGTGAAGCGGGCGCTGGCCAAGTCGGAATACGGCGTTCGCGTGCAGCAATGCGCGGCCGCTTTGGCCGAGTTGCGGCATTCGGGCGTTGAGGCCGCCTCGTTGCGCGAGGTGCCACTCCCCGAGTTCCTGGCGGCCCAAGCTAGGCTAGGTGACTTGCCCCGGCGGCGTGCCCGGCACGTCATCACCGAAAACCAGCGCGTGCTCGACGCGGTGGCGGCGCTCGACGCCGGCCACATCGAGCGCTTCGGCCAGTTGATGAACGCCTCCCATCGCAGCTTGCGCGACGACTACCAGGTGAGCGCGCCCGAGCTCGATACCCTGGTGGAGATCGCCTGGAAGCAGCCGGGCGTCCTCGGGGCCCGCATGACCGGCGCGGGCTTCGGCGGCTGCACCGTCAACCTGGTGCGCCGCGAGTCCACTCCGGCCCTGGTGGACGCCCTCCAGGCCGGTTTCGCGCCGGTCTTCGGCCGCACGCCGGAAGTCTACGTGCTCGCCACCGCAGACGGCGCCTTCGCCGATTCCGGCGCGCCCGGTCCCCTTTAGTTTGCTCGGCAACGGCCTTGATCAGGCGATAAGGCCCCCGCCGGTTCCGGCACCCGGTGCGGTGGAGTGCCGCGAGCGTTCCTCCCGCGACCGTCGGGCGGGCGGCGTTGACACACCTTGCCCTGCCCGCTACCATTCCTGAGACGATGGATCGGCGTTCTCAATGCTGCAAATTCAAAGACGGTGCCAGGAGCGCGCGGCAGCTTCGGCGCGTTAGGCGAGGGCCCGCGGGCTGGGCGCGGCTGGTGTGCCTGGCGGCGCTCGCCCTTTGGTGCTGCCTCGCCTGCCAGGACCGCACCGGCCGGGTGCGAGTCGAGCACAATTCCGGCGGCAAAAAGGCGGGCGCCAACAACGCCGAACTGGCGGGACGGGTGGTGTTCGCGGTCAACGGCCAGGGCATCCCGGCCTCGGGCGCGAATATCATTCTGGTGGACACCGCCAGCGGCAAGTTGCTGCTCGAGCACTTGCAAAAGGAAACGGATCCTGCCTGCCTGAAACGCCTGACCGGCATGGAAACGTTCGTCCTCAACCTCGCCCGGGCCGACGCCCAGGCCGGGCACCCGCCGCCAACGGCCACCGCCGACGCCGACGGCTACTTCCTTCTGCCGCAGATCAAGCCGGGAGCGTACCTGGTGGTGGCGTACGGGCGGGCGAACGCGTTGCAGGCCATCTGGGAGCAGCCGGCGATGGTGGAGAATTACCAGGCCGTGATGTTGAAGATGGTGGAGCCGCTCCTTTCCTGCACGGAGGATCGGGCGGCGCCCCTCCAGCCGCCTCCCGTGGTGCCGCCGGCGCCTTAACGCCAGCCCGCCGCGAAGGTGACGCCTCCGCCGGAATCGCGCGAGCGCAGCTTCGAGCCTGGGGAACGACATCGGGAGCGAACTTCGGATGGCCCGTGAGCGGCTCATTGTGATCGGCGGCGTGGCGGCGGGCCTCAGTGCCGCCAGCGAGGCGCGGCGCCGCAATCCCTCCCTGGAAATCCGGGTGTACGAGGCAGGCCCTGACATTTCCTATTCGGCCTGCGGGCTGCCGTATTTCGTCGGCGGCCAGGTGCGCGAGGCCGGCTCACTGCGCGTTCATACGCCCGAATTCTTCCGCTCTGAGCGCAATATCGACGTCCTGACGAACCACGAAGCGGTTGAGCTTTCCGCCCACCGCCGGTGCGTCACCGTGCTCGCGCCGGGCGGAGCGGCTCCGGACGAGGTTCCCTACGATCACCTCGTGCTCTCCACGGGCGCTCGGCCGGCGCGGCCTGACCTCCACGGGCTCGATCTGGGCGGCGTCTTTCACGTCCACAGCCTGCAATCCACCCTCGCTCTCAAGCGCCATCTCGACTCCGGCCAGGCGCGGCGCGCGGTGATCGTCGGCGGCGGCTACATCGGCCTCGAAATGGCCGAGGCCTTGAAGGCCGCCGGGCTCAGCGTGGTGCTGCTCGATCGTTCGCCGCGCCTGTTCGAAGCGGTGGACGAAGAGTTGGTGGAGGTGATCCGGCAGGAGTTGGTGCGTGGCGGGGTGGAGGTGTTCACCGGCGCGCCCGTGGCGGCCCTGGCCGGGGACGCCCAGGGCAGGGTACGGCGCGTGCACTCGGAGCAGGGAAGTTTCGAGGCCGATTGCGTGGTGCTGGCCACCGGCGCCCGGCCGCGCACGAAGCTGGCCGAGGAGGCGGGACTCCAGCTTGGGGCCGGCGGCGCGGTGGCGGTGAACGAATATATGGAGACCAGCGCCGCCGGGGTGTTTGCGGCCGGCGATTGCGCCGACACCCTGAACCTGGTGAGCGGACGCCGCACTTACGTTCCGCTCGGCACCACCGCCAACAAGCAGGGCCGCGTGGCCGGGGAAAACGCGGCCGGCGGGCGGGCGCGATTTCCCGGGGTGGTGGGCACGGCCGTGGTGAAGGTATTCGATTTAGAGGTGGCGCGCACCGGGCTGAGCCGCCGCGAGGCGGAAGAATGCGGCTATCGCACTGCGGAGGCCACCATTCGCGCCGCGGCCCGCGCCCGCTACCTGGGAGGCCGCGACATCCTGGTGAAGCTGGTGGCCGATCGCGCCACCGGCCGGCTGCTGGGCGCGCAAATGGTAGGTCCGGAGGGAGTGGCCAAGCGCATCGACGTGCTGGCCGCCGCTTTGCACGCGCGCATGACGGCGGAGCAGGTGTATCAGCTCGATTTGAGCTACGCACCGCCCTTTTCCGCGGTTTGGGACCCCATCCTGATCGCAGCGCGGCAGCTCTTGCACGCGCTCAAGGGGCGCTAAATGACGTGCAGCCCCGTCAGGGGCGGAACATCTTAGCCCAGGGCGCAAGCCCTCGGTTCTGAGAGACCGCCGGTCAACGTCAATGGCAAAAAGACGCAAACCGAAGCCGTTCCGCGCCACCAAGGAAGTGAAGCGCCTGGCGCGGCTCAGCGTGGGCGCGCCTCCGCCGTCGCAGGTGAAGCCCGCCGAAAAGCACAAGCCGCCCAAGCACAAAAAGAAGGAACTGGAGTCGGAGCTGCAATGAAACCCGCCGCAACCGTGGCCGGCCTTCGCTATTCGCTAACCCGAAGTTCCTAACCCCTGAGACCTGGCACCTGTTCTTCTGGCGGAAGTGTGTCGGAGTCGAACCGACCGGTCCACCCAAGGCGGACCCACAGGATTTGAAGTCCTGGGCGAACACCGGCCCGCATGCACTTCCGCTGCTTCGGGCTCCACTCTACCATACCGGCCGCAGCTACACCGGGAAGCCGCGCCCCTGCCGTGGCGTGGCGACCGTGAAAAGTTCGGCTCCTGCCGCCGGCTACTGAAAGTTTCCGATTAGAACGAAGGGAGCCCAGTAAAACGGATGAGCGTAGCCGGGTGCATGCGCCTTCGACGCCGATTCTTGCTCAACCTGAAACCCGCGCTCTTTTTCGGCATTCGGCGGCGCGCCTGTGCCCTCGCGCCAGAGCGCAAGCTGCGCCTGGCGCAATGCTTCGGCTTTGCCTTCCTCGGGGTGCTTCACCCAGCGCGCGTAAAAGTCGCTCATCAGCCGGCTGGTACTGGCGTCGTTCACATCCCACAGGGTGGCCAGCACGGCTTCAGCATCTTTCTGCTGGGCGATCATGCCCAGGCTGTCCATCTCCTGGCCGTCCTTCGCGGCGTCGCCCTTGGCCGTACTGCAGGCGGAAAGGGTCAGAAGTTGCGTTCCGTGGAAACTGAGGGCTGAATCCTCCATCTTCGACAAGGTGAGCTCATACCCGTCCGCCTCCCCGGCGCTGTCCCCGCCCAGCATCAAGTAGGGCTCCTCGCCGCTGCCCGTCTGCTCCACAAAGTGGCTGGCAATGTGCACCACGGGAAAGCTGTTCCCGGCGCCCAGTTCGGCCTTCAACGCCGCCAGGGTGAAGCGTTCATCGGGCAGGAGGATGCCCTCCATCGGGCCGTGGGATTCCGGCACCGCAGGGTCGCGAACCACCGCCTCGAGCTCCGGCATCACCCCGGGCAAGGCCGGCAGGCCTCCGTAACTTTTGGACAGGCCCATGGCGAGCACCCGCAGCGGGGCAGAGTTCGAGCTGGGGGAATCGGTCATGTGCCCATAGCTTTCGGGAGTAAAAAGGACGTTGTTGAACCGCTCCGCCAGGTAGTGCCGGCCGTCGTAGAGCGCCGCCATCGGCAGGTAGCGCAGAACGCCGTCGAGCGACCACAGCAGGGTGGGCGCCCGGCCATGCCGGGCGGGGATCTGCTCCAGCTCGTTCAGGTCATCGGCGAAGGGCGCGGCCACCATCGCATAAAGCTCAGCCAGATGCGGCTTGGGATCGGACGAGGGCGAGCGCAGGTCGTCCCGCACCTGCAACACCTGGGTGCGCAGCTCCTCCGGCGTCGCCTTCAAGTCGAACTTCTTTCGCGCGTGCGCCGTCACCACAATCGCATAGGCGTGCTCCTGGCCCAGCAGCAGCCGGATGCCCATCACGCGCGGCCCCAATTCCGCCAGCGTATTCTGCAGGCGGCTCACCTCAGACCTCTCCTGGCTCAGAAGCGCATTGGCATCCCGGGCGCCTGCCTTCCCGGCCAGTTCCGGGTAGAGCGTATCCTTGAAGAAGGCCGCAACCTCTCCGTTCCCTTGCTCAATGCTCGCGTCCAACACTTTCAGGCGAGCGTCTTCCGCGGGATTGCGCGCCGCCTTGGCCAGCAAGGCGGCGTACTCCGCGCTCAACGCGGTAAGAGCCTCGGCCGTCTGCTCGGGCGCAGCCAACTCGCTCTGCGCCTTTTGCTGGGCTGCGGTGAGTTTCAGGGGCTCCACCTTGGCTGCGGCGCCATTCTCCGCGCCGCGCACCACTTCCTTAAGTTCCTCTTCTTTGAGAAGGTCGAGCACCTGCTCGGCCTCGCCCAGACGGTCGCTTTCGACCAGCAGCTCCGCCAATTGGCGGTACGTTGCCGACTTCGATTGCGCGTAACTGGCCCGCGCTTCCTTATTCAGGCCGGAGATGTTCTTGCGGATCGCCTGGAAGGAGTTCACCGCATCCATTCCAAAGAGGATCGCTACTTCCGGCCGCTTTTCATCGCGAAAGTGCTTCATCAGCGAGGCGTCAATCGTTCCTTGCAGGTCGGGGTACTCCACAGCCTTCGCCAATGAAAGACCAGCCACTTCGTTCAGAAGCGCTTGCTGCTTCTGCCCCAGAGCGTCGAAGGCCCGGCCGATGTTGTTCAGGGTGGTTGCCTCCACGCTGCGGTCGCCTACCTCACGTTCAATGGGCAGGGCCTGGTTGTAGTACTCCAGCGCCTTCTGCTTGTCGCCCAGATCGCTGTACACCAGGCCGATGTTGTTCAGGGTAGTGGCCTCGCCGTCGCGGTCGCCCACCTCGCGCCGTATGGGCAAGGCCTGGTTGTAATACTCCAGCGCTTTCGCCTTCTGCAACAGATCTGAGTAGGTTCGGCCGATATTGCTCAGCGTCGTCGCCTCCACGCGGCGGTCGCCCACGGCCCGCAGAATCGGCAAGGCCTGGTTGTAATACTCCAGCGCCTTCTGCTTCTGCCCCAGAGCGTCGTACACCCCACCGATATTGTTCAGGGTGGTGGCCTCGCCCCGGCGGTCGCCCACCTCGCGCTCAATGGGCGATGCTTGGTTGAAGTACTCCAACGCCTTCTGCTTCTGCCCCAGATCGTCGTAGACCCGGCCGATGTTGCTCAGGGTGGTTGCCTCCACGCTGCGTTCGCCCACGGCGCGCAGAATCGGCAAGGCCTGGGTGTAGTACTCCAGCGCCTGCTGCTCCTGCCCCAAATCGGCGTAAACCCCGCCGATGTTGTTCAGGGTGGTCGCCTCGCCGCTCCGGTCGCCTGCTTCGCGCTGAATCGGCAAGGCCTGGTTGTAATACTCCAGCGCCTTCTGCTTCTGCCCCAGAGCGGAATAGACGGCGCCGGCATTGCTCAGCGTAGCCGCCTCGCCCCCGCGGTTGCCCGCCTCGCGCTCAACCGGAAGTGCCTGAGTGTAGTACTCCAGCGCCTGCTGCTCCTGCCCCAGATCGGCGTAGACCAGGCCGATGTTGTTCAGGGTGCTGCCCTCGCCGCGGCGGTCACCCACCTCACGCAGTATGGGCAACGCCTGATGGTAGTACTCCAGCGCCTCCTGCTTCTGCCCCAGACCGGAGTAGATCAAGCCCATATTGTTCAGGGCTACCGCCTCGGCGCTGCGCAGGCCAGCTTCCCGGCAGACAGCCAAAGCCTGACGGTCAACATCCAACGCGCTTTGGTTCTCTCCCGCATTCGAATACAGCACACCGAGAGTGAGCAGCTCGATGGCCTCGCCGTGCGGGTTCCCCGCCGCGCGAGCCTCGGCGAGCTTCTGCTGGTGCAGTTTTACGGGGTCCTGGGGCGCCGGATTCTGTGCGCACGCAGGGGAACATCCCAGCAGGCAGACCGCCGCCAGCAGCATGAGAAAGCAAAGGCGCCGTAGCGATCGCCTGCGACGAATGTGACCCATCCCACCCCCCAATTCATCCTGGCCGTGGCTGCCAAAAGTATAAGCCACCGCGGCGCCACCGCCCTGCCGGCTCGACCGCCGGCGATACGCGGCTCCGCCGCGCCTTCGGCTGGCTCACAAGGTGCTCATACTGAACAGGCTAATCCGGATTCGGGGCTGCGGATGCACCGCGTTATCGCTCCGGAAGCCAATTCAGAGCCACTGTAGAGCAGCTCCAGTTAGGCTCTAAGCTGCTGGCAGGACTGCAGTTCAGCTCATTCTGGCGCCTATCTTCCCAGATTCGATGTGTGCCTTCGAAAAGCTGAAAAGTGGAGCGAGATTGTACACTTTGGTCTAAAAGTGCCCATTTCCCGCACTTCAAACGGTTAGCGCTGGTCACCAAAGATCCGAGTTTCGCGCCACCCTCGAGTTTCCGACCTCGCTAGAGCAGTCCGTAGACGTCGAGCTGGGTGGCGGTGCCTATGTAGACCTTGCCGTTGACGATGGTGGGCGTCGTGAAAGCGATGCCGTCGCCTGGCCTGTCGCGCATGCCCGCCTGGTTGCTGTTGTAAAGCTGCTGGGCCAGATTCAGAGCGTTATAGGCGCGCAGGACGCAAGGCTGTTTCAGCGAGCTCCCCAGGTCGATGGCCCAAACAATGCCGTTCGTGGTTCCGTTGGACGAGATTGAGGGTGTACTCCCTTGGACGAGGATGTTCGCCGATTTGGACACGGGAGCGGTGGAGAGCAAGCCGTTCTTCAGTGTGTAACGGCTCAGGTGATCGTTATTGCCGCTGAGGTAGACGGCGCCGTTCCAATAAGCGGGGCTATTAATGTAGCCATCCACTGAGCC
>Ga0335081_10018930_pt1 | contig 11133 bp, 7 predicted proteins | sample Lox_Sample_35_FD_206713 | JGI IMG/M metagenome (GOLD analysis project Ga0335081, IMG submission 206713) | Soil microbial communities from Loxahatchee National Wildlife Refuge, Florida, United States - Lox_Sample_3.5 | ecosystem: Environmental > Terrestrial > Soil > Wetlands | place: USA: Florida...
CTGTGCGAAGGAATGATGAAACCACAGTGGCAAATTCGAGGTTTTGTCGGACTGTCCGAAGCTCACATCTATAAAAACGAATTGGAAAGATTCGCACCTAGATTCGCACGCGTAATCTCGCGACTCGCCGGCTATTGAAGCGCTCACCCGCGCTACCTAAATATCGGGCAACGGCCGAATTTCCCCCATCGGCCATCGGCGCGCGCGGCTTAACGCCCCCAGCCCCAAGCCGCGTGCGCCACCCTTTGTTGTTCAGCATTTTGTTTGCTGCCGTACCCTTTATTACGGCAGAGCTAATTATCATTGCGTGGTCGAGGTCCCGCTACCGGCGTCGGGCATTGCCTCGGTTGGTAACGGCGGCAGCCTCGATAATCACTGTGACATTACGATCGCGTCCGCACGAGATTCGCGACGAGGCGTTTTCCAAGCGACCAGGCGGCTCCCGGCACACGGTGGCTCGCTGCGATAACGGCCTCAACCGCGTTGATGATCCATTCGCAATCCGAATCCGAAATCGTCAACGGCGGCAAAAACTTCACCGCATGGCTACCGGGGCCGGCGACCTGACACAGAATCTTGTGGTCAGTGAAAAGCGGGATTGTGATAACCTGAGAAAATAATCCCTCGCGCGCCGCTTCGATCAGATCCCACGATGTCCTGAGATTGAAGGATCGCGGGCGCCCGAAATCGATGCCGATCATCAGGCCTTTGCCGCGGACTTCGCGCACGAGTTCATAGCGCGCAGCCATCTCCGAAAATGCGCGCATAAGGCGCTCTCCAGTGCTCGCCGCCTTTTCCACTAGCCCCTCCAAAGCGAGTACGTCGAGGGTTGCAATACCAGCGGCCATCGCGAGGTTGTTTTCCGAGAATGTGGATGCGGCCACCATCGCGCGATCCACGCGATTAAAGACCTTATCAAAGACATGCTTTCGGGTGAGGACGGCGCTCACCGGTATATAGCCGGCGGACAATGCTTTGGAGAGGAGAACCATGTCGGGCTCAACGTTCCAGTGTTCGACGGCCAGGAATCGGCCCGTGCGTCCGAGACCTGTCTGAATTTCATCAGCGATGAAGAGCGCGCCGTAACGGTGGCAAAGGTCGGCAGCGCTTTTGAGATAGTCGGCGGACGGCATGTTGACGCCCTCGCCTTGGATTGGCTCAACGATAAAAGCCGCAACCGTACCCACATCCAGGGCTTTCTCGAGCGCAGGCAGGTCGTTGAACGGAACGCGTATGCAATCCGGCAAAAATGGTCCGAAGCCGCTGCGGAATGTCTCGTCACCGTTGATAGAAAGAGCGCCATATGAAAGGCCGTGAAATGCGTGATCACAATAGATGATGCCCGGACGTCCGGTCGCGGCGCGGGCAAATTTCATGGCGGCCTCTACAGCTTCGCCCCCTGAATTCACGAAGAAAACCTTATCGAGATGGGGAACTTTTTTCAGCAATCGCTCGGCAAGTATTCCGGCCAGTCTTGAGACACCCATTTGGACAAGATTGGGTAGATCGCTGTCGAGCACATTTCTGAGCGCTGCTCGGACCGCAGGATGATTTCGACCGAGAGCGAAAACACCGAAACCGCTCAAAAGATCGAGATATCGTGTCTCTTTGCGGTCGTAAAGATAGGGTCCTTCGCCGCGGCAAAAGCCGACGTCAAAGCCTATGATTCTGAGCATCCCCACTAGCTGCTCATTGCAGTAACGGCTGTACATCTCATAACAATCAGTTTCGTGAAGCGCGAACAGCTCAGTCATTTGACTGCTGCCGCACATCGGCGGGCCTTGGCTTTTGCCAATCTCGACGTTGCCAGTCATTTCATCCCCTTGTGCCGTTATTGGATCGTATTGTGGGTTAGGAAATGTCGCAAAGGCAAGGCGAACCATAATGTCTTTGTCGGAATCGACGCATTTTCCACCTCGACTGTGGTGGACGCAGCAAAAGGTTTGCGATCGTCGCAAAGCGAAAAGTAATCGGCAATCAGCATTTTGTTTTGCTTCTTTGACCAGGATCAATGCAGTCGGTAGAGACTTGGCAACTTATTTACAAAATTACTGTTTTGATCTGGCCCCGCCCGCTTTTAGGGCAGCGGACTAACATTGAAAATGCTGGGAGCGATGATCATGTCAAACGTGATCGCAGCACGGCAGGAGGAAAGCGATCTATTCCAACCGGTGAAGCTCGGGTCCTGCGTTCTCTCCAATCGCATTGTAATGGCTCCACTGACGCGAAGCCGTGCGGCCCCAGACGGCATCCCGCGTCCGCTCACGGTCGAGTACTATGAGCAGCGGTCATCGGCCGGTCTGATCATTGCGGAAGGGACGAATATCTCATCGCAGGGAAGAGGCTATGCCTTCACGCCCGGGATCTACAGCGAGCCGCAAGTCGAGGCGTGGCGAAACATAACTGGGGCCGTTCACCGCCGCGGCGGTCATATCTTTGTGCAGCTCTGGCATGTTGGGCGCGTGTCGCACCCATCTCTGCAGCCGGGCGGCGCTCTGCCAGTAGCGCCATCGGCAATACGCCCGCAGGGTACTACCGCCTATACCGAAGCCGGCTTTCAGCCTTGCGTGACACCGCGGGCGCTCGAAACTGGCGAAATCCCAGGAATTATCGAGGATTATTGCCGCGCGGCAAAACACGCATTGGCAGCCGGGTTCGACGGCGTCGAAATCCATGCGGCCAATGGCTACCTCATTGAGCAGTTTCTGCGCGACAGCACGAACAAGAGAAACGATGCTTACGGCGGATCGCGGGAGAACCGCGCGCGCTTTCTTCTCGAAGTGACCGAGGCAGTCGCTCGAGTTTGCGGCGCTGGACGTGTCGGCGTTCGTCTTTCGCCTGTCAGCCCAGCCAATGATATCGGCCCGGACAGCGATCCGGAGGCCACCTATTCCTATGTTGTGGCGAGGCTGAATCATTTTGGTCTGGCTTACATCCATGTCATCGAAGGGGCGACCCAGGGGCCGCGCGAGGTTCCAAATGGATTCGATCTTCAGGTTCTGCGGCGGGCATTCAAAGGACTATATATCGGCAACAATGGCTACGATTTGACACTCGCCCTGCATGCGCGCCAACGCAATCTCGCAGACCTGATTGCGTTCGGCCGGTTTTACATTGCTAATCCCGATCTTGTGGAGCGCCTGCGCATCGGAGCGCGGCTCAATGTACCCGATCGTGCGACATTCTTTGGCGGTGGTACGCAAGGATACACGGATTATCCCTTCCTCACGGCAGAAGAGCGGAGTGCTGCGTAGCGGGGCAAGCCGCTTCGTGCGCCGAGCCTTCTAACCGCACGAGGGCATCATCGTTGAGCCGGCAAGCGAGGAGACGATGGAGCGGTCGATCAAGCACTCGAACGACGGGGGAGAGGCGGGGGTATCTCGCCGCTTGTTCCTTGGCGGTGTGAGCGCGGCCGCGGTCGGAAGTGCAATATGCGAGAATGCTCCTATTGTGCAAAACGCAGCAGCCGCAGAACCGTCCAACGCGCCTGTTATCGGACCGGATGCCGTGCCGGCCACGCTGCGGATCAATGGAGTTGTCCAAAGTCTCCTAGTGCCGCTCCAGATGACGCTAGCTGAGGTCTTGCGTGGACCGCTCGGTCTGACCGGCACCAAAATCGCTTGCAATCGTGGCACTTGCTCGGCTTGCACCGTCTGGCTCGACGGTGCTCCGGTAGCGTCCTGCATGATACTGGCGATCGATGTGGGCGACCGATCGATTACAACAATCGAAAGTCTGGCCGACGGCGAGCGACTTCACCCGATGCAGACCGCCTTCATTGAACACGATGCCATGCAGTGCGGATTTTGTACGCCTGGCCTGGTGATGAGTTGCGCTGCTCTGATTGAGCATAATCCTGATCCGACGCCCGAAGACGTGAAGACCGCAATCAGCGGCCATCTCTGCCGCTGCGGCACCTATCAGCACGTTATCGCTGCGACGATGGCTGTGGCGAAGGCTCACAAGGGGTGATCGCTGCCATGTCAATTCCGGGCTCGCGTACGGAAAGACTTCCCATCGGCATCGCTGGTGTTTCGCAGGGCCAGATTGTTCGCGAGGTTCCGGCCAGTGAACCGCCGCCTCTCGCGCCAAATGCGGACCTTGCCGTCGTCGGCAAACCTGTGCCCCGCGTCGGTGGACGCGCCATGGTGACGGGCGCCGCCCGCTACACCGTAGACGTCAAGCTGCCCGGCATGCTGGTTGCGCGTATATTGCGCTCGCCTTATCCGCATGCACGGATCCTGTCGGTCGACACCAGTGCCGCCGAACGTTACCCCGGCGTGCGGGCTGTCCATGTCGTGACCATGATGGACACTCGCGCGGCTGCGCGCGGCACTATCGGCGCGTCTGCCACGTTCCCGCCGGCGCTCTATGTCGGCGCCAGCCTCGCGGCGGTAGCGGCAACGACGCAAAGCGTCGCAGATGAGGCCATTCGTTTACTCAAGGTGAAGTATGAGGTCCTGCCATTTGTCGTTGATATGGATGAGGCGCGCCGGCCAGAGGCACCCTTAGTCTTTGGAGATGCGACCGAGCAGGTAGGAGCTGGCAGTGCCACACGAGGGCCGTCCCAAGTCGGAAACATACGCGGCCCTTCCGCGACCAGTTTCTATGGTGGTCCGCGCGGCAATGTCGAGCAGGGCTTCCGCGAGGCCGATGTAATCGTCGAGGCCGAGTTCCGCACGCAGGTGCAGACCCATTGCTGTCTTGAACCACATGCCGTCGTCGCCGACTGGCGGTCCGATGGACTGACACTTTACATTTCGACCCAGGACACGGCGGGCGTGCGCAAGGATGTCGCGGCCGCGTTCGGCCTCCCCCGCGAGAAAGTACGCGTTATCACCGAGTTCATGGGTGGCGGGTTCGGCTCGAAGCTGGGGGTCGGCGATTATGTCTTCTTCGCGGTGGAATTGTCGCGCAAGGCCGGTGCGCCTGTGTCTCTGATCTTCGACCGGGAGGAAGAACAGCAGGTGAGCGGCAATCGCCCCGGAACTTGGCAGCGTCTGCGCATCGGCGCGCGCCGCGATGGAGCGCTGACGGCGATCTCGCTGTTGTCGTATGGCACAGCCGGCACAGGCGCAGGGGCGGGCGTCGGCAACATCGCGCAAGCAATGTACGACTGCCCAAACTTCGAGATGGCACAGTACGATGTTTTCATGCACGCGGGACCCGGATGCGCGATGAGAGCGCCCGGCAACGTCCAGGGCGCCTTTGCACTCGAACAGTCGGTGGACGAACTGGCCGAGAGGGTTGGCATCGATCCAATCGTCTTGCGCGATCGGATCGATCCGAGCGCGGCCCGACGCGAGGAGCGCCAGATCGGTGCTGCACGTTTCGGGTGGAGTCAGCGTCGTCTCCCGGGGGGCGATGCCGGACCGGTAAAGCGAGGCGTTGGCATGGCGCAGTCGTTCTGGCCGGGCATCGTGCAGACGAACGCCTCGTGCGAGGTGCGGCTGCAGCGGGATGGCTTAGTCGAAGTTCGCTCAAGCGTGCAAGACATCGGAACTGGCATCCGTACCGTGCTGGCGCAGGTCGTTGCCGAAGAATTGGGACTGCGCCCCGAAGATATTTCGATCCGCATTGGGGATACGAACTTCCCGCTAGGTCCGAGTTCCGGGGGCAGCAAGACCACGGGGTCGATCACGCCGGCCGCGCGCAAGGCCGTCTATCAGATTCGGCAGACTTTGTTCGCGGCAGTAGCTCCTGAGCTTGGCGTGCCTCCGGAGGAACTCGTTGTCGGCCAGGGACGGATTTTCCTTCGTGCCAACCCGGCACATGGCTTTGGGTTTCGGCAAGCGGCCGGTCGCCTGAACAAGGATTTTATTAGCGCAGTTGCCGAGCGCGGTGACAATTATGGCGGCTTCCGCGTCACCAGCCCGATGAGCCTCGCGCGCGAAGATCTTGGGGGTGTTCAGTTCGCCGAAGTGTCGGTCGACACCGAGACAGGGATTGTCCGGGTCGCGCGCGTCGTAGCCGTGCACGACTGCGGAAGGCCCATGAACCCGCGCCAGATCGAAAGCCAGATCCACGGCGGCGTCCTCATGGGGGTCTCCTTTGCGCTTTACGAGGACCGCATTCTCGATCGCCAAACCGGACGGATGGTCAACGCCGACCTGGAGCACTACAAACTTCTCGGCTCGCGCGAGATGCCCTCCATCGAGGTGCTCTTGATTGAAAACTACCAGGCTATCAGCGCGACGGATGCATGTGGCGTAGCCGAACCGGCAACGATCGCGACCGCCGCCGCCGTGGCAAATGCCGTGTACAACGCCGTCGGCGTGCGCATGCGCAATCTGCCGATGACACCTGCATCTGTGCTTGAAGCGCTCGGCCACATTCCGGGCAGGAGCTAGGAGTGCCATGAACCGCTTCGAATGGATGAATACTCAAACGGTGTCGCAAGCCGTAAAAGCGGCAGCGACGACCGTAGCTGATGCGATGATTCGGCGATCGGAAGACTCTTTAGCAGAAGGCGCTGTGTTTTTTAAAGCTGGTGGAATCGACCTTCTCGGTCTTATGAAAGAGAACTTGGTGACGCCGCGTCGGCTCGTGAATTTGCGCGGCGTCGCGGGACTCGACGACATTGTTGAGGAGAAAAACTCCACGCTCCGGATTGGGTCGCTCGTGACACTGGCGCGACTGGCCGCGAACCCGATCGTTCGCCAGCGATACACCGCGCTTGCTGAAGCCGCTGGCACGTCGGCGAGTCCGCAGATCCGCCATGTGGCGACATTGGGTGGGAATCTATTGCAAAGGCCGCATTGCTGGTACTTCCGTTCGTCACATCACCACTGTGCGCGCAAAGGAGGCGAGTTGTGCTTCGCCTTTGGCGGCGAGAACCAATACCATGCAATCTTCGATCAACAGGGCTGCGCCATCGTTCATCCCTCGACCGCGGCGACCGCCCTGGTGGCGCTTGGCGCTAGGATTGAATTAACGATGGCTTCGGATACCAAACGCGAAGTCTTGCTTGAAGAATTTTTCAAGTTGCCCGAGGTCGATATTCATCGTGAAAACGATTTGAAGCCGGGCGAGATTCTCACCGCCATCGTATTGCCGCCGGTGGCTGTGCCGGTACGCTCAGTTCATTTGAAACAGGGGGAAAAGGACTCCTTCGATTGGCCGATTGCTGACGTTGCTGTCGCGCTCGACCTGACGCCGAACGGAACGTGCCGGAATGCCTCGATCATTCTTGGAGCCGCGGCACCGGTGCCGCATCGGGCTAAAGCGGCAGAGGCGGCGCTTGCCGGCAGACCGGTCAATGGGGAAACGGCACGGGCGGCGGGGCACGCCGCGCTCGTCGGCGCTGTTCCGCTAACTCGGAACGCCTACAAGCTGCCGATATTTGAGACTTTAGTTCGCCGCGCGGTTCTGGCCGCCGCAGGCGGCACTTGAGCCAGCTTGAAAATACCTGCCGAATAATCTGCGTAAGTTTATATGTCGGCAGAATTTATCGCTGCCGGTGCTTTCTGAACTTTATCTAGCTGAATTCGTGTCACGAAGCAGAACATCAGGGCATCCTGTATGAACGTTCTCACTGCCATCTCGCCTGGACTAAAAGTCCTGTTTGAGCGCGTCGGCAAGCCTGAGATCGTCAACCGGCCCGACTTGTTTCGGTCCGGCGGGACGGGGGCGGTCATTGCCTGCAATCACGTCGGCTGGGCTGACAGCCTATGGATGGCCTATGCCGTATACCCAAGACAGCTACGCTATATGTCAAAAAAGGAACTGCACCGTGCTCTTGGGAGGGAGATCCTTGGGCAGCGCCTTCCATTGGCACCCCGTCCACAGCACGTAGAGCCGCTTGCGGGCGCGCTAGGCATAGCATCAAGCTTTACCTAATGCATGCAGTCGCGCGGTTCACTTGGTCACACTTGCCACCCGTCTTTAGGTTCAAATCACACAATTGACGGACACCGTATTTGGCTACGTAGGCGTGGACCTTTCTAAGGTACGAAGCGTCGTCAGGGTTTATCAAATTCCAGCCGGGGGTGAACGATCATCAGAATTTGGCCGATTTAACCACAATCGCTGCCCTCACGCGCGCGCGCGAAGCGGGACCGACCGGCTTGAGCCGGCTGTACGGCTGCTGGTCGACGTCGCCATTTCGTTTTAGCGGATTGTTGTTTGCAGATTCTGGTTCGGGGCGACGATGGAGGTCAGGCGATCGATGATGTCGGCTGGCGCCGGCGCTGCGCGAGCTACGGGGTCATCGACAACAGATCGGAAATTCTGCAGCACTGACAGTGGCCGATTTAACCACAATCGCTGCCCTCACGCGCGCGCGCCGCACAGCCGGCTCGAGCCGGTCGGTCTGCTCGGCGCAGCTCGGTCTCACAGCTCGCTGGAATCGGCGCGCGCCTCGCGCGCGCGCGTGAGGGCAGCAAGTAAGGTGAACCCGCACGCGCGTATGGGCAGCGAAGATGGTGGCGGCGGAGAGTTGGCGCCTCCCGCCGCTGAGCCTACAATGCCCCCTAGAATTTACCCGCGCATTTTCTTGCCCTATAGTTCAGCAGGCATATAGCAGGTAAAAGAGCGAGAAAACTTAGGTTTTGCGGGCGTAGTTCAATGGTAGAACGGCAGCTTCCCAAGCTGCATACGAGGGTTCGATTCCCTTCGCCCGCTCCAATTCAAAAAGTCTGACGGTTCATGACCTTAACCGGTATTCTGCGCGATTGAATCGCTGGCCGAAAATCGTTCCGTACAACAATCCTACAACGGATATTGCGATCGGTTCCGGTTCTCTCACATGTTGACCTCTCGCTGAGGCCGCTGGAGGCTTAGAGGAGACGTACGCACCCTGGGTTTTCTATCGGCTGTCCGGAAAACGGCTGTCCAAACATTTAATTGCGCTTGCGGCAATATTGGTGGGACACTCGGCGGGCACATGAAACCGCTGGGCGGTGCTGCGTGATCGAGGCGAAATGCAGGATGGGTTATGGCAACGCCCGATTCCCACACTCCGGTGCAACCGTCGCCGATGCGGCGACGATTTGATCGATATGTGCTTGATTTGGAGCGCGGCTGTCTCCTTTTCGACAATAACGAGATTTCGCTGCGGCCAAAGACCTTTGCGTTGCTACACTACCTTGTTGAGAATCCGGGGCGGCTTGTCTCAAAAGACGAACTCTTCGCGACGGTCTGGCCGAAGCTCAATGTCACCGATGACGCTCTGGTGCAGAGCATCGGTGAACTGCGAAAGGCCTTGGGCGATGACGGAAGGCGCCTGATTAAGACCGTTCCGCGGCGCGGATATCGTTTTGAGGCCGAAGTGACGATCGATCAGCCTTTGGCGGACGTTCCGCCGACCTCGCACGTGGCCCTCGACGCTTCCGCGATGGAATTCGCGCGGCCGGCCCCCGGTTTGCGAGCGCGCCTGCTGACTGCCTTCGCATTTGCCGGTCTGCTGACAGCAATCCTGCTGTGGATCGGCGCTGCAACCGAATGGAGATTTTTCGCGTCGTTTGGAGGTGGCGAGCAATCCACGACGACGCCCCGTGAACGCGATGCGAGGCCGGCGGTCGCAATCCTGCCGTTCGTCAATCAGAACAACGACATGACTCGTGACTATTTTGCCGACGGGCTGACGCAGGATCTGATCAACGCGCTGGGTCGTTTCCCCGAGCTGACCGTGATGTCGTGGAACGCCGTTTTTCCCTACAAAGGCAAACCCGAGAGTCCCAAAGAGATCGCCCGAGGCCTGGCGGTGCGCTATCAGGTCGAAGGCAGTGTCCGGCAGAACGGCGACCGACTCGGTGTCATCGCTCAGCTCGTGGACGCCAATGGCCGTGTGCTTTGGTCCGACAGCTTCGACGAACCGCTAGCCAATGTGTTTCTATTGCAGGACAAGATTACGGCCCGGATCGCCGGAGCCCTGGCGACTCAGGTAGGACAGATCGAACAACGCCGCGCGTCGGCAAAGCCGCCCGACAAACTCGAGGCCTACGACTATGTGCTCCGCGCCAGGCCGGCGCTCCGGCGCCCGACACGCGCAAGCATAGCGCAAGCGCGTGCTTTACTGAAGAACGCAATCGAGATCGACCCAAACTACGCCGCTGCATATGCGGCACTTGCTGAGACCTACTACGTCTCGACATCGATGGGCTGGGCGGAATCACCCGTCGCGTTTTTGAATCGTGCGGAGGAATTGGCTACCAAAGCACTGAGCCTCAGCGATTCCGAAGTGCGCGCGCATATCATTCTCGGCCGTATAAATATCTTCCATCACGAGTACGATCAGGCGATGGCAGAGATGGACCGTGCGATTGCAATCAATCCAAACGATGCTCGCGCGCTGGCCGGCCGCGGTAACGTTCTGATGTGGCGTGGGCAGACCGACGCCGCCATAGCGGCACTGGAACTGGCGCAGCGGATTGATCCCGAGCTTGACGCCATCGACCGCTTCGCCCTCAGCCTTGCTTACTATCTGAAGGGGCGCTACCGCGCGGCAGTCGATCAGGCGCAGCTCAATCTTCGCAAGGCGGAAGACGCGAGCTTCAATCGCGTTGTGTTGGCAGCGGCCTACGCTCAAATCGGTGGTGAAGAGGTTGCCAGCGTGGTCGCAACGATACGACGTACCGACCCGACATTCGATCCGCAGGGCTTCGGCAGCAAGTTCCTCAACCCGACCGATCTCGAACGCTTGCGCGATGGACTGCGCAAGGCCGGGCTCTACGGCAGCGAGGCCGGACCTCCCTTGGCAGCTGATCGCTAGTTTTTCTGAATGAGAGCGCGGTTGTGCTCCGCGTTGGCGAGATTGCCTGCGAGGTTGCGCTGAAACAACTTCGGTCCGGCCCGGTCGCCGAAGATATAAAGTCTGCCGTCGCGGATCAGCCAGTATTTTGGGTTTGCCTCCTCGACTTCGCCTTTGCTCAAAGCCATGGCGCAGAAATTCGCGAATTGCGGCGCGTAGCGCACGGGGTCGGCCTTGAACATTTCAAGATGTTTCGAGCTCGAAAAACGGTAACGGTACTCGTCCCACTCATATTCAATTGTCGGTGATCCGAGGACCGGCTTGCCGTCGGTGAAATAGGCGACCGCGTCATAGCCCTTGATGGCCAGTGGTGCCGGCTCGCCCGCTCGCGCGCGAAGCGGCGCTGCAAGGGGCGCCATCGCAATCAGCAGTGACAAACGGTA